>Ga0116227_10000062_pt1 | contig 178732 bp, 146 predicted proteins | sample S1TSphgellanicum_FD_89693 | JGI IMG/M metagenome (GOLD analysis project Ga0116227, IMG submission 89693) | Host-associated microbial communities from peat moss isolated from Minnesota, USA - S1T2_Fb - Sphagnum magellanicum MG | ecosystem: Host-associated > Plants > Peat moss > Unclassified...
CGTCGAGGAATTCGCGATCGTGGCTGATCACTACCATGGTTCCCTGATAGCGCTTGAGCCACGCTTCCAGCCAGACCAGCGCGTCGAGGTCGAGGTGATTGGTCGGCTCGTCGAGCAACAGCAAGTCGGACGGGCACATGAGCGCGCGCGCCAGTTGCAGCCGCATGCGCCAGCCGCCGGAGAAACTGTTGACCGGCTGGCTGAGCTGCGCAGCGCTGAAGCCAAGGCCCAGGATCAGCGCCTGGGCACGTGCGGGGGCATCGTGTGCACCGGCGTCGTGCAGGGCCATGTAGGCGTGCGCCATGCGCATGCCGTCGTCGCTGGCCTCAGCGGCGGCGACTTCTGCCTGCGCGGCCAGCATGACGGTATCACCTTCGATGACGAAGTCGGTCGCACTCTGCTCGGTCTCCGGCATCTCCTGTGCGACCTGGCCCATCTTCCATGCAGCGGGTATCGAAAACTCGCCGCCGTCTTCGTGCAGCGTGCCGTTGAGAAGGCCGAAAAAGGATGACTTACCAGCGCCATTGCGGCCGACAAGGCCAATCTTTTCGCCGGGGGTAAAGGTGACGGATGCGCTGTCGAGTACGACATTGACGCCGCGGCGCAGTGTGACATTTCGGACGGAAATCATAAGGAGCTACTTCGGAGAGGATAGGCATGATAGCCGACCGGACGCACAGGGCGTCGAATTTCTCCGGTTGCACCTCGTCTGGCGGGTCAGTGCGTCGCTCGATTGACGCGAGGGTCCGGTTCGCGTCGGGCGTGCGGCGAATCGCACATACTACGCGTCAGAACACCCGCCCCTCGGTCAGATGCGTGGTCACGCCGTTCAGCTCGTAATCGCCGATGACCCGCGCCTTGTGCAGCAGCGGGTTATGGCTGAAGATCGTGCGCAGGTTGCGCCAGTGGCGATCGAAGTTATGCGAGCGCGCCGTGGCCGACGCCCCGCCGATTTCGAACAGACGTTCGCCCGCATACAGCGCCAGCTTGCTGACCACCAGTTGGGTTTTGGCTGTAGCTAGCGCGCCTTCCAGCACCCGCTCTTCGGCGTTGCCGGCGCCTTTGCGGATCGCATTCGCAGAGCGGTCGAGGATGCGAGCGTTTTGCTGCACTAACGAATCGATCGACAGGCTATGCGCCGCGAGATCGCCCACCACCTGCTGCACGAAACCATCTTCACGCGCCGACGGTGCGGGACTATGCAGCACGGGCCGACCAAACTGCGTGACATAGCGGCGCGCATCCTCAACGATGTTGCGCACAATGCCGGCCGCCACCGCCACCAGATGCAATTGCCGCAACGCACCGCCGTGCCGTCCCGCCAGCGTCGTATTGCCGCGTAGCGCGACTTCATGCGCATACACACGAACGTTGTCCAGCACGAGGCCGCCGCTCGCGGTCATGCGCTGGCCCATGCCGTCCCAATCGTCGAGAACCTGCAGGCCTTCGCGTGCCACCGGAATCACGATCGACACGTTCTGGTCGTTTTCATCCTGCACGTTGATGCGCGCATAGTCGGAAAACGCGGTTCCGGTCGAATAAAATTTGCGGCCCGTCACACGATAGTGAGCGCCGTCGCGCACCAGCTTCGTGGTGATTTCGCCGGGGCGCGAAGTGCCCAGTTCAGTCGATGCGCCACCGAAAATCGCGCCCTTCTGCAAGCGCTCGATCTGCGTATCATTGAAGGTGGAGCGCGGCGACAGCACCAAGGCTTCGGTCAGATCGAAATGAATCCGCAACGCGTGCGCGACATTCGACTCATGCGCGGCCAGGGTAGTGATCACCTGAAACAGATCTTCCAGCGTGCCGCCAAGACCGCCCCACTCCACCGGCAGACGCAACACGCCTAGCCCCGACTCCCGAAACAGCGTGAACGCATCGAACGGCAACTCGCGTCGCGCCTCCCGCTGCGCGGCATCTGTGCCGATCGCTTCCGCCAATGCGGGCAACGCGGACAATGCCGCCTGGAGCCGCGACTGCGCGGCGGTTTCCTGTAAGACCTGCATGCCTGCTTTCCTTGTATAAACGCATGGGACGCGCCCTCGATGGCGCGTCGCCCTCAATTCAATGCAACGGCGGCCGCCGCGCCGACCGGCGAGCCTTCCAATGAAATCGATGCCCTGCCGTCGGGTCCAACCGGCACGTCGCCCACCAGGGTGGTGCGATACAACTGGCGGTCGAAGTCGAGATCGAAGATATCCGTGGGCGCGAGATGCGCCGTGGCGCGGTTGTCCCAGAACGCAATGCTGCCCGGCTCCCATTTGAAACGCACCGTGAATTCGGGGCGCGTCACGTGCTCCCAGAGCAGTTCGAGCAGCGCCTGACTTTCACGCGGCGTCACGCCGACAATGTGCTTCAGGAAACTCGGACTCACATACAGGGCACGCTCCCCGGTTTCCGGATGCACGCGCACCAGCGGATGCTCGGTCACCAGCGTGCGTTGCGACACCGCCTGCACAAACGCCTCCGTGCCGCTCGCCCCGGCCGGCGGGGTAAAGCGGTGCACGCCACGCAGACCGTCGACGAACGCCCGCAACGGTTCGGACAACTTGTCGTAAGCGATGACGAGATTGGTCCACTGGGTGTCGCCGCCGAACGGCGGGATCGTGACGCCGCGCAGAATCGACGCGTAGGGCGGATTGACCGCTGCGGTGACGTCGGTATGCCAGCCGGTCCACGGCCTTAGCAGCGTGGCGCCCTCGAAGCGCGTGGCCTTGCGAAACTTGGAGATGGAGTAGATCTGCGGATAGCCGTCCACGTGTCCGAATACCGGATGGCCGAGCGTCAGTTCGCCGAATTGCGCCGAAAACGCGACGTGCTGCTCGTGCGTGAGAAACTGCTCGCGAAAGAACACCACCCGCCACTTCAGCAAGGCCGCGCGTATCTCGGCGACCTGCTGGGCCGAGAGCTTCTGCGTGAGATCGACACCGTGAATTTCCGCGCCGATATGCGCCGAGAGCGGCGCGACCTGGAGCGAGGCCGTGGCGGCTGAGAGGGCTGCACTCATGGAAGACTCCTGATAGACGGATTGGGTGGACGCCAATCCATCAACAGTAAAGTCGTCATCGCGCCGCTCCAACCAATCATTGCACATATGCAAAACATCTACAGTGCGAACGCACGGTCGCGGCGCGCTTCAATGGGCTCGAATCAGCAGTTCGAAAGTCGCGTCGGCGACCGCAGTGGACTGCCGGCCACGGCCCCAGCCTACCGCGTCGCGATAGCTGCCTAGCAATGCGCCTTCGGTTACGGCGGCTTCGTCGACCGTGCACGCGCCGTCAGCGTGCGGCGCCACGAATAACGCATCCTCCGGGCAGTAAAGCTCGCACATGAAGCAGGTTTGGCAGTCCGCCTGACGGGCGATGCGCGGAATGCCGCCGGGCACCGCTTCGAAGACGTTGGTCGGGCATGCCCGCACGCAGATATTGCAACCGGTGCAGCGCGATTCGCTGACGATCTCGATCATGCTGCCGCTCCAATTGCTACAGCCGGGGAAGCAGCGACCGGCGTCTTGCACACCCACACTTCGTCCAACCCGCCGCTCAGCAGACGATGGTGCTGCCCATCGTCCAGTGCCTGGTATTCCTGACGACGATGCATGCCGCGCGTTTCGGTCCGCTGTAACGCGCTGCGGTACATCCAGCGCGAAGTCGCGACCATCGCGGCGGCCTCGCGTGCGCGTACCGCTTCCTGCACGTCGCGCGCGGGAGCGCTGGCGCGCAGTTTCAGCCACAGCTCATCGAGCCGCTGCAACGAGTCGTCGAGCAGATCGGCGCTGCGGGTCCAGTTGCGTTCGTAGGGGAAGACTTCGGCCTGGACCGCCTGCACCACGCTTTGACTATCGTAGCTGCTGCTGCCGCCTCCGTCGTGCAGGCCAACACCTCCGGCATGCCGCAGCGAACGCGCGCGCGCCGCGCCCGTCACCTGACGCGCATGCCCGGCCGCGCCCGCACCGGCCCACAGGCCGGACGACATCGCCCACGCCGCGTTGTGACTGCCGCCGCCGGTGAAGCCTCCGCAGATCAGCTCGCGTGTCGCGGCGTCGCCGGCCGCATATAGCCCTTCAACCGAGGTGGCGCATTGCTCGTCCAGCAGATGCAGCCCGCCGGTGCCGCGCACGGTGCCTTCGAGCCGCAAGGTGACCGGGAAGTGCTGGGTAAACGGATCGATGCCGAGCCGGTCGAACGGCACGAAGAAATTCGGTTGCGCGGTACGCATCCATGCGCGTATCTGCGCATCGGCCTTGTCGATACAGCCAAACACCGGGCGCTTCTGCAACTCGCGCGCAATGATGCCGCGTCCATGCGACGACCCGGCGCCTTCGATCTTCACGCCATCGGCGTCGTAGAAGGTTGCCCAGTTGTAGAACAGCGATTTGGTGACCGACGAGAACGCGGGCCCCAGCCCATACGCGTTTGAAAACTCCATGCCCGACAGTTCGGCGCCCACTTCGGCGGCCATCAATTGACCGTCGCCGGTGAGGACGTTGCAGCCTAGCGCACGGCTCTGAAACGCGCATCCGCCCGTGGCGATCACGACGGCGCGCGCTCGCGCAATCCATCGCTCCGAGGTTTGCCGGTTGACGCCGGCCGCGCCCGCCACCGCACCGCTAGCGTCGACCAGCAGTTCCAGTGCCGGGCTGTGATCGAGAATCTTCGCGCCGGCCTCCTTGACGCGTTTGCGCATCAGGCGCATGTAGTCCGGGCCTTGCAATGAGGTGCGACGTTGTTCGCCATCCTGATCGACGGGAAACGGATAGCCCCACTCAGCCAGTTGCTGGACGTTCACCCACGTCTGTTCGAGCACGCGGTCCATCCAGGCGTGTTCGGCCAACGCGCCGCCCATCGCAAAGCGGCTTGCCTTGGCGCGGCTGCGCGCCTCGCCATCGGGCGCCACGTACCAGAGCGCGGTACCGGCCGGCGCCGTGGCGCCCGAGGTGCCGCAGTACCCCTTGTCCGCCAGCACCACCCTGGCGCCTCGCGCGGCTGCGCCGATCGCAGCCCAGGTGCCGGCGGGGCCGCCGCCGATCACCAGCACGTCGACGTCGTAGCGCGCGCCTACCGACGCGTCATCCACTTTTCTTGCCTGCTGACCTGCGACGCTCATGGAGCCCCTCCCGTCTCGATGGACCAATCTGGAAAGTTATCCTCTCCGCGGGCATCGGCAAACCAAGCATTGCAGCTATGGATATGGGCTAGCTGCCAATGCAGCGCGCCTGGAAGCCAGCGACCTGCGTCGACGCCGGGTGCCGTCCTCGCGCCAGGCCATACCAGGTCAGGTCAGTTATGCGTTGACCGCGTTAACCGAACGCCCGCCCACCGCGAGCGGATCGAGATAATCCTCCGCGTCGATGTCGTACCCCGACGGCTCCCAGCGGATAGCCAGCAACACCAGCAGCGAAGTCAGCGGCGCCACCGCGATCACCCAGAACACTTTCGTCCCGAGCGCGGCCGAGAGAACCGGAAACAGAAACAGCGACACCGTCGACGCCGAGCGCACCAGCGTCTGGTTGAACCCCACACCAATGCCGCGAATCGAGGTCGGATAGCTGAGCGACGCGTAAGTCATCGAATGCGAGCCTGGCCCGAAGCCCTGTCCGAACAGATAGCCGCCCAGCAGCAGGATAGCCAGCACGACCAGTACGCCGCTGCCCGGCTTGCCGATCAACGCGAGCCCGATCAGCGACGCGAACTGCAGCGAGTGCCCCAGCACCGTCATCTTCCAGGCTCCCACAGTCGGCGCGGTGCGCACGCCGATCAATCCGCCCACAAAAGCAAAGGCCAGATTCAGCGTCAGCGCGGCGACGATCGTCGTCAGCGGTCCTTGATGAAAGAAGCTGGTGATGATCACCGGCAAGCCGAAGATGATCGCGTTGTAGCCAAACGAGGACGCCGCTCCAATGGTCGCGGCGAGAATCGTGCGGCTGCGGTAGGTGCGGTTAAACAGCACGCCATAGTTGCGCCACGACGCGGCACGCGGCGCCTTGACCGGCTCGCTGCTGCGTTCGACCACCGCATCCACCCCATACGAGCGCTTGAGAATGCGCGCGGCTTCGTCCAGATCGCCCTGGTTCGCTGCCCACACCGGCGACTCGCTGATATAGCGGCTGCGCACCAGAATGATCGCGATGGCGGGCACCGCGCCGAACGCAAGCGTCAGACGCCACAGCCAGCCCAGGTGATGCTCGGGCAGGATCGCATACAGGCCGAGGATCAGCAGATAGCAGGTACTGGTGGCCGCATACCACGCGGGGCACCACGCGGCCACGCTGGCCGCCTTGTTGCCCTTGCCCGCCACCCGTGAGAACTCCGCCAGAAACGCCATCGCCACCGGCAGATCGAGGCCCACCCCGAAGCCCATCAGAAAGCGCGCTCCGCCGAGCACCCACGCATTCGGCGCAAGACCGGCCGCGATGGCCGCGACCACGAAGAACAGCATGTCGGCCATAAACACGCGGTAGCGTCCAATCCGGTCGGTCAGATAGCCGCCGAACAGCGCGCCGAGAATCGCGCCAAACGTGATCGCAGACGAAACGAAGCCCACCTGTACCGGCGAAAGCGAAAACTGCCGCGCGATGTCCTTGATGCCGTAAGCGAGTGAAGTCAGATCGTAGGCATCCAGAAAGACCCCGCCGAGCGCAATCGCAATCACGATGCGTGCGTTACTGCCTTTCGCAGCGCCCGCGTTGACGATACGCGAGACGTCCTGCGCGGAACGGATCACAGCGGGACGGCCGGCGCCTGCCGTTTGTGCTGGCGTGTCGACGGTCGTCGACGGAAAAGCAACGGTGGACATGATGTCGGATTTCGCACGAGTAGCTGAAGCGTTGCATGGTAGCCATGCACACCGCATCGGCAAAACGACGAATTCATATATGCAAATCTGCGCTTGCGCAGCACTCCCTACTGGTCTCTGCTTCAGGGCATGCCGATTTTGCAGCATGCCCCATAACCTAAACAGCGAAATGCGGATAAGCATTTGAGGATTCGTTATTGGAGCCGCCTCGTGCCCATTCTTATACTCAATCACGGTCAGCACTCGCCAGCGAAGAGTGCCAAATCTCCACTGCAGGAATGTCTAAATGAGCTTACGTCCTTTGCATGATCGCGTCATCGTCAAGCGTCTCGATCAGGAGACCAAAACCGCCTCGGGCATCGTGATTCCCGAGAGCGCCGCCGAAAAACCCGACCAGGGTGAAGTGCTCGCCGTCGGTCCCGGCAAGCGCGATAGCGACGGCAAGCGCATCGAACCCGATCTGAAGGTCGGCGAGCGCGTGTTGTTCGGCAAGTACTCGGGCCAGCAGGTCAAGGTCGACGGCGCCGACCTGCTCGTGCTGCGCGAAGAAGACATCGTCGCCGTAGTCCACCAATAAACGGAGCTTCACAAGATGGCAGCCAAAGAAATCGTCTTTAGCGACAACGCGCGTTCGAAACTGGTCGAAGGCGTGAATCTGCTCGCGAATGCAGTCAAGGTCACGCTCGGTCCGAAGGGCCGCAACGTGGTGCTGGAGCGCAGCTTCGGTTCACCGGTGGTGACCAAGGACGGCGTGTCGGTCGCCAAGGAAATCGAGCTGGCCGACAAGCTGCAGAATATCGGCGCGCAACTGGTAAAGGAAGTCGCCTCGCGTACCAGCGACGCCGCCGGCGACGGCACCACCACCGCCACCGTGCTGGCGCAGGCTATCGTGCGTGAAGGCCAGAAGTATGTGGCGGCCGGCCTCAATCCGCTGGATCTGAAGCGCGGCATCGACAAGGCGGTGATCGCCGCCATCGACGAGCTGAAGAAGATCAGCAAGCCGACCACCACCAGCAAGGAAATCGCTCAGGTGGCGACGATTTCGGCCAACGGCGAGGAATCGATCGGCCAGCGGATTGCCGAAGCCATCGACCGCGTCGGCAAGGAAGGCGTGATTACCGTCGAAGACGGCAAGTCGCTCGAGGATGAACTCGAAGTGGTCGAAGGTTTGCAGTTCGATCGCGGCTACCTGTCGCCGTATTTCATCAACAACCCGGACAAGCAGGTCGCCGTTCTCGACAACCCGTTCATCCTGTTGCACGACAAGAAGGTGTCGAACATTCGCGATCTGCTGCCGGTGCTCGAACAGGTCGCCAAAGCAGGCCGCCCACTGCTGATCATCGCCGAGGACGTCGAAGGCGAAGCGCTGGCGACGCTGGTGGTGAACAACATCCGCGGCATTCTGAAGACGGTCGCGGTCAAGGCGCCTGGCTTCGGCGACCGCCGCAAGGCGCTGCTCGAAGACATCGCGATCCTGACCGGCGGCCAGGTCATTGCCGAAGAAACCGGCCTCACGCTCGAAAAGGCTACGCTCGCCGAGCTGGGCCAGGCCAAGCGCATCGAAGTGGGCAAGGAAAACACCACCGTGATCGACGGCGGCGGCGACCCGAAGACTATCGAAGCGCGCGTGAAGCAGATTCGCGTGCAGATCGAAGAAGCCACTTCCGACTACGACCGCGAGAAGCTCCAGGAACGTGTCGCCAAGCTGGCCGGCGGCGTGGCCGTGATCAAGGTGGGCGGCGCCACCGAAGTCGAAGTCAAGGAGAAGAAGGACCGCGTCGACGACGCCTTGCATGCGACCCGTGCGGCAGTGGAAGAAGGCATTGTGCCGGGCGGCGGCGTGGCGCTGATTCGCGTGCGCAACGCGATCATCGATCTGAAAGGCAGCAATGCGGATCAGGACGCCGGCGTGAAGATCGTGCTGCGTGCACTTGAAGAGCCGCTGCGCCAGATCGTGTCGAATGCCGGCGAGGAAGCCAGCGTGGTGGTGGCGAAGGTCTCGCAGGGCACCGGTAATTTCGGCTACAACGCCCAGACCGGCGAATACGGCGACCTCGTGGAATCGGGCGTGCTCGATCCGACCAAGGTCACGCGCACCGCGCTGCAGAACGCGGCTTCGATTGCCGGCCTGCTGCTGACGACCGATGCGACTGTCTACGAAGCGCCGAAGGATGCCGCGCCGTCGGCACCTGCGGGCGGTCCGGGCGCGGGCGGCCCGGGCTTCGATTTCTAAGGTGGCCATGTTTGTACGTCGTTGATCCGGCGGCGCTTTAACGACGATCATGCCCGCCTCGCGCGGGCATGATCGCATCGATCCGCGCCAAATCGTCTATAACGTACTAGCATTTCACCAATCTGGCCCGCGTGGCCAGCTTTCGTTTCTTTCTGGATAGAGCCATGACCACATCGAACTCCCGTGCTGCGGATCATCCGATCGACGTTCAGTTTCTCGACCGCTGGTCGCCACGTGCCTTCACGCAAGAGACCATTCCAGAGTCGACGCTGCTGACGTTCTTCGAAGCGGCGCGCTGGGCGCCCTCCTCCTATAACTCGCAACCGTGGCGCTTCGCTTACGCCCGCCGCGACACGGAGCATTGGACGCGTTTCCTCGGTTTCCTCAACGAGTTCAATCAGAGTTGGGCCAAACACGCGGCGGCCGTCGTGATCGTGCTGTCGAAAAGCACTTTCACGCCACCCGGCGGCAGCGCCGAAGTGCCGGCTCCAACGCACTCGTTCGATGCCGGTGCGGCGTGGGGTTACTTCGCACTGCAGGCGAGTCTCTCGGGATGGCATGCGCACGGTCTGGCCGGCATCGAACGCGACAAGATCCGCCAGGGGCTAGCTGTCCCCGATGTGTATTCGATCGAAGCGGCTATCGCAATCGGACGCGCCGGCGACAAGAGTGTGCTGCCGGAGGCGTTGCAGGCCCGCGAGGCGCCGAGCCCACGCAAGCCGCTGGCTGAAATTGCCGCAGAGGGCCGTTTCGTTCCTTGATGGAGACACACTGGCGCCCTGCGACACAGTCGCGGGCGCCAGGTCGGTGCCGCATTCACCGCTACGCGAGTTCGGCCGTCTACCGCCGAAAACTCGCTGCCGCGTGCCGTCCGGGCAACAGGTCGCCCTCGCTGAACAGCTTGTGGCGCAAGGTGCCTTCGTCGTAAGCAGTCTTGTACAGCCCGCGGTTCTGCAACTCCGGCACGACCAGATCGATGAAGTCCTCGTAACTTTCCGGCACGACGGTGCGGCTGAGGTTGAAGCCATCCACGCCGGTTTCCTCGACCCACGCCTGCAGTTCGTCCGCCACCTGCGCTGGCGTGCCGACGATAGCCGGATAGCGGCCGCCCAGTTCGAACATCTCCAGCAGCTTGCGGCGCGTCCAGCCATGCTGCTTCGCGGTCCGCGTGGCCGATTCGATGGCGTTGGTGGGCGCATAGTCGACGGGCGCGTCGAGATCGTATTGCGCGTAGTCGATGCCGGTGCTAGCCGCGAAATGCGCCAAACCCGCTTCGCGGCTCGCGTAACGCAGATAGTCCGCGTATTTCTCGCGCGCCTCGTGTTCGGTCGCACCTGTTACTACCGCGGCCCCTACGAATACCTTGACGTCGTCCGGATGCCGGCCGGCCTGAACCAGTTGCTCGCGCAACGTTCGCACCGTCTCGCGTCCGACCGTCCGGTTCGGCGGCGAGATGAACACGCACTCGGCGTGCCGCGCGGCGAAACGTTGGCCACGCCCGGAGCTGCCCGCCTGGAACAACACCGGCGTGCGTTGCGGCGACGGCTCGGCGAGATGGTAGCCCTCGACGTTGTAGTAGCGCCCCGCATGCTTCACCTCGTGCACTTTAGCCGGATCCGCATAGACGCGGCCGGCCTTGTCGCGCAGCACCGCGCCCTGTTCCCAACTGCATTCCCACAGCTTGTAGAGAATCTCGAGATACTCGTCGGCCCGCTCGTAGCGCTCGTCGTGCGGCAGTTGCTCGTTGAGCCCCATCGCACGCGCCGCGCTGTCGAGATAGCCGGTCACGATGTTCCAGCCAATCCGTCCTTGCGTCAGATGATCGAGCGTCGAGAAGCGGCGCGCGAGCAGATAAGGCTGCTCGTAGGTGAGATTGACGGTCACGCCGAAGCCGAGGTGTTCGGTGACGGCGGCCATTGCCGATACCAGCAGCGTGGGATCGTTGACCGGCAACTGGATCGACTCGCGCAAGGTCACATCCACGTTGTGCTGATAGACGTCGTACACGCCGACGATATCGGCCAGAAACAGGCCGTCGAACAGGCCGCGTTCCAGCGTGCGCGCGAGGTTGGTCCAGTACGGCAGCAGGCGGTAGTCGGTGGAGCGGTCGCGCGGATGCGTCCACAGGCCATGGTTGATATGGCCGACGCAGTTCATGTTGAACGCGTTGAGCAAAATCTGTTTCTTCGCCATCACAAGGCTCCATGCCGCGGCGGCAGCTTGTCGTTGAGGTAGAAGTTACCCACCGCATGATACTTCCAGCGCACCGGGTCATGCAGCGTGTGGGTGCGCGCGTTACGCCAGAAACGGTCGAGCCCGAGACCGTCGAGCGTGGCAGCCGTGCCGGCGAGTTCGAACAGGCGCGAGCCCGCGTCGAGCGACACGGTCGTGGTCAGCGCCCGCGCCTCGGCTACGGCGACCGAGGCCTCGGCCACCGAGCGATCGGTGGAGTGGGCCTGGGCGGCGTCGACGAAGCGGCCCGCGCGGCGCAGCAACGCTTCCGCCGCACGCAGTCGCACGGCGAGGTCGCCGAACTGCGCGATGGTCAGCGGATCGTCGGCCGCGCGCTCGACCTTCGCGTCGATCCAGGGCCGCGAACGCTCGCGCACGAACTGCACGGCGGCGTCGAAAGCGCCTCGCGCCTGGCCCAGATCGATGGCGGCGTGGATGATCTGCGCGAGCGGTCCGATCGTCGTCGCCCGCTCGAACGACACCTGGAACGGCACGACCCATTCGGGCTCGACACGCACTTCTTCGAACTGCACTGAGCCGCTGCCCGTGACACGTTGGCCGAAGCCGTCCCAGTCGTCCGTAACTGTCACGCCTGGCGTATCGCGCGGAATGAAGGCCAGATACGTGACGTCGCGTCCCTGCTCTTCTGCGACCACCAAAGTGGGAATCCAGTGCGCGTAAAGCGCGCCCGTGCAATAGAACTTGCGGCCGTCCACCTGCCAGCCGTGCGCGCCGCGCGTGAGCCGCGTGCGGCGTTTGAAGTCCTTGTGGCCGATTTCGGCAAGCGCGTTGCCGAAGCGCTCGCCCGCCAGCACACGCTGATAGAAAAAGCGCTGTTGTTCGACGCTGCCGCCGACGCGCAGCACTTCCAGCGCGTAGAAATGGTTTTGCGGAATCTGGCCTAGCGAGCCGTCGGCGGCGGAAATGATCGCGGTCACTTCGGCGAGCGTGCCGTTGCGCACCCCTGCACCGCCGAATTCGCGCGGCACGGTGATGCCCCACAGGCCGCTCGCGACGAAGGCGTCGAGTTCGACCCACGGCAACCGCCGTTCGCGGTCGCGCAGCGCCGCTTCGGGCGCGAATTGCGCAGCGAGGCGCCGAGCGGTCAGCAGGGCCTGCGCGTCGTCGGTAATCAGATCAGGCGTAACGGGCGGGCGCAGTTCGGGAGGCAACGCGTTCGCCACAACGTCGCCGCGTGTTTCTACAGAAAGATCGAGAGTCATGTTTCTTCAGTTCCACGAATGACGCGCGGGCAGCACCAGGTTCAGGTGATAGTTGCCGAGCAGGTGCAGTTTCCAGCGCACCGGATCGTGCAACGTATGGGTGCGTGCGTTGCGCCAATGGCGATCGAGGTTATGCGCGGCGCGCGTCGAGGATGAACCGGCCAGCTCGAACAGCTTTTCGCTCGCTTCCAGTGCGATGCGGGTGGTCAGGATCTTGGCTTCGGCCACCGCGACGGAGGCACGTGCGCTCGCCTCGGCGTCGAGGGAGGGCGCGGCGGCGAGAGCATCGAGTGTGTGGCCCGCCTCCTGCAGCACCTCGTGCGCGGCGTGCAGATCGATCTGCAGACGGCCCACGTCGGCGATGATGTACGGGTCGTCAGTGGCGTGCTCAAGGCCGGAATCGACCCACGGACGCGCGCGTTCGCGCACGAAGGCGAGCGTGTCGGCCACCGCCGCTTGCGCAATGCCCTGATCGATGGCAGCCTGAATCAGTTGTGAAGTAGGCCCGAACAGGCCCGGACGCTCGGCAAGTTGCCAGATCGGCAGCACGTCCTGCGGATCGACCGGCACCTGCCTGAACGTCACCGTGCCGCTTGCCGTCGTACGTTGTCCGAATGAGTTCCAGTCGTCGACCACCGTCAGGCCCGGCGCGTCGCGCGGCGCCCAGACCTGCACGGCGCGGCCTTCGTCGTCGGTGGCGCGAGTGGGAACGCGGTGCGCGAACAGCGCACCGGTAGAGTAGAAACGCTGGCCGTCGAGGCGCAAGCCATCAGGCGTCGCAGTCAGCCGCGTCGTGCCCTGCAGGATGGTCCTGACGTTCGCCGAACGGCGCTCCGGACCGGCGTTGCCAAGCCGCTGGCCCGCCAGCACCTCGCCATACAGGCGCGCTTTCTGCGCCGGCGTGCCGATTTCGCGCAGCACGCCCAGCACGCCGAAATGGTTCTGCGGAATCTGGCCCAAAGCCGGATCGGCTGCACACAGGATCACAAACACTTCGGCGAGCGTGGCGTACGACACATCGGCGCCGCCGAATTCGCGCGGCACGGTGATCGCGCCAAGGCCGCTTTCCGACCACAGATCCAGTTCAGCCCATGGCAACAGGCGTTGGCGATCGCGCTCGGAAGCGCCGGCCGCGAACCGCTCGGCGAGGGCGTGGGCGGCGGCGATCGCCTGGGCGTCGCCGGCAATGCGCTGGACACGGGCGGGATCGGGACGCCGAGGCAGCGGCGCCTCGGCGGAGGGAGATTCGAGAGTGGACATGATGGTTCGTACCGACAGAGGTGACACCCGTCCGCCCACAACGCTCCCTCCCTTGTGACGGAGAAACGCACAGCCTGCGTAACGCTTGTGGCGAACAGGTTGAACCGTCTATTGGACCAGCAGAGGCTTGCCGCGCCTACTATCGAATTGGAACTTGCTTATGAGGATTTGCGATTTCCCGGTGCGGCGCTTACTGCCTGGGCTTCACATCGCCGCTCGCGGTCTTCACCGCCGCTTACGCGAGCGTCGCGTCCTTCGTGACGATCTTGCGCGGAATCAGCTTCAGTTCGTAGAACGTATCCGCGATTCGCTGCTGTTCGGCGAGCACCTCGGCGTCGATCGGCTTGTAGACGTGTGAGTAATGCTCAAGACTGGTCTGGATGATCGACACGTCGAGCCCCTGAAGGGGCGCGAGTTCCGCGGCCGCAGCAGCCGTGTTCTGCTTGACCCACTGCCCTTGCCTGTTCAACTCTTCCATGACGATGGCGACCACGTTCTGACGCTTTTGCGCAAACTCACGCTGACTCAGAAAGAACTCGTGGTGACTGGCGACGCCTTGCGCATCGGCCAGCAGGCGCGCGCCGCTCTGCGCCTGCGCAGCGGCGAGGAACGGATCCCAGATCGCCCAGGCGTCGATTGCGCCTTGCTCGAGAGCGGCACGCGCATCGGCAGGCGCCAGATAGACCGGCTGGATATCGCCGAAGTCGAGACCGTTCTTGCGCAACAGCGCGACGATGAACCAGTGCACGTCGGAGCCGCGGTTGAACGCCACCTTCTTGCCCTTCAGATCCGCCACCGTCTTGACAGGCGAGTTCTTCGCGACGACCACGCCTTCCGCGCGAGGCGCCGGAAGTTCATACGCGGTATAGACGAAGTCCGCCCCTGCGGCCTGCGCGAACACGGGCGGCGCCTCGCCGACATAGCCGAAATCGATCGCGCCGACGTTCAGGCCCTCCAGCAATTGCGGGCCGGCCGTAAATTCGTTCCACGAGACCTTGATGCCTAGCGGCGCGAGCCGCTTTTCCAGCGTGCCGTGTGCCTTCAACAGCAAGAGCGTGGTGGCGGACTTCTGGTAGCCGATCCTGAACTGATCGGGCTGGAACTTGGCCCATGCCGGCAGTGCGGTGCCGGCCAGCGTCGCGCCCAAGGCGGCAAGGAAGGTCCGGCGGCCCCGGCGTGTCGAGTGGTTCATCGTAGCGTGTCCATGTTTGACGGGTCGCGTCAGCCTCAGGTTGGGCCAACGTCGTGAGTTGGTGAGCATCGGGTTGGGTACAACGGGTGCCACGCGCCGCGCAACGTTCGTTTGCCCGGACACACTGCTCCCGTTTCCCATGGAGTCGAAAATCTTACGCGTCATGCCTGAGGCATCGAAATGATCTTTCGAGGTAAGCAAATATCCGGTTGTGGATAGCGCGGGTTGGCGCTTTCCATATATGCCTCAGCGGATTTAGCAACCAACGGAAAAGTATTTGCCAGCCCCCTTCCTCATTACATAGGATGCGGCCATCATCCACTACACGGCTACCGTGCATCATGAATAAAAGAAACCTGCTGAAAACCGCGCTGGCCACCGTTGTGTTCGGTCTGGGCGTCGCCACCTCGCAACTCGCGCTGGCGGCTCCGCAAACCCTGCGCGTCGGCATCATGTCCGGCGAAGATGAGGACGTGTGGCGCGTCGTGGCCGCGAACGCCGCCAAGCAGGGCCTCGCCATCAAGATCACGACGTTCTCCGACTACACGCAGCCCAATGAGGCGCTCTCGGAACACGACCTCGACGCCAATTCGTTCCAGCACAAGCCGTATCTCGACGCGCAGATCAAGGCGCGCGGCTACACGATCGTGCCGGTGGGCTTTACCTATGTGCAGCCGATTGGCCTCTATTCGCGCAAGGTGAAGTCGGTGGCCGATCTGCCGGATGGCGCCACGGTCGCCGTGCCGAACGATCCGAGTAACGAAGGACGCTCGCTGCTGTTGCTGCAAGCCCAGCATCTGATCACGCTGCGTGCCGACGTCGGCCTGCTGCCGACCGCGCGCGATATCGCGGACAATCCGAAGCACATCCATATCAAGGAACTCGACGCGGGTATCGTGGGCCGTGCGATCGGCGATGTGGACGCCGCCGTGATCAACACGGACTGGGCCATCAAGGCCGGCATCAAGATTCCGCAAGAACGTATCGCGCAGGAGCAGGTGAACGGCAATCCGTATCGCAACTTCCTCGCCGTCAATGCAAAGGATGCGAACGCGCCGTGGGTCCACGCGCTGGTTCAGAGCTATCAGCAGCCTAACGTGGCCGCTGAAATTCTCAGCGTCTATCATGGCGCGACGCTGCCGGCGTGGGATGGGGCAAGCCACTAAGTCTCGCCTGGACGTGTAAGCGGTAAGCGCACGGCGGGTTAAAAAGCTGGGGCGGGTGCTGTTATCACAACAGCGCCCGCCCCTTTTTGTTTATAAGGATCGCGAAGTTTAATGCCGCGCTATTGCCCCGCCGGTTCGGCCAGATGATAGAGACAATCGCCCCGCTGCACCAATGCGGGCACGCGTTTGCAGACGACCTCCCCGGCGCCGGTGAAATGCAGCGTGACGGGTTCGCGCAAAGGCGTTTCGGGAAAATGGATACGCGCAGCCGCCTGCCCTTCGACGACCTGCTCGCCCAGCTCCACCAGTGGTTCGTATAAACCGCGGTCATAAGCGTAGACATAATGGCGCGAGCCTGAAACGCGCATGAAGCGGGTGGCAGCCGGAGCGCTGTCCGGCACGAGCGCGCCATGCAGCAGCCCAATGAAGCCCAGCAGATGCAGCAGTCCCTGGCGCCCCTCGCGCAACAGTTTCGCCTGCACCACTCCGCCGCCGCCCAGTTCGGTGAGGATCGAGATCGCGCCCTGGCGCCGCGCGGCGGTCGCCGCATGAACCGGATTCTCGGGATGCAGAAACGCGTTAGGCAAACCGAACGCAGCCAGCAGCGCGCGCAACCGCGCGTCCTCTTCGGCATCGCGCGGCTCGATCGCCAGCATGTTGGCCCCGTGATACAGCAACGAACTGCCGCCCGAATGCAGGTCGACCAGATAGTCCGCGCGGGCGAGCAGCGTATGCTCGATGTAATCGGCAATCAGTTCGGTCGGCGTGCCGGCCGGATTGCCCGGGAACGTGCGGTTCAGATTGCCGCCGTCCAGCGGCGAGGTGCGCAGGCCCGCCTCTGCGGCCGGGAAGTTGGCCATCGGCAGCAGGATCAGTTGTCCGCTGAGCATGTGCGGCTCGATCTCGCGGATCAGTTGCGAGACGATCACCTGCCCCTCGTACTCGTCCCCATGATTGCCGGCCATGATCAGCACCACCGGCCCGTCGCCGTTGCGGACCGACGCAATCGGAATCGGGATCCAGCCATACGCCGAGCGGTGGACCGAATGAGGCAGCCGCAGGTAGCCAGTGTGTTTGCCGCTCGAATCCAGATCGATTTCACTGCGGATGGGATTGGCTGCTTGCGCGTCGCGGGTCATCTTGGGTGGCTCTGGGATGGAGGTTACGTTGCATGGGAGGCGAACTCTCATTCTCGACGAGCTCGCCTCCCGCCGTTACCAAGTTATACAACGATCCAAATCCACCGCAAAGCTAAGACCGCTTACTTCTGCTGCTGCAGATACTGCTGAACCTCCTTCATGGTCACGGTGCCGCTGCGCGCCGAGTCGATCTGATCGAAATGCGCGGCCACGTAACCGAGGCCGCCCGTTTGCGCCTGGCTCTTCGTGATCGCGGCGCCGTTGCTCAATGCGCCCTCCGCACCCAGGCTGGTCGCAAGACGCTGTTGCGCCTGCTGCTGCAACGCGGCGCCCGTGGTGGGCGCAGGCGGTGCGCTGCGAGCGCGCGGAAAGAACGGACCGTCGACGCCTCCGCCGTTCGCCGGCACGGCCGAGGACACCGACTGTACCGACTCGGCCTGCGCGCTCACGGCGAGCGCACACAGAAGCGTCGCCGAAGCGACGTACCGCAAGACAGGAATAATACGCATGACATGACTCGCAAAAAGAGCGAGGCGTCAGCCAATGGCCGGCCGCCGCCTCGCAAGGTGTTTAAGGGGCGACCTTCATCGCGGCAAGTGTCGGCGTGCCCGCAGGCGTTTCGTCGGACCATGCGGCTGGCAGGTTGGCGAGCGAGAGCGCGGCCGGAATCGGCGAGCCCGCAAAATACGACTTCAGGTCCGCTTTCATCTGCGGCCGGGCGGTGTTGTCCAGATAGATCATGTGGCCGCCGGGATAGAACGTCACCTGCAGGTTCGCGTTCAGGCCGGACGCGGTCTGCAGTCGCGCCAACTGGTTTTCGGTGATGAAATACGGCGTCGCGAGATCGTGATAGCCGTTCTCCGAGAGCACCTTCAGTTGCGGATTGAGCGTGAGCGCCGCCAGCAGGTCGGGGATCGTATCCGGCACGGCCTGCCCGTCATGGCTGAAGTCCCATGCGCCGATGATGTCGTTATTCAACGTCTGGAACGTCGCGTTCGGTGCGCTGTAGCCGAGATACGACGGCATCTGCGTAGCGAGCGCCGTGGTGAACGGCTGCGAGATCAGGATGTCCGACGGATCCGAATCCGCCTGCAGGCGCGGATCGCTGCTCGGTAGCGAGACGCGGCCATCGTAGCGGCCAATGGTCGAGCCCGGCACCAGCGCGGTCCCATAGTACGCATTGCCGAAATACGCATTCAGCGCCTGCGGCGACAGGCTCGTGAGGCTCGACCACGAGGCAATCGTGTTGTTGCTCGGGAACACGGGCGGCGTCGTCAGCACCGGCGTGCCGGCGAAGTTATTCGTGGGACCGTATTGGGTCAGCGACGCATACTGCGTGGTCACGAAGTTCTGGATCTGCTGCGCGTACGCGCCCAGATTGGTCGGCGCCGGCGAGACCTGATCGAAGTACGCGGCCACCTGTGCGAAGCTCACGAAGTAGCCGATCATCGAATCCGTGCTGTACTTGAGCTCGGTCGGATAGTCGGCGGCGTTGTTGTTGGTGATCGCGTTGGTTTCGCCCACGTCCGCGAAGTAATTCAGAATCGACGACTGCAGCACGATGCCGGTCAGATGCACACCGGCCGACTCCAGCGAAAGCGCCAGCATGTCGGTGCGCGGCGTGCCGTACGATTCGCCGTATAGATAGATCGGCGAACTGCTGCGATTGTTCACCGTCAGATAGCGCTGGATGAAATCGCGCATCACCCGCACGTCGGGATCCGCGCCCCAGAAGGTCTGGTTCGTGTTCGGCTGGATTGCTTCGGAGAGACCCGTGCCCGGGGGATCGATGAACACCATGTCGGTGGTGTCGATCAGGCTTTCCGGATTGTCGACCAGCGGGAAATTGGGCCAGTTGGTCAGTTGCGGGTCGGGCGTCGCGACGCGGGTCGGCGCAAACGAACCGAGCCGCAGCCACACCGACGACGAACCCGGACCGCCGTTATAGAAGAACGTGACAGGCCGTGGCGTGCCGTTGGTGGACGGCGCCGTGTACGCGACATACGACATCGTCGCCTGCGGGTTGCCGTTCGGATCCGACGCGCTCAGGTGACCGGTGGTCGTCGTGTAGTTGACGGTCGTGCCGCCGCTGCTCCATTGGTGATGCACCACCGCCGCCTTCTCCGACACCTGCGCCGCGCTCAGGCTGTCGCCGGCCTTTGCGGAATAAGCGATGGGGTCGGTCAGTTGCTGGTCGGCCTGGGTCGGCGTCGCGCTGCTGCTATTACTGTTGACGCTGCCGCCGCAACCCGCAAGGGCAAGAATCGCAACGGCCAGCGGCGCTTGCGCGCTGCGCCGGACCTGAGCCGCCCAGGCGGCAGGCACTCCACGAGTTATCTCTTTCATTTTTATCCTGGTTATGGTGATGCGGAACAACACTTCGATACGACGACGCCCCTGGTAAGCACTGCAAAGCAGTGGATACCAGGGAGTCGACACAGCTAGACCTTGAGGGATGGACCCACGAGACGGTGTTGCCGTCCGGCCGAAGCAGCCGGACGGGCGCCGCAGAATCAGGCCGTCGCGGTTGACCCGGACAGCATCGACCACAGGCCGTTGAAGAAGCTGGCAAGCAGGCTGAAGAGGTTCGCCGAACCCCCGCCGCTGTCGCTGCTGCTGCCGGCGGTGCCGTTACCCGACGCGATAGAGGGTGTAGAACCGAAGTCGCTGTTCAGCCGCGCGATGCTGAAACTGCCCCAGCCGGTGTCGAAGTCGAAGCCCTGCGTGGCGCTGTAGCCATACGTGACGCCGCCTTGCGTGATGCCGTTGTTGCCGGTCAGGACGCTGTGGACGAGGCTCGGATCGGTGGGGACGTCGCTATATATCGTCGCGCCGGGAAACGCCAGGCCGTTGTTATTGGCCGACTGCACGCGCGCCCAGATGCCGGAGAAAATCGGTGCAGCGAGACTCGTGCCGCCGATGACGTTCGGATCGGTCGGACCATAACCGGGGATCGTGCCGACCGTTTGTCCCTGGTAGACGAGGATGGCCCCGCTGGCGCTGTCCGCATCGAAGCCGATATCCGGCACGGTGCGCGACTGATTGCCGGTGACGGCGGATTGCCAGCTTGGCGCGGCCTCGTACTGGCTGATGCCGCCGCCCGTCGCCCACAGCGCGCCGGTGTTATCGAGTCCCGAGTTCCAGACGCTTTCGTGGTCGTACTGGCTGCCCTTGGTGTAGAGCGAGGTCCCGCCTACCGAGATGACATAAGGCGAGGTTGCCGGTTCGCTGACGCTATAGCTGCTCAGGTTGGACGGCGGCACGCCGTTCTCGCACTCGTACACGCCATGGTCGCCGGCCGAGACCGAGAAGGTCTGCCCCTGCGCCATCGCCACCTTGAAGATTGCGTCGTCGGCCGACTGCGAGCCGCCTTGCTGGGCACTCGCCTCGCACACGCCGAGCGAGACGTTGATCACCTTGGCGACGTTGTCGGAGACCGCCTGGTTGTAGGCCGCCGTGATGTCGCCCAGATTCATCGAGGGCGCATCGTAGAACATCAACTGATTGACGGCCCCACCCGCGGCGCCGACGATCGACTGGCTGTCGAGGTTCCATTCCACCGTGCCCGACGTATCGCTATAGTCGCTGCCGGACGGGCCGGTTTGCACGACGTTGGTCCGCACCGTGCCGAGCGAGTTGTTGCTCGTGAAGGTCTGCAGATCTGATAAGGTCTGCGAAAGATCTCCCTCGGAAATAATGCCGATCGTGGTGCTTGCCGCCGTCGGCGTGCTGCCGGCGTCGTAAAGCGTGGAAAACTCGACCGGGTTGTGGCCGGTCAGGATCGCCTTCGCCGCACTCTTCTTGCTCGCGTCCGCTGCAATGCTTGCCGCCGCTTGCGCAGACTGCGCGGGTTGTCCCGGCTGAGCCAGGTGATAGTTGGTGTGCGCGGTCACGACATTCTGCAAGCCCAGCACCGCGTCGACGACCTCGCTCAGGGCGGCGGGCACCTGCGCGTCGCCAGAGTTGGCGTAAACCTGCCGGCCGGCGTCGTTGAACTGCACGAGGCTCGTGTTGAACGCCGCCCGGGTCGTGGCTGCGGTGCCGTCGGCCGTCACCAGCATGCGGTTCTTCGCCACCTGGACGTTGGTGAAACCCGCCTGGGTCAGATATTGCTGGACCGCGGCCACCTGGGCGTCGGTAGGCGCATAGGTGGAGAGAATCTGGTCGGGCGTCAGATACTGACGGAAATTCGGGCTGCCCGGCTGATTGACCTGCCGGATAAACGTCTCAAGATTCTGCTGGTTGCGCAGTTTAAGCGTGATAACGACGTGTACCGGTTTATTGGCGGGCACCTCGCTGGTGGCGTTGGTGGCCGCCTGCGGCGTCGCCAATGCACCATTTACCGGATTATTGGGTGGCGAGGTAATAAATGCATGTGTGCGGGTAGAAACCCAGTCCTGCGAATTAGCCTGGGCATTCGCTGCCGAGGTTAACAAACCGGTGGAAGATAAACCAATCAGCGATAAAACCGAGAAACGACGTGTCGCGCCGGAAAAGCGTGCGACCCAAGACGGTGCCTGTGTTGGCATAATGCCTCCTCGTGAGAACAAGCGGCCACCTGCTGACCAGCACGGTAGTGCTGGGCGAACAAAACGGTCTGGATAACGTGAGATACACGCTCTCCATCGACACTTATCCCCGAAGCTAGTAATTTTTTGTAATGCGAATCTTAATGGATTCACCCCTCCTGACAAGGGGTCAATAAAGATTTGACATCGGTTAAATAATGGTGCGTTTTGGATAACATTAATCAGGTTGAAATTATTAATAATTATCCGAATTGAATGATTATCCTATCCGAATCATTTGACCAATGACGACGCGCCCCGCCTCATCCCCAAGGCAATTTGGGGTTCGGCAAGGGCGCGGGGTTCAGAGCGAATGGGAAGCGTGTGCGGAGGGACGAATCAGCGACGCGAGTCCAGAAAGACGTCAATCTCGTTGGCATCCGGAGCTGTCGCCGGACCATGGCGCGTCACGGCCAGCGCCGCCGCTGCGTTCGCACGCATAGCCGCTGTGTGCGCATCCGCGCCACTCGCCAGCATGGCGAGGAATACACCGGTGTGGGCGTCGCCGGCGCCGTTGGTGTCGACCGCGTTCACCCTGAAACCCGGCACATGATCGCGCTGCGCTGTCACGCGTATCTCACACCCGCGCTCGCCATCGCGCACCACCGTCAGTGCATCGGTTGGCAAGCGGGCGGCGATTGAGTCGAACGCCGCGTCGAGGTCGTCCGTCCTGGCGAAACGCAACGCTTCCACGCGGTTGCTTGTCCAGATCGATACGCGGGACAACACACGCTCGAGCAGCACGGCGTCAATGGCGTCGACGAGCGGACCCGGATCGAACGCAACGCGCGTCCCTGCAGGTAACTGCTCCAGCCACGCGAGCAGCACCGTGGCCTTATCCGCGAGCATCAGGCTATAGCCGCTCACATAGACGATATCGTCCTGCGTCACCTGCAGCCCGTCCAGCACACTCCGTTCAAGTACACCTTCCGCACCGATATGCGAGACGAAGGTACGTTCAGCCCGCGCGTCGACGAGCGCCACACATAGGCCCGTGTCCTCGCCCGTCACTTGCGGACCGGCAATCTCCACGCCTTCTTTCTCGAGCGCCGCACGCGCCACGTCGCCGAAACGCCCGCTGCCATGACCGCCTGCATACACCACACGCATGTGACTGCGACGTGCCGCGGCGATCACATTGAAGCCGCCGCCTGCTTCGAAACACGCGTTGGCGGCGAGCACGTCGCCCCCAGGCGCAGGCAACGCCTCGATCTGCATGACGAGATCGACGATGACCTGGCCCGTATGAATCAATCGGGATACTTTTGCGGGAACTGCCTGAATCATGCTGTCTTCCAGTTTTTTGCCGAATGGCGTGCGCCGCCCAGGCCTGCATACACGCCTGCTGCGATCACGAAAGTGACAATCCAGCCGAGACCATTGCGGCCGAGCCATGAATTAGCGAATACGCCATGAATCGCGCCGGTCGACAGGAAGCAGAATCCGAGCACGATGGCGAGCGCCCACGCACTCAATGCGCGCCACTCGATGCCGCCTTTGTACCAGTATGCGCTACCCGGCGAGACATCCAGCAGATCGGTTGCCGAGTACTCCTGACGATGAATCAGATCGACTACAAAAATGCCGACCCAAGCCGTAATCGGCACCGCAAGCAGCGAGATAAAACCGATAAACGGACCGTAAAAGCTGCCGGCAATCAGCATGAAGTAGATCGAGCCGCTGAATATCACCACCACGTCCACCACCACCGCCTGGACCCGCTTGACTTTCAGGCCCAGCGTCAGCGTCGTCAAGCCCGCCGAATAGACCGACAGGTAATTGGACAGCAACAGGCCACCGAACGCCGTGATCAGATAAGGAATCGCCATCCACGTGGGCAACATGTCGCGAATTGCGGCAATCGGATCGGAGGTCGAGGCGAGCTGATCGTTGCCGACCGCCAGCAACGCGCCGAGCGTGACCAGCAGAATCAGCGGAATGCCTGCGCCGAATGCCGCCGAGGCCACCAGAGCCGGACCTTTGACCGACGGCGCCTGATAGCGCGACATGTCTGCACCCGCATTGGCCCAGCCGATTCCGGTGCCCGCGGCAATCGTGCCGATGCCGATCACGACCGCGCTCGCCGGCGCCGGTGCGACCTGGAACACGGCATGCCAGTCGATGCGCGTCGCGAGAAAACCGGCCACCACCAGATTCAGCACCCCAAACACATAGGTGGACCACTTCTGGATCACCAGCAGGGTGGCATGGCCGAAGCCTGAGACGATCAACGTCAGCACGACGAACACGGCAATGAACACGAGCGTGAGCACCGGCGCCTGGCTGGCTTGCGCAGGCGTGCCAAACAGGATGGTTGCGAGCGAGAGGAGCACGTAGGCGGCAGTGGTCGTATTGACCGTCTCCCAGCCGAGTCGCGACAGCAGCGAGACGATGGTCGGGCCAATGTTGCCGCGTACCCCGAAAATCGCTCGCGACAGGGTCAGGCTCGGCGCATGACCGCGCCGTCCGGCAATCGAGATCACGCCGACAATCGCGAACGATCCCGCCGCGCCGACGATCGCCACCAGTGCCGCCTGCCAGATCGCAAGATGCTGGAAAGCGACGAGGGTTGCGCCGAGCGGCAGAGCGAGAATGCTGATATTGGCCGCGAACCAGACCCAGAAGAGCTGGCGCGGATGTCCATGGCATTCGCTGGGCGGTACCGGTTCGATACCGCGCGTCTCGACTTGGCGAGCGCTGTTTGACGGGCGTGACGAAGCCATCTGAGTCGAATCTCCAGATTGAAGGAAACTACCGGAACGGACCTGCGCCTCAGTCGGTGCGGGCGCGCAATCCAAGCAAACGGTCGACCAGCGGATCGAGATCGAGCGCGTTCACGCGTCGAATCGTCGCCACAGGTCCGGCCGGCAACGCGTCATAACCCGAGCACGCGCCGAGAATCGCGCCAAGCATTGCCGCGATCGTGTCGGTATCGCCGCCCAGACTCGCGGCCGCGCCCAATGCGGCCTCGATCGAGCCGCCACGTCGCTCGGCGTCGAATGCGAGCGCGAAGGTGGCGACCACCGATTCCTGCGACGCAACCGAGGTGCCGATCACGTCGTAAATCAACTCCGCGACGTCGTGTTCCGCACAGCCGCGGATCAACTCTCGCGCGTGGCGCAGACGCGGCGCGATCCTTCCTCCCGCCACCCAGAAGCCACGGCTCGCCGCCTGCTCCGCCATGTCGATCCCCGCTTCGAGTGCCGCAGCCAGGCTCGCGCCGTTCACGCCCGCCGACACCGCGGCGGCCACCGCCGCCGCGCTCGCAATACCGAGCGTGGTGTGGTGCGTGACGACACACGACTGCAACACAGCATCGATAAACGCCTCTCGCTGCCTCAGATCGAATGCAATCCCCACCGGCGTCACACGCATCGCCGCGCCGTTGGTGGTGCCGAAGCGCCCTGTGCGCAACGGATTTTCACCAGCGGCGATGCGCTCGATCGCCTGTTTGGTGGAGGGACCCAGCAGGTCGAGCGAGCCGCGCGCCTTCATCGACGCCTCCCACTCCATCAACGCATGCGCGAACGCCTTCGGCTCGATCGTGCCGTCCCCCTCCACCAGAAGCTCGGCAACCAGCACCGCCTGCTCGGTGTCGTCGGTAATCGAGCCGGCCGGCAGATTCGGGGCGATAGGCTGGTCGGCGAACGCGCTCTCCAGCTTATCGATGCGTCCAAACTGTTCGGCGATCCGCTCGCGGCTGAGCGACTGCGTCGGCATGCCATACGCGTCACCGAGGGCAAGGCCATAAAACGCGCCACGCGCACGATCCGTCCATTCGGGGTGAGTCAAATGCGAAAACGAAGACATCAGAATTCCAGATGTAGTGCAAAAAACGCCGGATCCAGCAAGCTCACGACGTACTCGATGATGCGGTCGTCACGGTCGCGCGTGAGCCGTCGCGAACGCAGAAACGATGTGCCGGCGCGACGCTTGAGCAGGCGCGCATCGGCCGCATCGAGCCCGACCACTTCGGCCCACTGCTCGCCGTGATGCGGCACCATGCCGTGCTCGATCAGCGTGCGGTTCAACGATCCGCCTACCAGTCCTTGCAACGGCAGCGCAGCCAGCTCTTCGCTGAACGGCAGACGGCTGCGCTCGAGCGAGATGCATTGCGCCTCGGCGCCGATAACGCGCATGCGGTCGATCGCCACAAACGTCGAACGCTTGAGCTTCAGTTCCTGCGCAAGCGTCTCGTCTTCGACCAGCGCAATCTGCAGCAGGCGGGTCTGCGCCCCACCCTCCGCCTGTTCGATCGCCGTGGTCCAGCCAAGCGTGCCGTCGATCGTCTGGCCGTTGAACGTCACGAACGACCCGATGCCGCCTTTGCGCGTAATCAGCCCGCCGTTCGTCAGCAGGTCGAGTCCCTTGCGCACGGTGTTGCGGCTCACCGCGAAGCGCTCGACCAGTTCGTGCTCGCTTTCCAGTTGCTGACCGAACGGCAGGCGTCCGCTCAGAATCTCCTGCTCGATCGTGGCGGCCACCATATGCGCCTTCGAGCGCCCGACTTCCGCGCTCTTTACTGCCCGTTTCACCATCTTGCGGCTCCTGTGCCTGGGAGGGCCCGGCCATCGCAGCGGCCGGGCCTTCATTCGAAAAGCACAAGTATGCACATGTTTTCCTCAAAAACGCTGCACGATGCCCAACTGAAACCCACGCGCATCCGCGCCGGGGTACGCAAGCGGCAGTCCGGCATTGGCCGAGCCCGCCAGCCGGTATTCCGCCTGACCACGGTTTTGCAGGAACGACAACGCGCTGTACACCGTGGTGCGTCGGGAGAGCGTATACGTGTAGAGCGCGGCCACCTGGCTCGCGTTGTTGCCCTGTCCCGTCTCGTCGTGCAGATAGGTATAGCCGAATGCGAGGGCGCTCGACGGCGTGAACTGATACAGCGCCGATGCGCCGTACACGTTCACATCCAGATCGATATCGGCCCACTTCGAACCGCTCCACCCTGCGTAAAGCGTCGTCTTGCCGATCTGATACGACAGCCCCGCCTCCTCGGTCCGGTCCGTCGCGCTGCCGTCCGCACTCTTCACCGCTTGCGCGGCGAACACGGCCGCGACCGGTCCATGCGAGTACGTGACATCACCCTGATAGCTCGAACCCGGCGAGCGGAACCCGCCCGCATCGCCGAGACCCGTGTAGAGGCTGAACTGCAAGCCGGCCAGCGTCGGCGATGTGTATGAAACCGTGTTGCTCGTGCGCACCGTGTAGGTCATCAGGTTGCTGAAACCGGACGCCTGGGTCGAGGCGCCGAACGCGTCGAGGCCGCCCTGGTCGTTGAACACCGGCGAGTTCTGACGGCCGGCGCGCAGTTCGCCCCATCCTCCCGATAGGCCAACCCAGGCGGCGCGATTGAACAGGCTGCCCGGCGAGGCAAGCGTACCGTCGTTAGGATTAAAGCCATTCTGCAAATCGAAGTTGATGTGATTGCCGCCGCCAATATCCTCGGTGCCGCGCAGGCCGAATCGGCTCGCCCACTGTCCAGATGAACCCAGCGCTCCGGTATAGCCGCTGCCCGTGTTCACCACCTGGACGAATTCGTCCAGGATGCCATACAGGGTGACGCTCGAGTCCGCGTGCGCGGCGGGTGCAAGGCAAATCAGCATTACAGCGGCCGGCAGGCGAATGTTCATGATGAGCGATGTCGGGTGGGCAAATCGCGGGCGCGATCACCTGTTCCTTTTTGCACACCTATAAAAGAACATGTAGGAACATGTACAGAATCTAAGGCGCCGAATCCGGATGGTCAAGCAGGATCGATCCAGGGGAAACCCGCGAGAGGAATTCGAGCCGTGCGAACGCCGACATGCCCGTGCACTGCCTAATCTGGCACAATTTACCCCCACTATTCCCTCGACCGGCCTTCTCGTCAGGGGTGTAGCGTCCTATGCTTGGCCTGAGTGCCATCGGGTGACGCTGCTTTTGCGGCAGCACCCCTGTATCAATCCGTCAGAGAGACATCGAAAATGGCCACTGTCACGCCACGCACGAACAACGCAAACCTGTCGGGCATGTTCAGCAGCGGCCGGCTCACCCTCGGCGCACGTATCGTGCTGAGCTTCGGCGCGCTCTTTCTGCTGATGCTCGCGATGGCCGTGATTTCATACACGCGGCTGCGCAACATCGACGACGAGGCGCTCAGCCTGCGCCACGATTCGGTGCCGGGCCTCTACTACGCCACCGCGCTGCGTGCCGCCGCGAACGAAGGCTACGCGACGCTCGAGCGGGCCGTTTTCGTCGATCCCGACGCGGCCAGCACGACAGCCGACCTCGACCACCTGCCGGACGCCCAGCGCGCTTTCGACAAGGTCGCGGCCGACTATCAGGGCACGGTGTTTCGCGACGACGACCGCGAACGCTTCAACACCTTCAAGGCCGCCTACGACCAGTATCTGGCGCTCTTCAACACCGCTGCGAGCCAGGCCCGCAGTTCGAAGGCCGCGGCACAAGCCAGCTTTATCCAGTTGACGCCCGCGTGGAACAGCGTGATTCGCAACGCCAACGTGCTGGTCGCGGAAAACCACACCCAGGCCGACGACTCGGCGGAGTTGATCCGCTCCTCGGTGACCGGCACCGAGGTCACGCTCGCCACCGCACTCGGCATCGTGCTGCTGGTCGCGCTCGTCACCGGTTACACGCTATTCAAGGCAGTCACGGTGCCGATGACGCGGCTCGTCGAAGTGCTCGACATCATGCGTACCGGCAATCTGGCGCAACGGCTAAACCTGCGCCGCAGCGACGAATTCGGCACGCTGGAGAACGGCTTCAACCGGATGGCCGAAGAATTGACGAGCCTCGTATCGCAAGCGCAAAAGTCCTCGCTGCAGGTGACCACCTCGGTGACGGAGATTGCCGCGACCTCCAAGGAACAGCAGGCCACCGCGAGCGAAACGGCGGCGACCACCACGGAGATCGGCGCCACGTCCCGCGAAATCTTCGCTACCTCGCGCGATCTGCTGCGCACCATGAACGAAGTGGCGGGCGTCGCCGAACAGTCGGCCACGCTGGCCGGCGCGAGCCAAAGCGGCCTCACGCGCATGGAAGACACGATGCGCAGCGTGATGGAAGCAGCCGGCTCGGTCAACGCCAAGCTGTCGATCCTCAACGAGAAAGCCGTCAATATCAATCAGGTGGTCGCCACCATCACCAAGGTGGCCGATCAGACCAACCTGTTGTCGCTGAACGCCGCCATCGAAGCTGAAAAAGCCGGCGAATACGGCCGCGGTTTCGCCGTGGTCGCCACCGAAATCCGCCGTCTCGCGGACCAGACCGCCGTGGCGACCTACGACATCGAGCAGACCGTCAAGGAAATCCAGTCGGCGGTATCCGCCGGCGTGATGGGCATGGATAAGTTCTCCGAAGAAGTGCGCCGCGGCATGCGCGACGTGCAGCAGGTGGGCGGCCAGCTTTCGCAGATCATCAATGAAGTGCAGACGCTCGCGCCGCGCTTCCAACTGGTCAACGAAGGCATGCAGACGCAAGCCACCAGCGCCGAGCAGATTACCCAGGCGCTCTCGCAACTGTCCGAGGCGGCCCAGCAGACGGCGGAGTCGCTGCGCCAGTCGTCGCAGGCAATCGACGACCTCACGCTGGTCGCCAATCAGTTGCGCACCGGCGTGTCGCGCTTCAAGATCGACGCGTGACGCACGCTTCACGCTAAACACGGGCCATCGCGATGCTCTTCCTCCTGTTCGATCTGGACGGCGACCGCTACGCGCTTGATGCGGCGGCGATCGCCGAGGTGCTGGCGCTCGCACCCACCAAGTCGATTCCCGGCGCGCCAGCGTGGGTCGCCGGGATGTTCGAGCGGCATGGCGAGGCCGTGCCCGTGATCGACGTGTCGCAACTCGCGCTCGGACGCCCCGCCCGCCAGCTTCGCTCGACGCGCCTCGTGCTGGTCCGCTACAGGCCGGACGACGCGGCGGCGCAAACGGGCACACAAGACAATGGCAGCGAGCCCGCGCGTCTGCTCGGCCTGATCGTGGAGCGCGCCACGCAGACGCGGCGTATCGAGCGCGCGCAGTTTCTCGACAGCGGCATCGCCACACCGCATGCCCGCTGGCTTGGACCGGTCGCCAACGACGGCATGGGTCTCGTGCAATGGGTCGAGGTACAGCACATGCTGAGCGACGAAGTCAAAGCCCTGCTGTTCCCGCAAGCGGCTGACGCGCAACCGCCGGCCTACTCGTGACCGGCGACCTGAACGACGACGTGAACCGCGCCATGAACGCCACGGACCCCTGCTTTGAAACCTGGCTCTCGCACGAGACAGGGATCGACGCGCACTCGCTCGGCATCAACGCCCTCGAGCGGGCCGTGCTGGAACGCGTGCGCACAACGCAGGCGGTGTCTCCGGCCGCGGACCTGGCCGAGGGTGCGGTGGGCGCTTACTGGCAGCACCTCAACGACTCGCCGGATGAACGGCTCGCGCTGGTCGAGACGCTGGTGGTCCCCGAGACCTGGTTCTTTCGCGACCGCGAGGCCTTTGTCGCACTGGCGCGCCTCGCCAATGAAAAGCTGGCGCGCGATCCGGCCCGCGTACTGCGCGTGCTGAGCGTGCCTTGCTCGAGCGGCGAGGAACCGTACTCGGCGGCGATGGCCCTGCTCGACGTGGGGATCGGCGCGGAACGCTTCACCATTGACGCCATGGACATCAGCGCGCGCGCCATCGAACTGGCGCAGAAGGCGGTCTATGGACGCAATTCGTTTCGCGGCGGCGAGTTCGGCTTCCGCGAACGCCACTTCAGCCCGCGCGACGGCGGGTGGGTGCTGAACGAACGCATCCAGCAGACCGTGCGCTTTGCGCAGGCGAATCTGTTCGAACCTGCGCAGCCTGCCGCCGCACACTATGACTTCATCTTTTGCCGCAACGTGCTGATCTATTTCCATAGAGAGGCTCAGGATCGCGCGATTCATTTGCTCGATGCCCGTCTGGCCGAAGGCGGGACGATTTTCGTCGGTCCGGCGGAAACCGGCTTGATGATGCGTCATACGCTGAGTTCGGCGCGCATTCCGCTGGCGTTCGCGTTTCAGCGCACGCCGCCTGAAGAGACGAGCACGCGCAGCTTCGCGTTGTTTGGGAAGGTGCCGGATGCGGCTGCGGCCTCCGCGCTTCACCGTGTCTATGGGACGCTCAAGCCCGCAGAGGCGCCCGCTGTTCCGTTCGTGCCTGTGCCTTCGGCGGCGTCCGGCGCTTTTGTGTCCGTAGTTTCCGCGACCGCTGCGGAGGTTGCGCCCGCTTCGACAATGGAAGCTAAACCCGCTGCGCCGGGGCAACGCACGGCGACACCTGCGCACGCCAACGCGCATACGCATACGCATACCCATGCCCGCCCGCAAGCGCATGCCCACCCGCATACCCACGCCCACGCGAAACCTGCCGGCGCCGCCGCACCCGCCGCGTCGCTCGTCGAAGCCCGCCGTCTCGCCGACGCCGGACAATTCGACAAGGCCGAACACGAGGCGCAGAAGTTCGTGATCGTGAACGGTACGGACGCGGAGGCCTTTTATCTGCTCGGCCTGATCGCCGATGCGCGCGGCCGCACCGCCGACGCGAGCGACTATTACCGCAAGGCGCTCTATCTCGCGCCGGCTCACTACGAGGCACTTACGCATCTTGCAGCGCTGCTCGACATGACCGGCGACAGCGCCGGCGCCCAGCACCTCATGCGACGCGCCCAGCGCGCCGCGGCAAAGATGCCCACCATGGCGGACGCCCCCTTGAACCCACCGCGAGGCGCGCATGGCACACGGCGCCATTGAGAATACGGGCGTGCTCACGCTCATCGACGATTGCTGGAATCGCATCGGCACGCGCGGCGACGGCTCGTGCCCGAAGCTCGCGGAACATTCGCGCTGCCTGAACTGTCCCGTGTTCGAACAGGCCGCGGCGCGGCTGCTCGACCGGCCGGTAGACGATGCGGAGCTCGCCCAGTCCGCTACGGCGACGCCGAATGCGCAGTCCCGCGAGCACACCGCAAGCACTCGCGAGACACCGGACGCCGGCGACACAGTTGAAACCGCAACCGAATCCGCACTGGTGTTTCGGATTGCCGACGAATGGCTCGGACTGCCGACCGCGGCGCTGCGCCAGGTGGACGACATCCGCCCGATCCATTCCCTGCCGCATCGCCGCAACCGGGTCGTGCTCGGCCTCGTCAACATTCGCGGTGCGCTGACGGTAGCCGCCTCGCTCGGCGAGCTTCTGCATCTGGATCGCACGGCGGTGAGCGGCAAGTACACCTCGAGCAACGGCTACGCGCGCATGCTGGTCGCCGCCCATCGCGGCGAGCCGGTGGCCTTTCCGGTGGACGAAGTCGAAGGCGTCGTGCGCTTTGCCGCGAGCGCGCTGCTGCCGGTGCCCACCACCCTCGCGCACGCCGGCGCCTCGCATGCGCGCGGCGTGCTGGCATGGCGCGACCGCTCGGTCGGCCTGCTCGACACCGACCGTGTCTTCGAGTCGCTTGCCCGGAGTCTGCGATGAGTATCGACGACGATCTGAGCCGCCGTTCCCTGCTCGACCTGTTCCGCGAAGAAGCGCAGACGCAGACCCGCGTGCTCTCCGATGGACTGCTGGCGCTCGAACATGCGCCCACTGACGCCTCGCAGCTCGAAGCCTGCATGCGCGCCGCACACTCGCTGAAGGGCGCGGCGCGCATTGTCGGCTTGCAGGATGGTGTAGACATCGCGCATCTGATGGAGGAATGCTTCGTCGCCGCGCAACGGGGCGCGCTGATCCTCTCCGCTGCGCATATCGACGAACTGCTGCGCGGCGTCGACCTGCTGTTGCGCGCCGGTAACCCGGACACGCAGACCGCGCTCGCCCGCGAGGACGTGGACGCCTTCGTGGCACGCCTCGAGGCGTTCAGCGCGGCGGCGAACGATCCGCATGCACCGCACGAGGACTCCGCGGTCGCGTCGCCTTGGGGAAGCACGTCCGCCGCTACCTACCCCAACCCGTTCGCCGCGAGCGAAGACCCGGACGACGACGCAACGATGCGCGCCGCGCTCGCCATTCTCGGCGCGGACGCCGCAAAATTGTCAGTGAGTTTCGCCGAACCGACGCAGGACGTTGTGGCCTCCGCAATCGAGACCTCCGCAGTGGACTCGTCCATCACGGCAACGGCAACGCTAACGCCACCACCGTCCCCCGACGCCCCGTTAAACGTCCACAGCGCACGCGACCCCGAACGGATGCTACGCGTGCGCGCCGACAACCTCGACCGGCTGTTGAGCCTGTCCGGCGAATCGCTGGTGGAGTCGCGCTGGCTCAAACCGTTCGCCGAGTCGATGCTGCGCGTCAAGCGCACGCAACGTGACGCCGCGCGCGCGCTCGACACCTGTTTCGAAACGCTCGCAGAACGTCTCGACCCGTCCGCACTGGCCGCGCTCGACGCCGTGCGGCAAACGCTCGGCACAATGCAGCATCTGCTCGCCACACGCATCGACGAACTCGACCGGTTCGACCGCCGCAGTTCCAATCTCGCGCAGCAGCTCTACGACGAAGCGCTGCAATGCCGGATGCGCCCGTTCGGCGACGCGACGCATGCGTATCCGCGCATCGTGCGCGACCTCGCCCGCTCGCTCGGCAAGCGGGTGCGTTTCTCGATTGTCGGCGAGTCGACCCAGATCGATCGCGACATCCTCGATATGCTCGACGCCCCGCTCGGCCATCTGCTGCGCAATGCGCTCGACCACGGTGTCGAAGCCCCCGAGCAGCGTCTCGCTCAAGGCAAGCCCGCCGAAGCCACGCTCACGCTGGAAGCGCGCCATAGCGCCGGCAAGCTGCTGATCAGCGTCAGCGACGACGGCGCCGGCGTCGACCTCGACGCGGTGCGCGCCGCCGTCGTGCGGCGTCACCTCGCCGACGCGGCCATCGCCGCCCGCATGTCGGATCAGGAACTGCTCGACTTTCTACTGCTGCCCGGCTTCTCGATGCGCGCGCAGGTAACCGACGTGTCCGGCCGCGGCGTCGGACTCGACGCGGTGCATGAAATGGTCAAGGCGGTTCGCGGCACGGTGCGCATCGTCACCGAGGCGGGTCACGGCACGCGCTTTGTCCTGCAGTTGCCGCTTACGCTGTCGGTGATCCGCAGCCTGCTCGTGCAGGTGGGCGGCGAAGCGTATGCGTTCCCGCTCGCGCACGTGCGCCGCACGCTCGAACTGGCGCGCGGCGAGATCGACATGCTCGAAGGACAACAGCATTTCGCCTTCGACGGCCGGCCCGTGGGACTCGTCACCGCGCACCAGTTGCTCGGCACCGACGCGCCCGACGAGGTGCGCGCCAACGTCGCGGTGGTGGTGATCGGCGACGAACGCGGCACCTATGGCGTGGCGGTGGACCGCTTCCTCGGCGAGCGCATGCTGGTGGTGCAGCCGCTCGACAGCCGGCTCGGCAAGGTCAAGGACATCGCAGCCGGCGCGCTGATGGAAAATGGCGAAGCCGTGCTGATCGTCGACGTCGAAGACCTGCTACGCTCGGTGGACAAACTCGTGCGCGGCGGCCAGCTCGACAAGGTGCAGCGTGCCCAGGGCGTCGCCGCCCGCGCGCGCAAGCATGTGCTCGTGGTCGAAGATTCGCTGACGGTGCGCGAGCTCGAGCGCAAACTGCTGGAAAAGCGCGGCTATACGGTGACGGTTGCGGTGGACGGCATGGATGGCTGGAACGCGCTGCGCAGCACCCATTTCGATCTGGTGGTGACCGACATCGACATGCCGCGCATGGACGGCATCGAACTGGTCACGCTGATCAAGCGCGACGCGCTGCTGAAAAGCGTGCCGGTGATGATCGTGTCGTACAAGGATCGCGACGAAGATCGCCGCCGGGGGCTCGATGCCGGCGCCGACTATTATCTGGCAAAGGGTAGCTTTCACGACGAAGCGCTGCTCGATGCGGTGCATGACCTGATCGGAGAAGCGCACACATGAACATCGGCATCGTCAACGACTTGCCGCTCGCCGTCGAGGCCATGCGCCGCGCGATTGCGTTGCGGCCGGAGCATCGCGTGCTGTGGGTGGCCACTGACGGCGGAGAGGCAGTGGACTTCTGCATCGCGCAACCGCCCGACGTCGTGCTGATGGACCTGATCATGCCGAAGTTCGACGGCGTCGAGGCGACCCGCCGCATCATGGCCCAGGCGCCCTGCGCGATTCTCGTCGTGACGAGCAGCGTCGGCGCGAATGCGTGGCGCGTCTACGAGGCGATGGGCGTGGGTGCGCTCGACGCGGTCGACACGCCAACCCTCGCCGACAACCGGCTCGGCGACGCCTCGCAGCCGTTGCTCGCCAAGATCGATCAGATCGGTCGCCTGCTCGACAAAGCCACGCTCGCTCCTGCGCCGCGGCCCAGTGCCGGGGTGGCGCGCGGCGCGGCCCCGCTGGTGGCGATCGGCGCCTCGGCGGGCGGCCCGAGCGCGCTCGCCACGGTACTCCGCAAACTGCCGGCGGACTTCGGCGGCGCCATCGTGATGGTGCAGCACGTCGACAAGGCGTTCGCCGAGGGCATGGCCCAATGGCTCGACGGCCAGACCGAGCTGACGGTGCGGGTGGCCGTGAGCGGCGACACGCCCAAGGCGGGCGAGGCCTTGCTCGCGGCGACCAACGATCACCTGTATGTGACGCGAACCGGCTCGCTCGATTACACGTCCGAGCCGGCGAGCACGCCCTATCGCCCCTCCGTCGACGTGTTTTTTCAGAGCGTGGTGGAGCACTGGCACGGCGACGCCATCGGTGTGTTGCTGACCGGCATGGGCCGGGACGGCGCGATCGGCCTGAAGGCGATGCGCGCGAAAGGCTACCGGACCATCGCCCAGGACGAAGCGAGCAGCGCCGTCTACGGCATGCCGAAGGCCGCCGCCGCGCTCGACGCGGCACGCAGGATCTTGCCGCTCGGCAGCATCGCCGCCGAACTGGTGTCGAACGTCAAACGATGAGCGAAAAAATCAGACTTGAATGGCATCACACGTGTGATGCGTGTTTCCGAAACGGGTACGAAAATGGCAAATGATCAAACCGGCTCGCCTGACCAGCGAGCCCACGCGCCGGCTGCGCAGGACGGCGCCGACGCGACGCTCGAAGCAGCACGGGCGGCGCTGCAAACACCTGGCCCGGTCGAGCAGCCGGTGATGGTCCTGCTGGTGGACGATCAGGCGATCGTCGCCGAGGCGGTGCGTCAGGCACTCGCCGCGGAAGACGGCATCGACTTTCACTACTGCGCGCGCGCCGACGAAGCGATGAAGGCCGCCGTGCACACGCGGCCGACCGTCATCCTGCAGGATCTCGTGATGCCCGGCATCGACGGCCTCACGCTCGTCAAGGCCTATCGTGCGACGCCGTCCATCCGCGACGTGCCCATCATCGTGCTGTCGACCAAGGAAGAACCCGTCATCAAAAGCGCGGCCTTCGCTGCGGGCGCGAACGACTACCTCGTCAAGCTGCCGGACCGCATCGAACTGGTGGCGCGGATTCGCTACCACTCGCGTTCCTACATCAACCTGCTACAACGCGACGAGGCCTACCGGGCGTTGCGCCAGTCGCAGCAGCAACTGCTCGAAGCGAATCTCGAACTGCGCCGCCTGACGCATTCGGACGGCCTGACCGGCCTGTCGAACCGGCGTTACCTCGACGAGTACCTGAGCGCCGAATGGCGGCGCGGCACGCGCGACAAGGCGGAGATGTCGCTGCTGATGATCGACGTCGACAATTTCAAGCTGTACAACGACACCTACGGCCACGTGGCCGGCGACGAAGTGCTCAAGCGGATTGCCGCGACGGTGGAAGCTTGCCTTGGGCGTCCCGGCGATCTGGCCGCGCGTTTCGGCGGCGAAGAGTTTGCGGTGGTGTTGCCGGGCACGCGGCTCGAAGGCGTGCGTACGCTGGCCGAAAAGATCCGCAGCGAAGTGGAGGCCTTGCAGGTGCCGCACGCGAATTCGTCGACGGGGCAATACGTGACGATCAGCATTGGCGGCGCGTCGGTGATTCCGAGTGTCGACTCGCCGATGACCTCGCTAATTGAAGCAGCGGATCTCGCCTTGTATAAGGCGAAGCGCGACGGCAAGAATCAGGTGACGCTGACGGGAGACTGATTGCGCGTGCGGATCTGGACGTTGATCTGCGCGCCTGTCTATACACCGACCCGCGCGCCGGACGACGCGAATAAGCCGGAAACGGACTCGCCGCGCCAGCGAGACGACGCGCTACGAGCCCGCAAGCGCCGCGCGCCACCGCCCCAAGGGGTGGGGGCCGCGCGGGATCGACGGGGCGATCAGGAAGCGTTTACCGCGTCCTTGAATGCCTTGCCGGCGGTGAACTTCACCGTCTTTGCCGCAGCGATCTGGATTTCCGCGCCGGTTGACGGGTTACGGCCAACGCGCGCCGCGCGAGCGCCGGTCGAGAATGCTCCGAAGCCGATCAGCTGAACGGTTTCTCCTTGCGACACTGCCTTCGTCACCGCTTCGATGATCGCGTCAATCGACTTGCCGGTGGCCGTTTTGCTTTCGCCCGTCGCAGCCGCAACTGCGTCAATCAGTTCCTGCTTGTTCATTGCACATCCCTTTCTGTATTGATAGAACCGGCACCTTAAACGGCGCCAGACCCGCCACCCTACCTCATTCAGGCGCTTCTGCGCAAACCCGCGGCGTCGTGAATGCCTGCCCGGATGGCGCCGCCGCACGGCTTGACAGGCCGGCGAGGACTCACCTTCCGGGCGCCAGAAGCCCCATTTGAGGGCACTGAGACGCCGCCAGGGCGCCCGCCGCGAGCCGTTATCCTACCGCGCCTTGGACCTCACAGGCACGATAGGCGTGGCTTTGGGCGGGTTGATGCGATACTTTCCGTTACCTTTGCAACATCTCGCGACAGCCGGCGACGGCTGCCCGCGCAGCAGCCACGGCGCGCCGCCCTGGATGGATTGACCAGGTAAAATAGACCCCGACAGGTTCTTAAAGGTTGCAGTGTGGTTCAACAACAGCAGCAGGGTTTTCTTCTGACCCGACATTGGCGCGACACGCCCGCCGGCACGGAAGTCGACTTCTGGCTGGCTACCGAGAGCGGTCCGCAACATCTGCGCCTGCCGCCCCAGACCTCGGTGGCGTTCATCCCGGCTGATCAGCGCGAGCGCGCCGAAGCCGTGTTGCGCAACGAACGCCAGTACGAACTTCGCCCCCTCGCGCTGACCGATTTTCAGCAGCGCCCTGTTATTGGACTGTATTGCAAGCAGTACCGCCAGTTGCTCAAACTGGAAAAGCTCCTGAAGGAATACGGCATCGACGTCTACGAAGCCGACATCCGCCCGCATGCACGCTACCTGATGGAGCGCTTCATCACCGCACCGGTCTGCTTCGGCGGCGAACCGGCCGGCGAGCGTCGCTGGCTCAACGGCGAGATGAAGCCCGAACCGGCGTACCGCCCCGCGTTGAAACTCGTCTCGCTCGATATCGAAACCACCGCGCACGGCGAGTTGTACTCCATCGCGCTGGAAGGCTGCGGGCAGCGTCAGGTCTATATGCTCGGACCGGCGAATGGCGACGCCAGCGGGATCGACTTCGCGCTCGAGTATTGCGAGAGCCGCGCCCTGCTGCTCGCGAAACTCAATGCATGGCTGGAGCAGCATGACCCCGATGCGATCATCGGCTGGAATCTGGTGCAGTTCGATCTGCGCGTGCTGCAGGAGCATTCGCAGCGTTACGCGGTTCCGCTGCGCCTCGGCCGCGGCGGCGACGTGATGGAATGGCGCGAGCACGGCGGCAAGCAAAACCACTTCTTCGCGGCTGCCGCGGGGCGTTTGATCATCGACGGTATCGAGGCGTTGCGCTCGGCCACCTGGAGCTTTCCCAGTTTCAGCCTCGAATACGTGGCGCAAGAGCTGTTGGGCGAAGGCAAAGCCATCGACAACCCCTACCAGCGCATGGCGGAAATCGACCGCCGCTTCGCCGAAGACAAACCTGCCCTCGCCCGCTACAACCTCAAGGACTGCGAACTGGTCACGCGGATCTTCGCCAAGACCGAACTGCTGACCTTTTTGCTGGAGCGCGCCACCGTCACCGGTCTCGCCGCCGACCGCAGCGGCGGTTCCGTCGCGGCATTTACCCACCTCTACATGCCGCTGATGCACCGTCAGGGCTATGTGGCGCCGAACCTCGGCGAGATGGCGGAGGAAGCGAGCCCCGGCGGCTTCGTGATGGATTCGCAGCCCGGGCTGTACGACTCGGTGCTGGTGCTCGACTACAAGAGCCTCTATCCCTCCATCATCCGCACCTTTCTGATCGATCCCGTGGGACTCGTCGAAGGCATGCGCAATCCGGACGAGAGCGCCTCCGTCGCCGGCTTTCGCGGCGCCCGCTTCTCGCGCAGCAAGCACAGCCTGCCGGCTATCGTCGGCCAGATCTGGCAGGGCCGCGAGGCGGCCAAGCGTGAACAGAACAAGCCGCTGTCGCAGGCACTGAAGATCCTCATGAACGCGTTTTATGGCGTGCTGGGCTCAAGCGGCTGCCGCTTCTTCGATCCGCGCCTCGCGTCGTCCATCACCATGCGCGGCCACGAGATCATGCATCGCACGCGCGAGCTGATCGAAGCACGCGGCTACCAGGTCATTTACGGCGATACGGATTCCACCTTCGTCTGGCTCAAGCGGGCCCGCAGCGAGGAGCAGGCGGCGCATATCGGCCGCGCGCTGGTCAAATACGTCAATGAGTGGTGGCGCGAACACCTGCAGCAGGCCTTCGGGCTCGAGAGCGCGCTGGAATTGCAGTTCGAAACGCATTACCGGCGTTTTCTGATGCCCACCATCCGCGGCGCCGAGCAAGGCAGCAAGAAGCGCTATGCGGGCCTGGTGATAAAGGCCGACGGGCACGAGGAGATGGTCTACAAGGGCCTCGAGACCGTACGCACCGACTGGACACCGCTCGCGCAACAGTTTCAGCGCCAGCTCTATCTGCGCATCTTCAAGCAGGAGCCGTATCAGGATTATGTGCGCGACTACGTGGAGCGCACCTTGAGCGGCGAGTTCGACGATCTGCTGGTGTATCGCCGCAGGTTGCGCCGCAACCTCGACGACTACCAGCGCAATGTGCCGCCGCATGCCCGCGCCGCCCGCATGGCCGACGCGTTCAACCAGCAGCAAGGCCGGCCCTTGCAGTACCAGAACGGCGGCTGGATCACCTACCTGATGACCGTGACCGGTCCCGAGCCGCTCGAGACGCGGCGCTCGGCGATCGACTACGACCACTATCTGACGCGCCAGCTACAGCCTGTGGCCGACGCGATCCTGCCGTTTCTGGGCGACGATTTTTCTACGTTGATGACGGGGCAGAAGGAGTTGTTCTAGGGTCTGCGCCTGCCGCCAGTCCTGCCTCCGGCAACGGCGACCCAGGGCCGCCGCGCCGGTGATCGGGCCGCGACCGCTCACGCATCCAGATACGCCACCTCGCCATGCAGCTCGCTATCGAGCCCGCGCTGCTCGGCGGTCGCATTGAGCTTGACCGCCGTCACGCGGTCGATCAACCACAGCATCGCCCACGTGAACACGAAAGCCCACACGCCGGAGACGACGACGGCCACGCACTGTTTGACGAAGAATGCTCCGCCGCCGAGCAAGAGGCCGTCCGCACCATTAGGATTCCATGCTTTCGACGCAAACACGCCGAGCAGCACGGTGCCGGTGAGGCCGCCCACGCCGTGCACACCCCACACGTCGAGCGCATCGTCGAGACCAAGACGGTTTTTCAGCGCGACCGCGTAGTAGCAGATCAGGCCGGCAGCCATGCCGATCACCGCCGCCGTGCTCAGCGAGACATAGCCCGCAGCGGGCGTGATCGTCGCGAGACCCGCGACCGAGCCGGTCAGCAGACCAATGAACTTGGGCTGACGGGCATTGAGCCATTCGATCAGCAACCACGTCACCGCCGCGAACGACGCGGCAATATCCGTGTTGAGAAACGACGACGCGGTCACGGCATCGACGCGCAACTCCGAGCCCGCGTTGAAGCCATACCAGCCGAACCACAGCAGGCCCGTGCCCAACGCGATCAGCGGCACGTTGTGCGGCTTGTGCGACATCACGCGACGGCGTCCCACATACAGCACCGAGGCGAGCGCCGCGAAGCCGGCGGTGTTGTGCACCACGATCCCGCCCGCGTAGTCGAGCACGCCCCACTTCGCGAAAATTCCATCCGGACTCCAGACCATGTGCACGAACGGGAAATACACCAGCACGAGCCAGCCGGTCAGGAACAGGAAGTAGGCCTTGAAGGTCACGCGGTTGGTAAAGGCGCCGGTGATCAGCGCGGGCGTGATGATGGCGAACATCATCTGATACGCCACATGGACCACCAGCGGGATGCCCGCGTCGTTGCCCGTGTACATGGTCTGCAAGGTCACGCCATGCAGGAAGGCGTAGTAAGTCGGGTCGCCGACGATGCCGTGCCACGTCGGCCCGAAGCACATCGAGTAGCCGAAGGCGAACCACAACACCGTCGTCCATGCCAGAGAAATGAAGCTCTGCATCATGATCGACAGCACGTTCTTGCGTTCTACCAGGCCGCCGTAGAAGAACGCGAGCCCCGGCGTCATCAGCATGACGAGGCTCGCACACAGCAGCATAAAAGCGGTATTGCCGACATTGATCGGCAGGGTGGCGGGAAGCACAGCTTGTCTCCTTGATTGTCTTCGTGCGGGACGTTGAAACCACGCTCGTTTTCGTTGCTGTCGAAAAGTAGTCTGCCCTCGCCGCCGGCACAATACGCGCGAGCGCTATTGCCGGGTTCAGGAAGCCGATATGAGTCCGCCCGCGCGCGCTTGCGTCGCGATGGACAGGGGTAAACCACAGCGCAGAAAGTTAGCGTGGCGAAGCATCGTCGAGAGACACGAAATACTGAGTTGTGGAAACGAAGGGAAACTGGAATCGCAGCGTCACTAGAATGTAAACATGGCGCGCGTACCGAACGGAACGGCTTGCGTCCACTTTTCAGGTTCACGTCACGCATCGTTTCTGGAGGGAGTGCATTATGAAAACGCTAGCCTATGCCATCGCCGCAATATCGCTTCTGGCTGCGCCGATGGCCTCCTCCGCACAATCGACCGACGCGCCGCTCACGCGCGCGGAAGTCCGCGCTCAACTCCTCGAAGTCGAGCAGGCGGGTTATAACCCGGCAGCGTCGAACGATTCCAGCTATCCACAAGACATCCAGGCCGCCGAAGCGCGCGTGGCCGAGCACCAGCAGATGGCCCAGGGGAACGCGACGAGCTATGGTCCCGCGATGAACGGTTCGGCACAGTCGGGCACGCAAGGCATGCAACCGGCGACGAGCCCGGTGAATGCCGGCCAGTGAGTTGGCCAATGAGCGGGCCTCGACGCCAACCCTTCGCTCTCGACCAGCGAAACGATCTCGTACGATTCGTTCCTCTCATCACAGCTATCGCGAAGCAGGCCTTCACTGGAGGCCCGCTCGCGCTCAAACTACAGACCATTCATCCAACCCGCGGAGAATGGCATGTTCGCGATGCAGTATTCACACCGCTTGCCCACCGACTACGACATGGAGATCATCCGCCGGCGCGTGGCCGAGCGCGGCCCGCAATGGGACGACACGGAAGGTCTGATCTGCAAGCTGTTCGCCACGCAGCAGCGTAACCGTCATGGTACGGCGGGCAATGCTTACGCCTCCATCTATTTGTGGTCCGACTCGGACGCGGCGGTTCGTTGTCTGATCGGGGAGCGGTTCCAGGCGGTGATCGATTCATTCGGCCGTCCGCAGATCGAAACCTGGTTACCACTGGATGCCCGCCGTGGCGGCGCGAAGCAGGCGCTGTCGGCCTACCGCGACGAACGTGTGCTGAGCGCCGCAACGGATCGCGTGGCTCTGTACGCCGGCGAGGTCGAACGCAATCGGGAGATCGCAGCGCGACCCGACACGGTAGCCGTGTGGGCGGCGCTCGATCTCTACGCGTGGAAGCTGATCCGGTTTACCGTCTCGTCAGCGCCAGCCGATCCGGCGCGAGGCGGTGAAGTGTATGACGTGCTGCATATGGCGCGGCCGGAGATGGGGCAACTTGCCTAAGCTCCGGGCGGTGCGGCGGCCAACACCGCCACCGCCTGCTGGACCGCGGCCGCGATCTGCTCGCTGGTGGCCGCGGTCGGCACCGCGCGCGCTAAAGTGACCCCTCCGGCCAGCAGCGACAGCAACACCCAGGCGCGCGCCTCGCGCTCGGCCTCGCTGCCCTCCGGCAAACCGGCCGCCACCGCTTTCATCACCCCCCGCAGTTCGGCCTCATAGGCCGCCCGCGCCTGCGGATCGGCCCGCTCGATTTCGGCCGACAGGCTCGGCAGCGTACAGGCGTCGCCCAGCTCGCAGGTCCTTTTGTAGCCCATATAGAACGCCGCAAACACCCCGAGCCAGCCTTTGCCGTGTTCGACCCGCAGGCCCTCCACCGCCTGTCGCAGATCGCCGAGCCCCGCCACCACGGCCGCCCCGAACGCCTCCGCCTTGGAGCGGAAATGGCCGTAGAACGCCCCGTGCGTCACACCCGCCTCGCGCGCCAGACCATCCACGCCGATCCCGCCGTAGCCCTGCTTGCGAAACCCGCGTCCGACCGCTTCCACAATCCGGGCACGGCTCTCTTCCTTGTGCCCCTGCGCATACCGCGCCATGCTGCTCTCCTTTTTACATGACGATCGTCACATAATCCTTGATTAAATTACGATCACAATATAATTTGTCGGGGAGGCGCTGGCAACCGCCGGCGCGTTCCCTGAGGAGACTGGTATGCCCTTGCTACGCATCACCCATCAACGCGGCGCGTTCACAGCCGCCCAGAAGGCCCAGCTCGCCGAGCAGCTCACCGCGGCGATCCTGGTGGCGGAAGTCGGCGCCGACACCCCGGCCGGCCGCGCGGTGGCTTACGTGCTGTTCGACGAAGTGGATCCGAAGAGCGAGTGGTTCGTCGGCGGGAAGCCGGATCTCGATCCCCCTAAAGGCGGTCGCTTCCTGTTCGACGTGGTCTATCCGTTCGGCGCGGCTTCCCAGCTGGACAAGACCGCCCTGCACGCCCGCATCAATGCCATCGTGGCGCAGACGCTCGACGTCGACGGCACGTTCCCGCAGCGCGGCGGCGACTGGGTGCTGATCCACGAGGTACCGGACGGCAACTGGGGCGCGAGCGGCCAGACCATCGGCATTCGCGAGATCAATCAGGTGGCGGGCGGGACGCCGGAACGGGCGGACTACTTCGAGCCGCTGCTGGCCGCGCAAAAGCGGGGATACGAAGCGCACGGCTACCCGGAGCAGGCCAGCCGGCCCTGATCCCCTGAGCGCCGGATGGCGCACGCGGTCCAAGTCCCGGTCCGGATTTTCTTGAATCGTCGAAATCTGTCTGTTTAGGATTCCCTATCATGCAGCTGGCTAACTATCTCTTCTTCACGACCCACTGCGAGGCCGCGCTCGGCTTTTACACCCAATGCGGGCTCGGGCGGGTCGTGGAATGGATGCGCTACGGCGAGGCCGGTATGGCCGTGCGCAACGAAACCCTGGGCGGCCGGATCATGCATGCGCGGTTCGAGGGACCGGGTGTGCTGTTTTACGCGTCCGATAACGACGACGCGGAGCCCATGCGCGGCTCCGCACACCTTCTGACGATGGACGACCGCGCGCTAACCGAGACGCTGTTCGGCCGTCTCGGCGAAGGCGGCGTCGTTACCACCCCGCTCGGCATCCAGCCGTGGGGCGCGTTCTACGGCAAGTTGACCGATCGATTCGGCGTGCAGTGGATGTTGAACTGTCCGCTCTGAGCGGTCCGCTTCGCTATTTCAATGAAGAATTTCATGGAGAAACCCATGTCGATTCCACCGCTCAAAAGAATCCCGGCGCGCCGGAGTATGGCGCTTGACGCAAGCGCTGTATTCCAGCGTTGTCGCAGCTTCATGATGCTCACGCTGTTGTTCTCCGCCCCCGTCTATGCCGCAAGTCCGGCAGCCTTGACACTGCCGCTTTCCATGGACGCGGCGAATGAGGCCGTTCGGGTATGCGAGGCAAAAGGCTTCAAGGTGGCCGTCACCATCGTGGATCCGGATGGCGTCATCAAACTGCAGGCGCGCGACGACGGCAGTCCCATACACTCTCAAGCGTTTTCGTTCCGGAAGGCCTATACCGTCGTCAGCATGGGACCGATGTTCGGCCTCGATACAGGCACCGCGCTCGTCAAGTTTCTGAGTACCTACCCGTCCGGTATGGCCAACGTAGGGGGCGGGTCGACCGAGCTGCTGTTTGTGCCGGGCGGTGTGCTGATCAGGAGCGGCAAAGAAGTGCTCGGCGCGATAGCCGTGAGCGGATCGCCGCTAAGCACCGACGACGAACTCTGTGCCGCGGCGGGCGCCGCGCGCATACAGACGGCGCTGCAACAGTAGATGCCCTGCTGCAAGCAGTTTCGCAATCGACGCCTGCAGCGAGCTCGGCAAGCCGGATATTACCAACCCCCTCACCGTCGTAAGGCCGCTGACTACGACTGGCGATAGTACAGATTCTGTGGATGCCGTGCCTCGGCGAAGAAAAACCAGCGCTCCGCCACCAGTCCCGCGTACTGCACTGCGCATGCGGCGCATAGCAGCCAGAACGACGCGATGAGCGACGGCACGCTGCCACCTAATGCAAGCAGCAGGAGCGGCACGGCGAAGGCGCCAACGAGAAACGTCCACTTGATCCGTTGCAGTGTTTGCGGTGTTTTGCCGTGAAAGAACTCGCGCAGATTGAACGCGCCTGCGGTAAAGCCGCGCGATTTCTGCTCGAGCTTCGCAGACTTGATACCGGTTGCGCTCTGCACGGTCGACTTAGGCCGCAAGCGCGCATTGCGCATCAGCGACGCCACGCGGCTCGCGCAGCCTGCCAGCGTCAGCCCACCCGCGCACACGGCAAGGCCCGCCACGAGCGCCGGCGCGAACCACGCGGCGCACGCCGTGGCAAACGTGAAGCCCGAGGCGCAGCCGAGCAGCACGAAGTTGACGATCGTCAGCGGCGTCGCCCATTCCTGCAGGAAACGCAGGCACGCGTAGATCATCGAGGTACACACGAACAACACGGCGCTTGCGAGCACCCCAAGCGCACCGATCGCCAGCGACCACGGCGAGCCCATCCAGTGCGCGACACCATACGCAAAGGCGCAGGCAAGAAACACGGGCAGCGCCAGGCATTCGCGCGAAAGCCACGACGTACGCCACATGGCAATGGCCCGCCAGGCGCGTTCGGGATGGCCGAGGTGAAAAAACGAGGCCAGCAGTCCGAGCCCGCCCAGCCCCACCGCGAGCGCCGCGCCCAGCACGAAGAACATCTGCGGCGGCGTTGAGCCGGCCGCAATGAGTCCAAGGCGCGCGGCCAGTTCGATGCCGAACAGTGCGATCAGCAAGCCCTGCCCCGCACCGCTCAGCGTGGTCAGAAACACCACGGAAAATGCGGGCTTCATGCGCCCCTCCCCAGACTCAGAATATTGAAGACGCGGTCGAGCACACCGGCGACCGCACCGCGCCGCTCGGCATGAAGCGGTCCGTTCCGGGCCGCCATCGGCGCCGCGGCCGAATCCGCAGAAGCAGAAGCGCTTGCGTCTGCAACCAAAGCGTCGGACGTGTCCCGTGACTTGCATGAACACGACTCACCGCCGCACGAGGTCGTCTTCTGGCGCGGCAAGTAATGATTGGCCGGCTTCGTGTCCCACTCCGGCATCAACTGATAACCGCCGCGCTCGCGAATCGCCTGCGACACGACGGAGTCCGGGTCGTGAATATCGCCGAAGAGGCGCGCCGAAGTCGGACACGCCAGCACGCAGGCGGGCTTGCGATCGCGCTCGGGCAACGCCTCGTTATGGATGCGGTCCGCGCACAGCGTGCACTTGGTCATCTCCTTGCGCGCTTCGTCGAGCTCGCGTGCGCCGTACGGGCACGCCCAGGCGCAGTACTTGCAGCCGATACACTTGTCGAAGTCCACCAGCACGAGCCCGTCTTCCTTGCGCTTATAGCTCGCACCGGTCGGACACACCGGCACGCACGGCGGGTCCTCGCAGTGCAGACACGACTTCGGAAAGTGGATGGTATCGGTAAGCGGAAATTCGCCGGATTCGAAGGTCTGCACGCGGTTGAAGAACGTACCGGACGGATCGGCGTCGTAGGGCCGGAGGTCGGCCAGACTGCCCGCCTCGCCGGACGTATTCCATTCCTTGCAGCTCGTCACGCACGCGTGGCATCCCACGCAAACGTTCAGGTCGATTACGAGCGCCATCTGGGTCATGGGATGCTCCTCGTTATTTCTGTTTGCCGGCGCCGCGCAGACGCGCAGCAAACTCGCCGCGTCCCGCGAAATAGGTCTGCACGATGCGCTGAAGCACACCCGTCGAACCGGGCAGCGCCGGCATCGGTGCGAACTGCGGCAAGGTGTGGTCCGCATCGACTTCGGCCGGATAGACGCGCACCCGCACGTCGTACCAGGCGGCCTGGCCGGTGATCGGATCGGAGTTCGACGTGCGCGCATCGCCAGGCGCCGCACCTGGCAGTTCGTCGGTGATCAGGTGATTGAGCAGAAAGCCGCGCTGCGATTCGTTGGCGTCCGGGCCGAGGTTCCACGCCCCGGCGGCCTTGCCGATCGCGTTCCACGTCCACACCGTGCCGGGTTCCACCGCCTCGCTATAGCGCGCCATGCAGCGCACCTTGCCCCACGGCGATTCGACGTAGATCCAGCCGCCATCCTCGATGCCGTTGGCGCGCGCCATCAACGGATTCATGAACAGATAGTTCTCGCCGTGAATCTGCCGCAGCCACGCGTTTTGCGAGTCCCATGAGTGATACATCGCCATGGGCCGCTGCGTGACGGCCGCCAAAGGAAAGCGAACCTGGTCGGTGGCGGCGAGTTCAAGCGGTTCGTACCAGAACGGCAGCGGATCGAAATAACGGGCGACACGCTCGCGCAGATGATCGGGCGGCTGACGCCCTGCCGTTTTACCCTGCGCGGCGAGGCGGAACTTCTGCATCACGTCCGAGTAAAGCTGGATCACGATCGGCGTGTCGAACTTGCGAAAGCCGTTTTCCACCGCCCACTTCAGATACGGGCCGTTGACGCCGCGCATGTATTGCAGCGGCTCGGGCAGCGTGTAGTGGAATACGCAATTGTGGCTGGCGTACTGCTCCCACTGCTGCGGATTCGGTTCGCCGACCAGCGCCTTGTCGCCGTCCTTGCCGCGCCAGCCGATCAGGAAGCCCACGCCCGAATCCGGCGCGGTCTGGAAGTTGACGACGAAGTCCGGGTAGTCGCGGAACTTGCGCGCGCCCTCCTTCGTGGTGAAAGCCGGCAGCTTCAGGCGGCTCGCCAGTTCGATCAGCACTTCCTGAAACGGCTTGCATTCGCCGGTGGGCGGCACCACCGGCACGCGCACGGAATCCACTGGACCGTCGAACTCGGAGATCGGCCGGTCGAGTACGGACATCGCATCGTGCCGTTCCAGATAGGTCGTGTCCGGCAGGATCAGATCGGCGAACGCGGTCATCTCCGACTGGAACGCGTCGCAGACCACCAGGAACGGTATCTTGTAGGCGCCGTTGTCGTCCTTGTCCGCGAGCATCTTGCGGACTTCGACCGTGTTCATCGAGGAATTCCACGCCATGTTGGCCATGAAAATCAGCAGCGTGTCGATCGGATAAGGATCGCCGCGCCATGCGTTGGTGATCACGCTATGCATGAGGCCGTGCACGGCGAGCGGGTATTCCCAGGAGAACGCCTTGTCGATGCGCACGGGTTCGCCGGCGTCGTCGATAAACAGATCCTCGGGTGCGGCCGGCCAGCCGAGCGGCCCGTTGGCGAGCGGCGTATTCGGCTGCACGGCGTCCGGGTGGTTCGGCGGTTTGGCCGAAGGCGGCACTGCCCGTGGATACGGCGACTTGTGCCGGAAACCACCGGGCCGGTCGATCGTGCCGAGCAGGGACATCAGCACCGCCAGCGCGCGGATCGATTGAAAACCGTTTGAATGAGCCGCGAGTCCGCGCATCGCGTGAAAGGCGATCGGGTTGCCCGTGACGGTGTCGTGGGCTTGGCCCCACGCATCGGTCCACGGGATCGGCAAGCTGATCTTGTGGTCGCGCGCCGCGTCCGCCATTTCGCGCGCGAGGCGGCGGATCGTCTCGGCGGGAATGCCGGTGATGTCCGCAGCCCACTCCGGCGTGCTCTCCGCCACCCGTTCGCGCAGCAGCGCAAACGACGGCGTCACCGGTGTGCCGTCGTCGAGCGTGTAATGACCGTCGAGGGCGGGTTCCGCACCCGGCGTGTGATGCCGCACAGCGCGCTGCGTCTTGCTGTCCCACCACAAGTGGTTTTGCGGAAACAGCGGATTCACTTCGGGCAAGCCAGGCTCGCGCACGAACAGACCGAACGTATCGCTCTCTGCATTCGTGTCGAGCAGTTCGGCCGCATTGGTATAACGCGTGACGAACGCGTGGTCGTACGCATCCGTTCTGAGCAGTTCATGGATCAGCGCCATGAAGAGCGCGCCGTCGGTACCGGGACGGATCGGCACCCACTCGTCGGCGATTGCCGCGTAGCCGGTGCGGATCGGGTTGATGGCGATGAAACGGCCGCCGGCGCGCTTGAACTTCGACAGCGCAATCTTGAGCGGATTCGAGTGATGGTCCTCGGCGGTGCCGATCATGAAGAACAGCTTCGCGCTATCGAGGTCGGGGCCGCCGAATTCCCAGAACGACCCGCCGATCGTATAGATCATCCCCGCAGCCATATTGGCCGAACAGAAGCCGCCGTGCGCCGCATAGTTGGGCGTGCCGAACTGCCTGGCAAACAGGCCCGTGAGCGCCTGCATCTGGTCGCGGCCGGTGAACAGGGCGAACTTCTTCGGATCGGTGGCGCGCAGATGGGCGAGACGTTTTTCGAGCGTCTCGAACGCCACCTCCCACGAGACCGGTTCGAACTGCGCGCTGCCGCGCTCCGCGCCGGCCTTGCGCATCAACGGCTGGGTGAGGCGCGCGGGCGAGTACTGCTTCATGATCCCCGACGACCCTTTCGCGCAGATCACGCCCTGGTTGAGCGGATGGTCGGGATTGCCGTCGATATAGCGCACCTCGCCATCGCGCAGATGCACGCGGATGCCGCAGCGGCATGCGCACATGTAGCAGGTCGTGGTTTTGACTTCGAGTTTTTCGTTCTGCGTGCGCGCGTGATGTTCCATGGGTACGTCCTCCTGCGGTGCCGAAAACGTCGGCCCCGCTCGATTCCATCAGCCGCGCCCATCGTGGACGACGGCCACTACCCATGCATCGTATGACCGATGGATGTAAAACAAAAATCGCTATTTAATATCCAATGTATCGCGCTCCCCGATAGTTTCAAACCGCGGCCGCCGCTGCCGGGCCGCCTGCATTGCACCGGCATTCGCTGCCATAATGGATTTTCAGCCCCCCCCCAACTTGCCCCACTTGAAGGAGCCGCGCAGTGAGTGATTCCGCCACTTCGTCTTCCGGCGACGCAAAACGTCGCGTCGCATTTCTCGGCCTCGGTGTCATGGGCTATCCCATGGCCGGGCATCTGGCCAAAGCCGGCCTCGACGTCACCGTCTATAACCGCACCGTCTCCAAAGCGGAACAGTGGGTTGCGGAGTACGGCGGCCGCGCGGCCCGCACGCCGCGTGAAGCTGCAGACGGCGCCGAGCTGGTGCTGGCCTGCGTCGGCAATGACGACGACCTGCGCAGCGTCACGCTCGGCGACGACGGCGCGTTTGCGGGCATGACATCCGGCGCGACTTTCGTTGACCATACAACCGCTTCGGCGAACGTCGCGCGCGAGCTCGCGGCGATTGCCGGCGACCACGGCTTGCAGTTCATCGACGCACCCGTCTCGGGCGGCCAGGCCGGGGCGCAAAACGGCAAGCTGACCATCATGTGCGGCGGCGACGCCAAGGCCTTCGAGCATGCCGCCGTCACGCTCAGGCACTATGCGGCGGCCGTCACCCTGATCGGCCCGGCGGGCGCCGGGCAACTGGCGAAGATGGTCAATCAGATCTGTATCGCCGGACTGGTGCAGGGTTTGTCGGAAGCGATCAACTTCGGCCAATGCGCCGGACTCGACATGCCGCTCGTGCTGGACGTAATCGGCAAGGGCGCCGCCGCAAGCTGGCAGATGGATAACCGCGGCAAGACGATGATCGAAGGCAAGTTCGATTACGGCTTCGCGGTGGACTGGATGCGCAAGGATCTCGGCTTCTGCCTCGACGAGGCGAAGCGCAACGGTGCCGCGTTGCCGGTCACGGCGCTGGTCGATCAGTTCTACGGCGACGTGCAGGGTTTGGGCGGCAAGCGGTTCGATACTTCGAGCCTGATCTGGCGGTTGCGGCAACTCAAGCGCGCCGACTGAGGACGCAGCGGGGTCACCTGGTTGCGCCACTTCGATACGAACCACACCGTCCGATGAATCAGTCCCGCCCGCGTCCCGTGTCAAATGCGGAACGTCAGGTTGTAGAAGCCGCGCTCGCTGCGCAGGCACAAGGCGACCTTGCCGGCGCCGAGCGCCTGTACCGGGCGTTGATCGAAGCCGACAGTCGCAATGGCATCGCGCACAACAACCTGGCGACTCTGCTGCGCCAGTCCGGGCGCTTTGCCGGCGCGATTGCCCACTACCGCTGCGCGCTCGAATCGCTGCCGGATTCAGCGCAGATCCACGCGAATCTCGCGGACACGCTCGAAAGCCTTGAGCAGTACGAGGCTGCCGAAAGCGCATATCGCCGCGCGCTCGAACTGGACCCAGCCCGCGCTGAAGCCCGCTACAACTATGGGCTGCTGTTGCTTGCGGCCGGACGTTATGCGCAAGGCTGGGCGCATTACGAAGCGCGCTCACAGGTATTCCGTGAGCACGGCAGCTTGCCGTTTGCGCGCTGGAACGGCGAAGACCTGCGCGGCAAGACACTGTTGCTGCTGCCCGAGCAAGGCTATGGCGACACGATCCAGTTTGTCCGCTACGTGAGCCTGCTCAAGGCGCGCGGGGTCGCGAAGCTCTCGGTGATCTGCAAGCCGGCGCTCGTCCCGCTTCTGCGCACCGTGCAAGGCATCGATGCGCTGATCACCGACCCGCACGGCTTGCAGGTGCACGATTACTGGGATTCGTTGCTGAGTCTGCCTGGCCGCTTCGGCACGACGCTCGAGTCGATTCCCGCGCAAATTCCGTACGTGGGTGTGTTCACCAATCGCCTCGAGGCATGGCGAGCGCGCCTGCCCGTCGACGGCCTGCGCGTCGGACTCGTCTGGAAGGGCAATCCTGAGCACGATAATGACGCGGAGCGCTCGCTGCCGCATTTTTCCGCGCTGCAGCCGCTGTGGTCGGTGAACTCGGCGAACTCGGTGAGCTCGGTGAACTCGGTGCGTGGAGTGCATTTCATCAGCTTGCAGGTCGGCGGCGCAGAGACCGAAGCGCGGCAACGCGCGAGCGAGCAGCCGGCGCTGTGCCTCGGCGACCAGATTCGCGACTTCGGCGACACCGCCGCCATCGTCGGGCAACTGAATCTGGTCATCTGCGTGGATACCGCCGTCGCCCATCTGGCCGGCGCACTGGGCGTGGCCTGCTGGCTGTTGCTGCCGCGCCGGGGTGTGGACTGGCGCTGGCAGCGCAGCGGCGTGCAGTCGCCGTGGTACCCCAAGGACATGTATCTGTTCCGCCAGCGCGAGGCCGGCTGGCCGGGCGTGATCGGCGAAGTGAGAGACGCGCTGGCGGACAGCGTGCGCGAGCGGCACGCCTAAACGAGGCGCCCCCTCAATTCGCCTTGCACAGCACCGCCGTCATCACGAGCGGCAGGACTTCATGCACCGCTGCATCGCTGCCTGCGTCCTGCAAATGCACCTTCACCGACTCGCTCGTCCCGAACACCACCACACCATAGAGCGACCCCGCCATCGCCTCGCCACTGCCCTTGTGAAACAGCTCGTCGTCGCGCGCGTAGCCGAGTACCGCGTAGACGCGAAAACCGAAGGCCGTCAGTTGGCTGCCGCGAGTCGGACGGAACGCGTTGACGGAGTTCGATTCCACATGCATAGGTTGCGTTTCGATGAACTGGTCGCTTTGCAGCGAAGCGATAAAGCTATGCGCGTTGGAGGTGCAGTCGAGTTGCGCATCGAGTTCGTGTGAGACAGCAGGGAGCGAATGGAGCAGCACGCCGAGGGTGGTCAGCACGCCAAGCGCGTTGGGCAAGCACTTTCTCATGGTGAGGCAACCCCTATCCTGACAGGTGTCCGGCACGCGAAGCCTATCCTGAACGTAGGACCTTTGCTCCGCTCCCTCTGTACGGCAGCCATCAATCCACATTACATAGCCTTTCAGGCGGCGCCGCGCGGCCAGCGCATGGGAACGCCGAAACGTCCAAACGCCGAAGCCTCGCAAGCAACCGCCAAACACTTCGCGTCGAATCCGGGCCGTTTCGCGCCACACCTTGTCATTCTGTCGCAAACCGCTCGAACGTGGCGGAAGCCGGCCCGAAGATGTGCGTCATCGAACCCACTCGTTGATAGACACGGAGCCCGCCGCCATGTTCACTGCCATTCTCCTGCAAACGCCCCATTGGGTCTGGGGCGTACTCGCCGCCCTCGCCGTCGTCGGCTTCAAGCAGACGCTGCCGCGCCGCCGATCGCTGGGCAGCAGCACCACCCTGCCGCTCCTGATGGCGTTCCTGTCACTGTACGGTGTCATGTCAGCCTTTTCCCGCCAACCGCTGGCGCTGGCCGCCTGGGTCGCCGGCGGCGCCGTGACGCTGTTGCTGGCGCAGACCCTGCGCGTGTGGGGTGAAATTCGCTGGCTGCCGCAGGAGCGCAGCGTGCTGATGCCGGGAAGCTGGCTGCCGCTCGTCCTGCTGCTCGGACTGTTTTCGGTCAAGTTCGCGGTCGGCGTGGCGCTCGCCATCACCCCGAGCCTCGCCGTCGACGCCGATTTCGCCGGATTTGCCGGCCTCGTCTACGGCGCGTTCAGCGGCGTGTTCCTCGCCCGCGCCCTGGCGGTGTGGCGAGTGGTACGGCAATCGATGCAGCACGACGCGGCCTATTGACGGGTCGTGCGGCCGCCCGACCGTGTTCGCCCCCTATCCGACATGAATGCGACCGAGCCCGCCGACCGGCCATGCCGCGATGGCCTGGTCGATCCCCTGACCCGCTACAATCGGCTGCAGGTAGAACGGGCCGGCTGGCTGCGCGAATGCGCGGCCCTTTCATCCCCTACGCCACCCCGCGCGACGAGCGCCTGACTCCGGACTGTCGCATGCCCCCGTATCCGATCGTTTTCAAATGGCTTTGGCGTGAACTGCGCATCACGATCCTCATCTCGCTGGCCTGCACGTTCATGTTCGGCCCGATATCGGACGGGGAGTTCGGCTCCAATCTGTTCTACTCGTTCACCGTCACGCTGTGCATCCAGGCTCTGATCGAAACGGGGCGCTACGGCCTGTCGAGCCCACTGTTCCGGCGCCCTCCCGAGAGTCCGCAAGACCGCGCGCCCGAGAACCTCGCGGCCCAGCGGCGCTGGCCAGGCTGGGCCTTGATGACGCCGTGGGTGGCGATGTCGGCCGTAGTGGGTTACGTCGGCGGGCATCGGCTCGGCGATCTGATCACCGGCACGCATCATCCGACGCTCGGCTTCATGCGCAATGCGCAGTCGCTGTTGCCCACCCTCTTGCCTGCGTTCGTGCTGGCGATCGGCTGCACCTATTTCTTCTATGTCCGTGGGCGGCTCGCCGCGACCGAGGCACGCGCACAAGCTGCGTTGCGCACCTCCGCGGAAAATCAGTTGAAGCTGCTGGTGTCGCAACTGGAGCCGCACATGCTGTTCAACACGCTCGCCAATCTGCGCGTGCTGATCGGTACGGACCCGGCCCGGGCCCAGGCGATGCTCGATCATCTGAACGGCTTTCTGCGCGCCACGCTCGACGCCTCGCGTTCCAGCTCGCACGCGCTGGCCGCGGAGTTTGCCCGCATCGGCGATTACCTCGAGTTGATGCAGGTCCGCATGGGACCGCGCCTGCGCGGCACGCTCGATCTGCCCGCCGAGCTGAGCAGCCTGCCCGTGCCGCCGCTACTGCTGCAACCGCTGGTCGAAAATTCGATCAAGCATGGGCTCGAACCAAGCGTGTCGGGCGGCCAGATCGCGATCGCCGCCCGCCGCGACGGCCACGCGCTCGTGCTGAGCGTGCGCGACACGGGTGTGGGCCTCGGCGCCGCGCCCACGCACGGCAGCCGCTTCGGCATGCAGCAGGTGCGCGAACGGCTCGCGGCGCTGTACGGCAACGCAGCTTCGCTTGAACTGACCGCTCCGGACGACGGCCGCGGCGGCGCGCTCGCCGTGGTCCGCTTGCCCGTCGCCTGAGTCCACTCCATCCAACACGACCTTCTCCCTATGCACGCTACCGCTCTGATCGCCGAAGACGAACCCTTGCTCTCCGCCAACCTGCAAGCCGAACTGCTCCGTCTGTGGCCGGAACTGCGCATCGTCGCGAGCGTCGGCGATGGGGCGTCGGCGCTCAGGCAGGGTCTCGCGCTGCAGCCCGACGTGCTGTTCCTCGATATCCGCATGCCTGGGATGAGCGGTCTGGAAGCCGCCCAGGCGCTGGCCGAAGACTGGCCCGACGCGGGCCGTCCGCTGCCGCTGCTGGTCTTCGTGACGGCATACGACGAATACGCGCTGCACGCCTTCGAACGCGCCGCGCTCGACTACGTCCTCAAGCCGGTGCAGCCGGAACGGCTGGCAAAAACCTGCGAGCGTCTGCAAGCGGCGTTGCAGGCGCGTGCGCAATCGCAACCGCAAGGCGGGGATCTGGCCTTGGCGCCGATGATCGATCAGTTGCGCACGCTGTTCGGCGCGGGGATAGCGGGTGCATCGGGTGCACCCGGTGCTGCGCCGGCCGCGCCGCTGCGCATGATCCAGGCGAGCGCCGGCAACACGATCACGATGGTCCCGGTCAGCGAGGTGCTGTACTTCGAAGCGGCAGACAAATACGTGCGCGTGATTACGGCCGTCCAGGAACACCTGATCCGCACATCCTTGCGGGAACTGCTGCTGCAACTCGACCCGCAGCAGTTCTGGCAGATTCACCGCGGCACGGTGGTGCGCGCCGAGATGATTGCCAGCGCGTCACGCGACGATGCCGGCAAGCTCACGCTCAGCCTGCGCGGCCACACCGACAGGCTGAGCGTGAGCCGCCTGTACGCCGATCAGTTCAAGGGCATGTAAGACGGCGGCGCTCGCTTGGGCAAGCGCGCGTGGGTTGGCAACGCCTCAGCCGACCGTGTTCCAGCGCGCATCCGCCACGGTCAGCTTCTTCGGAATCAGCTTGAGCTCGGTGAACGTGTCCGCAATCTCCTGCTGATACGCGAGCGTGGCATCGGTGATCGGTTGCACGCCGTAACCGGCACGTCCCAGCGCCAGCTCGAGCGTCGCCGTATCGAGTCCGACGAGCGGCGACAACTGGGCGGCCACTGCGGAGACGTTGCTGCGTCCCCACTGGTCCACCTGGTTCAGCTCGTCGAGCAGCGTATGCAGCACCTGCGGCTGGGCGTCGGCAAACTTGCGCGACGAGACGTAGTACTGGGTGTTGCGCACGATGCCTTCGGCATTGGTCAGCACCCGCGCATTGGCCTGACGCTCGATGGCGGCCAGATACGGATCCCAGATCACCCACGCGTCGACACTGCGCTGCACGAATGCGGCGCGTGCGTCGGCGGGCGTGAGGTAGATGGGCTGGATATCGATGTAAGCCAGGCCGGCGCGCTGCAAGGCCTTGACCAGCAGATAGTGGACGTTCGAGCCGCGATTGAGCGCGACTTTCTTGCCGCGCAGGTCCGCCACCGTGCGGATCGGCGAATCCTGCTGCACGACCAGCGCTTCGCCTTTGGGCGCGGGCGGCTCGTTGGCGATGTAGACGAAATCGACGCCGCCGGCCTGGGCAAAGATAGGCGGCGTTTCACCGACCGTGCCGACATCCACCGCGCCCGCGTTCAAGCCTTCGAGCAATTGCGGTCCGGCGGGAAATTCGAGCCACTGCACCCCCACGCCTTGCTGGGCGAGGCGCTTTTCGAGCGAGCCGCGTGCCTTCAGGACGACGAAGTTTCCGTACTTCTGGAAACCGATCCGCAACGTTTTTGCATTCCCCTGCGCGAGCGCCGACGAACTCGACAGTAGCGCCCCAGCGCCTCCCGCCATGACGGCGCCGGTGCCCACGGCGAGCGCGCCTGCCGCCTTCAGAAGCGTGCGGCGGCTGGAATCGACCGGCTGCGCGCCGGGCGTGGAATGATCTGATGAAGCCATGGCTGTCCTTCGCTAGTTCGTGATGGGTTGTACCGCCGCAAGCGGACGGGCCATCGCGGGGCGATGATCAGCATAAGGACGCCCCGGCGCGAAGCGAACCAATCATTGCGCATATGCAAAGCATGGCGGGTGGGAACGCGGCGGGACGGCGGCGCTGCCCGAGGTTTCGCGGCGCCCGCCGCGAAACCTCAGCGCCCCGCTTTACGCTACGGCGGGAAAATCCAGCGTCGTATCGTTCACGCGGTTCACCAGGTTGGTGAAGGTGATGGAGGCGATCGCCAGCGCCACTTCGATGACCTGCTGTTCGCTGTAGCCGGCCGCGCGCACCGCGTCGAGCTCTTGCGCCGCCACCGTGCCGTGCGTGCCGACCAGCGTGCGGACAAAGCGCACCAGCGCATCGCGCTTCGCGTCGCCCGTCGCGGTACCGGCGCGGACCTGCTTCATGACGTCCGGCGACAGACCGGCAAACTTGCCCATCAGCGTATGGGCAGCGATACAGTAGTCACAGCCCGCCACCTCGCTAACCGCCAGCTTGATCACTTCGATATCCGCTTTGGCGAGGCTGCTGCTCGCCAGCACAGCGTCGACGCCGAGCATCGCGCCGAGCGCAGCCGGGCTGTGGGTACCGATGGTGGCGTAGGCATTCGGCACCTTGCCGGCCGCCTTCTTGATTTTGGCGAAAAGTTCGGCGGCAGCGCCGGTAGCGGCTTCAGGTTGGATTGCGGTAAGACGGGACATGATCGACTCCTTGAGATTGGGTTTCAGTTGCTAGCCATGTCGTATGGCATGGAAGTCAGTGTAGCCAGCCTCAGTGAGCATGTTAATGCCACTAAATTGCAACTATATGCTCAAACGTCTCATCAGCATTCCGTCCTAACGCCCGCTCAGCGAGCCGCGCCCACGCACGGGCGTGCGCGGCAGTTCGATGGAGAAGACCGTGCCCTGCGTCTCATCCGACTGCACGCCGACCTCGCCACCATGCATATGGACGATCTCGCGCACGATATGCAGGCCGAGCCCGAGCCCTTCGCGCGACCGCCCGCCGACGCTCCCGGCGCCGAACGCCTTGAACAGATGCGGCACGACCTCGGCGGGAATCACGCCCCGGTTCGTCACGCTCAGCGCGATCCGCTCGGCCCTCCCTGCGTCGATCCGTACCACGATGCTGCCGCCCGGCTCGCCGTGATGCAGCGCATTGCTGATCAGGTTCGAGATGGCTTGCCACATCAGATCGGTGTCCCAGCGGCCCGCCGAATCGCCCTCGCTCGCGAGGACGATCTGCCCGGCGCCCTTGTGAGTGGCGAATTCGTCGACCACGGACTGGCACAGCGTCGCCAGCTCGATCGAACGCGGTTGCAAGTGCAGCCGCCCGCCTTGCAACCGCGCGAGATTGAGCAACTGGTCGACCATGCGGGCCATGCGCAGCGAACTGCTCTTGATGCGCGTCGCGGTGGTCGTCACCGTGTCGCCAGCTTCAAGGCGCATCAGATATTCGGCCGACGACAGCACCGCGCCGAGCGGCGTGCGCAGATCGTGGCTCAGCACGGCCATCAGCATCTCGTTGGCCTCGAGCATCTGGCGCGTGGTCACCAGTTGCGCGGCCAGTTGGCGCTTCTGCTGCTCGAGTTGCACGAAGACATCCACCTTCGATTGCAGGATGCGCGAATCGAACGGCTTGTAGAGGAAATCCACCGCACCGGCTTCATAGCCGCGGAAGGTGCGCGAGGCGTCCTGCGCGGTGGCCGTGAGAAAGATGATCGGCACGTGCGAGGTGCGCGGGCTGCCGCGCATCAGCGAGGCCAGTTCGAAGCCGTTCATGCCGGGCATGTTGACGTCGAGGATGGCGAGCGCCACCTCGTGCTTGAGCAGCAGGTCCAGCGCGGCCGTGCCGGAGTCGGCCACCAGCAGGTTGATGTCGGGCTGGGTCAACGACGCCTGCAGCGCCGTGATGTTATGCGCGATGTCGTCGACGATCAGAATGTTGACAGAGGGATTCGTCATGGCATCGGGTCAGGAATCGTGGTCGGTAAAGGCCGGCAGTCGGGCAAGACGACGGGCCATGGTAGAGGGTGACAACACTTCGTCCACTGCGCCGCGTTCGATTGCGGCGCGCGGCATTTCCGGCGACGCGGCGGTTTCAGGCGCCTGCGCCCAGGCGGCGCCACCGGCGGCGCGCACCGTTTCGAGGCCGAGCACGCCGTCTTCATTGGCGCCCGAGAGCAGGATGGCGAGCACACGTTCGCGATACCGCCACGCCGCGGATTCGAACATCACATCAATGGACGGCCGCGAAAAGCGCACGGCCGCCTCGGTGGAGAGCGCCACGGTGCGGTCGTCTTCCACCAGCATGTGATAGCCGGGCGGCGCGACGTAGACGCGGCCGGCGAGAATCCGCTCGCCGGCGTCCGGTTCGATCACCGGCAAGCTGCTGCGACGGCCGAAGCTCTCCACCAGGTAACTCGGCGGATCGGGCGGCAGGTGCACCACGATCATGACGGCCGCCGCGAAGTCGCTGGGCAGCGCGGCCAGCAAGCCGTTCAGGACGTCGATTCCACCCGCCGACGCGCCGAGCGCCACCAGCTCGAACGCACGCGACTGCGTCGAGGCGGGCTGGCGCTTCACGGCGGGACGGATGGCTCGCATAGGGGCTCGCGTCAGGATCGACAAGGTTGGCCGGACGAGATGGGCATGGCGCTCATGCTAGCGTTTCTGATAAATGCGCTCGCGCGGACAAAATTCGTCGAACGCTTCGTGCTGGTTCGAAAAACGCAAACTTTCCTTGCTGCCGAGGCCGAGAAAGCCGCGCCGTACCAGGGCGCGCTGAAACAGCCCCAGCGCGCGGTCCTGCAACGCGCGGTCGAAATAGATCATAACGTTGCGGCACGACACCAGATGTGCTTCAAGGAACACTTCGTCGGTCGACAGGCTGTGATCGGCGAACACCACCCGGTCCTTCAGCGCGCCGGCAAAGCGCGCGCCGCCGTAGGCCGCGTGATAGTAGTCCGAGAGCGAACGCTTGCCGCCCGCCGCCAGGTAGTTTTGCGTGAAGCCGGCAATCCGGTCGAGCGCATAGATGCCGGCTTCGGCCCGCGCCAGCGCGTCGGGGTTGATATCCGTAGCGTAGAACAAGGTGCGCTCGGTGAGGCCCTCTTCGTCGAAGAGAATCTTCAGCGACCACAGTTCCTCGCCCGTGCTGCATCCGGCCACCCAGACCTTGATGGACGGATAGGTCCGCAACACCGGCATGACCTGCTGGCGCAGCGCCAGAAAATAGGCAGGATCGCGAAACATATCGCTCACCTGCACCGTCAGGTATTGAAACAGCCGGGCGAAATCGGCGCCGCTGCGCATGATGCGATCCTGCATCTGCGAGAGCGTGGCGAGGCCGAACTCGTCGAGCGCCTGGGTCAACCGGCGGCGCAGCGACGACATCGCGTAGTGGCGAAAGTCGTGCTGGTACTTCAGGTAGATGGCCTCGAGCAGCAGCGTCAGTTCGATGTCGAAATCGCTGATACGCGGGGGCCGCGGCTCGGGCGCAGTCGTTGGGTTCGTCTTCATGGCTCGGGTTCTCTACGGCTAGCGCTGCCGCAACCACACGCGGCACAGCGAGACGAGCTTGTCGACGTCGATCGGCTTCGAGATGTAGTCGTCCGCACCCGCCTCCAGGCAGCGCACCCGGTCGTTCGCCATCGCCTTCGCGGTCAGCGCGATGATCGGCAGGTGGGCAAAGCGCGGATTGCGGCGGATCTCGGCCATCGCCGTCAGGCCGTCCATCTCCGGCATCATGATGTCCATCAGCACCAGATCGACCTCAGGTTGCGTCTCCAGCAACTCGAGCGCTTCGCGTCCGTTGCGCGCAATCTGCAGCTTCGCGCCGAGCGGCTCGATCACGTGCGACAGCGCGAAAATGTTGCGCACGTCGTCTTCGGCCAGCAGGATGTTGCGGCCTTCGAACGCGTTGTCGCGTTGCCGCACGGTGCGCAGCATGCGTTGCTGCTCCGGCGCGAGCGACGATTCCACGCTATGCAGGAACAGCGTCACTTCGTCGAGCAGCCGTTCGGGCGATTTCGCCCCCTTGATGATGATCGATTTCGAATAGCGGCGCAGCCGGTGCTCTTCTTCGCTGGACAGCATCCGGCCGGTATAGACGATCACCGGCAGCGCGAGATGGGCGGCGTCGAGTGCGAGCCGTTCGAGCAGGTCGTAGCCGGTGCCGTCCGGCAGCGCGAGATCCGTCACCACGCAATCGAAGCTGCTCGCCGCCAGTTCGTCGAAGGCGCTCGCGAGCGTCGCCACGGCGACGATTTCCGTGTTCGCGCTTTGCAGCAGCGCGCGAATGCTCTCGCGCATCGCCGCATCGTCTTCGATCACCAGTACGCGCTTCAGGCGTTGCTGCAGGCGCGCTTCGAGGCGGCGGATCGCCGCTTCCAGCGTCGAGCGTGCGGTCGGCTTGAGCGTATAGCCGATGGCGCCAAGGTGCAGCGCCTTGTCGGCGTGATCGGTGGCCGAGACGATGTGGATCGGGATATGCCGCGTGAGCGGATCGTTCTTCAGCCATTCGAGCACGGTCAGGCCCGAGCGGTCCGGCAAACCGACGTCGAGCAGCACGGCCGCGGGCCGCATGTCGCGCACCAGGGCGACGCCGCTCGCGGCATCGGTGGCGTGCAGGAAGTCGAAGTCGAGCTCGTGGGCCAGGTCGCGCAGGATCTCGGCGAACGGGATGTCGTCCTCGATCGCGAGAATCAGCCGGCTGCCGCGCGCCCGCTCGTAGCGGTCGTCGCCGATCGGCGCGCCGCCGCTTTCCTCGGCGCCGTTGCGTGCGCCGGCTTCGGCGGGTCGCGCCGGCTGGAGTGCGGCGGCGCCTGTCGTGGCGGTCGCTGCGGCGGTCGTTATGGCGGCCGTTATGGCGCTCGCCGCGTTGACGGACGGTGCGAAGGACGACGAAGCATGCGCCACCGGCACGGGCGTGGCAGCCGAGTTGAATGATGGTCTAAAAGCGTCAGACCCAGCCGCCCCAGCTTCGCTCTGCCCAGCTTTCTCAGCCTCTGCGGCGGCCACTGCGGCGCTCGCATCGCTCGGCAGCCACAGTGTGAACACACTGCCCTTGCCCGGTTCGCTCGCCACCGTAATACGTCCGCCCAGCAGCCGCGCGAATTCGCGCGAAATCGACAGACCCAGGCCACTGCCGCCGTAGTGCCGGCTGGTGGAACCGTCGGCCTGCTGGAAGGCCTCGAAAATCATCTCCAGTTTGTCCGCTGCAATGCCAATGCCGGAGTCGCGCACCTCGAAACGCAACAGGCCATCCTCGGCCGGCGCCACGCTCAGCGACACCTCGCCGCGCTCGGTGAATTTCACGGCATTCGACAGCAGATTGCGCAGCACCTGCACCGTGCGCTGGCTGTCGGTGATCATCGTGTCGGGCACACCTGGCGCGCGATCGAAGCTCAGCTTCAGGTGCTTCGCCGCAGCCATCGGCGCAAAGGTTTCGCGCAGCGACTGCAGCGTGCCGTCGAGCGAGACGGTTTCCAGTTCGATGCTGATCTGTCCGGCCTCGACCTTCGAGAGATCGAGAATGTCGTTGATCAGCACCAGCAGGTCGCTATTGGACGCGTGAATCGTTTCCGCGTAGCGCACCTGCTCTTCGGTCAGATTGCCGGTGCGGTTTTGCTGCAGCAGTTTGGCGAGGATCAGCGAGCTGTTCAGCGGCGTGCGCAACTCGTGCGACATGTTGGCGAGGAACTCGGACTTGTAGCGGCTCGACTGTTCGAGCCGTGCCGCGTTGGTGGACAGTTCGTCCTGCGCGCGCAACAGATCGGCTTTTTGCCGTTCGAGACGCTGCGCGTACTCTTCGAGCTGCACATTGGTCTGTTCCAGCTCGGCCTGCTGGTTTTCGAGCCGCGACTGCGAATCGAGCAGCGCGCGGCCGCGCTCTTCCAGGCCTTCGTTCGAGACGCGCAGTTCTTCCTGTTGAACCTGCAGTTCCTCGTTCAGTTGCTGCATCTCGACCAGCGTGTCCTGCAGGCGCTCGCGATACAGCGCGGCCTCGAGGAAGTCGCCCATGCCGCCGGCAATCAGTTGCAGGAGTTCCTGGTCGCGTTCGACCAGCGCGCGCATGAAGCCGAGTTCGACCACCCCGTTGACGACGCCGTCGTTCTCGATGGGCAAAACAATCAGGTTCCTGGGCGGGCTCATGCCGAGGCCCGATACGACCTTCACGTAATCGTCCGGCACGTCCTTCAGCAGGATCGTCCGGCGCGTCAGCGCGGCCTGGCCGATCAGGCTCTCGGCATTCTGGAAATGCTGCGAGGCCTGTTCGCTTTCGAGGCTGAAACCGTAGGATGCGGCGCGATGCAGCGTGCCGGTTTCCTTGTCGCGGATATAGAGCGCCGCCACCGACACGCCCAGATACTGCGCCAGAAACTCGAGCATGGCGCGGCCGACGAGCGTCGGCGTGGTTTGCCCCACCACCTTCTCGGCGAGCAGCCGCTGCCCCGAGCGCAACCAGACCTGCTGTTGCAACACCTCGGTCTGCTCGTCCTGTTGCCTGAGCACACCATCGTAGGATGCGGACAGGTCGAGCAACTCGCGCCGCCCCCGCCACGCCAGAAACAGGCTGACCACCACGCTAAAGAACAGAAAGATGCCGACCATGACGGCCATGACATTGCGCGTGGCAATGGCACGCTCCCGCCTCAGAACCAGCTCCGCATCGAGAAAGTCGCTGAACAGCCGGCGCGTCTCGTCGAAAGCGATCTTGCCGCGGGTGCTCGCCGCTTCCGGTTCGTAGGCCTGGTTCCTGCGGCGCAGATCGATCATCTGCTGCGCGTAGTTGTCCCATAGTGCCTGCACCGCCTGGATCCGCTTGAGGCGATCGACCTGGGGCGGGTTGTCGGAGACCATATCCATCAGCGAATTGATCTCGGTCTGGAAGCGCGCTTGCCCCAACTCGTACGGCGCCAGAAAACTTTCGTCGCCGGTAATCAGGAAGCCGCGCATGGACGACTCGCGGTCCACGGCGAGCCGCATTATTTCGTTGGCGTTGCCGATCACCCGCTCCGAGTGCTCGGCCCAGCTCATCGTATTCACCAGGTAAGCAACCAGCGCGACGAACACCACGGCGGTCAATAGACCCATGGCTAGCGGCAGCACGATGTTGCGACGGATGATGCGGCGGAACTGGTCTTTGTCGACAGCAGTGAAGGCAGGCATTTTTTCTGTGTTTCGTCCGGTCAGTTTGCTCGGCTCGGCAATTTCGACTGAGGTACCGCCACCACAAGATACGTTGTCAACGTCCATGCCGCCGAAACGGCAGCGGGACGCCACGCAAAGGCTTGAAACATTCGATTGAAGCCGCGCGCCCGGTCGACTCTCTCACGGCACGACGGCCACGTATCATACAGCGACTATACCCATTCGATCCATGCGCTTTGCCTCGCGCAGGCATGCCGGGCATTGGTTGCGCGCGCATCGATCGGACACGCGCGCTGCTGCCATCCACGGTTCAAGCCGGCACCGACTCCGCCAACGCCTGACGCGACCACACCCGATGCTGCTGCGCCGCCGCAACGAACGCCTTCATGACCTCGGCGAGCTGCTTGTCGTCGCCGGTCGCGACACCGTCTGCGTCGGCTGGCAGATGCGCCGCATCGAGCACGTCGCGACCGGCGCCGAGCGCCGCAATCGCCTTCAGATGCTTGAACGCTTCGAGCACGAAATGCCGCGCATCGCCCGATTGCGCAAGCGCCTTCGCGCCCGTCTCGCCGCCGACCACCACGATTGCATCGAACATGATCGACGGCATGCCGGCAATCGTCGCATCGGGCTGCAAACTGCCGATGGCCGCGAGCGTCGGCGCGACCAGCAACGGCGTAGCGCCTTCGCCGCGCAGGGCCTGCTGGAGCTTGCCGATAGCGGCGACGTCCGAGCCGGGCGCGGCCAGCAAGGCAATCTTGCGGGTCTTGATGCCGGGCTTCGCGCGGTTGAGCAGGCTCAAGGCCGGTGAGGTCTCCGGCTTCGCGGCGGCCGGCGCATTGCCCTTCTTCGGCGCGGGCAAGCCGAGGCCGGCCGCGACTTCGGCGGCCAGACCGGCGTCGAAGTTAGCGAGAATCTGGTTGACGACACGCTCGCGAATCTCCGGCTTGGTCACCTTGCCGAGTTCGAACTGGTAAGCCGCGGCGATGTGCGCCTTCTCGACCTCGGACATGCTGCGATAGAACAGCGCCGCCTGGGAGAAGTGATCGGCGAACGATTCGCTGCGCACGCGAATTTTTTCGCCGTCGATGCGCTCGTGGTAGCTCTCGAAACCGCCGTCCGAGGCCGCCGGATCGGTCTCCTTCGGCCAGCCGCCGCTGAGCGAATTCGGTTCATACGAAGCCTGCCCGACGTGGATCGCCTGACGATGCATCGCGTCGCGCTGATTGTTCTGAAACGGGCACACCGGACGGTTGATCGGAATTTCGTGGAAGTTCGGGCCGCCGAGGCGACTGATCTGCGTATCCGTGTACGAAAAGAGCCGCCCCTGCAACAGCGGATCGTTGCTGAAGTCGATGCCAGGTACGACGTGACCGGGATGGAACGCCACCTGTTCGGTCTCGGCGAAGAAATTGTCGGGGTTCCGATTGAGCGTCATCTTGCCGATGATCTGCACCGGCACCGTTTCTTCGGGAATCAGCTTGGTCGGATCGAGCAGGTCGAAGGGAAAGCTGTGCTCGTCCTGCTCTTCGACAATCTGCACGCCCAGCTCGAACTCGGGAAAATCGCCGCGCTCGATGGCTTCCCACAGGTCGCGCCGGTGGAAGTCCGGGTCCTTGCCGGCGAGTTTCTGCGCCTCGTCCCACAACAGCGAATAGGAGCCGAGCACAGGACGCCAGTGAAACTTGACGAAGCGCGCCTTGCCCGCGGCATTGACGAAACGGAACGTGTGGATGCCGAAGCCTTCCATGGTCCTCAGGCTGCGCGGAATCGCGCGGTCCGACATGGTCCACAGCACCATGTGGGCGGATTCGGGCACCAGCGAGACGAAGTCCCAGAAGGTGTCGTGCGCGGAACCGCCGGTCGGCATTTCATTCGGCGCTTCCGGTTTGACCGCGTGGACGAAGTCGGGAAACTTGATCGCGTCCTGAATGAAGAACACCGGCATGTTGTTGCCCACCAGGTCGTAATTGCCTTCCTGTGTGTAGAACTTGACGGCGAAGCCGCGCACGTCGCGCACGGTATCGGCCGAGCCGCGCGGTCCCTGCACCGTCGAAAAGCGCACATAGACCGGTGTCTCCACGGCCGGGTCCTGCAGAAACGCAGCCTTGGTGTAGTCGCTCTGCGGCTTGTACACCTTGAATACGCCATGGGCCGCGGAGCCGCGCGCATGCACGATGCGCTCGGGAATGCGCTCATGGTCGAAGTGCGTGATCTTTTCACGCATGATGAAATCTTCCAGCAGCGACGGGCCGCGCGCACCGGCGCGCAAGCTGTTCTGGTTGTCGGCGATCTTCACGCCCTGATTGGTCCGCAGCGCTTCGCCGTCTGGCCGCAAGCGAAACTGTTCGAGATCCTCGGATTTGGAATCGGTGCCCGCGGCGGCGTGGGCAGCGGGCTGTCGGTGATTCGATTTACCTGCCATGGAAAGGCTCCTTGCGTTCGGCGCCGCCAAGCGAAACGTCGGCCTGGCGCCAGCTTGATGGTCAGCAAGGGCTGTTCCCAAACGCAGCGGGCGAACGGAAGGGCTTCACGCCTATCGTCCTGCGGGAAAGTCTTGGATTGCACAAATACCTGTATGGATGTACAGTATTCCTCATCCGCTTTGCTGACCGGGCGGTGTGGTGAGCCGTTTCTACCGCGAAGGCTGCGGTGGCTCATGGGCAGGAACCGGCGCGAGTTTTTGCCGGCGCGCCTCGCGCGCTACGCGAACCTCGTTTATATCTATGGAGAAGACATGCTGCGATTTCTGAGCGCGGGTGCGGTGTTGCTCGCGGTGACATCCACAGCGGCTGCCGGCCAGCACTACGTGGAAGTCTGGAATCCGCCGGAAGCGCGCATCGGGCAGCCTGCGGGTAAATGCAAACCCAAGGCGGCCAAAACCGCGCTGCTGTCGCGCGGCATGGGCAAAGTGGCGACACGCCGCATTGCGGACCCGTTGGCTAAAGCGTCGACGGCGAAACACGGCGGAGGCGATGGTGCAAGGAAAACCACGGCCCCGCGCTTTATCGACATTCCCCGTATCCTCACGCCCGAAGGCAACGTGCTGCAGGTAAGCACCGGACACATGTCCGTGTATGTGGTGCGGTAACGCGAAATGGAATCCGAAATCTACCAGGGCTACGCGATCTGGGGTCACGCCATCGTTCAAGGCGACGGCTATGCGTCCAGCGGCACCATCACGCGCGGCAGCAAACTGGTGGAAGGATCGGGCGTGCTCGGAACGTTCGATACCGACGAAGAAGCCCGCTTGACCGGCCTCGATTGGGCCCGCGCCTGGGTCGATAGTCACGGGTAGGGTTGCCAATCAGGGTTGCCAATCGCGCTACTGCAGGCGCTTCGGTTTAGGCGTGAATAGACAGAAGCCCGCATCGTGCTGGCTTAGCGCCGGATGAGCGCAAAGGCATTCTGGCCCGAGTACCCCACGAAGTTGTCGATCAGCAGCAGCAGGTCTGCCTCGTCAGGCCGGGTGCCCCATCGGCTATGTCCCGAACTCGATGCTATAGCGAACCACGAATGCGGCGGAAACCATTCGGCGTGCACGGTGCGCTCGCCGAGGATGCGCAGACGTCCCGTATCGCACAGATACTCAGCGCGAACCGTTTCCCCGCCCACCACTTTGCTCGCTGTAATAGGTGCGGACTCGAACATGATGTCCTCCCGTTTATGGATACTTTTCTCCCTCTCCCTCGCGAGACAAGGCAAGTTCTATGCCGATATGGTCAACTACCCGAACCACGGGCTTTTGCCCAAACATCAGTTTTATCGGCTGCATGCTTGTGTGGCGCGCACGTCGCGTCATGCGCCAAACCAGGCAACGGCAGCACTGCTTCGGTGCGCATCAACGGCAGGTTTGGCCGGATCGCGCCGGGTATTCATCCAACGTCATTTAATACGGTATCCGAATCAATTAATAAACGATCGAACGGCCGGAATTTCTAAATAGCGGAGGCCGCGCCCTCCGGCACGCCCGCCTACGTCTGCATGAAGCAAGCCCGTACATTGCCGGCGTGACGCTGGAATCGCCTGTGGCGTCGCACCAGACGCGTGGTGTGGCCGGCGCGGTCCATGGCAAGCAATTCGTCGAACTGCGTGGCCAATTCCCCTCGTTTCGCCGAATCGCTCGTGCATCTTTCGCTCTACACTGGTTTCCATGGGCACGACGAATCACCGGGTCCATACGCGGTCTTCCCCCGCGTTGTTTTGACCGTACCTGTAGAGCAGTTCCGTAGAGCAGTTCCGGTAGTGGCCGTACTTAGAAAGACGCAGTCCATTCAAGCGGTACGCAGTAAGCAGCAGGGAGTGGCAGTAACCTTAGCACCAAAGCGCTTCTCGCAGCACATGCAATAAAAGCAACAGGGGTTTGCAGCAAAGCGAAGGTGAAGGACCACGTTTCAAGCAGTCAGTATGGGTTTTACGCAGTACCGGTAATGAAGTGCAACAGCGTTGTTGTGATGGGAACAGGTCGGCAAGCTCCACGCGCCTGTACGACTCTTCCATCCTGTCAGGCCCTGTCCCCCATGGGACAGGGCTTTTTTTTAGGGCGCCGATCCTCCGCGCCGCCTTTTCGTCACGGACTCGTTCAACGTCCCGTGGTTTAAGCCTGTCTTAATTGTTGCTTGCGATCATGATCGCAGGACACATATTAGAGCTTGCCTTTACCCCGCCGGTGCACCGCATACAAGAAGCTTCGGTGGCGGGCCGAGCGTTACAGAACGAGGTTGAAACCGTCATGCCCAACAAATCGCCTAGCCGCAAACGCAACCAGCCCGCCATGTCGCCGTTGCTGCGCGCGCTCACTTTCAGCCGCGCTGCGCACGAACCCGTGACGCAGGCCATGCTCCTGCAGTGCTACACCGCCCTGGATGCCTTCACGCGCGGTCATGGCTCTCGGGATCTGTTTATGACCCTCGGCCGCCACTTTCTGGTGTCGGAGGAGCTGTGCCGTCTCGGACTCGAGCCGGAGGGGCTGGAGTACGTCGAGAGCGCGCACGCCGCCATGGTGCAACTCGACGCCGCCGAGCATCAGGCCGGCGGCTGGAGCGTCGGCGAAGACGATTACCTGCGCCTGTGCGCCGCGCTTTCGATTCTGGATACCCAACTGTCTGCCGCATCGCTCGAAATGATTGCCCGAGCAGAGGCGCGCATGGTGGAAGGCCTGCTGCGGGCGGGCCAGAGACAGGCGGTCGCCGAAGCGCCCACCACGGTCTGCTAGGTCCACCACCTTCGTCGCGTCGCGTGCGGTGTGTCGAGGCAGCGCCGCGTCACTGTGCGCAGGCTTCGTGCGATGCCTGCGCACAGTGCGCCGATTCAGGCAGACCGACCCGGATCCAGCCGGGCGGCCCTGGAACAAGCCGGCTCAGAACTGATAGTTGATCGACAGATCGAGCACGCCATTCGACGAACGCTGCGTAATCGGACTGCGCGCTGCGCTGCCGACCAGTTGCTCGAGCGCAAAGTCGCACGCGGCAAACCAGTGCTTCTGGAAGAACCAGATCGCACTGACGCCGAAGCCCGCCGACTTGAGACCCGCACTCGCGTGGTAGTACGAGTATTGGGAATCGGCGGCCTGGGTCTCGTTCACGCCGAACCAGCTGTTCATGTACTTCGAATCCGCGAAGGTCAGGCTCGGCCCGGCGAACCAGAAGAACGTCTTCGAGCTGCCCGGCAGCGGCATATACGCGCCGAGATCGCCGACCCAGCCGTTCGAGCCGCCGAAACTGCGCCGGATATCCGCGCGCAGCACCAGCGGAAAACTCTGCGACACGACATAGTCGGCTGCCAGCTTCAGCTCGGGCGCCGGGTTGATGTTGCCGAGGCCGTGCAGATGCTCGTCGTCGTCCTGGCCGCGTCGCCCGAGGTCGTAGGCGGCGGCAATGCTGATCCGCCAGTTCTGGCCTTGCGCGACGTTGGCGCCAAAACCTTCCCCTGTCGAAGCGAAGTACAGATCGCTATAACGAATGTCGACGCTTGGGCCGCCTTCGAAGTGATAGCGGTCCGCGCCGTCATAGCGCGGCTGGAAGGCCGCGGCCGCGCCGACCGCGACTTGCCACGTGGGGATTTGCGGCTCCATCATTTTTTCCAGCGGGACGCCCGCGGAGTATTGCCACTCCTGCAGCGGCGCCGGCGTTTGCGCGCTGGCCGGGGCCGGCATGACGGTCATGCCGGCGACAGCAGCGGCAGCCAGCCACGGCGCCATGGCGGCGGTTCTGTGGTCGCGGCGGCGGATTGCACGCGTTATACGTCTGTTCGACACCCATCCTCCGATCGCGTTGGCCGCGAATGAATTGATTGCCCGCTGTCCGAACGGCATGCGAGGCTGTAAAGGCTGCCACGCAGCCATGCCTCGGCATGTAATTTCTTCAGCGGCTGGTGCATACGAGTCAGATGCTGGTTGGGTCCATGGTCGTTTCTGCCTGATACGCCCGGTTGCAACGAATCCATTCTCCATACGACTGACTTCTCGCAGGCTCGACCTTCGCAATATCCGGGCCCGAACGGTGGTGGCCGCGCTCGGTGAGACCCAACGACGCGCTACCGCTTCACGCGCCCCGCGCCGTTTCTCGACCCGCCCGCTCAGGCAGACAAGCTCTTCGCCAGTTGCTCGCGCAAAAACGCGGTGAACGCCTGGATCGTAGTCGAACTTTGACGATGCTGCGGATAGACTGCATAGAGCGCCGCGGCGCGCGGTAGAAACGGCTCCAGCACACCGGCCAGTTGCCCCGCCTTGAGCGCGGCGGACACGATGAAATCCGGCAGGCGCGCAATGCCGAGCCCGGCGATCGCGGAATCGCGGATCAACTCGCCGTTGTTCGCGCGCAGCGGTCCATGCACCTCGACTGCCTTGTGCACCCCGTCCACCACGAACTCCCAGCTCGCCGGGCCGCCGTGCCCGTACAGCAGGCAGGCGTGACGCGCGAGATCGGCCGGTGCCGTGGGCGTGCCGCGCCGCCGCAGATACTGCGGGCTGGCGCACGCCACCATCCGCACTTCGGCGAGCTTTTGCGCAATCAGCGTCGAGTCGGCCAGCGTGCCGATGCGGATCGCCATGTCGAAGCCTTCGCCAACCACGTCGACGGTGCGGTCGCTAAGCTCCATGTCGAAGCGCACGTCCGGGTGCTTCTTCAGGAACATCGCCACCAGCGGCGACAGATGCACCATGCCGAACGACATCGGCGCGCTCACCCGCAGCAGACCGTGCGGCGAAGCGCGCCGCAACGACATGGCCTGCTCCGCCTCTTCGACCTCGCCGAGGATGCGCTTCGCCCGCTCGTAGAACTCCTGGCCGAGCTCGGTGACCGCCAGCTTGCGCGTGTTGCGGATCAGAAGCCGCACGCCGAGCGCGTCCTCCAGCGCCATCACCCGGCGGCTGACGAACTGCTTCGAGAGCGACAGGCGGTTGGCCGCGCTCGTGAAATTGTGCGCGTCGACGGTGGCGACGAAGATTCGCATGTCATCGAGTTGCATCGCCTGCCCTCAAGTCTCGCGTCCTGATTGCCCTACTACGCGCCCACGTGCCTGCCGGCCTGGTTTGCCGTCTCATTGTCCACTCCATCGCGACAGTGTTTCTGATTTGCGCTTGATTATAAGCACATTGATTGACCTAAACTGCTGTTCATGGATCACGGACGACAACCCTCGCCGGATCGCACAATCAAGGAGAAACACCATGCTCGACATCAGACACGCCAATCAACGCGGCCGCGCGGAGCACGGCTGGCTCAGCTCGCGTCATACGTTTTCCTTCGCGAACTATCACGACCCGAAGCAGAACGGCTTTTCGGACCTGCTGGTGATCAACGACGACCGCGTCGCACCGGCCCAGGGTTTCGGCAAGCATCCGCACCGGGACATGGAAATTTTCTCCTACGTGCTGGAAGGCGCGCTGGAACACAAGGACACCATGGGCACCGGTTCGGTGATCGTGCCCGGCGACATCCAGTTGATGAGCGCAGGCACCGGCGTCGCCCATAGCGAGTACAACCACTCGAAGGCGGACCCTGTGCACTTCCTGCAGATCTGGATTGCGCCGGCGGCCAAAGGCACGGCGCCGCGTTATCAGCAGAGCCACTTCGGAGCGGCGGAAAAGCGCGGCAAGCTGCGCCTGGTGATTTCGCCGGACGGCGCGGATGAATCGCTGACGGTGCAGCAGGACACGCGCGTCTATGCCGGTCTGTTCGACGGCGACGAGAGCGCCCGGCTGGAACTGGCGGCCGATCGCTACGCCTATGTTCACGTGGCGCGCGGCAGCGTCAAGGTGAACGGCGAAGCGCTGACTGAAGGCGACGGCGCACGGGTACGCAACGAACAGTTGCTGACGTTCACGCAAGGGCGCGATGCCGAAGTGCTGGTCTTCGATCTGCGCAACATCGAAATGTCGGACCTGTGGGCGTAATGTGATTCGCCCACCTACGCAAGCTTAATCAACACTCACTGGAAACTATCATGCGCTACACACTATTTGAATCTCGCAAGGACGAACTGATTCTCGCCGCCCGGATTTTGCTGATGCTGTTGTTCGTACTGTTCGGCTGGTCGAAGCTGACCGGTTTCTCGGGCACGGTGGCCTATATGACGCAGACCGGCGCGCCGGTTCCCGAGCTGTCGGCGATCATCGCGGTGGTAATGGAGTTCGCCGTGGGCCTTGCCATCGTGGTGGGTTTCTATACCCGGCCGCTGGCGGTGCTGCTCGCGCTCTACACGTTCGGCACGGCGCTGATCGCCCACCACTACTGGACCATGAGCGGCATGGAGCAGTACATGAACATGATCAACTTCTACAAGAACATCAGCATCATCGGTGGCTTGCTGCTGTTGAGCGTGACAGGGCCGGGCAAGTACTCGATCGACAGGAAGTAAAACGCGTAGGGTCCTGAACGGTCATACGGCGGTTCGAAACGGCGGTTTAACAGCGGGCAGAACCGAGGTGCGTCGAAGACGCGAATTGCCTCGGTTATTGCCCGCTGTTTGCATTATCGCGAGACGTTTTGCTCAACTACGATGGGTCTGTGGCTTTCAGCGTAGCCACCGCCAATACATCGCCCCGCTCGTGAACATGAAACGCCGCCAGACGGCAGGCTCGATCGAGATGGGAATGCAGTCTGCACGCCGCTTAACCAGGGGACGGCCGTGGATATTGTGAAAATTGCCAGGACAGCGGGCTTGCAGATTCTGCTCGATGCCCGCATCGGCCGCGAGACCTATCACAGCGTGAGCGGATCGCTTTCCTCGTTGCAGCGCTTTGCCGACGAGGTTCGCGCCGCGACGGCAGATGAATTTGCCGCTCGCAGCGAACAGCCGGAACGGCACGAAGCGTAGTAGCAAGGCTTCGCGGGAATCGCGCGAAGCGACACGCGACACGCGACGAACGCGGTGGTACCAGCGTCACCTCATCGATGCGCCCCCGCGAACTGCGCGAGCACCCGCTCGCGGATCGCCGGGCGGATATTCGACTGCTCCATATTGCCGCCATAATGCGCGACCACGCGTGGATTCATCACGCGGAACCAGAGCGGCGGCACATACGCGAACATGATCATCGTCGCGTAGCCGGACGGCAGTTGCGGCGCGCCGTCGAAGTGACGCAAGGCCTGGTACGAGCGTGTCGGATTCGCGTGGTGATCCGCATGCCGTTGCAATTGATAGAGGAACAGATTCGTGACGATGCGATTGCTGTTCCACGAATGCTCGGGCCGGCAGCGCTCGTATTTGCCGCTCGGCAACAGCCTGCGGCCCAATCCGTAGTGCTCCAGATAATTGACCACTTCGAGCAGCGACGCACCGTAGGCCGCCTGAATCAGCAGGAACGGAATCACCCCCCTGCCGAACAGCGCGATCATGACGCCCCACAGCACCGCGGTCATCGCCCACGCATGCAAGACCTCGTTGCGCCAGCTCCACGGCGATTTACCGAGGCGCGCAAGGCGCTCCCTCTCGAGCCGCCATGCCGACGCGATGCTCCCAAGTACGGTGCGCGGCAGGAAGGCCCAGAACGACTCGCCATAACGCGCGCTGGCCGGGTCCGGCGGTGTAGCGACCCGCACGTGGTGCCCGCGATTGTGCTCGACAAAGAAATGCCCGTAGGCCACCGGCGCCAGCGTGACCTTGGCGAGCCAGCGCTCGAAACGGTCGGTCTTGTGGCCCAGTTCATGAGCCGTGTTGATCGAGACACCGGTCGCCGCGCCCAACGACAGCGCAAAGCCCAGGTAGTCGTACCACTTCAGCGCATGCGTGCCCACGATCCACACGGCGCCGAAGAACGACACGTATTCGATCAAGGTCGCGAGATAAACGATGCGCCGGTAATAGCGCTCCCGCTCAAGCACGGGCACGACGTCGTCGGGGGGATTGCTGGGATCGTCGCCGATCAGATAGTCGAGCACCGGGATAATGCCGAACACGAAGATCGGACCGAACCACCAGAAGACATGCCAGCCCGTCATCAGCGCCAGATTCGCCGCGTGCAGCGGCAACGTGATGGTCAGCGCGCCGAGCAGCCAAAGGTAGCGCTTGCCGTCCACCCAACGGGCAGGCGCCGCTTGCGAAGATGCCATTGTCTCCCTCCCTGTTTTATGGCGCCTCCCGTCCGCGGGCGTGTCGTGTCGTGACATGCGGCTGCGGCGAAAGGTCGGGTCCGACTCCCAGATTTATATGGCCTCGCGAGCGGCTTAGCCAAGCATTCAATCCAGGCAACGGACTCCAAACAAAGGGGCCGTGACGACGTCAGCGGTGGCCTGCGTCAAGCGTGCGAATGAAACGGGTGTATGGGTAGAGGGCCTGGCCAAAAATGGCGCCTGCCAACGAAGTGATGGCCGAAAAAAACAAAGCCCGCGCGCTGGCGGGCTTCGTTGCAATGCAGCAGTGCAAGGCGACAGCACGCCGTGCACGCGGAAGATTTAGCTCTCGGCGAGCGCCGCTTCTTCCTCTTTGACTTCCACTTCGTCGTCCGCGCTGCTGCGGATCAGATGATCGAAGGCGGCCAGCGATGCCTTGGCGCCCTCGCCCACGGCGATGACGATCTGCTTGAACGGCACCGTCGTCACATCGCCGGCGGCGAACACGCCCGGCACCGAAGTCGCGCCGCGCGCATCGACCACGATCTCGCCGTGCTTCGACAGTTCGACCGTGCCCTTCAGCCATTCGGTATTCGGCACGAGACCGATCTGCACGAACACGCCTTCCAGTTCGACCTTCTTCGTCTCGCCCGAACGCAGATCCTTATAGACGAGGCCGTTGACCTTCTTGCCGTCGCCGGTGATTTCGGTGGTCTGCGCCTGCGTCACGATCGTGACGTTGGCGAGGCTGCGCAGCTTGCGTTGCAGCACTTCGTCGGCACGCAGTTGCGCGCCGAATTCGAACAGCGTCACTTCGCGCACGATGCCGGCCAGATCGATCGCCGCTTCGACGCCCGAGTTGCCGCCGCCGATCACCGCGACGCGCTTGCCCTTGAACAGCGGGCCGTCGCAGTGCGGGCAGTAGGCCACCCCGTGATTGCGATACTCGCGCTCGCCCGGCACGTTGATTTCGCGCCAGCGCGCACCGGTCGCGAGCACGATCGTCTTCGCCTTCAGCACGGCGCCGCTCGCGAGGCGCACTTCGTTGATGCGGCCCGGGATCAGCGCTTCGGCTCGCTGCACGTCCATGATGTCTACTTCGTAGCTCTTCACGTGCTGCTCGAGCGCCGTGGCGAACTTCGGTCCTTCGGTCTCCTGAACGGAGACAAAGTTTTCGATGGCAAGGGTATCGAGCACCTGACCACCGAAGCGTTCGGCCACCACACCCGTCGCAATACCCTTGCGTGCCGAGTAGATTGCGGCGGCCGCGCCGGCGGGACCGCCGCCGACGATCAGCACGTCGAACACCGGCTTCTTCGCCAGTTCTTTTGCCGCACGAGCGCCCGCGCCGGTATCGAGTTTGGCGAGAATTTCCTTCACGCCGCTGCGGCCCTGGCCGAACACTTCGCCGTTCAGGAACATCGTCGGCACGGCCATGATCTGGCGCGATTCGACTTCGTGCTGGAACACCGCGCCGTCAATCGCCACGTGGCGGATGCGCGGGTTGATCAAGGCCATCACGTTCAGCGCCTGCACGACTTCCGGGCAGTTCTGGCATGACAGCGAGAAATAGGTTTCAAACTGGTAGTCGCCGTCGAGCTCGCGGATCTGTTCGATCACCGCGTCGTCGAGCTTGACCGGATGGCCGCCCACCTGCAGCAGCGCCAGAACCAGCGAGGTAAATTCATGCCCCATCGGGATACCGGCAAAGCGGATGCCCGTGTCCTTGCCCGGCTCGCCGATCGAAAACGACGGCTTGCGCTGGTCGTCGCCGCGCCGTTCGATCACGCTGACGCGTTCCGACAGCGATGCGATGTCCTCGAGTAACGCCAGCAGCTCTTGCGATTTGGCGCTGTCGTCGAGCGAGGCGACGATCTCGATCGGCCGGCTGACCTTTTCCAGGTACGATTTCAACTGAGTCTTGAGATTGGCGTCCAGCATGGCTATTCGAATTCCGTGACGAGGGTTGGGGCTCCGGCTGCCACTTCGGGGCGTGGCGAGCAGGCGTGCGGACCGCATGCACATGAAGCAGCATGGCGCGTGATACGGTCCGCACGGAGGAGCGCCAGCGAGTGGCGCGTACTGCGATGTGACTGAGCTAAGCGAATCTGCTTAGATCTTGCCGACCAGGTCGAGCGACGGAGTCAGCGTTTCAGCGCCCGGCGTCCACTTGGCGGGGCACACTTCACCCGGGTGGGCCGCGATGTACTGGGCAGCCTGGACCTTGCGCAGCAGTTCGCCGGCGTCACGGCCAATGCCGTTGTCGTGCACTTCGCACAGCTTGATCTCGCCTTCCGGGTTGATCACGAAGGTGCCGCGCAGGGCCATGCCTTCTTCTTCGATCAGCACGTCGAAGTTACGCGAGATAGCCAGCGTCGGATCGGCGATCATCGGATACTGGATCTTCTGGATCGTGTCCGACGTGTCGTGCCATGCCTTGTGGGTGAAGTGCGTATCGGTCGAAACGCTGTAGATTTCCACGCCGAGCTTCTTGAATTCGGCGTAACGATCGGCCAGGTCGCCCAGTTCGGTCGGGCAAACGAACGTGAAATCAGCCGGGTAAAACACGAACACGGACCACTTGCCCTTGAGGCTTTCTTCCGTGACGGTCTGGAAGTCGCCATTGTGGTAAGCGGTTGCCTTGAAGGGTTTGACTTGGCTGTTGATGATCGGCATTTGCTGCGTCCTCTTTGGTTCGTGGTTAAGAAAGTGAGGAGATTATGTCTAGAACCGCTTAATAGAAAAAGTTGATTGTTTAAATCGCCGCAATTGGCATTGCCTATTCACTCGCAAACGGCCTGCTGGCGCGGGTTTCCGCCCATCCGAGCGGCGCCGTTGAGGCCCTGACGCGAAAAATTGCCTGCCGCGAGAGCAGGGTTTGCCCGTCCTGAGCAATACTTCTACGTTTTCCCCGCGCAACGGAAACCTGTTCCGCAGAGGGTTCGCGCGGGGAGACCGGGGATGAACACACGCTTTTGACAGGAAGCCGCAACAGCATGAATCGACGCCAACATCATGACGCGCACGGGCGGCTTGCCCGCGCCGCCGCGCAACGCGCGCCAGGCCGCTCGCCCGAGGGTGCGCGATGAGCGACACTCAAACCCGTCCGTCCTTCATCGGCTGGCTGCCGTATATCGTCGCGGCGACTTTCTTCATGGAGTACCTCGACACCACCGTGATCGCCACGGCCCTGCCGCAGATGGCGCGCTCGTTCGGCGTCGGTCCGAACAGCCTGAGCCTCGGCATGACGGCCTATATGCTGGCGCTGGCGATTTTCATTCCGGTGAGCGGCTGGGTCGCCGATCGCTGTGGCTCGCGCACGGTGTTCTTTAGCGCGATCGGCGTGTTCACGATCGCCTCGGTGCTGTGCGGGATGTCGCAGAACGTGGCCGAGTTCACGGCGGCGCGTCTGCTGCAAGGCATCGGCGGCGCCATGATGGTGCCGGTGGGTCGGCTGATCGTCGTACGCAGCACCGAAAAGAGCCGCCTGATGCAAGCCATCTCCACCATCACGTGGCCGGCGATCGTCGCGCCCGTGGTCGGGCCGCCGGTGGGCGGCTTCATCACCACGTACGCGAACTGGCGCTGGATCTTTCTCCTCAATGTGCCGTTCGGCATCGCGGTGATGGCCGCCGTGGTCGCGCTGGTGCCGAACCTGCGCGGCAGCGAACGCCGGCCGCTCGATCTCGTCGGCCTGCTGCTGAGCGGCGCCACCCTGACCTCGATCCTGTACGGCGCAGAACTCGCCAGCCAGCCCGGCGAAAATCCGTGGATCGCAGGTGCTTTTGTGGCGGCGGGCCTCGTGCTCGGCTTCGTCGCGTTTCGTCATGCGCAGCGCCATCCGCATCCGCTGATCGACGTGTCGACGCTCAAGATCCCCACCTTCTCGGTGACCGTCGTAACCGGTTCGTTCACGCGCATCGGCATCGGCGCGGTGCCGTATCTGATGCCGCTGCTGTTCCAGATCGGCTTCGGACTGTCCGCCTTCAAGTCGGGGCTGTTGCTGCTCGCGAGCGCCCTCGGCAACCTCGGCATGAAGGCCTTGACCACGCGCATCCTGCAGCGCTTCGGCTTCCGGGTGGTGTCGATCGTCGACGTCGCCGTGGCCGGCGTCTTCACGATCGCCTGCGGCCTGCTGACGCCGGAGTCGCCGCTGGCGTGGGTGCTGATCGTGGTGTTCGTCTACGGCGTGGCCCGCTCGATGCAGTTCTCGACCCTCGCCACCCTCGCCTACGCGGACGTCGCCCAGCCGCAGATGAGCGCCGCCAGCACGCTCTGGAGCGCCGCCGCGCAGATGACGATTGGCCTCGGCATCGCCTTCGGCGCGGTGGCGCTGCGCGGCGCGGCGGTGTTCAACGGCGAGCTGTCGGGCCATGTCTTCACGCTGGAGGACTTCCGCCTCGCCTTCCTCTGCGCCGGCCTGCTGACGCTGGTGTCGATGTGGGGCTACTGGCAGATGGCGCACGACGCCGGGCAAAGCGTCGGCGGCGGTTCACGGCGGCAGGACGCGTCGTAAAGCGAGGCGTCAGCGGATCGAGTTCGCGCCGGCCGTTCATGTAGCGGAAATACACCGCGCTGCAGCCACGACCGGCATGATCGGCAAGCCACGCTTGCGCGACGGGGTCGGGAGCGTTGTCACATGCCCGCAACGTTCGGCAGCTAACTTGCTGCCATTACTCGAACCCATCCACACGATGCCATCGCCGTCAGAGCGTCCCCGCCAGTCGCGCGGCAGTGCCTTCAAGGCTGCCTACGTGAGCGCCATGCTGAATGCCGCACTGATGGCCATGCAGATCGTCATTGGCCTGTTCGCTCACTCCGACGGCCTCGTGGCGGACGGCATCCATACCCTCAGCGATCTCGCCGCGGACGGTGTCGTCATCGCCGTGCTGTTTCTCGGCGCGGCCACCGCATCCGGACGGCGTGCCGCCCCTCGCGACGGCAGCTTTCCTGCTTCGCTCGCCTCGCTGTTCATCGGCGTGCTGTTGATCGGCACCGCCGGCGACATGCTGTGGCATTGCATCGGACCCGCCGCCATCCTCACCGTCAGCGCGACCGTGCGGGCAAGCGCGCTCATCGTCGCCCTCTTCGTGATGTTCGCCAAGGAAGCGCTGTTCCGCTACATGCGCGCCGAAGCACATCGAACCCACTCCAGCATTCTGCTCGCCAGCGCATGGCATGCCCGGCTCGATGCGTTCTCCGCGCTGGTCGCGACGCTGGGGATTATCGGCAGCATGGCCGGCTTGCCGATGCTCGATCACGTCGCCGCCGGCGTGATCGGCCTGATGATCCTGCGCATGGGTTACAGCAACTGCTGGACGGCGCTCAAGGACCTGTCCGCGCGCCCGCTTGGCAACACGGCGGGCCAATGAACCTGGCCGTCCACATGACTGCCCGCCCTGACACACCGCGCAAGCATTGCTTGACTCGCCTCGCCGTTTGTGATTCCATTACGGCCATGTTCCGCGCACAGACCCTGCTATCCCTCCTACTACTAGCCCGCTCTACCGGGCTAGGTCTGCTGCTACGCGCTTCCTGCTAACGCAACTGAAGCGTCACTAACTCCCAAGCTTTGCTGACCTTGCCCCGGTTGCCAACCGGCGGCCGTGCTTCGTCTCGTTCCTTTCACGCTCCATGGATTGCTCACCGGGCAACGGACTGATGAACCACTACAGAATTCCTTCTTTGCTTTGCCGGGCTGCCGCAACGTCGACGCGGCCGGCCCAGTCTTCGCGCACGGTCAGTGGCCCGGTTGGCCAGCGAGGCCAGCGCTGTCACGCGTCGTCGCACCGTCCGTCTTTGCCTCTCTTCGTTTCGATCCCTTCACGTCTTTTCTGAACCCACACGAGCCCATCATGTTGAAAAATCCCGCCACCAAGTACCGCCCCTTCACTCCCGTCAACTTGCCGGATCGCACCTGGCCCTCGCGCACCATCACGCATGCGCCGATCTGGATGAGCACCGATCTGCGCGACGGCAATCAGGCCTTGTTCGAGCCGATGAACGCCCAGCGCAAGATGCGCATGTTCAAGACGCTGGTGCAAATCGGCTTCAAGGAGATTGAAGTCGCTTTCCCGTCGGCGTCGGACACCGACTTCAATTTCGTGCGCGAGCTGATCGAAGGCGGCCATATCCCCGACGACGTGACGATCGAAGTGCTCACCCAGGCGCGCGACGACCTGATCGAACGCACCTTCGAATCGCTGCGCGGCGTTCCGCGTGCGATCGTCCACCTGTACAACGCCACCGCGCCGGAATTCCGCAAGATCGTCTTCGGACTCGAGCGCGATGGCGTCAAGCAACTGGCCGTGAACGCCGCGCGCACGATGAAGCGTCTGGTGGACGCGACGCCGGAAACGGCCTTCACGCTGCAATACAGCCCGGAGACTTTCACGGCCACCGAACTCGATTTCGCCAAGGAAGTCTGCGACGCGGTCTTCGACGTCTGGCAGCCGACGCCCGAGCGCAAGGCCATCGTCAACCTGCCGGCCACCGTCGAAATCGGCACGCCGAATTTCTACGCCGACCAGATCGAGTGGATGCACCGCAACCTCGCGCGACGCGACTCGTTGCTGCTGTCGGTCCATCCGCACAACGATCGCGGCACGGCGGTCGCGGCGGCGGAACTGGCCGTAATGGCCGGCGCCGACCGCATCGAAGGGTGCCTGTTCGGCAACGGCGAACGCACCGGTAACGTGGACCTCGTCACGCTCGCGCTCAATCTGTACACGCAAGGCGTCGATCCTGGCCTCGACTTCTCGCATATCAACGAAGTCGCCCGCACCGCCGAGGAATGCACGCAATTGCCGGTGCACCCGCGCCATCCGTATGTTGGAGACCTGGTATTCACGGCCTTCTCCGGCTCGCACCAGGACGCCATCAAGAAAGGCTTTGCCGTGCAGAAGGACGATGCGGTGTGGGAAATGCCCTATCTGCCGGTCGACCCGCGCGATCTGGGCCGCACCTACGATTCGATCATCCGCGTCAACAGCCAGTCGGGCAAAGGCGGCATCGCCTATCTGCTCGAGCAGACCCATGGTGTGGTGCTGCCGCGCCGTCTGCAAGTGGACTTCAGCTCGGCTGTCCAGCGGGTCACCGACGACAGCGGCCAGGAAGTCAGCGCCCAGCAGATCTGGGAAGTGTTCCAGGACGAGTACGTGCGCAGCGTCGCCCCGCTGCGCTACATCGGCCATGCACTCTCGGAAGACGGCGGCCGCGAACGCATCAAGCTGACGGTGGACATCGCCGGCGTGCGCACGGTGCTGGCCGGTGAAGGCAACGGCCCGCTCGACGCGCTGATGCACGCGCTGCGCACCCCTGTGCGGATCCAGCACTACGAGGAACGCGCGCTTACGCAAGGCGCCGACGCCAAAGCCATCGCGATTGCCGAAATGGCCGGCGCGCAAGTGGTGGGGAACGCGTTCGGCGTGGGCATCGACGCGAACCTGATTACGGCGTCGATCCGCGCCGTGATCAGCGGGATCAACCGTGCTTACGCGCGCTCGGATGCCGACGCGCAAGCGCATTTCTTCGATGCGGTGCTGCGCGAAGTCGGCCAGGACGCCGAGCGCGGCAAGGCGCTGCAAGCCGGGTAAGTTTGGCGGGGCTTGGCGGACGGTTGACGGAGGGCTCGTGTGAGCCCTCCGCGCATTACCGGTACTCCCGCTCCCGCATCCACTTCGTCATGATCCATTTCTCGCCGCCCAGCACCGGCGCACCGCCGTGCAGGGTGAGCGGATCGAGTTGCCGCAAGCCGTTCAGGTAGCGGAAATACACTGCACCGCCCTGTCTGCCGGCAACCGACAACCCCGCCTCCGGAAAAATCGTCTCCCCGCCGTTCTCGACATCGTTGAGGTAGACGATGAGCGTCGCCACCCGTTGGCCGCCGCGTGCCGTATGCACAGCGCTGCCGTGCTGATCCGGCGGAAAATAGTCGAAGTGCGGGCGGTATTCGCCGCTCGTGTTGTAGTGCAGAATCTGCAGGCCTTCACCGTTCTCGACCGGCCAGTTCATCAGACTGGCGATCCGTTGGTCGATACGTTCGATGAACGCATCTTCCCCGCGCTGAAACCAGATGCCCTCGCTGGTGCGGTTGCGGATCACGTCCTCCTGGCCCGTCTCCGGGTTGACCGTGGTCGAACGCTTGAGTCGGTGCCGCGAACGCTCGATCATCTCGGCGCACTCGTCGGGCGAGAGGACATCGCCAAAGACGATCACTTGCGGCCGCTCGCAACGCATCAGCACCTTCACGTCGCGGTCGAACGCGCGGATCAGATTGCCGCCCGGCACCGGCGACGCATCGTACTGGTAATCGGCCGGCGCCGCCTTGACGAGGCGCGCCTGGGTACCGCCTTCGGCCTCGGCCGTCCTCGCTCCGCCCAAGCCAGCGCCGAGCGCGCGCTGCACCGCCGCGCTCGCCGACAGCGAATCGAAACCCGCCCCCACCATCGCTTCCACCATCGAATCCACGGTGCAGCCGCGCTTCGCATTGGTGGCCAACCAATCCTCCCAGGCCGCATCCACGACAGGCATAGCTATTCGTCCCTTTGATCTTGATGATTCGGCGCGCCCCGCCCATCGCCGTGAACCACAGCGAATCGCCGCTCGGACGCGGCGCGCCTGCTGACGAAATACTGCATCATCTGCCCGATCTCCTGCAAGTAGGCCGGATGGCCAGCCTCGCCGCGCGGTGATATCTCAGGCGCGCCTCGCCCGGTAAGCATCAAGGCCCTTTCTCGCCTGCGCGCGGATCGCCCGTTGCACGAAAGGTGTCCACCCCAGCAACATCCCCTTGAATCCCAGTGCCTGGCGCGACCAGCGCCACAGATCGAAGGTATCGCGATGCTCGGCAATGCGGCCGTCGCGGAACACGAACTGCGCGTCGATCCGGTTGACCACGCTGCGGCCGGTCTGGCTGAACAGATAACGCGCCACCCAATGGGCACGCCCGGTGCGTTCGTTGGCCTCGACGGCGTCGAACGTCAGCGAAAACGCCTGGGCGCGCTGCACCAGCATGCGCCACATGTCGCGCGCTTCTTCACCGCGCAGCTCGCCGAAGACGGGATCGCTGAAGACGACGTCGTCGGCATAGCACGCGCCCATGGCCTCGGCGTCGCACTTCTGGAAGGCTTCATAGAAGCGTTCGATCAACTCGGTATGGGGATGACTCATCGTTAGTGTTGTTCCCGTTTGAAACGGATTGGAGTCTGGAAAAAGCGTCGCAAGGACGCACTAGCGTGTGGCAATCGCCACCGCTGCGCCTGCCATCACCGTCGCGCTCGCCCGCCTGGCGATTCTGGCCGCGCGCCGGCCCGTCAGCAGCTTGCGCGCACGCGCGGCGAGCAGCGTCCAGGCGAGATCTACCGTGATCAGGACGGCGAGCGCCGTCAAGGTCAGTTCGAACCAGGCGAACACGCTCACGCGCGAAATATCCACGAGGGTGGGCAACAGCGCAAGATAGAAAACCATGACTTTCGGATTGCTGAAACCGATCGTCAGGCCCGCAAGGAACATGCGTGACGGCGATTGCCCGCTCGGCAGATGCGCTTCTTCGCCACCGATGGGCGCAAACCACATTTTCCAGGCGAGAAACAGCAGGTAGGCGACGCCGGCAAACTTCAGGATCGTGAACAGCAGTGCGAAGGTGCGGGCAATCACCGCCAGGCCGGCCACCGCACAGGTGAGCCACACGACCTCGCTGAGCCACATGGCGACGAGAAACGGCAGCACGTCACGGAAACCGTGTGTCAGCACACGCGAGACGAGCGCGGCGATACCCGGACCGGGCGACGCCGCCGCGACACCCAAGGCCAGCGCAAACACGAGCAAAGCGGAAAACGCCATGGACCTTCTCCTCACGACCGTACGAGTCTGAACAGCACCGGCAAACGCACTGCAGGTTCTGCATTGTGCCATTCAAACTCATGCGTCTCTCTGGAGAGCGGCCACTACCTTGGGCGGGCCAGTTGCCCGAGCGCGCCGCTGCGTGCCGTTGCGTGCCCAACCTGTCCGGCCGCTCCCCGCAGCCGCGCGGGCTACAGCAAGCCATCAGCAGCGCAGTACTCGCCGGCGCAGCGTCTACCACTTGCGCGGCCATTCGTTATATCCTACGGAATATGACGGTTGGCAGCGGTCGACCGGCGCGTACAACGATTCATGCGCCCCGACACGCTCGGCCAACGTTGCAGGACACCCCTTCCAAGACAACTCCCGGAGCCCAGATTGGTGCGCAGTCGATCCACCCTGTCCGACGCATCGGAACGCCGCGACCGGTCCGCGAAGAGCCTTTCAACCACGATCACCGCGTTGAAAGTCGCGCCCGACCGTGGGCGCGCGGAACTGATCCGTGACGTCGTCGATGCTTTCAGGCGCCTTTACGGCAGCGTGTTGCGCTTTGTGCAGATGTTTGCCGACCGCCAGGGCAGTTTCCCGTCGGCCGGCGCCTCGGGCTCGCCTTCCTTCAACCAGTTGCTGTCGATCCTCGCCGAGCAAGGCAAGGCGGCCGGTTTCAGGCGCTTTTCCGAGTTGAGGACGGCGGTCGAAGAAGCGCGCTCGGCGGAACAACTGCGCGACGCGATCTTCTCCGACGCCCATAGCAACAACCACGCCGCGCTGCGCAAGGCCGCCGCGGAACTGGAGCGTCTCGACGCGACCTTCGTGGGCCTGTGTGTCGAGCATGTGCTGGAGCAGCACGCCAGGGCGCCGCTGGCGCTGTCTTCCGACGTCTAGGGGTACGCCACCGGGCCGCCCGCCCTCTGCCCAGCGCTATATTCGATGATATATTGCGGTACTGTGATTGATGGTGGCAGCCTCGAGGTCATCCGGTGCATCTCGCCGGCGAGTCCTGACACCGGAACCGGATTCGAGGTCATCATGCAAGCTCCCCCATTTCGCCTCGCCCGAACCGCCGACGCCAGCCGCGCCGACGATAGCGCCGGCACCCGTCTGCGCGCGGCCGACGCATGCTGCGCGCCGCCCTCCGCCGCGCAACTCGCCGGCTCGAAGCGCCGCACCCGGCTGGCGGAGCTCGATCCCCATCTGCATTGCTCGGTCATCGGAACCTGCCTCAGCACGCACGAATTGCGCAAGCTGGTGCCGCGCTTCACCGATCTCGATCGCCAGCAGGCCAGCGACCTGGAGATTCACCACGCCGCGGTCGAACTCGCCATTGCGGGCGGCGCGGGCGGCAAGGCGCTGCACAAGGCGCTCGACGAACGCTATGCCGGCGCCATCCGCCGCTTCGAGCAGGCGCGCGATGAAGAGGCGGTGCTGGCGCTGTGGAACGAGTCGCTCAAGAACGGCGACATTCCACCGGCCTACTGGGCGCTGATGACCCACCCGTACGCCACGATGCCGGTTCGTCAGGCGGCCTTCGGCGAACTGCATATGCTGTCGCACCTGGTGGGCGCGGCGAATCGCGCGGACATCCGGCGCCTCGTGGCGCTCGAAGAGGAAAACGCCGCGCTGCGGGACAAGATTGAGCGGCAACAGAGCCGCCTGCACGAGATCAGCACGCAGCGCGATGCGGTCACCGCGCAGCTAAGCGAACAGATCGTCAAACTGACGGCCCAGGCGAGCCGCCAGGGGTCGAACGACACCGCCGGCCTCGCGGATGAGGTCAAGGCCTTGCAGGAGAAACTCGCGGAAGCCGACCAGCGGCTCGCGCTGCACACGAGCCGCCGCGAAGCGGCGGAACAGCGCGCGCTGCAGGAGCAGGAAACGGCCGAGGCGCTGCGCGAGAGCCGCGATCAGGCGCTCGACTTGCTGAAGACGGTTCAGGCGGAATGCCATGCGCTCGAGCGGGCGACGCTCGATGCGCTGGATCGGCCGGACGCGCGCCGTGCGGGACTCGCGGATGTGGCGGGCAAGCGGGTGGTGTATGTCGGCGGCCGGCCCGGTTCGAACGCGGCGCTCAAGGCGCTGGTGGCGTCGGCCGGTGGCGAACTGGTCGTGCACGACGGCGGGGTGGAAGATCGCAAAGGCCTGCTGGCGGCTGCGCTGCCCGGCGCCGACCTGGTGGTATTCCCGGTGGACTGCATCGATCACGATTCGATGAATATGCTCAAGCGGGTATGCGAGCGTCATCAGGTGGACTATCACCCGCTGCGCACGGCGAGCGTCGCCAGCTTTATCGATTTGTTCTCGCGCCTGCAAAGCGATAGGAGCGCGGCGCAGAACGCCGCGGCAAGCGCGCGACCGCCCTCGGCGTTTTGCCTGCGGCACGGCTAAGGCACGGGTAAGTGCGCGGCTGAGGCGCGTTGAGTTCGCCTGACCTTGCGGCAAGCCGCGTCAGGCCCGGATCAACCGGATCAGTTCGTCGATCTGTTTGGCACAGGCCGCTTCGGCTTGCGCCTCGACACCGCGATAGAGACGCACGATGTTCTCGCCGACCTGCGTCAGCACGCAGCCGCCGCCGCTCTGCCCGCCCTGTTCCGACACCGTCGCCGGCGACTTGAGCGACTGGTTCAACTCGTCGATCAGCAACCAGGCACGCCGGTACGACATGTCGAGACTGCGCGCCGCAGCCGAGATCGAACCGTGCTCGCGCACCGCTTCGAGCAATTCGACCTTGCCCGGTCCGAGCGCCACGGTATCGCCCTTGCGAATGCGCATGCGGAAACGCACCTCGGGCCGCGTTCTGGTGCGGGCCGGGGAGGCGGTTGGGGTCGGGGCCCCGGCGTCAACTCGGGCGGCAGTTTTAGTGCCGGCTCGATTGCCGGCTCGATTGCCTGCTCGATTGCCTGTTTTGACGCCGACTTTTTTCGCCGGGACGGATCTGGTTTTCGCGGATTCAGCCATGCGCGAAAGCATACACGAAGCCGCCCGCGAGGCAACACTCGAAAACCTGGACCGCGCACGTGCGGCAACTGTGGCGAGGTGACTCATTGGCGTACGACTGCGGAGCGCCCGTCAGGAAGCCGTGACGAGTCGTCGCACGATGAGCGCCAGCGCCATCAATCGCTATACTTGGTCTATCGGCACACTAGGTTTCGCTGCGTATGGCGTTCACCGGATGTCATCGCACAATGCATTTCCTGCCGAACCATTTCTGCGTGTTTTTAGGCGCAGGTCCCCCAAAAAACATTCGTTGTCCATATTGAATAAATGGAAGGCGGGACCCTCTTAACCTGTTTTGACACTAGGTTGTCGCGGAGAATAGTATGGAACTGGCTCAGCTTGTGGAAGACAAGATCAACGAGTGTGCTGCGAAGATCGTCAAGGGAGGGAGCGCCACTGACGAGGTCTCATTTGGAAAGTTAGCGTTTTTTCTGGCACTGCGGCGGGTACAGCAAAAAAAAGCTACCGCAGAAGACGTTGGTTTGCTGGATGCCATCAACGATACTTTGCAGGCACTCGGTGTCGTTGACAAAGGGAAGACTTTCTACAAAGACCGGTGGGCGAACCCCACAAATTGAACCAATGGGGCATGGGCGTCCAGGCACCTCCAACCGCGTGGCGCCTGCACCCCCACGCGAAACTTGCCAATGCACTACAGCGGGCGCAGCACCTGCACGTCGATCCGCCTCAGCCGCTTGACATGCCGCGGCGCCGCCATGATGTCCGCGCCGGAAAACAGGACCGGCGCGCCGTCTTCGACGCTCAAGGGCTCGCCGTCGCATTCATAGGCGATCAGCGCGCTCGCACCCACCGGCGTATTGAACAGTTCGTGCCACGAGAAGGTCACCGCATAGCCGTCGTGCGCGGCGGCGACGAACACCATCCGCTTGAAATCGCCCGGCGCATCGTTACGCAAGCCGGCCTCCGAAATCAGGTCGGTCAGGCCCACGCCACGGTACCGGCCCACACGGCGAATATAGCGGTTGGTCGTAAAGCAGCGCAGGTCGAACGGCGCGGCCAGCATGCTGCTGTAGCCGCGCAGCTGTTCCACGGATAAGGACAACGGACGCAGCACATGGCCGGTCAGGACGAAATCGCCAGCGGCCGCCTCGGGCACCAGGGGCGCCGGTCCGACACCCAGATTCATCAGTTCCATGCTTGCAGATCCTCCTCCGGCATTGGGTACGGCATGGTTCCAGCACAAGGCACGCACAAAGCGCGCGAAAGAACGCGTCAAAAGGACGCATGACAACGCGCGGCACCGGCCTCGGCGCATGCGTCGCATAACACGCCACAAAGCGCGCCACGCTGTATTCTGGCATATATTACGCCGCGCTCCGCCCAGCCCGGCAGATGGGCGTGCGACATACCGGATATATCGTCAAGGCCATGCCCGGCGGCGGGCGATTCGACCCACATTCCGCTGCGGCGTCGTAATATAGCGTTCTTTATAACGCTACGGGAAATGGCATGATTCGCAAGCTGCTCGCATCTTTCACAGTAGTCGCCAGCATGGCGGCCGCCACCCCCAGTTTCGCCCAGGATAACACCGTCAACGTGCTGTACGCCGGCTCGCTAGTCAACCTGATGGAGCGTAGCGTCGGGCCCGCTTTCGAGAAATCCACCGGTCTGCAGTTCCGCGGCTACGCGGCGGGTTCGAACAAGATCGCCAACGAAATCAAGGGCAAGCTGCGCCGTGGCGACGTGTTCATCAGCGCAAGTCCGAAGGTCAACCAGAGCCTGATGGGCGCCGAGAACGGCGACCATGTGAGCTGGTACGTCAACTTCGCCGAGTCGCCGTTGATGATCGGCTACAACCCGAAGAGCAAGTTCGCCGCCGACTTCAAGACGAAGCGCTGGGACCAGGTGCTGCAAGAGCCGGGTATCCGTATCGGCCGCACGGATCCGAAGCTCGATCCGAAGGGCGCGTTTACGGTTGAAATGATGACGAAGGCAGCCGAGCTCTACCATCAACCGGATCTCGTCGAAAAGACGCTCGGCGATGCGGAGAATCCCGCTCAGGTATTGCCTGAAGAAACGCTCGTCGGACGCCTGCAATCGGGCCAGCTCGACGCCGGCTTCTTCTACTCCACCGAAACGTCGGACCTGAAGATCCCCGCGTTCCAGCCCGCTCCCGAACTGGCGGCCAAGGCCAGCTACACGCTGACGATCCTCAGCGACGCGCCGAACAACGCAGGCGCCGCGCGCTTCGTCGATTTCCTGCTGAGCGAGCAAGGTCGCGCGCTGTTGAAGCAGCATGGCGTGGACGTGATCAAGCCTGTTGTCACCGGCAATGGGCAGGCAGTTCCGCCGTCGGTGCAGGCCGTGATCGACGCAGCGCAGTAACGGCATGAAGCGCATCGCGGCCCGGCCGCTTTTCTGGCTGGCCGCGTTGCTCGCGGCGTATCTGTGTGCGCCGTTCATCGCCAGCGTGCCCCAGCTCGGCGCGGCCGACTGGGCCAGCGTCGACTGGCACGCCACCTGGTCGGCGGTGGGCGTCTCCGCGGCGAGCGCGAGCGTCGCCTCGCTGGTGATCCTGCTGGGCGGCGTGCCGCTCGGCTATTTTCTGGCGCGCTCCAACTCGCGCAAGGTCGCGGTGCTCGGCTTTGTCGTGCAGTTGCCGCTCGCGCTGCCGCCGCTCACGAGCGGCGTGCTGCTGCTGTTTCTGCTCGGACCGTATAGCGGCATTGGCCGCCTGACGGGCGGCACGCTGACCGACTCGTTTGCCGGCATCGTGCTCGCGGAGACCTTCGTCGCCGCACCGTTCCTGATCATCGCGGCGAAGTCGGCGTTTGCCGCTGTCGATCCGGTCTTCGACGACGTCGCCGCCACGCTCGGCCATCATGCCGGCAGCCGGTTTTTTCGCGTTATCCTTCCCGCGGCGTGGCCGGCCATACGCGCAGGACTTGCACTGGCGTGGCTGCGTGCCTTCGGCGAATTCGGCGCAACCGTGATGGTGGCGTATCACCCGTATTCGCTGCCGGTTTATACCTACGTGGTGTTCGGCGGCCAGGGCTTGCCGGCCATGATGCCCTTGCTGCTGCCCACGCTGACCATCGCGATTGTTTGCGCCGCGTTGTCGCTGTACAGCCGGCGCCAGAGCGGCGCGATCGAACCTGAAAACGGCGACGAGGCCGTCCAGCCCGTCGGCCAGCCGCCGGCCGCCGAAGCCGTTCCACTACGGCTCGCCTTCCGGTTGACCCGCCATCTCGGCGCCTTCGATCTCGACATTGCCTGGGCGCCGGCCACCCGGCGTCTCGCCATCATCGGGCCGTCGGGCTCCGGCAAATCGCTGGCGCTGCGTCTGATCGCGGGACTCGAGCCCAACGAAAGCGGCTCGGTTCGCCTCGGCACGACGGATCTGGATGCGTTGCCGCCCGAGCGGCGCCAGATCGGCTACATGCCGCAGGACTACGGCCTGTTTCCGCATATGACGGTCGCCCGGCAACTGACCTTTCCGGTGGATGCGGACGCGGCCAGCGCGCGCTATTGGCTCGACCATCTGGGCCTCGCCACACTGGTCGGGCGGCTGCCGCATCAGCTCTCGTTCGGTCAGCGTCAGCGCGTGGCGCTTGCGCGGGCCTTGACGCGCCACAGTCAGCTCCTGCTGTTCGACGAGCCGTTCGCCGCGCTCGATACGCCGCGCCGCCGGCGTTTGCAGCAGTCGTTGCGCACCTTGCAGCGCGAGATCGCCGCGGTGACGATTCTCGTCACGCACGATCCCGACGAAGCCGCGCTGCTCGCCGACGAAGTGCTGGTGATCGAAACCGGACGCGTGCTGCAGGCGGGTCCGATCGATACGGTCTACGAACAGCCCGCGACGATGCGGGTCGCGGAACTGCTCGGTCTGCACAACGTCGGCGAAGGGGTGATGCGCGAGGACGGCGTGCTCGAAATCGGCGACGGTCTGCGGGTGAAGACAAGCGCGACGGCCGCGCATTCGATCGCCGCCGGCCGGCGGGTGATGTGGCGCGTGTCGTCGCACGCGCTGGTGGTGGCGCCCGACGGTCCTCACCTGGGCACCATCGACGCCATCGAACTGCGGCGCGGCGAGCGTTATATCCGTGTGGAGATAGGCGGTGCGTTCTTCGATATCGCCAGCGAGGACACCCGTTTGCGCCTGGGCTCGCAACACCGGTTTGCGATTGCTTCGGCCGGGGTGTCGGTGTGGGCGGTTGAAGCCGCCCAGGCTTGAGCGGAGCGATCCGGCGTTGGCGTTGGCGTTGGCGTTGGCGTTAGGCCGCTGGCCTACTGCGCCACCACGCTGCCAGCGCTCCAGCCCAGCACGCGTTGCGCCTTGTCGCAGGCTAGTGTGCCGTCGTCTTCCGCGATGTTGTAGATGCCAGGTGTACCACGCGCCAACGCGAGTGCCGTGGCGTGCGCGGCCGCGTCGATGTGGATCGGCGCGGCGCCTGCCGCCGCATCGAACCCGGTGCCCGGACCATAGAGCCGCCCATAGCGCAGCACGATGGCGTCCAGCGGCGCCTCGAGCACCTGGCGCTCGAGGCTCGCCACGCCGCGCAGCGTGACGCCGCGTGGACCGTCGAAATCCGTGTCGAGCGGATCGTCTTCGGCGTGCGGCAAAGGACCCTCCGCATAGGCCCAGCCGATGCTTTGCGCCAGCAGGCGCCGCGCCCCTGCCGCCACCGCAGCGGCCACCAGATTGCGCGTGCCCTCGTCGCGAATGCGCGCATTGCGCTGTGCCGCTTCGGCCATGCGGGCAGGGTCGAGACCCGGCGGCAGATCCGTTAGTTGATGCACCACCACCTGGGGCCGTGCGGCCGCCAGCGCGTCATGCAGCGCCGACGCATCGAACACGTCCACGACCACCGGTTCCACGCCCAGCTCGCGCAGCAAACGCGCCTTCTCCGGCGCACGTGTGGTGCCCACCACGCGCCAGCCGGCCGCAACGAACAGCGGCGCAACCCGGCGCCCGATGGCGCCACTGGCGCCGGCAAGAAACAGACATTCGGACATAGCACGCATCTCCTTCGGTTCGCACTGCGGCAGACCATCGATCCGTCGCAAATAATGTATGAGTTCGAATATAATATAAGAGTTCTTATATGATGTGCAAACCAACCGAAGAAAGAGATTTGATCGAATCGGGTCCTGAAACCCGCACACCGCAACGCTCGCTTGTCACGCCCCGGCCGGTTTCCCTGCGCGAGGCGGCGTCACGGGTGCCCACGGATCGTCGAGTAACGACAGCCACGCCACCGTATCGGGATCGTAGTCTCGAACCACCGCCCGCTCGCCACGCTTAAGCGACAGCAAGCTGCCGCTGCGGGCAAGATGAAATTGTTTAGCGTCACGAGGCGGAACCGCAGCGGTAACGCGATCGCCCAGATGCAGTGTGACGGCAGACGCTCCGAGCGGTTGTAGTCCGCCCTCGGTCAACGGTTCGCCACGCACGATGCTCGCGCGCAGCACCCGTCCGTCGAGTTGATGCGGGTCGTCGAACGTGCCGGGCGGAATCTTGCCCGCAGGCCATTCGATCAGCTTGATGAAACGCGGTGCAAGCCGCTGCCCAAGGTCGATATCCACCGCGGCCACCGCGATCCTCGTCACGGGTGCGTTTTGCACGGGCATCCCGCGCGACGCGCAGAGCGCCGCGACGAGCGTGCCGGCGGCCGTGACCGCCAGCGTCCCCAGCCATTTTGTATTTTTCATCTCGCACTCCTTACTTTACGGCTCATCAGGATGGCGCAGGTAAAGATCGAACAGGATGCGTGACGCGGGACATTCTCGAAAAACTGCCGCCGTCCTGAGAGACGGGTCGGCGAAATAAAAAAGAGCGATGATCAACGCCGGCGTCGAATCGCGCCGCAATCGTCCGCTTCGTTCCCCTGGCGATCGTGTTGATCCGATCTGCCGCCCGGCCTGAGCCGTCCCCGCGAAGCATCGATGCGACCGGTCTGCACCCGACGGGGGAACACCCGCCCCCGTCCGGTGACTGCCGATCAGGCTGTTGATACGCCCGTTCTGAAACTGATACTGCCTGGCCTTTCTATGAAGGCTCGCCTGCCTGGTTGGCCTCTTCGCGCCCTTCTGTGTTGGCCCCGTCGCGCCCTTTCGTATGGGCTTGATCGTTCGCTGTTTTTTCTTCCCTGTGCGTCTTCGCGCTGCCTGTTTTTTTCTGCCTGCCTGTGCGTCCCCGCGCCACCTGTGTTGCCGCTTCCTGCCTGTGCGTCCCCGCGCCACCTGTGGTTTCCCGCCCTGCCTGTACTTCCTGTACTTCCTGTACTTCCTGTACTTCCTGTACTTCCTGTACTTCCTGTACTTCCTGTACTTCCTGTACTGTCCCGCGCTACTGCGTTGCTGCCGGGCACAGGTCATATAGCGACGACCGTGCCAGCGCTTCGCAAAGCGTTATGCCACCGGAGATGGCCGTCAATGCGCGTCGCCGCGCGGCACGCTTTGAGAGGGGTCGTGCAAAAACTGTTGCAGGTGTGCGACTCGCCGGGCACGGGCAAATTTACGGGGCCCGAAACGTTGCGTCGGCAACTACTTCGCTGGCCGCAGCCCTGTCGCCGCATGGGGCTGGACCGAGGGCTGCGCGGCGCGAGTTCGTCCGCGGCGTGGGACTCGAAAGAGGGGGCGGCGATCACTATGTGGGCTACCGCACCAAGACCAAAGTGTCTCAATTGTGAGACGCCTCCCACACACGGTAGTCTGTGACACGCAGGGCCGATTGCGGGCCGAAGCAGGTCGGATTGACATGATGCGCGACGTCGAATGCAGCGTGCCGGGCGAAGCGGGCCGGCGTGATTCGCCGCCCTGCCGACAACGTCAAGCTACCCAACGCACGCTGTCCGGGCACTTGAAATGATTGGCTGGAACCGCCTCTATCAAGGCATTGGCGTCATTTTCCGGGTTTTAGCCGGATGTCGATGGCGGCATGTATCCACTGCGCCGGCAAATCGCGCTTTCTACTGCGCAAAGGTTTGCGCAATTAGGCCCGCAATGGAATGGCAGTCGCATTGAGGGGATAAAAGATGACTTCCGGTCAAACATTCCGATTACCGAATTAACAATTGCCCGAAAATAATCGATACATGGATTCCCAGATTGAGACAGAATTGATACACGACCTGCACCGAACTGCCCGCGCCACTCTCCAACGCGGCCCGCCCCGGCCCGCCGTCCCTGATCGGGGCGGCGGGCCGGGGCGGGCCGCGAATTCCCTATCCAGATTAGCGCGTATGGCAAGTCCAATTATTTTGTTCTATCTTTGGCCCATGCGTCGCATAGAGCGCAATATAGAGAGACCGGCGGGAAACACGCTGACTGCGGTATCAACGGGGGAACAAACGAAAATGAAAATTGAGAGTTCGTCTGAACAAATTATTCGGCGCGCGATTGAGTTCACCATGAGCAACCGACGCGGTTGCGGTTCGCTTCCTGACCCAGCAAGCATGAACGCTGCATCGAACCGGGGGTAATATGACTACGAACGTCACGCCGCATGAAATAGACCGAACGGTGCTCTGTGTTTCTGCCAGACCCGATGAAATGCTGACCAAGTTTCTGGCCGCATGCGGCTGGCAGGTTGCCCACGCCAAGACCACCGCCATCGCCGAACGCATGATCGAGCGCGACAACATCAAGGTCGGCCTGATCGAGCTGCCCGAAAACTGCTCATCGCAACATCTGTCGGCGCTCGAAGCCTGCATGCGGCGGGTGGAGACCAACTGGGTCGCGCAGATCGCACCGGGCCAGTCCGACAACGAGCCGGTCAGCCGCTTCATCCTCGACTACTGCTTCGATTTCGTCACCCGGCCGTGCCTGAACGAACGGCTCATCTTCGCATTGGGACACGCCCATGGCCTGTCGAGCCTGCGCAAGATGCAGATCACGCCCGAACCCTCCATGGGCCGCCATGAAATGGTCGGCCAATGCGAGGCGATGCTCCAGCTCTATCGTCATATCGACAAATGCGCCGTCACGGACGCGCCGGTGTTTGTGGCCGGCGAGTCGGGTACCGGCAAGGAACTGACCGCACGCGCCATCCACGTACGCTCGCCGCGCTCCGCGCAGGCGTTCGTCGCGATCAACTGCGCGGCCATTCCGCCTACCCTGCTGCAGGCCGAACTGTTCGGCCACGAGCGCGGCGCCTTCACGGGCGCCGTGCAGCGCAAGACCGGGCGGATCGAAAGCGCGCATCAGGGCACGCTCTTTCTGGACGAGATCGGCGACATGCCGCACGAGTGCCAGGCGGTGCTGCTGCGCTTCCTGCAGGAAGGCACGATCGAGCGCCTCGGCGGCACCAGCGAGATCAAGGTGGACGTGCGGGTCATCTCCGCGACCCACGTCAATCTGGAAAAGGCCGTCGAAGATGGCCGGTTCCGTTCCGACCTGTATCACCGGCTGTGCGTGCTGCGGCTCGTCGAGCCGCCGTTGCGCGAACGCGGCGGCGACATCAAGCTGCTCGCCAACTACGCGCTCAGCATGTACAGGCAGGACGGGGCCCGCAAGATCCGCGGCTTTTCGAGCGATGCGGTGGTGGCCATGTCCAATTACGGCTGGCCCGGCAACGTCCGCGAGCTGATCAACTGCGTGCGCCGCGCGGTGGTGATGAGCGAGGGCCGCTTTATCACGGCCTCCGACCTCGGGCTGCCGCAATCGGCCAACGCACCGCCGGTGACGCTGGCCGAGATCCGCAGCAAGGCCGAAAAGGATGCGATCGAGCAGGCCTTGCAGCGGCATGGCTACAAGCTGTCGGAGGCGGCCGCCGATCTGGGCGTCTCGCGCGCCACGCTGTACCGGCTGATGCACGCCAACCGCGTCAATCAGGATGGCTCGTCGCGCCCGGCCGACGCGGCCGCACCGCCAGACGACGAAGACAGTGAGCGGGACTTGCCGTCGCTGACGGCGTCCACACATTGAGGCATTGACGCGTTGAGGCGGGCCACCGGGTCTGTATGGCGTGGCGGCCGCTCCCGCGCTTACGCTGGTCCGGGATTGGCCTCCGGATCCGAGCGGTACACCGCAATGCCCTCCATCGGATCGGGCGGCTCACGCCATGGCGCCTTCTTCAGCACGCGCACGGTGTCTTCGTAACCCGCCGCCCAGCGCCGCTTGATGCCGCTCGACGAGAAATCGATGTCTTTGTGCAGATCGTCGCCCGCGAGACGCGGCGCGTCGAGCTCGATCACCTGCATGGTGGTCCCGCAGCCCCAGCCGAGCAATTCCCTGACCTCCGCGGCATCGCGCTGGTCCTCGGGAATGTACTGTTCCAGTTCGCGGATCACATGCCGCAGGCGGTGAATCTGCTTCTGCCGCTCGAGATGGCTTTCCGCGCGGCTTGAATACTGGATGTCGCGCTGCCGGCTCATCGCCTGCAGGATCGACCTGGGCGCCCGGCCATGCGCCGGCCACAACTGCACTGCAAAAATCACCGAGTCGCGCCGCGGATGATCGTCGAGCACCGCTTCGAGCGGCGTATTCGAGTAGACGCCGCCGTCCCACCATGCCTCGCCTTCGAGCTGCACCGCAGGGAAGCCCGGCGGAAAAGCGGCCGAGGCCATCACATGATCGACGTCGAGCGGCGCATCGCGGTTCGTGAAGTAGCGCATGCGCCCACTGGCGACGCTGACCGCGCCGACCGTCAAGCGAGTCTGCTTGCCGTTCAGATAGCCGAAGTCGATCAGCGACAACAGCGTTTCCCGCAGCGGCTCGGTCGAATAGAACGCGGCGGGCGCCAGGCCGCTATTGCTCTGCATTCCTAACAAGGCGCCGAGGCGCGGCGCAAAGAACGCCGGGATGCCGCGCGTCACGATCGACATGTTGCGTAACCAGTCGTCGAGCACGGGCAGCCAGCCGGCCGTGGCGCTGCCGCGATAGGCGACCTGGTCCCAGAACTGCTTGAGCCTGTCGATGCGCTGTCCGGGCGGATTGCCGGCGATGATCGCGCCGTTGATCGCGCCAATCGAGGTGCCGATCACCCAGTCGGGTTCGATCTGCGCTTCATGCAGCGCTTCATACACGCCGGCCTGATACGCGCCTAGCGCGCCGCCGCCCTGCAGGACAAAGACGATCTGACCGGGAATGTCGGCGCGGACCGGCTGCCCGGGCGTCGCGCCGGGCGTGTCGTCCGGTGCCTGGTTGACCATGGTGCTTCTCCGGTTGTGCAGCGCCGCCGCGCGCGCCTCGCTTCGAGTCGATGATGGCACGCGTGCATGACAACATGCAATGCAAGGCGCGTCGCATACCCCGCGCGCCCCTGGCCGCCTGGCCAGGCGCCTATCGCTCGCGGCATGGCATTGCTATGCTGCACGGAGATCATTCGCGCGAGGAGTGCACTTGGCCGGCCAGCAGCATCCCCACCCACCCGCGCGGGTCTCTCACGCCGTCGCCGCGCAGGCGAGCCCGTGCGACGAACTCGTCATCGGCGCGCAGCCGGTCGCGCCCGAGCGGGCCTGCCGTCACAAGCGGCTCGCGCTGGCGGCGACGATTCTCGGTTCGAGCATGGCGTTTATCGACGGCTCGGTCGTCAACGTCGCGCTACCGTCGATCCAGGCCGAGCTCATGGCCAGCGTCGCCGCGATCCAGTGGGTCGTCAACGCCTATCTGCTGTTTCTCGGCGCGCTGGTGCTGGTGGGCGGCTCGCTTGGCGACACACTGGGACGGCGGACGATCTTCGTGAGCGGCATCGGCATCTTTACGCTGGCGTCGATCGGCTGCGGTCTCGCGCCGCACGCCGGCGCCCTGATCGCCGCCCGCGCCGTGCAAGGCGTCGGCGCGGCGCTGCTGGTGCCGAGCAGTCTGGCGATTATCGGCGCCGTGTTCGACGAGCACGAGCGCGGCAAGGCGATCGGCACGTGGGCGGGCGTCGCCGCGATTACCTCTGCGGTCGGACCGGTGGCGGGCGGCTGGCTGGTGGATACGTTTTCGTGGCGGGCGATCTTCTTTCTCAACGTGCCGATTGCCTGTGCGACGGTCGCGCTGGCGCTCGCGGCAGTGCCGGACAGCCGCAAGTCCGGCGCGGCGGAACCACTCGACTGGCACGGCGCGGCGGCGGCGGCCGTGGGCCTCGCCGCCCTCACCTATGGTCTGACGATCGCCTCCACGCGCGGCTTCGCCGATCCGCGCGTGCTCGGTCTGATCGGCTCGGGCGTGGCGGTGCTGGCGGTTTTTGTGGTGATCGAAGCGAGGAGCCGCAATCCGATGGTGCCGCTCGATGTGTTTCGTTCCCGCGATTTCGTCGGCGCCAATCTGGTGACCTTGCTGCTGTACTTCGGCCTCGGCGGCGCGCTGTTCTTTCTGCCCTTCACGCTGATCCGCGCTTATGGCTACAGCGCCACTGCCGCGGGCGCCGCGCTGCTGCCGTTGCCGGTCACGCTGGGGCTGCTGTCGCGCTTCACCGGCAATCTGACCAACCGGTACGGCGCACGTGCGCTGCTGACGGCCGGACCGGTGGTGGTGGCGGCCGGGTTCGCGATGCTCGCCTTGCCATGGGCGCGCGGCGGCTACTGGACCGGGTTCTTTCCGCCCCTGACCGTGCTGGGTTTAGGCATGACCATCACGGTCGCGCCCTTGACGACCACAGTCATGACCGCCGTCACGTCCGAGCGCACCGGTGTCGCGTCCGGCATCAACAACGCGGTCGCCCGGGTGGCGAGCCTGCTCGCCGTCGCCGTGCTCGGCATCGTGTTTGTGTGGTCGCATAACGCGGTGCTCGCCACGCGGCTCGATCAGTTGCATGTGCCACAGGAGGCGGGCCGCAAAGGGCAATTGCTGGAACCGGGAGCGGCCTCGTCGCCGGCCCTCGCCCTTGCGCAGGCAGACGCGCTCGGCGCGGCGCTGCGCGCGGTCGCGCTGGTGTCGGCCGCGTGCGCGCTGGCGGGGGCGGCCCTCGCAGCCACCACGATCCAGCCGCGCCGATGACGGCTGCGCGCTCGCCCTGCGCTTCGGCAATCGGCACCCGGCGCGGCCCACGCGGCGTCGAGCGTGCATAATCCTCGTAGCGCCCGTGCTTACGATTGCCCGACACATGTCCGCCCGAGCGATTTATCCGGGCTCGTTCCCCCATCGTGCGGAACTTGCGTCGCGAGGCCGCTGTCGTCTTATAGTTCAGACTTTTCGGTCGAATTGACCTGCATCCGGACGGCGCCGCTCATCGCAGCCGTCCCGCCTATTCCCTATGCGCACACTACTTGTCATCTGGTTACTGAGCCTGCTCGCCGCGCCGGTCTTCGCCGCTCCGGCTCAGCCGGCCGCCGCCTCCGCCCCTCCCGCCGTCACGCTGACGCCCGACCAGGCCCGCCAGGCGCTGGTCGTCCTCAACGATCCGCAACGGCGCGCGCAGATTGAAGTCACCCTGCATGCGATCGCCGCAGCGGGCGCCCTTAGCGCGCCGCCCGCTTCCGCCCCGGCCGCGGCCTCGGCGCCGGCTGCCGCAAGCGGCGCGGCAGCGACCGTGCATGCAGCCTTCGAATCGAACGGTCTCGCTTCCCAACTGGCCCGCCAGGGCGCGCATGGGGCGGTGCAGATTGCCGGCGCCGTGCGCCGCTCGCTGGCAGCTCTGCTGGACGTGTCGTCCGTGCGCGGCTGGTGGACCGATCTGATGAACAGCCCGCAGCAACGCACGGTGCTCGGCAATATCCTGCTGACGCTGCTGGGTACGTTGCTGCCCGCGCTGGCGCTGGAGTGGCTTGCGCGCCGTCTGCTGCGCCGCGCGATTACCGCGCTCGCGGTACGCCGCAACGTCGATCCGCGCGAACTGTTCCTTGACGAGCCGTCTGAAGCGACGCTGGCGGCGCAGGCCGCTCAAGCCGCCCAGGCCGCGCCGGCCGATGCCGCCGGCGCGCGCCACGCCGCCCACCACTATTCGTTGATGCGCCGTCTGCCGCGCGCTGCGTTGCGCATGGCGGTTCGATTCGTGCCGCTCGGCGTGTTTATCGGCGCATCGAGCCTGCTGATGTCGATCCTCACCGACGAAGGCACGCCGCAAGACCGCGCGCTCGATTCGATCATCGATATCTACGTGCTGTGCCGCGTAGTCGTCATCGTCAGCGGCTTCTTTTTGCAGCCCGACGCGCCGCGCCTGCGTCTGCTGCAGATGGGCACGACCTGGGCTGCCTTCACACAGCGCTGGATGGTGATTTTCGTCAGCGTCGTCGGAGCGGGCTCGGCGATCGCCGATACCGCCGTGGTCCTCGGCCTGAACGAAGCCGCCCATCTCGCCTTGATGAAAGTGGTCGCGCTGATCGGCCACGTGATGATCTCACTGCTGATCCTGCAATGCCGCCGGCCGGTTGCCGCGCGCATCCGGGCGCGCTGCGCCGCCAGCCCGTCGCTGTCGGTCATCGGCAATGCGCTGGCGGACTCGTGGGCCACCATCGGCGTGTTCGTCGTGATGGCGCTGTGGTTCGTGTGGGCGCTCGACGTGCGCAACGGCTACCACGCCCTGCTGCACCTCGGCGGCATTTCGATTGCGGTGCTGGTGGCGGCGCGCGTGGTGTCCATCGTGATCTTCGGCGCGCTCGCGCGGCTCTTCGACGGCCAGGATCCGCAAACGAGCGACTCGCTCGTGCATCAGCATGCGTATCGCTATTACCCGCTGCTGCGCCGCGTCGTCTCGTGGACGGTCGGCATCATCACCGCGCTGGTGCTGCTGCAGGTGTGGGGCGCCGACGTCAGCATGCTGTTCCAGAGCGGCACCATCGGCCACCGGCTCGCCTCCGCGCTCGTCACGATCGCCGTGGCGGCGGCTGTGGCGCTGTTCGTGTGGGAAGCGGCCAACGTCACCGTCGAGCGGCGCCTGCACCAATGGACCAACGCAGGCGACCTGGTGCGCGCCGCGCGGCTGCGCACCTTGTTGCCGATGCTGCGCAGCCTGCTGTTTGTCGTGATCGCGCTGGTGGTGGTCCTGACGGGCCTGAGCGAACTCGGCGTGAACATCGGGCCGCTGCTGGCCGGCGCCAGCATCTTCGGCGTGGCGCTCGGCTTCGGCTCGCAGAAACTGGTACAGGATTTCATCACCGGCATCTTCCTGTTGATGGAAAACGCCATGCAGGTGGGCGACTGGGTCACGCTCGCCGGCGTGTCGGGCACCGTCGAATATCTGTCGATCCGCACGGTGCGTTTGCGCGGCGGCGACGGCTCGCTGTACACGGTGCCGTTCAGTTCGGTGTCGACGGTCAACAATACCAACCGCGGCCTCGGCAACGCGGCCGTGAAGGTCAGCATTCTCTATGGCCAGGACGTGGACCTCGCGATCGCCACGCTGAAGGAAATCGGCGCGTCGTTGCGTGAGGATCCGCAGTTCAAGGACGGCATCCTGTCCGACTTCGCGTACTGGGGCATCGATTCGGTAGACGGTTCGGCGATCACAATGAGCGGCCAGATCCAGTGCCGCGACAGCGGACGCTGGGGCGTGCAGCGCGAATTCAACCGGCGCGTGGCGAACCTGTTTCAGGCACGGGGTATCCAGATCGCGAATCCGCAACGCACGGTAATGGTTCGCAGCGATGCCCAGATGGGCGCGGGGAAAGCAGATGAGGGCGCGGCAGTCGATGCGGAGGCGCCGAATGCTGCCGACAAGCCGGATACCTCGGCGCAAGCCGCTCCATCGCCCAATGTTGCGAAGCCGCCCGCGGCTTAAGTTCCAGCCATGCGCGACGCTGAGCAATCCGGTATCGCAGCATGGCCAGCGCGCCGCTACGCCAGCCACTCCACCGGCATCAAGACCGCACCTACCGGCGCCGGCTTCACGGCACCTGCCACCAGCGCGGCAACAGGCGACGCACCTCGGGGCGCCGGTAGCGGTCGTCGATCAGATGCACGACGCCCACGTCCTGCTCCGTGCGAATCACCCGCCCCGCCGCCTGGACGACCTTCTGCAGGCCCGGATAGAGGTACATGTAGTCGTAGCCGTTGCCGAACTTCGCCTCCATGGTGCGGCGCATCTGCTCGTTGACGTCGTTCATCTGCGGCAGGCCCAGCGTGGCGATAAATGCGCCGATCAACTGCTCGCCCACCAGGTCCACGCCCTCCGAAAACGCGCCGCCCAGCACGGCAAATCCCACGCCACGGCCCATCGCCCTGAAGCGCGCGAGAAACGCCTCGCGCGCCGCTTCATCCATGCCCTGCTCCTGCGCCCAAACGGGCACCTCAGGATAGCGCTCGCGCATCAGCGTCTCCACCCGCTGCAGATAGTCGAAACTGCTTAGGAAACCCAGGTAATTGCCTGGCTGCGCGGCGTACTGCCGGGCGATCAGATCGACGATCGGCACGAGCGAGCGCTCGCGATCGCGCCAGCGCGTCGACACATGGCTCGCGACATGCACCTTCAATTGCTCGGCACGAAACGGCCCTTCGACGTCGAGCCAGCGGGTTTCGTCCGCGAGGCCAAGCGTGTCGCGATAGAAGTGATGCGGACTGAGCGTGCCGGAGAACATCACGGTGGTGCGCGCCGCGGCATAACGCGGGGCGAGAAACGGCGCGGGGATCACGTTGCGCACGCAGAGCGTCGACGCGGCCTTTGGACGGGCGGTTGTACTGCCGGCAAGACGCGTGGCTTTCGGCGCGCCGGCTGCCAGGCCGCCGAGCTGACGCGCAACGTAGCGATCCGGCACAAGCGTCGCGTCGAACACCGAGTGCTCGCCGAACTGCTCCGCGAGCGACACGAAGTGCATCGCGTCGAAGTAGAAACGCAGTTGGGTTTCGTCGATCGACAGCGGTGCTTCGGCCAACTGCTCGGTCACCGCACCGATCAGATTCTGCGCGGCGCTCAGGAAGCGCGGCGGCACGTCCGGGTGCACCTCGTAGGCGTCGGTCTGCGCGCGATTCAGTGCATTCCACTCGCGGTTCAACCGCTCGAGCGGTTTGCGCAGCGCGGCCGGCGCGCTCTTGCGGGCGGCCCGGAACGCGCTTTGCTCCAGCGACGCCGTGTACATGCGCCGCGCCCGGTCGAGCAGGTTGTGCGCCTCGTCGACCAGCACCGCCACCCGCCACTGGTTGATTTGCGTGAGCGCATAGAGCAAGGCGCTGCTGTCGTAGTAGTAGTTGTAGTCGCCCACGACGATGTCGCTCCAGCGCACCAGTTCCTGGGAGAGGTAGTACGGGCAGACATCGTGTGCGAGCGCCGCTTTGCGTACCGCCGCGCGGTCGAGTCGATGCCCGGCCAGTGCCGTGCTGCGCGCGGCGTCGAGGCGGTCATAGAAGCCGCGCGCGAGCGGACAGGAGTCTCCGTGGCAAGCCTTGTCGGGGTGCTCGCAGGCCTTGTCGCGGGCCACCAGTTCGAGTGTGCGCAACGGCAGTGGTGATGTGGCGGTGTCGGCACTCGCCCCGGCACTGGCACTGGCACTGGCACTCGCATGCAACATCTCAACCGCATCCAGCGCCAGCGCACGCCCCGGTGTTTTCGCAGTCAGAAAAAAGATCCGCTCGATCTGATCCGCCGCACAAGCCTTCAGCAGCGGAAAGATCGTCGCAAGCGTCTTGCCGATCCCCGTGGGCGCCTGCGCCATCAGATTCCGCCCATCGCGTGCAGCCCGGTAGACCGACACCGCCAGTTCGCGCTGACCGCTGCGAAACTCGCCGTGAGGAAACGCCAGCGTGCTCAAGGCCGCATTGCGTGCGCTACGGTGCGCCTCCTCCTGCATCGCCCAGTCGATAAACCGTTCGCATTGCTCGACAAAAAACGCCTCCAGCGAAGCCGCGTCATGCAACTGCGTGAGTACCGTCTCCTTCTGGCTCGCGATGTCGAAATACACCAACGCCACCTGCAACTCGCGCAAGCCGCGCGCCTGGCACAGCAGGTGTCCATAGACCAACGCCTGGGCCCAGTGCAAAACCCGGTGATTGGCCGGCATCGCCTCGAGGTCGCCGCGATAGGTCTTGACCTCCTCCAGCCGGTTGAGCACGCCGTCGTAGCCATCCGCTCGGCCGCGCACGCTCAGGCTGCGATGCGTACCGGTCAGCGTGATCTCCGATTCGTAGTCGCTCGCCCGGCGCGCGACGACGATCCCGTGTCCGGCGATGCCTTCGGCGGCGGTCGGCGCGGGCGTAAAGCGCAGGTCGAGATCGCCGCGCCGCGCCGTGAATTCGCACAACGCCCGCACGGCCACGACGTACGTCATACCGCCGCCTCGGTGCCGCCGGCGAGCGCGTCGTCGGTCCAGCGCACATCGAGCACGCGCACCGGCATGCCGTGCTGCGCGCAGTACTCCAGCCAACGGATCTGGTTGTCCTGCAGACGATCGCCCGGTCCCTTCACCTCGATCAACTCATAGCGCCGCTCGGCAGGCCAGAAACGCACCAGATCGGGCAGCCCCGAACGGTTGCTGCGGATATCGCGCAGTAACCGCTCGAAGCAGAGTTTCAGATGCGCGGCCGGCAGGCAGTCAAGCGCCTGCGTCATCAGTTCGGGCGTCAACACGCCCCAGAACACAAACGGCGACTGCAAGCCGGCCTTGCTCTGCAGGTGCCGCAGGATCGTCTCGCGATACGCGCCGCTCTCGAGTTGCGCGAGGCATGCGTCGAACTGGGCGGCGCGGCGCGCATGGAAATCGGGCGCATGCAGATCCGCGGGGCCGCGCTGGAATGGATGGAAGAACGCACCGGGCAGCGCCGCAAACACCGGCTCCCAGCACAGCAAGCCGAATAGCGAGTTGATCAGCGCGTTCTCGACGTAGTGCACCGGCGCTTGCGGGCAGCTCAGATGGTCGCGCGCCACGAATTCCACGTTGAACGGCTCAACGGGCCGCTCCAGAACCAGCGCGCTACGTTCGATAGGCCGTGCGCGTGCGGCCCGCGCCACCGGATGACCCAGGCGGCGCTGCAGGCGCGGCAGCAGGCGCGCGACGCGTTGCTGCTCCTCTTCGCTTTCCGGCGCCTCGACGGCCTGCAACGCCAGCGTCAGCGCCACGTCGAAGCGGCCGCTGCGTTCGAGCACCCGCATGCGCCGATGACGTGCGCCCGGCCACGCGCAACCGGCATAGACGGTCAGCGCCGCCTCCCAGTCCTGCCGGCGCTCGCAATGCTGGCCGATGCGGAACAGCAGCTTCGCACGGCGCGTGTCGAGCCAGGCATGGCCGGTTTCGATGGCCGCGATGTCGGCTAGAAGCGGCTCGATGGAATCGCCTTCGGCGAGCGTGTCGAGCGTTTCACGGCAGGCGTGCAGGGCCAGATAGCGGTCCACATCCTCTCGCTGCTGGAAGGCTCGCGACGACGGCGCGAACGCCACCGTTTCGTACTGGAACACGCCGAGATCGGCGAGCACGAACTCCGACCAGTCCTGCTGCAGATTGCCGAAAAACATCAGGCGCAGACGCTCGCACAACGGCGCGATGGCGACGTGAAACACGCGGTCGGCGCTGTGCGGGTCCCAGATGTCGTAGGGCTTCGTTTCGTCGTGGGTGGCGCGCAGGGCTTCGAGCAGATCCGACTTGCGGCCGCCTTTGCTCGCGCGGACGTGGGCAAACATCTGCTGCAGTTCGGGGCGGGTCGCGAGGTTGAACAACTCGTCGAGGCTCAGATGCGGCGCGGCGTCGATCCAGCCCAGCGCGACCAGCGGCGCAGCAGCCTGCAGCGGACAACCGATTTCGTCGTAGTCAAGACGGCTGGCCCTGAACAGCGTGCCCTTGCGCATCAGCATGCGCACGAGCAGCGCTCTCGAGGCCTGCGGTAGGCCGCCGAATGCGCCGAGAAAGTGGCGTTCGTCCGCGCCGAAGACGTCGTCGTAGCGCTCGGCGAGCCACGCCAGCGCGCGCTCGAAATTCAGCAGGTAATAAGGCACGCCCACCGAAGGCGCACCCGAAGCAGGCGCACTCCGGGAAGGCACACCCAAAGGCGGCGCAGGCTCGCCCGAGGGGCCGAAAGGCAACCCGGAGGGAGCGACGGAGGGCGCATCAGGAAGCATCGGTCACCACGGAGCATTCACAAAGACTGTATGTTTATACAGTCTATGATAGCAAACCCCGCATGGCCCGGGCGCTGACGCCGAGAAGAAACAGAAAACAGAAAACAGGAATGGCCGGACGTGGTGCCGGCAGGACGACTGCCCGCACCACGTCCGGCGGAAGCTCCCTTCCCCGCGGCACACCTCACGGCGCGCCGCGGATCAACAGGATTCCTCTTCGATCAGAAGCGGTGCTTCAGGCCGACCGCCACCACCACCTGCTGGTTACCCGACGACGGATCGAGGCTGTAGACGCTGGCATCGAACGCTGCATTGCCGTTGCCGCCGCCGACGCGCTGGTACACGCCTTCGAGGTAGACGTCGGTGCGCGGCGAAAGCAGATAATCGGCTTGCGCCATGATCTGGTTCCAGTGCGGCGTAGCCGACGTGTAACCCTTCGATGCGCCGCCGAAGCCGCCCGTCGTGTACGTATAGGCCGCGCCGAGGCTAAAGTCCGGCCGCACGAAATAGCGACCGTTGATTTCGAAGTTGTCGAACTTGATATAGCTGCCGCCGATCGCGCCGGTCGAGGTGCTGCCGCCCTGCCAGATGCCCGTTACGTTGTCGGTGACGGAGTGGGTCCAGACGACGCCGATAGACGACTTGCCGAACTTGTATTGCGCACCCGCGCCGTAGATCTGCTGGCTGCCGCCCGTCGTGAGCTGGTCGCCGTCGCCCGTGCTGACTGCGCCGGACGCGTTCGCCAGCGAAGGCTGGGACGTACGGTTGATCTGCAGGTACGCCGCCGCGACGTTGAACGGGCCGTACGTGTAGCTCGTGCCCAGGCTGTAGGCGCTGTTGTTGGCGAAGCCGCCCGCCTCGCCGGAGAACGCGTACATCGCGCCCGCCTTGAAGCCGCCGTAGGAGGCGCTGCTGAACTTGACCGAGTTGTCGAGGCGCAGGTCGTTGTTCAGGTTGTCGTTGTCGTACACGTGAGCGGCCAGGTTGCCGCCGAAGCCCGAACCCGTCGCGCTCAACGGTGCGACGTAGTCGACCATGAAATCGTACTGGCGGCCGAGCGAGAGCGTGCCGTATTCGCTCGAACGCAGCCCCACCCAGGCTTGCCGGCCGAACAGGTCGCCGCCGTTCTTCAGGCCGCCGTTGTCCACGTTAAAGCCGTTCTCCAGCCAGAATACCGCGGAGAGGCCACCGCCGAGATCTTCCGTGCCGCGCAGGCCCCAACGCGACGTGAAGACGTTGCCGCTCTGCATCGACCAGGCGCTTGCACCTGCCGACGTACCGCTCGACGGCGACACGCGAGCGTTGTTCTGATAGACAACGCCCGTATCAATGAGTCCAAAAAGCGTGACGCTGCTTTGAGCGTGCGCCGCTCCCGCTACCAGCATGGCCGCCACCGCAGCCAGATATCGCATCTTGATCAATCCACACCCCGTTCAAGTACGTTTTTTCTCACTCGACGATCGGCGATCGCCGTGAAAAAAACGAGCGAAGTATAGGGTTGGGTTTAATTGCGTTGAACGAGATAATCGCGGAAATCAGACTTCCAGATTCTAGTGATAATTCTTCATAAAATCTTAACAGTCCCGCATACTGGCCCGCCTGCGGGCGGTTTCGGGGAATGGGATTCGAGGCGACCCGGCCAGCCGCGGATGACAGCGGCCGTCTGGCTCTCTACGACGGATGCGGCATGTCGCAAATCCACCACAAGCGGAATTATCGCTGCCTCAGCGGCGCTTAACAACATCATTCGAAAATCGCAATGATTAATTTCGCCCCGATTTATGATTTGCTGCTGAAATTTAATTCTAATGATATCAAAAATTTAATTTAAAGCGCAGGGTCTTGTGCATCTTAAGACCGCCAGGCAGGACCCTTGGGAAAGTGATACTGATCGAGCGAGGCCGCATGCATTTCGATGCTGTAGCCGGGACGCTGCGGCGGCATGTAGCGGCCATGGCGGATCACGACCGGATCGACGAAGTGCTCGTGCAGATGATCCACGTACTCGAGCACCCGGTTATCCAGCGACGCCGACACGCAGATATAGTCGAACAGCGAAATGTGCTGGACGTACTCGCACAAGCCGACGCCCCCCGCGTGCGGGCACACCGGCACGCCGAATTTCGCCGCCATCAGCAGAACCACGATCACCTCGTTCAGACCGCCCAGGCGGCAGCTATCCACCTGGCAAAAGTCGATGGCCTCGGCCTGCAGCAACTGCTTGAACATCACGCGGTTCTGGCAATGCTCGCCGGTCGCGACGCCGATGGGCCGAAGCCGGCGGCGGATCGCCGCGTGGCCGAGCACGTCGTCGGGGCTGGTGGGCTCTTCGATCCACCACGGGTCGAATTGCGCGAGACGCCGCATGTTCGCGACCGCCTCATCCACATCCCACACCTGGTTGGCGTCCATCATCAGTTTGCGGTCCTGACCGATTTCTTCACGCAGGATGCGGGCGCGGCGCATGTCCTCTTCGAGGTTGCCGCCCACCTTCTGCTTGAAGTGCGTCCAGCCTTGCGCGACGCCTTCGCGGGCGAGCCGGCGGATCTTGTCGTCGTCATAACCGAGCCAGCCGGCCGAAGTCGTGTAGGCCGGAAAGCCCTGCGCCAGCATTTCCTGTTCGCGTTCGCCCTTGGTCCGCGCATGACGGTGCAGCATGGCGATGGCTTCCTGCGGCGTGATCGCGTCGGTCACATAGCGGAAGTCGAGGCAACGCACGAGCTCCTCAGGGCTCATGTCCACCAGCAGCTTCCACACCGGCTTGCCCTCCGCTTTCGCCCACAGGTCCCAGGCGGCATTGACGACCGCCGCCGTCGCCAGATGAATGGCGCCCTTGTCCGGGCCGATCCAGCGCAACTGGCTATCCGAGGTCAGCATGCGCCAGAAGCCGCCCATATTCCCGGCGATATCCTCGAGCGTGGTGCCGACCACGAGCGGCGCCAGCGCCTCGACCGCACTCACGCAGATCTCGTTGCCGCGCCCGATGGTGAAGGTCAGGCCGTGGCCCGTGAGCGCCTGCGGCGAATCGGTTTCGAGCGTGACGTAGGTAGCAGAATAATCGGGCGCGGCGTTCATCGCATCGGAGCCGTCGAGCGAACGCGAGGTCGGGAAGCGAATGTCCCGCACGGACAGCCTGGTGATCGTGGTCATCTGAATCCCCTCTTCGCAGACAGCAACCGGTTACCCATCTACCCTTCAGACGCCACGCCATGCAACGACGCGGGCCGCGACGCCGCAAGACGCCGCGGCGGTAACGCTCAATCGTAAAGCACGGCGGCGATCTTCGGATCGTTGATATTGCTCTTGTCGTACCAGTAGAAGCCCGTGTCCACCTTCTTGGGCAGCGTTTCGCCCTTCAGCGCCTTCACCGCGGAATCGACGACGCACTTGCCGATGCCGATCGGGTTCTGCGTAATGGCGCCGTACATCAGGCCTGAATTGATGTCGTCCTTTTGCTCCTTGCCGGAGTCGTAGCCGATCAGGACCAGCTTCTTGCCCGATTCCTTCACGCCGATCGCCGCCCCTTCCGCCGAGCCTTCATTCGAGCCGAAGATGCCCTTCAGGTTGGGATTGGCCTGGATCATCGTCTTGGCGATTTCCGCCGACTTCAGATGGTCGCCGCCGCCGTACTGGACCGAGACGATCTTGATGTTCGGATGCTTCGCCTTCATCTCGTTCAGGAAGCCGTCGCGACGGTCGACGCCGGTGCGGCTGGTCTGGTCGTGCACGATCAGGCCGACTTCACCCGAATCGCCGATCGCCTCGGCCATCTTGTCGGCGGCGAGCGAGGCTGCCGCCACGTTGTCCGTCGCGCACGTCGTCAGCGGAATGTTGCTGTCCACCCCCGAGTCGAACGCAATGATTGGGATCTTTTGCGCCTGCGCACGCCTCAGCAGCGGAATGGCCGCCTTGCTGTCGAGCGCGGCGATGCCGAGCGCCTGCGGCTTCTTGGCGAGCGCGGCCGACAGCATGTCGATCTGCTTGTCGACCATGGCCTCGGTTTCCGGACCCTCGAAGGTGATCCTGACGTTCTGCTCCTTGGCCGACTGCTCTGCGCCGGCTTTGACCGCCTGCCAGAACTGATGCTGGAAGCCTTTCGAAATGAGCGGGATATAGGGTTCGTCGGCGAGCGCGAAGCTCGTGCCGCCAACGAGCGCGCCGACGCCGACCGCGACGCCGATGAGTCTTCTTTTAAACATGAGTTATCTCCTCCTAAGGTGGGCCATCAACCTGCAGCCGTTGGGGGAGCCTCTTGCGCTCCCTTTTCTTCGATGCTGATTCCGAGCTTGCCCTGCACCGCGTCGCGTCGCAACGCGTCAGCTTTTCTTGCGCCGCAAAATATCGGCATACACCGCGAGAATGATGATGAGACCGGTCACCACGATCTGCCACTCCTGCGCGACGGACAGGATGCGCAGGCCATTGGTCAGCACGCTCATGATGAACGCGCCGATGATCGTGCCGAGTATCGTGCCCGAGCCGCCGCTGAGCGACGTGCCGCCTATCACCACCGCGGCGATCGCTTCGAGTTCATAGCCCTGGCCGAGCGCCGGCTGGGCCGAGTTCAGGCGCGAGGCGATCAGCAGCCCCGCGACGCCGCAAATGGCCCCGCCCAGGCTGTAAATGGCGATCTTCCAGCGGTCCACATTCACGCCGGACAGCCGCACCGCCTCTTCGTTGCTGCCGAGCGCAAAGGTATAGCGGCCGAGCGCCGTGCGATTAAGCGTGATCGAACTCGCCACCGCGAGGAAAAACAGGATCAGGACCGCGTTCGGAATCGGCATGCTCGGCAGGACATAACCGATCAGCGAATCCTGCGAGATCATGTAGAAATTTTCGGTGTCGGTGAAGTAGATCGGCTTGTCGGCCGAGACGACCAGCGACAGCCCTTTGAGCAGCATCATCATGCCGAGGGTGGCAATGAACGGCGGAATCTTCATTTTCGCCGTGAGGGTGCCCGAAATGCTGCCGCAGATCGCGCCGGTCGCGATCGCCGCGACGACGCCGATCCACATCGGCAGATGCCAGTTGGTCAGAAACACGCCGCAAATCACCGCCGTGAAGGTCATCAAGGTGCCGACCGACAGATCGATGCCGCCGGTGATGATGACGAACGTGCAGGCGATTGCCAGCACGCCGTTGACCGCCGTCGCCTGCAGAATGCCGAGCATGTTGTCCATCTGCATGAACGAGGGCGAGGCGAAGCTGAAAAACACCAGCAGCAGGATCAGGCTGCCGAAGGCGAGCAGCTTTTGCAACGCGGCCGGCGCGAAGAGGCGCGCTCTCAGGCCCGAAGGTACCGCCTTGCTGCCTAGCGCCGATGTATCCGATGGCTGTGTCATGAAAGACCTCGTGAGGCTCACGCCGCTTGTGGGGTTTCGCGCTGCGTTGCGAGATGCATGATGCGCTCCTGCGTCGCCTCGCCGGCGGACAGTTCGCCGGTAATGCGGCCCTCGCACATGACGACGATGCGATCGCTCATGCGCAGGATTTCCGGCAGTTCCGACGAGATCATGACGATCGCCTTGCCTTGTGCGGCCAGCGCGCGCAGCAGCTTGTAGATTTCGCTCTTGGCGCCGACGTCGATGCCGCGCGTCGGCTCGTCGAAGAACAGCACGTCGCAGTCGCGCTCGAGCCATTTCGCAATGACGATTTTCTGCTGGTTGCCGCCCGACAGCAGCCGCACCTGTTGCGCCGCCGAGGGCGTGCGAATCGCGAGCAGCTTGATGAAATGCGCGGCGGTCCGGCGCATCTGCTTGCGGCGCAGGAAGAAATTGAGCGAGAGGAATTTGCCGAGATTGGACATGACGATGTTCGCTTCGACGTCCATCCCGGTCGCGAGGCCGTAGCGCTTGCGGTCTTCCGAGAGGTAGCCGATGCCGCGCGCCACCGCGTCGCTCGGCGTCCGGATGGCCGCCTGCACGCCTTTGACGACGATTTCGCCGGATTCGACCGGATCGGCGCCGAACACCGCCCGCGCGACCTCGGTGCGGCCCGCGCCCATCAGGCCGGCAAAGCCCAATATCTCGCCTTGACGCAACGTGAAGCTCACGTCCCTGACCAGCGGGCCGGCATTCAGATGCCTGACTTCGAGTGCCACCTCGCCTTCGCCGGCGACGCTCTGGGACGGCTCGAGGTCGGCGAGCGTTCGCCCGACCATCATGCCGATGATCGCTTCGACGCTGGTGTCCCGTGCGGCTACGGTGGCTACGTATTCGCCGTCGCGCAGCACGGTGACGCGGTCGGCGATCTGTTTCAGCTCATCCATCTTGTGCGAGATGTAGACAATGCCCACACCGCGGCTCTTCAGTTCGCGGATGATGCGGAACAGCTCGGCGATCTCGGCGTCGTTGAGCGCCGAGGTGGGCTCGTCCATGATCAGGACGCGCGAGTCGAACGACAAGGCTTTGGCGATCTCGACCATCTGCTGGCTGGCGACGGTCAGGCTGCCGACCAGGGCGCGCGGATCGAGATTCACATGCATGCGGGCCAGGATGTCGCGGGCCTGGGCATTGAGTTTGTTTTCGTCGAGAAACAGGCCGAGGCGTCCGCGCGGTTCGCGGCCGATGAACATATTCTGGGCGACGCTCAGATGGTTCATCAGTTGGAGTTCCTGATGAATGATGCAGACGCCCATGGCCTGCGCTTCGCGCGGGCTCGAGAATTCGACCGGCTGGCCGTCGCAGAGGAATTCGCCGGTGTCCCGCGTGTACACGCCGGCGAGAATCTTCATCAGGGTCGACTTGCCGGCGCCGTTCTCGCCCATCAGCGCGTGGACTTCGCCGGCCATGAGCTCGAACTGGACTTCGTGAAGCGCCCTCACGCCGGGAAAGCTCTTGCTGAGCCGCTTGACGGAAATGAGCGGGGTCACGGCGCGGCTTGAACGACGATGCCGCGAAGGCCGCGGGCCGCCTCACGAGAAGCGGGTCGGCAATATGCGGGGCGCGGCTGCGCGGGACGGAGCCGGGTATCGCAGGTATTGCGGGTGAAATCGTAACGAGAAGCCAGACTCATGCCTTGGAGCCCCCCAAACCGATGTGCCACGATTCTACGACGCTCGACGGCGCCGACTCAATTAGGCATTCCCTAATATCGCCGGCGACCGCGTCAATTCTATGCATTGCCGTAATTGCTTCGACAGCCTGTGTTGGGCCACCATGTGTCGGTCGCCCGTTGCGCCGCGCCGTTGGCCGCCGCGCCAACGCAAGTCGCTTCTCCGCAAGGCCGTGTCGTATTGCTGCCGGGCGCGGGCGACCCGCGGCCACTACAGTCCAGATACCGCACCCATGCACGGCACCCACGCACGATGAAACCGGCCAACGATTCCTGGCTCCGCGACGCGGCCAGTCTACCGGCCGCACCGGCCACGCCGACCGCTACATCGCAGCATGCGCCGACGGAAACGCTGCCCGGTGAAATACAGACGCCCCGCGCCGAGGTTGGTCTGCCGCCGCTCGACGAGCCGCCCACGCCCACACTCAACGAATCCGTCAACCGCGCAGTGGCGCCGCTCACCGGCGGCACGCTGCAACCGCCCGCCCCGCCGGCGAACGCCCGCGGCGGCGCCGCGCCCGCTAGCAGCCTGCAAGCCACCGCCATCCTGCTGCTCGGCTATGCCATTCTCATCACCGGCAACGGCCTGCTCGGCACGCTGATCTCGCTGCGGCTGATCCAGCAGCAGGCGCCGTCGCTGGTGGTCGGAGTGGTGCAATCGGCTTACTACCTCGGTTTTATGGTCGGCGCGCTGTGGGGCGGTGGGCTGATCGGGCGCGTCGGGCATCACCGGGCCTTCGTCACGTTTGCGGCCGTCTCGGCGTGCTGCGCGCTCGGCTATGCGGCGTGGAGTTCGGCCGCCATGTGGGTGGCGCTGCGCTTCGTGATGGGCTTTTGCCTGGTCGGCATATTCACGGTGGTCGAGAGCTGGCTGCATCAGGTGGCGAGCAACGCACAACGCGGACGCGTGTTTTCCGCCTATCTGATCACCAACTATCTGGGCGTGGGCACCGGCCAGTTCCTGATCGGCCTCGCCGATCCGTCCGGGTTCGCCTTGTTCAGCGTCGTCAGCGCGCTGTTTTCGGCCTCGCTGATTCCGGTTGCGCTGGCCGGCAACGCGCCCATGCCGACGGCGCCCGTGGAAACGGCCAGCAGCAGCGGCGGTTCGCGCCTCGCGCGCGGTCTCTCGGGTCTGAGTACGGTCTATACATGGGCCCCGCTTGGCGTCTATGGCTGCCTCGCCGCCGGGCTGCTCAATAGCGGCTTCTACTCGATGCAGCCGGTGTACATGCGCACGCTCGGCTATTCGGTGACCGACGTGTCCCATTTCATGGGTTTTGCGCTGCTCGCCGCCCTGCTGCCGCAATGGCCGGTGGCGCGCCTCGCCGACCTGTTCGACCGGCGCCTCATCATCGTGGCGATCACCGCGCTCGCGGCGGCCTGCAGCGCGCTGCTATTCCTGCTGCATGGCGGGATGCTGGTCGAAGTGCTCGGGTATCTGTATGTCAGCGTGATCTTTTCGCTGTATGGCGTGGTGACGTCGTACGTGAACGACTGCATTCCCGCCGGCCAGCGCATCGCGGTCAGTGCCGGACTGCTGCTGATCTTCTCGCTCGGCGCGAGCGGCGGCCCGACGCTGGCGTCGGCGCTGATGGCGCTCGCCGGACCGGGTGGGCTGTATCTGTTCACGGCGATCGTGACCTGTGCGCTCGCCGTGCTGACGCTGAAGAGTTTGCGGACTACGCCCCGGGTGGTTCGTTGAGGCGGGCGGGCGGCGCGAGCCACACCACGGTCAACGACCGGACACCCTGCGCGCCGCGAATCAGCACGCCTTCGATATCCGCCGTCGCGGATGGCCCCGTCACCAGCGCGGCATAGCGCGCCTCGCGAAAATCCGGACGCCGGTACAGGTCCTGCAAACCGTCGATCATCTGCGCGGGGTCCAACAGCACGACCAGATGCTGCACGATATAGCCGAGCGCGTTGACCACGTATTCCCGCTCGCTGAACCACACCGAACCGGTTTCCGCGACCCCGAAGCGGGCCCGCACCACGCCGACATCCACATCCTGCAGCGAAGCCGGCGCCGTGTCGGCGGCTAGCGGCCGGGTGCCGGGCACCTCGGTCGTGGCCGAGCACACCGACGCCTCGATGCCGAAGCGCTCGTGGATCAGCGCGAGCACATCCGCCGCCGACGCCGCCTCGACGCAAGTTCCCCCCATCCCCGCCAATGCCGCGGTAAACCGCGCCCGCAGATCGCCGCCCGTCGATGCGAACAGCGGCACCTCGGGACGCTGGCGCGCGTCCGGTTGCGCGGCGCGCACCTTGGCGAGAAAAGCCTCACGCGTTGTCATCGCCACCTCCGCGATTCTTGCGGTACCACGCGTGGAAGGTCAGCTTCGGCGCCTCCGGCAGTTCGCGCTGCCGGCCCCAGATATTGAGCGGGTTATACAGCACGAAATTCGGCAGACGCCGCAGCGCGCCGCCCATCGACGACACCGTCGCGCGATACAGCGTCGGGCTCGCCAGCAGACGCCCCGCCATCTTCAACACTTCCTGCTTCACGAACGGCACTTCGTGGCGCTCGGTAATCACCTGACGCCACTTGTAGATCTGCTCGTGGATATTGATCTTCACCGGACACACGTTGGTGCAACTGCCGTTCAACGTCGAAGCGAACGGCAAGGCGCTGTAGCGCTTGAGGTCGAAGGTCGGGTTGATGATCGCGCCGATCGGCCCGGAATACGTGCCGCCATACGACAGCCCGCCGCTGCGCCGGTACACCGGACAGGTATTCATGCACGCGCCGCAGCGAATGCACTTGAGCGAGTACCAGAAGTCCTGCATGGCAAGCCGTTCGGAGCGGCCGTGATCCACGAGGATGAAATGCATCTCGGTGCCGGGACGCGGCGCGCGAAAGTGCGACGTGTATTGCGTGATCGGCGAACCGAGCGCACTGCGCGAGAGCATGCGGATAAACACGCCGAGGTCCGCAACCTGGGGAATCAGCTTTTCTATGCCGATCGAGGCGATATGCAAAGGCGGCACGTTCGCCGACAGATCCGCATTGCCCTCATTGGTGCACACCACTACCGTGCCCGTTTCCGCCACGGCGAAATTGCAGCCCGTCATGCCGGCCGTCTTTTCGCGCACGAAATACGGCCGCGTATTCATGCGCTGGCTTTCGGCGAGGTAGTGGATGTCGCTGTTCTCGGGGTCCGTGCCGATGGTGCGGCCGAACAGTTGCGCGACGTCGCCGCGCAGCTTGTGCACCGCCGGCACCACCATATGGCTCGGATCCTGGTGATCGAGTTGCTGGATGCGCTCGCCGAGGTCCGTCTCCATCACCGTGATGCCGCGCGGCTCGAGATAGTCGCGCATGGCGCATTCGTCGGTGAGCATCGACTTGCTCTTGACGAGCGTCGTCATGCCGCGCTCGGACATGATCTTGTAGACGAGTGCGTTGTGCTCTTCGGCGGTGGCCGCCCAGTGCACGATCACGCCGTTCGCTTCAGCCGCGGACGCGAACTGCCCGAGATATTCGGACAGATGCGACAGCGTGTGTTCCTTGATACCCGAGGCCAGCTCGCGCAGCGTCTCCCATTCGGCGATGCCGTGCGCCTGGACGTCGCGCTTCTCGCGCAGGTCCCACAGGCGTTTGTCGTGAAACGCCACGTGCTCCGTCTTCGCGATGAAAGCGCCCGCCGCCTTGGCGTGATCGATCCGGCTCATTCGCGTGCTCCGTTCAGGACCTGGGCGATATGGATGAAGCGCGCCTCCGCTTTCATCCGCTCGGCGCAACCCTGCTGGTGCATCAGGCACGACATGTCGCCCGATACGATATATTCCGCGCCGGCCTGCAGATGATCGCGGACCTTGTCCTGCCCCATGCGGACCGACACCGGTTCCTCGGTCACCGAGAAGGTGCCGCCGAAGCCGCAGCATTCGTCGGGGCGCGCGGGCTTGACGAACTCGATGCCCTTGACGCCTTTCAGCAAGGTGAGCGGCTTCGAGAACGGCGTGCCGGCGACTTCGGAGATCGACGCTTCCTTCAGATGCCGCAGCGCGCTGCAGCTATTGTGGAGTCCTACCCGGTGCGGAAACTCGGCCCACGGAAACTCGCGTGCGCCCACCACGTCGTGCAAAAACTCGACCAGTTCGTACGCACCGGCTCGCACCTGCTTCACTTCGGCCGTCTGCTCGATCGCGGTCAGATGTTCGCGCACATGATGGATGCAGCTTGCCGACGGCCCGACGATGTAATCGTATCCGGCGAAGTTTTGCGCGAACACCTTCTCCGCGCCGGCGGCCTCGGCTTGCGCGCCGCTGTTAGCCATGGGCTGTCCGCAGCAGGTCTGCTCCTGCGGATAGTCGACCTCGATGCCGAAGCGCTCGAGCAACTCGAGGGTCGCGATGCCCACTTCCGGATAGAACGCGTCGATAAAGCAGGGAATGAAGAGTGCGACTTTCATGAATTCAAGGCCAGCCAATAGTGGGAACGAGGCGCTGTAGCTCGATGACGAACGCATACGCTCACTCTACTGCGGATTCCCGCTGCTTGAGCAATTTGCCGTATACGTCCTCAACCAGTAAGACTGGTCTTGTTGGTCTGACCAAGAATATAAGGAAGTTGGCAGGACGTGTCAATCGGCTGAGTCAGGTCGCAATCAGGACGGCTTGGCCGCCTCTTCCTCATACAATTCGCGCACAAACGTCAGATGACGCTCGGCTGCCTTGCGGGCCTTCTGCGCGTCGCGCGCCATTACGGCGTCGAAGATCGCCTGATGCTGGGTCAACAGTTGGCGCTCTTTTGCGTCGTCGTAATCGATCAGGCGGTGGTATTGCCGCATCCCTTCGCGGATCAGCGTGTGGATGCCGTGCATCACGTGAGCCAGCGCGACGTTGTGAGTCGAATCGGCGATTGCCAGGTGAAAGGCCGCGTCCAGTTCGGCCAGGTTCGCGCGGTCGCTGGACAGCGAGCCGGCCTTCAGCGCTTCGAATGCGCTGCGGATCTTCTCGAGATCCGCAGCGGTGGCGCGTTCGGCGGCGTAGACCGTGGAGATGGATTCCAGACCCTGGCGCAATTCGAGGATATCGGCGCTGGTGCGCGGATTCTGCAGCAGCAGTTCGGCGAGCGGCTTCGAGATGATCGGCGCGGTGACGTCCACCACGGTGAAGCCGCCCCGCCCCGAGGTTTCGATGTAGCCGTCCGCTTCCAGCCGGATCAGCGCCTCCCGCAACGACGGCCGCGACACGCCCAGTTGGGTCGCCAGATCGCGTTCGGCGGGCAAGCGGTCGCCCGGCATCAACGCGCCGTCCGAGATCAGGCGCTTGATCTGGTCGGACACGACATCGGACAGACGTTTGCGCGTGAAGGACTGAATCGGGTCGAATTGCATGGGCTGGGTTGGCGTGGCGGTAGAGGTCCCGACGACGGGCCGCGGCGATGGTGGTGCTCGCCAGGCCGCCGATGCGCGTGACGTTTCTACTAGAGGGAGCGGTGCGCAACGACGGGTTGGCGCAATTATAGCGTCCGGCTTCTGTGCCCCAACGCACGCCTTAACGCACGCCTCAATCGAACCGGCTCTGCAACAGGCTGATCAACCAGCTAACGAACACCTCGACGCGATCGGCCCGATGCCGCCAATGCGGATAGATCGCCGACACCTGCATGGACGGCGCGCGCCACGCGGGCAACACGTCGACCAGTTCGCCCGCGTCGAGATGGTGCTGCACGTCGTAACGCGGAATCTGGATCAGCCCTAACCCCGACAGGCAACAGGCGATATAGGTCTCCGCATTGTTCACGGCCACGTGGCTGCGCATGGGCATGTTGATGGTCTGCTCGCCGCTTTGATACTCCCAGGTGGCCACGCGCGCGGCGCCTGACGACGCATAATCGATCGCCCAGTGCCGCGATAGATCCTCGGGCGTATGCGGCACGCCGTGCTTCGCCAGATACGCGGGGCTCGCGCAATTGATCAGCGTGAGCTGGCCGAGCGGCCGCGCCACCAGACTCGCGCTATTCAGCGGGCCCACCCGGATCGCGCAATCGACACCCTCCTGAACCAGGTCGATCGGACGATCGGTCGAGCCCAGCACCACCTGCACATTCGGATAGCGCTCGAAAAACGCCGGCAGCGCGGGCGCCACCAGCCGCCGCGCAATCCGGCTCGGCACGTCGACGCTCAGGCGTCCCGCGATCTCCGTGGGCGCCTTGCGGAACAGGCCGTCGATATCGTCCGCGTCGGCCAGCCAGCTACGGCTGCGTTCCAGCAGCGTCTGCCCGTCCGGGGTCAGTTGCACCAGCCGCGTGGTCCGGTGTAACAGGCGCGCGCCCATGCGCTGCTCCAGTTGCTGGATCGCCAGCGAAACCGTCGCACGCGGCAAGTTCAGCGCCTGCGCGGTCTTGATGAAACTGCGCTTGTCGGCCACATGCACGAAGACCCGTAACAGGTCGACCTGATCCATTGAAGTCGCACTCCCTTTGCTCTTTCACGGTTGAGACTGAAACACGAATGCCGCGCAGGCACAAGCAAGGTCAAAGACGTGCGGAGGGATGGCGGTTGTGTTGCGGGGAATCGTCACTGCTGCGGGCGCCGCAGCAGTGACCCGCGACGGGCGACGCAGCGGCTAGCGGGTCGTATAACCGCCGTTGGCGAAGATTGTCTGGCCGGTGATCCACCAGCCGTCGGTGACGAGGAATTTGACAATCGGCGCGATATCGCCGATTTCGGTGAGGCCGCTTTTGGTCTGCTTGCTGAGCGCCGCAGCCGTCGCGTGATAAGCCGCAGACTCTTTCGATTCGGCCGGATAGAAAAACGGCGTGTCCATCGGCCCCGGGCCGATCGCATTCACCGAAATGCCGCGCTCGCCGAATTCCTTCGACGCCGCCCGCGTGTAATGCTCGATCGGCGCCTTGCTGCCCGGATAGATCGAATAGAACGGCGTATAGGCCGACAGCAGCGACGTGACGATGGTCACGACCTTGCCGTTGTCCGCCAGCTTCTTGCCGGCTTCCTGCAGGAAGAAAAACGCCGCTTTCGAATTGACCGCGAAGATCGTGTCGTAATCCTGCTCGGTCACTTCGACGATCGGCTTCTTGATCACCATGCCGGTGGTGTTGACGGCAACATCGATCTTGCCGAACTGGCTCAGCGCTTCATCGAACAGCCGCGTGACGTTTTTCGGCTGGGTCAAGTCGCCCTGCACCGCAATCGCCTTCGCGCCGGCGGCCTGCACAGCGGCGACGGTTTCTTCCGCCGCGCCGCGGGTGGCGTCGCTGTTGTAGTGCACCACCACTGCCGCCGCCCCGCCTTTGGCGAGCTCGCGGGAAATCAACCCGCCCAGGTTCTTCGCACCGCCCCCAATCAGGACAACCTTGCCGTTTAGAGAGTGATCTGCCATGACGTCCTCCAGGACATTGAGTGGGAGACCAAGTATAGGAGGAGGGATGGCCGCTATTGGACCGTCATGGCTGGATGCAAAGTCCAGCAAACCTGAACAATGCGGATGGCGGGACGGCGCGGGCAACAACACCGTGCGCAATGTTGCAACCACAACACACAACCTAACCGATCACCAACCCCGCCTCCGCCAGCAAGCGCCGCAGCCCCAGCTTCGGATAGGTCCGATCGACCGCGTGCACATCGGCGTGCGTTTCCTCAATGATCCAGTCGCGCACTTCCGCCGCAACCGGACGCAACACCCGATTCTCCGGCCACACCAGACAGCAGCGCCGGTTCGTCACGATGAGCTCCTCTTCGGCGGGCAACAACGCGCCCTCGAGGAGCCAATGCGACACCACGTTGAGCCAGCCGAGCGCGACACCCTGCCCGAGCAGCGCCGCCTGCACGACGATGGCGTAGTCGTTGAAGCTCAGCATGCCCACGGCATGCCGCCCATGGGCCGCGAACGCCTCGAAGCGGTCATGCCAGCCGCGCTCGCCGTCGTCCATCACGATCACCGTATCGCCGTGCTCGCGGCCCGTCCCGGTCGCGGCCGTCTCGTGATAGCGCCGGTTGCACACCGGCAGCAGCGTTTCCGGCATCACGAGCACGCTGTTCTCGCCGATCTCGTCCTCGTGCAGGAAGCGCATGCCGAGATCGACATCGACGAGCGGGCCGCCGATGCGTCCCGAGATCAGCTGAAATCGCAAATCGACATTCGGAAACGCCTGGTTCAGCCGGTTCATACGCGGCATCAGCCAGTGCGTGGTGAACGCGGTGGACACCGACAGCGTGACCGACTCGACACCCGTCGCACGCGCCTCGATCTCGCGTATCGCGCCTTCTATGCCATTGAAGCCTTCGGAGATTTTCCGGTAAAGGATCCTGCCGTTCTCGGTCAGCTCGATCCCACCGCGCACGCGCTCGAAAAGGCGCACGCCGAGATGGTCTTCCATGCGCGCCAGCATGCGGCTCACCGCCGGCTGGCTCACGTATAACTCCTGCGCCGCGCGCGTGAAGTTGCCGCAGCGCGCGGCAGCTTCGAACACGAACAGCGCATTGGCGCTCGGCAATTTTTTGCGAAGGTTAGGCATGACCTGATGTTATGCCTTGTCCAACAATTTGGGAATTGCCGCCAATAATGACGCGGCCTATATTTTCCCTGACGCAGGCCTCAACAGCGAGACAGGACGCAATGGACGCACGAGCGAAAACAGGTGTTTCGATCCGATCGGCAGCGAAGCGTTATGGGCCGGTAGTGGCTCTCGACGACGTATCGCTCGACATCGCCCCCGGCGAATTCGTCTCGCTGCTCGGACCGTCGGGGTCGGGCAAGACCACCCTGCTCGGCATTCTCGGCGGCTTCGTGCAGCCGAGTTCGGGTGCGGTCTGGGTCGGCGAGCGCGACATTACATTTGCGCCGCCGCACAAGCGGGACATCGGGATCGTCTTTCAGAACTACGCGCTCTTTCCGCATATGAGCGTCGGCGAGAACGTGGCGTTTGCGCTGCGCGCGCGCCGTCAGCCCAAATCGACGTGGGCCAAGAAGGTCGCCGATGCGCTCGCGATGGTGGAACTCTCGGGCTACGAGAGCCGCGGCATCGGTCAACTGTCCGGCGGCCAGCGCCAGCGGGTAGCGCTCGCCCGCGCGATGGTCTTCGAACCGCAACTGATCCTGATGGACGAGCCGCTCTCCGCGCTCGACAAGCAACTGCGCGAAACCATGCAGATCGAGCTGCGGCGGCTGCATCGCAAGCTCGGCGCGACGATCGTCTACGTGACGCACGACCAGCGCGAGGCGCTCACCATGAGCGACCGCGTGGCCGTGCTGAAGAACGGCCGGCTCGTGCAGATCGACACGCCTGAGCGGCTCTACGACCGTCCGTGCGACGCGTTCGTGGCGAGCTTCATCGGCGAGGCGACGCTGCTCGCCGTGACGCGCGCCGGCGACGATGCCGTGCGTCTCGGCGACACGGTTTTGCGCACCGCGCACCCGCTGCCGCGCGGCGACAAGCTGCTGCTCGCGGTGCAGACCGAAAAACTCGTAATCGACGGCGGCGATCGGCGTGACGGCGTGAATCGTCTGTCTTGCCACGTCACCGAAGTGCTGTACCAGGGCGAAAGCCTGCGCGTGTTCGCAACGCTCGCCGACGGCACCGCCATCAGCCTCAGGCAGCCGGGCGGCCACGACGCGCGCCGGCGCATCCCGGAGGCGGGCGCGCCGATGAGCGTCGTGCTCGATCCGCAGGACACGATCGTCGTGCCCGCCTGACCCCACTCATTTTTCGGCCGCCCACGCCTGGGGTATTCCCTCTCCCGTTTTCACAGCAAACAGCAAAAGGATGATTTCATGAAGCTCACCGATTTCAAGGTCCTGACGTTCGACGTCGTCGGCACACTCATCGACTTCGAGCGCGGCGTGCTCGCCTCCGTGCGGCGCCTAGGCGGCCCGGCAGCGCAGGACCTGACCGACGACCAGATCTTCGAGCCGTACATGCGCGGCCGTGCCGCTCATCCGGGCCGCTCGAGCCACGAAATGGCGAACGTCTACCTGTCGCTGGCGAAGGAACTCGGTCTGCCCGGCGACATGCAATCAGCCGCCGCGTTCCAGCGCGACGTGCTCGAATGGCCCGCCTTCGCGGATTCGATCGCCGCGCTCAAACGTCTGCGCAAACACTTCCGCCTGGTTGCCATGACCAATGCGGACCGCGTCGCGCTGTCGGCCTACGCCCACACGCTTGGCGACCCGTTCGACGACACGGTCTGCTGCGACGAAACCGGCGTCGCCAAACCCGATCCGCAATTCTTCGCGTACAACCGGGGCCGTCAGGCCGCGTTCGGCTACAAGTTCGGCGAGATCCTGCACACCGCGCAAAGCCAGTACCACGACATCGGCGTTGCCACGAAACTGGGCTATGCGACCTGCTGGATCGAGCGCCGTCAGGGCAAGCGGGGGTTCGGCGCCACACCGGTGCCCGAAGCCGTCACGACGCCGACGTTCACGTTCCCGACGCTCGCCGCGCTCGCGGACGCCGTCGAAGCCGAAGCGCGCCTCGCCGCCTGAGCCGATGCTCGCGCCGACAGCACGCCCCTCGTCCCTGCCTGAGTCGCTCTGGCAAGCGCTCGCTGCCGCCTCGCCCGATGCCGGCGCGGCCATGCATGCCGGCGCGCCGCTCGCGCGCGATCTCGACGTCGAAGTCGCGGTGATCGGCGCGGGCTACTCGGGTCTCGCCGCAGCCTATGCGCTGCAAAAACGCGGTGTCGGTTGCGCTGTACTCGACGCGAACCCGGTCGGTTGGGGTGCAAGCGGGCGCAATGGCGGCGTGGTGTCGTCGAAATTCAGGCTGTCGTTTCCCACCATCGACCAGGTGCACGGCCTCGATACCGCGCAGCGCATGCACCGGCTCGCGCATGAAGGCGTGCGGGTCGTCGAATCGCTGGTCGACGAGTTCGGGCTCGCGCGGGCTCGCTTCGAGCATACGGGCAGCCTGCGCTGCGCACACACCGAGCGCGCGCTCGCGGCGATCTGCGCCGAAGCCGACTGGGTGCGCACGAAGCTCGGCGATACGTCGATGAGCGTGCTATCGCGCGCCGAAGTCGAGCGCGAGACGGGGTCGAAGGGGTTTGTCGGCGGTGTGCTGAGCGCAGATGCCGGCACGATCCTGCCGCTCGAATACGTGCGCGGACTCGCGCGCGGCATGACGCTGCGCGGCGTGCCGATTTACGAATCGACGCCGGTACTGCAGATGCATCGCGCACCCGGCGATACGCACGTGACGTTGAGCACGCCGGGCGGTACGGTGCGTGCGAAGCAGGTGATCGTCGCGACCAATGCCTATTCGGATCTCACGCCGGCCACCTCGCCGTATCAGCGCGAACTCGTGCCGTTCCGCAGCGCAATGATCGCCACCGAACGCCTGCCCGCCGATCTCGATGCGCGTCTGATGGTCGAACGCCGCAGCTACACGGAAACGCGGCGCATGATGAAGTGGTTCCGCAAGGTGGACGGCCGCATGCTGTTCGGCGGTCGCGACGCATTCGGCAAGGAAGGCCAGATGACCGGCTTCGATGCGCTGCAGCGGGCGATGGTCGCGCTCTTTCCCGCTCTCGCCGGCGTACGCGTGGCGTATCGCTGGTCGGGCTATGTCGGCATGACGTTCAATTCGCTGCCGCATGTCGGGCGCAGCGACGATGCCACGACCTTCTGTCTGGGGTATAACGGAGCAGGCGTCGCGATGGCCAGTCTGCTCGGACAGCATGCCGCCGCGCTTGCCCTCGGCGAGACGCCCGAGCTTTCGCTGCTCGGCGCGCCCGGTCTGCGGCCGGTGCCTTTTCATTCGCTGCGCGCGCCGGGTGTGAGGCTCGTCGCCGCGTGGTATCAGTTTCTCGACGCCGTAGGTGCATGATGACGACCGCCAAACGGATGCTCCAAGGACCCACATTGATGCAGGCCACCCAGTCCGATCCTGCCGCGCGCTACCAGCGGCGCGAAGATCGCACGATGCTTCTCCTGATGGCGCCGGCGCTTCTAGTGATCGTCGTGCTGCTCGTTGTGCCGCTCGCCTGGCTGTCGTGGCAGTCGATCTATCACGACGGCTTCACGCTCGAAAACTATCGGCGCATGTTCACGGGCGCCTACCTCGAAACCTTTCTGCTCACGTTCAAACTGAGCATCGTCGTGACCGTCGTCACGCTGATGCTCGGCTATCCGGTGGCCTACTTCGCGGCCTCGCTGTCGCCCAGGCTGAGCGCGCTTGTCCTCGGCATGGTCATCCTGCCGTTCTGGACGAGCGTGCTTGTGCGCACTTACGCGTGGCTCGTGTTGCTGCAGCGCACGGGCCTCGTCAACAAGGCCTTGATCGCCTCGGGCCTGATCGACCGGCCGGTGCAACTCGCCTATAACCAGTTCGGCACGGTCATAGCGATGGTTCATATCCTGCTGCCGTTCATGGTGCTGCCGCTCTTTTCGGCCATGCAGAAGATTCCGTCGAATCTCTCGCAGGCGGGCGCTAGTCTCGGCGGCTCGCCGCTGCATGTATTCATGCGTGTGTTCCTGCCGCTTTCGATGAGCGGCGTGTTCGCCGGTGTCACCCTCGTGTTCGTGCTTTGCCTCGGTTTCTACATCACGCCTGAGTTGATGGGCGGCGGCAAGTCGATCATGGTGTCGATGGTGGTGAGCCGCAACGTCGAGATCTATAACAGTTGGGGCGCGGCGAGCGCGGTAAGCGTCGTGCTGCTGATCTGCGTGTTCGCGATTTTCTACGCCGCGAGCCGCGTGGTGCCACTCGAAAAGACCCTGGGCGCGAAATGACCCAGCTTTCGTTCGGACGGATCGTCCTCGGCGCGGCGGTCGTGCTGATCCTCCTGTTCCTCATGATACCGGTGCTGATCGTCGTGCCGCTGTCGTTCTCCGACACGCGCTTCATGACTTTCCCCCCGCCGGCCTATTCGCTGCGCTGGTATCACTCGTTCTTCGACAACCCCGCATGGATCGACGCCGCGCGCACCACGCTGACCGCTTCGACCTGCGCCGCGCTGCTCGCGACCCCGCTCGGTGTATGCGCCGCCTATGCGATTCAGAACGGCACGCATTGGATCATGCGCTATCTGCGCACCCTGCTGATGCTGCCGTTGATGGTGCCGATCATCATCGTCGCGGTGGGCGTGTTTTTCGTCTACTCGCAGGCCGGCTATGTGAATACGCTCGGCGGGCTGATTCTCGCGGATACGATGCTCGGGCTGCCGTATGTGCTGGTCTCGGTCGGCGCCGATCTTCGTACCTTCGACCGCACCCAGGAAATGGTCGCCCGCAGCCTCGGCATGAATCGCTTTCGCAGCTTCATGACGGTAACGCTGCCGCAGATCAAGGCAAGCGTGATCTCCGGCGCAGTGTTCGTATTCATTCAGGCGCTCGACGAAACGGTGGTCGCACTCTTCGTGTCGGGCGGCTCGAACCAGACGCTGACGCGCCGCATGTTCGTCACGCTGCGTGACGAGATCGATCCGACCATCGCCGCAATCAGCACGATGCTCACCGCGCTGACCCTTTGCCTCGTGATGATCGTCGTCGTAAGCCGGCGCGCCGGCACGGCGCGGGCCTGAACTCCTCCTACGCGCTTCTCACATGATCAATGCACTGAAGTTCTATATCGACGGCGCGTGGGTCGAGCCGTCGGGCACGGCACGCCTGCCCGTGATCGATCCCTGCACCGAAGAAGCGTTCGCCGAAGTGGCAATGGGCACGCCCGCCGACATCGATCGCGCGGTCGCTGCGGCAAAACACGCTTTCACGTCGTTCTCGCAGACTACGCCCACCGAGCGCCTCGCACTGATTCGCCGCATTCTGGAAGTCTTTCTCGAACGTCACGATGAGATGGGCGAGACGATTTCTCGCGAGCTGGGCGCCCCGCGCGCGATGGCGCATGCGTGGCAGGCGGGGATTGGGCGCCGGCATCTCGACGAGCTGATCCGCACGTGCGAAACGTTCGCGTGGCAACGCCAAAAAGGCACGACGCTCGTCAATCACGAACCGGTAGGCGTTGTCGCACTCATCACGCCGTGGAATTGGCCGATCAATCAGATCGTCTGCAAGGTTGCGCCCGCCATCGCGGCCGGCTGCACGATGGTGCTGAAGCCCAGCGAAGTGACGCCGCTCAACGCGTTGCTGTTCGCGGAAATTCTCGACGCCGCGGGCGCGCCGCCGGGCGTCTTCAATCTCGTGAACGGCGATGGACCGACCGTCGGTGCGGCGCTTGCGGCGCATCCCGATGTCGACATGGTGTCGTTCACCGGCTCGACCCGCGCTGGCATCGAGATCGCAAAGCTCGCGGCGCCGACCGTCAAGCGCGTACATCAGGAACTGGGCGGCAAGTCGGCCAATATCCTGCTGGACGACGTCGATTTCGACGCAGCAGTGACGGCAGGTGTCAACGCCTGCTTCAACAACAGCGGCCAGTCGTGCAACGCGCCGACGCGCATGCTCGTGCCCGAGGCACGCCATGACGAAGCCGTGGCGATTGCCCGGCGCGCGGCACAAGCGCATTGCGTCGGCCCCGCCGGCGATGAGCGCACGACCATGGGGCCGGTTGTCAGCAGCGTGCAGTTCGAGCGCGTGGAACGGCTGATCGCGGCCGGCATCGATGAGGGCGCGCAGATCGCGGCAGGTGGGCTCGGTCGGCCGCAAGGTCTCGAACGCGGCTATTACGTGCAACCCACTGTGTTTGCGAACGTGCGTCCTGCAATGACGATCGCGCGTGAAGAGATCTTCGGACCCGTGCTCGCGATCATGCCGTATCGCGACGAGGAAGAGGCAATTACGATCGCGAACGACAGCCCCTTCGGCCTCGCGGCCTACGTCCAGTCCGCCGATCTCGAACGCGCGCGGCGCGTGGCGTTCCGGTTGCGGGCGGGCAGCGTGTACCTGAACTATCCCTCATGGGACGCCGGCTCGCCTTTCGGCGGCTACAAGCAATCGGGCAACGGGCGCGAATACGCGGAATGGGGACTCGAAGCGTTTCTCGAGGTGAAGGGTATCGTGGGATATGGAGACTGAAGGCGACTCGGCGAGCCCGCGGTCACTGAGCACCTCAGCGGTTTCCGCGCCGCGCGCTGCGGGTTCGCTGCCCCGGGCCGGCACGCCGTTCAGGTGCGGCCACGCAGCATATCCGCGATACGTTCCGCGATCATGATGGTCGGCACATTCGTATTGGCGCAGGGTATCGACGGCATCAGCGACGCATCGCATAGGTATAGCCCGCTGACGCCGTACACGGCGCCACGCGCATCGCAAACCGCGAGCGGATCGTCGGCGGTGCCCATCCGGCAGGTTCCCGACGGATGCCAGGTGCCGCCCACCGAGCGCGTGACGAATTTCGTCAAGGCACGATCGTCGGCGAGCAGGTCGTTCAGCGTCACGCCCTGAGTGACCACGCGTCGCACGAGCCACGCGCGAAACGGCCCCGCAATGTCCAGCAGCGCGCTCAGCATGCCGCGTTGCAACGCATTCCACGCACCGGGCACGGCCACACTCGCCACACGCGGCGAATAGCTCGAAGGCAGCAGCGTCGTGCGATGCTTCGCCATCATCGGATCGGCCAGCGTTTCAGCGCCGAAGCGCAGCGCCCGCTTCAGGCGTTCGAGATCGCGCGCATCGGACAGCATGTTGAAATCGACAGCGGGCTCGCAATGCGGACTCGCCGAGGTGAGTGTCACACGGCCGCGCGAGTAAGACTTGTTCACCCAGAAGAAGATCGTGCCGAGCCGGTAGCCGACCGAATGCCAGCCTGAACGCGACAGGATCGCACCGTGCATGTCGCCGGGGACCGTGCCGGGCATGCCTGACGAAAAGCGCACGATGGCCTGCTCGTGATGCTCGTCGGGAAACGGCGTGCGGGCAGTCCGCGGCAAAACCGCGGAAACAGCGATCGACGGATGCTCCATCAGATTGCCGCCGACGCCGGCTCGATCCGCGCGTACCTCGATACCGAGCGCGGCGAGCTCAGCGGCCGGTCCGATGCCGCTTCTCATGAGCAGCGCGGGACTGTGGATCGCGCCTGCACAGACAATGACATGCGCGGCGCGCAATTCTTCAGCCACGCCATCCCGGCCCTCACCGGCGACGATGCGCGCGCCGACTGCGCGCGTGCCGTCGAACAGCACGCGCTCGACGAGCGTTCCGGTGCGGATCTCGAGGTTCGGGCGGGCGCGCACCGCGTCGTCGAGATAGCAGACCGAGGTCGGGATACGCTCGCCGGCCTCGCTCACGGCAATCGATCCGATGAACGTACCGTCCTGCCACACGCCATTCTGGTCGTTGCGCCGCACGTGGCCGTGCGCATCGAGCGTGTCGAGCACCGCGCGCACGAAAGGCGAAATGCGTGCCCCGTTCGCGCGCTGAATGCGGACCGGGCCGCTCTTGCCATGCAACTCGCCGTCGAAGTCGCAATCGGATTCGAGTTTGCGGAAGTACGGCAGGCACGCGCTCCAGTTCCAGCCGTGTGCGCCGAGCGCGTGCCATTCGTCGTAATCGGCAGGCGCGCCGCGATTCGCCATCAGCGCATTGATCGCCGAGCCTCCGCCGAGCAGGCGCGCCTGTTCGTAACGGCGTGTCGTCGCCGACGTACTCATGCGCGCCTTCAGGCGCTGCCAGATGTTCGCCGTGTCGAGATAGGCGCGGCCGGGATACCGGCTGCGCACGGCAGCGGGCATGTCCGTCCGCGAGATGTTGCGGCCGGCCTCGACGAGGCAGACGGTCTTGCCGGCCTCTTCGGACAGGCGCGCCGCGAGCACGCAGCCGGCCGAGCCGCCGCCGAGAATCAGATAGTCGATCACGTTCGCTGAGTACGCAGGCGTTGAACTGTGCGGGGCCGGCGCGGCAGGGCGAGCCCGCGAGGCCGTCAGCCCGCGTGCAGGCAAGCACGCTGCGCTTTACTGCATGAACTTGAGCCAGCGCGCCTTCGCCTGAATCCCGGCGTCCGAGGCCCACCACTCCTCTGACATGAGCGCCTGCTTCGCCGCGTTATCCGGCGAGCTCGGCAGCTCGCTCGCGCGCTTCGCGTCGATCTTGCCCGTCTTGAAGGCCGCCGGATTGCCCGGGCCGTAGTCGATGTAGAGCGGCAGGTTCGCCTGCAAGTCCGGCGAGACGGCGGCGTTGACGAACTTGATCGCCTCGGGGAGGTTCGGTGCGTTCTTCAGAATGCATAACTGGGTGTTCTGGAGAATACCGTCGTTGAACGTGAAGTCGATGTCGGGATTATCCTTGCGCACGGCGCTCGCGCGGCCGTTCCAGATCATCGTCATATCGACTTCCCCGTCGTGCAGCAGTTGCGCCGACTGCCCTCCCGATGTCCACCAGACGGTCACGTCCGGCTTGATCTGCTGAAGCTTCCTGAACGCACGGTCGACATCGAGCGGATAAAGCTTGTCGCGCGGCACGCCGTCGGCGAGCAGCGCGGCTTCGAGTACCGTCTGCGGGTCGTTGCGCAACGCGCGCGTGCCGGGGAATCCCTTCACGTTCCAGAAATCGGCCCAGCTTTGCGGCACCTTCTTCAAGGTCTTCTTGTTGTAGCCGATGACCGTCGAATAGAACTCATAGGCGACCGAATACGGCGTGCGGTATTTCTCAGGCATCGCGGCCGCATTGGGGATCTTCGAGAAATCGAGCTTTTCGAGCAGGCCTTCGTGGCCGCCACGCAGACAGTTGGAGGTCGGTGTATCGACCACGTCCCAGATCGGCTTGCCGGTCGCGCCCTGTGCCTTGATCTGCGGCCACGCGTCCGGGATGCTGTCCTGGTTCACGGTGATGTTCAGCAGTTTCGCGGCCGGATCGAGGATCGCCTTCGTCTGCGCTTCCTGATACGTACCGCCTTGGGAGACGAAGGTAATTTGCCCAGCGGCAAAAACAGGCGTTAGACACGCAGGCACCAGACCCGCGACACCAAGAATCAGAACTGCGGCAAGCGGGCGCAACGTTGGCTTCTTGATCACGACTGTGTCCTCGAAACGTTAGGCGAAAGAGATCGTGGGTGTAATGCGCGTTGAGCAAAATATAGTGAGTCTATTTTGCGGCGACAACACCGGAATTGTTTTGGTGCCCATGACATCACGTTATGGCAAGAGCGTGACGCCGGCACCCGCTTGTCTTTCGAGGACTGCTGTCAACGTCGTGGTACCGCCGGCTTGACCGCTACAGCCGTTTTCTACGAATTGCCGGGCGGACTCCCGGAATTGCGATCGAGGATTTGACGCATTTATCACCCTGGGAAAAGCAGGAGAACTGCTGCATCTGCAGCGCTACGCGCCGCGCGTAGCCTTTGCCGCCGCCGCTGTAGCGCGACAGTGCCGAGTCGACATTGCCGCCCGCGGCGTCGAGATAGCCGCGCAAGATCGACGAGCCGATGGTCACGTTGACGACCGGATCGGAGAGGTCCTTGCCGCCCGAGACCAGTTGCGGGTGCGCCGAAGGCAACACCTGCATCAGCCCTTGCGCTCCCGCTGAGCTGACAGCACGCCGGTTGAAGCCCGATTCCGTGGCGATCACGCCAAGCAGCAACACCGGCGACATCGCAAAGCGATCCGCCGCGTCGAGCACCGCATGCGCAATGGCAGTCGACTCTCCGCGCGCCACACGGAATTGCCCTGACAAGATGGTTGCGATTTCAACGAGTGCCGATGCGTTGCCGTCGCTCGCCGGCTGGTTGGCCATGACGGGTACGGCCACTGCCGGTGCAGCCAGGCCCGGCGTGTCGACGCCCGGCGCATCCGTGATCAGCGGCGCTTCGGCCGCCTGCATCGCACTCGCAAATGACAGCGCCAGCATGCCCACCGCCAGTCGCATCCAGCGTGTGGCTCGCGTGGCGCGGCCTTCCCTTCCCCTGTTCGTTTGCTTGTTCTGCATATCGCCCGCTGGTTATTAGCGTGCGATGAACAGTAACGGGAATGGCATATCGGGCGAACAAAAACCCGTCCGCCCGACGTAAACGCCGTATCAAGATCGCAGCGCCTGACGCGCCGCGTGGAACCCGCTTTAGTGCGCTTTCCTCGGCTTAGTCCGCGTTCAAGGCCGGCGCGCTCACCTGCAGGCTCGCGACAAACGCAGCAATGCGCTCGCAGGCCTCGGCAAGCCGGACCTCGTCGACCACGAAGCCGAGCCGCACGAAACCGTTGGCGGTCTCGCCGAAGGCGCTCGCATCGAGCAGCGAGACGCCCTGGGCCCGAAACAGTTGCCAGGTGAAATCGACGGTATCGAGGCCGCAGCCGCTGACGTCCACCATCATGAACATGCCCGCTTCGGGCAACAGGCAGCGCAGTCCCTTCACCTGGCTCAAGCGCTCATAGACGACGTCGCGGCGGCGCCGATACACCTCGCGCATCTCGGCGACGATCTGCGCCTTTTGCTCGAACGCGGTGAGCGCGGCCTCCTGGATAAACCCAGGCAACCCATACAGCATGCACAGCGCCAGTCGGCCCAGATGACCGATCAGCTCCTTGGGTCCGACAGCCCAGCCCACTCGCCAGCCCGCCATGGCATGCGATTTCGACAGGCTGGCAATGGTCACGGTCCGCTCGGCCATGCCCTCGAGCGACACAATGCTGACGTGCTCGCGTTCGAACGTCAGGTCGGCATAGACCTCGTCGGACAGCACCCACAAGTCATGCTGGCGAGCCAGTTGCGCGATGCGTTCCAGATCGGCACGCGGCATCACGACGCCAGTGGGGTTGCACGGCGTGGCGAAGAAAATCGCTTTGGTGCGCGGTGTGATGGCTGCTTCGAGCGCATCGCAATCCAGATGGAAACCGCGCGCCGGATCGACCGGCACGGGCACCAGCGTGGCGCCCGAGGCCCGCACGCAGGCTTCGTAGGTCAGATACAGCGGCTCCGGCACGATGACTTCGTCGCCGGCCTCGCACAGGCAAAGCGACGTGGCGAAGATGCCGTTCTGCGCACCGGCGCACAGCATCACGTTTTCCGTACTCACGGCACGGCCGGTGGTGCGCGTGTGCTCGCGCGCAATCGCGGCACGCAAGGGCTCGCGCCCCACCACCGTGGTGTAGTGCGTATCGCCACCGCGCAATGCGTCGACTGCCCGCTCGACGATCGCCTCAGGCGTCGCGAAGTCGGGATCGCCCACGCTCAGCACGATCACATCCTCGCCTCTTGCGCGCGCCTGTTGCGCGGCATGGTGAATCTCCCACGCGGACGTGCGCTTGCCTTGCAGGCGCTCGACCAGACTTGAATACTTCATCCACGCACTCCTCGCGATGCAGGCAGAGTGGGCCAGCGCCCCCTGTCCCGCCTCGTCGTAGCAGCATGCCGGATGCACCGGCACGCGATGTTCCAGACAGTTCCCATAGACACGTTGCGGCGCCGCGACGAGGACGGCCCTCTGCGGGCCACACGCGCGCGCACTGCAACCGCGCGTATGCGACGCGCGGTCCGGCCATCAATGTAATGGGGCGCGGGCAAAACGTCCATCCTTACGAACGACGTTTTGCGGATAAACCTGGAGGAGGCGTGGAAAGCTCAATGCGGGCGGCGGCGTTCAAGGGGCGAACGCCGCGCATCTGAAGGCCTAGATCTGGCGACGCAGTTCAGCCGGCGGCACCTTCATCAAGTGCCGGTACTTCGCCACGGTGCGCCGCGCAACCAGCACACCCTGCTCGGCCAGCATGCGCGCGAGCGAGACGTCCGAGAGCGGATCGCTGGTGTTCTCCGCGGCGATCATTTCCTTGAGCAACGCGCGCACGGCCGCGGCGGAACAGGTGCCGCCGCTTTCGGTGCCCAGTTCGCGCGGGAAGAAATGCTTGAATTCGAAAATGCCGCGCGGCGTCGCCATGTACTTGTTGCCCGTAGCGCGCGAGATGGTGGACTCATGCAGGCCGAGTTCTTCGGCGACGTCGCGCAGCACCATCGGCTTGAGCGCGATCTCGCCGTACTGGAAGAAGGCCTTCTGATGCGCGACGATGCATTCGGCCACGCGCTGAATCGTATCGAAACGCTGCTGCGCATTGCGGATCAGCCAGCGCGCTTCCTGCAGTTGCTGCGCGAGCGGCGAACGGCTCGCGCCGGCGGATTGCGCAAACAGCTCGGCGTACATGCGATGGATCCGCGCACGCGGCTGCACCGCCGGATTGATATTGACGATCCACTTGTTGCGCACCTGGCGCACGATCACGTCCGGCACAACATAGTTGTCTTCGGTGCGGCCATAGAAATTACCGGGCTTCGGGTCGAGCTTGCGCACCAGCGCACAGGCCACGCGCAATTCTTCCGCCGAGCAGCCGATCTGCTTTTGCAATTCCGCCTGCTCGCGGCGTGCGAGCCGTTCAAGGTGATGCTCGACGATCTGCAGCGCGACATCGCGCCCGGGCACGTCGTCGGGCATGGCGTGGAGTTGCAGCGCGAGGCACTCGGAGAGCGTGCGCGCGCCGACGCCCGGACGGTCTAGCGCCTGCACGAGGCGCAATGCCACCAGCAATTCGTCTTCGGTCAATACGGGCTCGAGATCGACGATCGCGGCCAGATCGGCCAGGTCCTGACGCAGATAGCCGTCGTCGTCGAGCGCTTCGATCACGAAACGTGCGACTTCCCGATCGCGCTGGTCGAGCCGGTACAGCCGCAACGCGTCGTGCAACTGTTCACGCAGCGTGGGTTGGGAACGGGCCCAGTCGGCCGGGTCGCTGCCTTCGGAATCGCCGTTCTGGCGCGACGAACTGCGGCTGAACGAATCGCCGGAGTATTCGCTGGCGTAGTCGTTCGAGTCGCTGGAATCGCTCGAGTAGTCGCTGGACGCTTCATCCTGAGACACGCTCTCGCGCGTGTCGGCCACCGCGGTGTCGAGCGTCGTCTCGCGTTCGCTCACCGTAGCGGTTTCGCCGGCGACGGCCTCGACGCCGTCACCGCCCGTCGAAGAAGTTGCGAGCGCAACGTCTTCGGTATCGGTGGCGTCGTATTCGAGAAACGGATTCGTGTCGAGGGCAGTCCGCAACTCCTGCTGGAATTCGAGGGACGACAACTGCAATAGCCGCACTGACTGTTGCAACCGCGGTGTCAGTGCGAGCGACTGCCTCGTGCGTAGTTCGATTGAAGGCGGCATTGTAGTCAGGTCCTGTGAACAGTTCGAAAACATCGTGTGGCCTATGCAGAGCAACTGTCGTACCAGCTCTCGCAAACTGCTGTTTTTTCTCAGCTTTAGTTTTTTCGCCGAGGCCGCGCAGGCCATTCGAGCCCCAACTTTTACAATCCGCCGGAAAAATGTTTACAAAGAACCGCAACCGGCCGACCAGGCCGCCAAGGCCGCGCAGCAACGGCTTGTGTTGCACCGCACAGCGCGTGAGTCCCTTGCCGCAACGGCATTTGCCGCGTCCGGACCACGCGATCGCCTTACCGGGAACGCTCCTTGCGCCTCGAAGCCATGTGGACGATTAACAGGACCGCATCTTTTATCAACAACACAAAGGAGCTCGACCTATGAAGACCCTCAATTTCATCAAGGCAGCCGGCAGCATCGCCTGTGTCGCTTTCGCCCTGAACGCTACCGCTCAAACGAGCAGCTCGGCGCCGCCTGCTGCTTCGGAAACGATGGGCCAGCACATCGACGACGGCACAATCACCACCAAGGTGAAGGCCGATCTGCTCGGCGCCAGCAACGTGAAATCGACCCATATTCACGTCAAGACCCGCCACGGCGTGGTGTGGCTGACGGGCACGGTGCCGAGCTCGGACGACAAGGCAGCGGCGGCAGAAGTGACGCAAAACGTGAACGGCGTGCAAAGCGTCAAGAACCACCTGAAGGTGGTGGCCGACTAAACCGGAAGCACGCTTGACGGCATCGGCTATGCTGTCGATGCCGGAATCAAACAAAGGGCCGTCCGCATTGCGGACGGCCCTTTGTGCTGGATGGTTCCGGTGATCCGGCAAGACGCCGGCTCACCGAGTCCAGGTTAGTGCCCGCCTAGTGCCTGGCGGCCTTGAACTGATCCCGCAGATCGCGAATCCGGTCATGGTTTTGCAGCACACCCTGAAACTGCTGCTCGACGACAATACGGACATCGGCGGGCAGTTCCTTCTCGAGCGCATCGTGATAGCGCTTCTTCGCCACGTCCTCACCCTTTTCGCAGTCTTCGAGAATCGCGTAGTCGGTACGCCCGGCGACAGCCGCTTTGACATCGGTCCAGCCGCGATGCAGTGCGCCACTCACCGTACCGCCGGTTTCCGGCTTGCCGCCCAGCCGTTGGACCACGTCCTGCAGTTCACGCGCGCCGCGCGAGCAGTCTTCGGCTCGTGATACGAAGAGCGTCTTGAGCTGCGCATCGTGCGTATCTTCGGCAGCCTTGCGAAAGCCACGCTCGCCGTCCTTCGATGTTTCGACCAGATCGTTCAATACACTCGTCACGTTGGTAGACATTGCATTCCTCCGGGGTTTCGTGGTTCATCGGATCCGCTGCCGGTGGCAACGGCTCTCCACTTACCCCGCATGCCGCATGCCTGGAACGCACGCTGCAACGGCGTGCCGGCGCGGCTGCGCAAACGCGTTGGCAAACACATCGGCATACGCGTTTGCAAACGCATTTGCAAACGCGTATGCAAAGTTACCCAGCGAAGGTAAATGTTGGCGCAGACCGCAGCCGCGTCCCGCTCCCTCACGCCTCGCCAAGCCCGCATGGCATGAGCCTCCGCAGCTTTCGCGCCGGGTTTCCAACCAATGGCATGGATGTTGCTGTGCTAGTGCTGCCCACCCTCGCGCGACCCGCTCGCTGATCAGCCGGACGCGCCCCAATCGAAAAGCAATGGGCACGCAACACCGACATAGGGAGAACCTCATGAAAATCAGGAGAGCGGAATTTCTATTGGCCGTGGCGATTGTCACGTCCGCTGCGGTCATGCAGATCCGCGAATACGTCTTGAAGACCGCGCCGCAGGACGCCGTCCAGACACTGTCCTGCGAAACCCCGCATCAGGGCCTCGCGCCGGCGGCCTGCGCTGCCATGCGCAGCGAGCATCCCGTTGACGACGGCGCGACGCATCCGCAACAGTCGGCCCCGCGCATCTGGGTATAACGAAGGCGGGGCAACTATCTAACACGCGCTCAGGCGTGCTTTTCGTTTAACTCGGGCATGGTATCCGGCGGCCGGGTTGGGTCGAAATCGGCCCAACGGCCTTTCTGCCAGCGGCCGGTGGCGCGCTCGATAGCCGTACCGCCCGCATCGCGCAAAAGGCGCGCGGCGTCGTACTGACTATCCGGCGAAACGTGCACCGCCAGCAACACGCCCGAGTCGCGCGTTTCGTCATGCCGCGGAGTGTGTCGTCCCAGCCTGCCGCCTTCGCGCGTGTGCGACATGGCGCCGACCAGCGAGCCGATATACGCGCCCACCCCTGCGGCAATGACGGACACTAGCACCGGCGCCGCAAACAGCGTAAAGATGCCGACGCCGACCGCCGCGCCCACCACGGCGCCAATCGTTACACCTTTGCCCGCGCCTTTGGGCGCCTCGGCAGCGCCCGCATCGGTGCCGATATCGCCGCCGATCGGATAACGCGCATGTTGTCCGACCGGATTGACGAAAAACAGCGTCACGTCCTCCTCGACGAAACCGCTATTGAACAGTCGTTGTGCGGCGCTTTCGGCCGCGGGAAATGTGGTAAAACGCGCAGCGACGATCAGTGACATATGACCTCCTTTCATCGCGGAAGAGAATGGTGTACACATCCATCACTAGCGGCGACCCGGCTCCATGCCTTCGACCCGGAACAGTCCACTATGCAACACTACTCCACCGCCGTCGTTGCGGTCGAGTTCCTCGGCACACACCGAACGGATTCGGCCACGACCCTGTTCGAATGCCTTGAGCAGGACGTCTTCACGCGCCGAGGACGCGCCGAAGTGATCCTCGAGCGCCTCGGCCGTGATCGCGCACATCACCGGTTCGCCGTCGACCTGCGCCATGAACTGCACGGTCAGACTCGAACCGTTGAAGCCCGGTTCGTCGTCAGGAAAAGTAATGCGCATGGTGGCGTCCTCATAGGCCGGGCGCGGCAGAATCGCGTTCATGATGCGGCCGGCCCGAATGTCTTCAGGTGCAGTTCGGCGTGTATGGAATACCGGAATTTCATGCACTTTCTCCCTGTTTATAGAGCCGCAGCGACCCTGCGCCTCCGGCTGTTCCGCTTGCGTGGCGAGCGTGCAAGCGACTTCACTTGCGCGGCGCCGGGCATCGCCTCGAACTCGCTTTCGGCCCCGTTCAAGGAGCTAACGAGCAAGACCTATGCCCGTGCAAAATCAGCCGGACTCCACATCCGGATCGTCGGGTTAAAACGGCTCGTCGACGCGGTCCGGTTCGATGTCCGCGTCGGCTGCGAGATTGGCGTCGCCGTCGGCGGACGCAGTACATCCTGCGAGCGACGATAAAATCACAGCATTCCTTATCAAATCGCGAAAAATGCGAAAGGCAGCCAGAACGCGAGGCGCTGCACGCGGAAACCCTCCGACGCAAAACGCCCTCACCCCTGACCGAAACGCGACGCGCACGCTCGCCCACAAAGGCGCACCATAGCCATTCGCCGCTTTCCAGCTTTCCAGGCTTTCGCAGCACCATCACCCATTCCCGGAGGAACACCATGCGCATTGAAACCGCCTTCCTTTTCGACCTCGACGGCACGCTGGTCGACAGCGTGTATCAGCACGTCCTCGCGTGGAAGCAGGCGCTGGATCAGGAAGGAATCGAGCTATCGGTGTGGCGCATCCATCGCAAGATCGGCATGAGCGGCGGTCTGTTCACCAATCAGTTGCTCCGCGAGACCCGCAGCGAGATGAGCGCCGAGCGCATCGAGCGGTTGCGGCAGGCGCATGCCGAGGCCTATCGGCGCCTGGGCAGCCAGGTGCGGCCGTTGCCGGGAGCGCGCGAACTGCTCGCCGCGCTCAGCGAGAGCGGCACCCGCTGGGCCATCGCCACGAGCGGCCGGATGGAAACCGCCGCGGTCAATCTCGCCGCACTCGGGGTCGATCCGGAGAAAGCGGTCGTGGTGACGCGCGACGATGTGAAGTATGCGAAGCCCGATCCCGATCTGTTCATTGCCGCGGCCCATCGCCTCGGTGCGCCGATCGAACAGAGCGTGGTGGTCGGCGACAGCATCTGGGACATGCTCGCCGCGCAGCGCTGCCGTGCCCTGGGCGTCGGTCTGCTCTCCGGCGGTTACGGCCAGGATGAACTCGAACGCGCCGGCGCCCTGCGCGTCTATGAGGATCCGGCTGACCTGTTGCTGCATCTCGACGAGGTCGCCGCACGTCCGTAGCGGGTCCCGTGCGCGGTCGCCGATTCCTGACCGGCGCTGCGTGCCTACCAGGGACTGCACGGCGCGATAACCAGCATCGCGATATCGGTCGCCACCAGGCCGAGGATGAACATGGTGCTGGACATCGCGCAGATCCGCGACAGGAGCCAGTCACGCTCGGCGCGCGTGCCTCTGAGCGCCGACGGGAAGCGCCACGGAATGCGCGCCGTGCGCCACAGATTGCGCCATGCCACATAGGCGCCGACGCCGCCGAAGATCAGGCAGACGACGCTCGCGACAACAACGGTGGCCGGCGTCCACGGCATGGCATGCACGACGAACAGCGGACCGTCCGCCGCGCACGATCCGCCGAGGACCATTTCCGCGATACTCACCTGGGCGAGCCACGCGAGCGGCGCCAGCAGCAGCGCGATCAGGATCTGCGTGGCGCTGATCTGCTGCGCGTGCGACTGCGACGTATTCACTTCCTGCGAAGCTGCCGGCCCGGGCGCTAAGGTGCGAACGGTCGGCGGTTGCGCGCCGACGCCGCGGCCCGGCGCGGGGCCGTGACGCGAGGGGGCGCGCGAGTTGAGTCGTTCCGCGGTCATGCTGATTCCGATAGAAATGCGGGGAGTTCTCGTGGGCTACCGCCACCGCTCGCCGGTTGCGCTCCGAACCCGAATCCAGCGGAGCGCCGCGGAAGCCTCCTCGAGATGGGTTCGCAGCAGCGCGTGCGAGCAGCGGACGGACGTCCACCGGCGCAACGCAGCAAGAATTGGGCCGAATTCGCAGGCGCTTGAATAAGTCCGCCGTCAGGCCGTGGGCACAGGGCCGTTAAGGGCCGTTAAGCCCCGCACGCCCGGTCGCGGAGTCAGCAGCGCGCAAGAATTGCAATCGTTCGGACGCTTTTTACGCGCTTTGCCGTGCGAGGCGGCACGGGTCACACGGACGCGACAGCGGATTGGACGCGACGCAGCATGCCCAGCACCCGGAAGCCGTCGCTCGGACGCCGCGTGGTGGAAGGAATGCCCATTGCTGTCACCAGTGGACATCCATCGTTCGGCCGCGCGCCGTAGCCGCGGCCCGCGCGCGCTTGCCCACTCATGCACGACACCGAAACCCTCTGGTTCCTCATCGTCGGCAGCGTGCTCGTCTTCATGGGCATCGCGGCGACCACCTTCAGGCGGCTGCCCGTCAGCGCCGCCATGTTCTATCTGGCAATCGGCTACGGACTCGGTCCCGCCGGGGTAAATCTGTTGCATCTGGATCTCGCCGCCGACACGCATCTGCTGCGCATCGTGACGGAGATCGCCTTGCTGGTCTCGCTGTTCGCCATCGGCCTGCGGCTGCGCGTGCCGGTGTTCGACGCGCTGTGGTGGCTGCCGCTAAGGCTCGGCGTACCGGCCATGCTGCTGACGATCGCCTTGCTGACGCTGTTCGGCGTCTACGGACTGCGGCTCGGCTGGGGACCGGCTCTGCTGCTCGCGGCGATTCTCGCGCCCACCGATCCCGTCCTCGCCCACGATGTCCAGGTCCACGATCCCGGCGACCGCGACGTGTTGCGTTTCGCGCTGTCCGGCGAAGGCGGCCTGAACGACGGCATCGCGCTGCCGTTTGCGGTGCTCGGCCTCGCGCTTTGCGCCGTGCCGCCCGCCTCGCCGGCTGCAGGACTGACGTGGCGTTTCGCCGGCGGCGCGCTGTGGGGCATAGCCGGCGCCGTCGCAATCGGCGCCCTGTTGGGTTGGGCCACGACGCACGCGGTCACCTGGCTGCGCACGCATCATGCGCAGGCGCTCGGTCTCGAAGGCTTCTTCGCGTTGGGACTCATTGTGCTGTCGTTCGGCTGCGCGCAACTCGCCCATACCTACGGCTTCCTCGCCGTGTTCGCGGCCGGCGTCGCCATGCGGCGCGTCGAACATCAGGCGAGCGGCGAACGTTCGCCGCGCAGTACGATCGGCAGCGTCGATTCGGAAGACGTGAGCGCGACCGCCGCGGATCCGGACAAGGCTCACGCGTATATGACCGAGTCGGTGCTGGGCTTCACGATCGAACTGGAGCGGATCGCCGAAGTCGCCATCATGGCGATGATCGGCAACGTGCTCGCCAATCTGCGCGTGCCGCTTTTTACGTGGTCGAGCGCCGCGCTGATCGTGGCGCTGTTCCTGCTGATAAGGCCCGCTGCAGTCGAGCTTTCGTTGCTCGGCTCGCAGGCGTCGAGCGCGCAACGGCGTCTGATGAGCTGGTTCGGCATTCGCGGCATCGGCTCGTTTTACTACCTCGCCTACGCACTCGAACACGGGCCCGCCACCACGATTCTGCCGCTGCTGCCGCTCGCGCTGGCGGTCGTCACGGCCTCGGTGGTGGTGCACGGCGTCTCGGCGACGCCGTTGATGAACTGGTATCACCGCGGGCGGCATCGGCGCCGTTGAAGGCGCGCCGCGCATGCCCGGGCATCCCCGCTCATTCGCCTCGCTCGCGCCGTTCATGCCGCGCTCGCGCACGAGCCGATAGAATACGTCACCCTCTTCCAAGCTTCATCACGCCAGAACGCCCTCGACCCACCATGACGGACTCCTCCCACGCCCGCCGCGCCGCGCAGACGAGCGCCGCGAATTCGCTATTCGCGTTCCTGAAATCGCTGCCGCTCTCCGACCGCCTGATCGAGGGCTGCGTCATGGCACTGCAGGCGGTTGGGGGCGCCAGCATTGCGTTTACGCTCGCCAGCCACCTCCACGCCGAGCAACCGTTCTGGGCTGCGATCACGGCCATCGCGGTGAGTCAGCACAGTTATGTCGACACGCGCAAACTGTCGCGCGACCAGTTCATCGGCGCGATGGTCGGCGGCGTGTGCGGACTCGCCGGCGCCGTGCTGGGCGGCGGCCATTTCCTCGCCTATATGGTGACGGTCGCGATCGCCATCATCATCTGCTGGGTGACGAATATCGGCAGCGCGGCGCGCCTCGGCGGCATCACCGCCACCATCATGCTGCTGGTGCCGCGCATCGGCCCGGCATGGGAAGTCGCGCTGGTGCGCCTCGGCGAGGTCACGCTCGGCACGGTCAGCGCGCTGCTGGTGTGCGCGCTGATTCGCGTCGTCGAGCAGCGCTGGTTCGGCAAGACGTAAGCCGGCACGAAGTCCGGCTTCGCCCGCTGGCGCGTGAACGGGGTTAAAGCGCCAGCCCTGCTGCAGCCGCCTTATTTCACCAGGCCACGGCGGCTCTGTTCCAGCTGGTTTCGGCGCGGCTCGCACTGACGCTCCAGCATCCACCCCGGATACTCGGATGGCAATGCGCTGACCGCGTCGAGCTTCGCCAGTTCGTCCGCGCTCAGCTCCACCTTCGTGGCCGCGATGTTGTCGTCGAGCTGTTCGACTTTCTTCGCGCCGACAATCACCGTCGTCACCGCGCGCTGATGCAGCAGCCACGCCAGCGCGATTTGCGCCACCGACACGCCTTTCGCCTCGGCAATGCCGCGCATCGTATCGATACAGTCGTAGGCGCGCTCGCGGTTCACCGGCGGGAAATCGAACGTATTGCGCCGGCTGCCGCTCTCGCCCTGCTGCTCGCGGCCGTACTTGCCGCTCAACAGGCCGCCGGCCAGCGGGCTCCAGACCATCAGCCCGAGGCCTTCGCTGTGCAGCATCGGCACCAGCTCGCGTTCGAGATCGCGGCCCGCCAGCGTGTAGTAAGCCTGCAGCGTTTCGAAGCGCGCAAGGCCCTGCCGCTCGGCAATACCGAGCGCCTTGACGATCTGCCATGCGGCCCAGTTCGAAACCCCGACGTAGCGGACATGGCCGTGCTGGACGAGCGTATCGAGCGCGCGCACCGTTTCTTCGATCGGCGTGGCGGGATCGAAACCGTGAATCTGGTACAGGTCGATGTGGTCCAGCTGCAGGCGTTTGAGGCTCGCCTTGATGCCGTCCATGATGTGATAGCGCGAGGCGCCGCGCGTATTGGCGGACTCCGTCGTCGCGCCGAACACCTTGGTGGCGACCACCACCTGATCGCGCGGCACCTTGAGGTTTCTCAGCGCGAGGCCGGTGATCTGCTCGGACAGGCCCTGCGCGTAGACATCGGCGGTGTCGATGAAATTGATGCCGGCGTCGAGCGCGCGGCCGACGAGTCGCTCGGCATCCGCTTGCTGCAGATCGCCGATCTGCCGCCAGATGCCGTCGCCACCGCCGAAGGTCATCGTGCCGAGACAGAGTTCAGAAACAAACAGGCCGGTGCGGCCTAGCTGGTTATAACGCATCGCGAAGCTCCCACTGGGTGAGGAATCCAATCAGCATACTGCATTGCGCAAATACGTATGAGTTGCGCAACGCAATTTACAGAACACATCGTGAAAGGTTTGTTAATCCATTGCAAGGAGTGCTATAAATCAGCCGACTCTGGTGTGTACATCCTATTCGCAACAATAGGGCGATACCCATGAAGAAAAAGATCGGCATTGGCATTGGAGGCGTCGTACTGCTGTCGCGAGCGCTGACCCCATCGGCGCTGGCGGCCTGTAGCAACACCGCGCCGCCGAGCGGCACTGCCGTCACCTGCTCCGGCGCGGGCGTGCCTGGCGTCATCGCCCAGACCGGCAGCACGGGCGTCTCGATCACGCTGGATTCGACGGCCACCGGCAATTTCCTTCGCACGACGAATCCCGTGGCCTTCAGCGTCGATACGTCCAGCACGATCAGCAACAGCGGCAATCTTTCGCTCACGGGCGGAGGCGGCAGCGGCACTGCGCGCGGTGCCGTGTTGCTCGGCACCGGCAATAACAACAGTGTGACCAACGCGGCCGGCGGCGTCATCAATACCACCGGTGCGTATAACGACGGCATGGCCGCGAATGGCAGCGGCAATACCCTGACCAACAACGGATCGATTACGACCGCGGGCCCCAACGCGTATGGCATGACCGCGGCATGGGGACAAACAAATTCCGGTCAACTGAATAACACCCTGGTCAACACCGGTACGGTGACGACCTCCGGCAGCAACGCGCGCGCGGCCTCGATTCTTGGCGGCAGCGGCACGATCAACAACAGCGGCACGCTGTCGACCACGGGTACGTCCAGTACCACCGCCTATCTGCAAGGCAACAACGACGTCCTGATCAATACCGGTTCGATCACCGCAAGCGGCAGCGGCTCCGACGCGGTGTTTTCGAATACGGCCGGGTCGAGCTTCACGGCCACCATTCAGAATCTTGCCGGCGGCCAGATCATCAGCCAGAGCGCGGCGGGCATTCGCACGCTCAACGGCAACACGACGGTCATCAACGCCGGACTCGTGCAGAGCGGAGCCGGCACGGCAATTTCAATGGGCAACGGCAACGATTCGCTGATCCTGCAAACCGGTTCCGTCATCAACGGCACCGCGGACGGCGGCGCCGGAACGAACACCGTGACGTTGCAGGGCACCGGCACGGCATCGAATGCGTTTACGAACTTCCAGACCTTGCTGATGCAGGGCACGCTGTGGAACTGGAGCGGCAGCGGCACCTTTACACTCGCCCATGTGCAAAGCGGCACGCTCAACCTCACCGGCACGCTGGGCGCGAGCGCCGCGGGCCTCGTCGACAGCGGCGCAATCTTGCAGGCCACTGCGCAGAATCTGCCGCAAACGGTCACGGACAACGGCCTCGTGCGCTTCGCGCAAACCAGCGACGGCACCTACGCGGGACTGATCTCGGGCAGCGGCGCGGTCGAAAAAACCGGCGCCGGCAGCTTGACGCTGGCGCCCAGCGCCGCCGGCGGCAACACCTACTCGGGCGGCACCACCTTCACGGCGGGCACCGTCGCGATCGGCGCGGACAGTGCGCTGGGCGCGAATACCGGCAGTCTCACGTTCAACGGCGGCACCCTGCAATTGACCCAGAGCGTGGATCTCGCCAGCACGCGCGCGGTCACATTGAATGCGGGCGGCGGCACAATCGATACGCAGTCCTTTTCTTCGACCCTGGCGCAACCGGTTACCGGTGCAGGTGCGCTGACGAAGGACGGCACCGGCAGCCTCTTGATGACAGGCGCCAGCACCTATAGCGGCGCAACCACCGTCGCCGCCGGCACGCTCGCGGTGGGCGACGCCGCGCATGCCAGCGCCTCGCTGGCGGGTGGAGGCGGTGCGACGGTGGCCGCCGGTGCGACGCTCGGCGGCTATGGCAGCGTCAGCGGTACGGTCACCAACAACGGCACGATTGCGGCCGCCAATGCGCTGCCGTCTTTCAGTGCCGAGGCGAACGGCGGCTTCACGATCAACGGAGCGCTGTTCAACGCGGGCCTTGTGCAGATCGGCGGCACGGGGGTGGGTAATCAGTTGACGGTAGCCGGCAATTACGTCGGCCAGAACGGCCTGCTCGGCCTGAACACGCAAGTGGACGGCGACGGCGCGGCGTCGGACCGGCTCGTGATCAGCGGAGGAACCGGGAGCGGCTCGACCGCGCTGAAGATCACGAATGTCGGCGGTCAAGGGGCCGAAACGGTCGCGAACGGCATCGAAGTGATCCAGGCGGCCAACGGCGCGACGACCGAGGCCAGTGCCTTCACGCTCGCCGCGCCGGTCAAGGCCGGCGCCTATTCCTACTATCTGGCGAAAGGCGGCGTGAGCGCCGGGACGTCCGACAACTGGTATTTGCGCAACACCGTCGCGCCCTTGCCTTCGACGCCCACCAGCATCTCGCCGGAAGGCACGCCGTCCTCGAACCTGTCGGGCGAGCCGATTGCCGCGGCGGGCACGCCCGCGCTGCCGGCGCCGGGCGCGGCAGGCTCCGGGCCGATTCCGCTCTATCGCGTCGAAGTCCCTGTCTACGCGGAGATTCCGAGCGTCGCGCGGCAGATCGGCATCATGCAGATCGACACCTTCCACGAGCGCCTCGGCGACCAGTCCCTGCTGACCGACAACGGCACCTTGCCGGCGGCGTGGGGGCGCGTATGGGGCAGCCACAGCGTGCTGAGTCAGGACGGCACCGTCAGCCCGGAGTTCGACGGTTCCATCTACGGCATGCAGGCCGGCCAGGATCTTTATGCCGACACGAGCGCCAGCGGCCAGCGCAACCACTACGGCCTGCTGGTGGGCTTCGCGCGCGCCACCGGCGATGTCGACGGCTTTGCGCTCGGCACGCCCAACCTCGATGCCGGGCATCTCGCGATCAACGCCTACAGTCTCGGCGGCTACTGGACCCATATCGGGCCAGGCGGCTGGTACACCGATGCCGTCCTGATGGGCAGCGCCCTCACCGTCGATCCGCTGTCGCGCGACAACGTCGGCGCAACGACACATGGCGACGCGGTGAGCGGATCGCTCGAAGGCGGCCTGCCGATTCCGCTTGGCAGCGTCCTCACCATCGAGCCGCAAGCGCAGTTGATCTGGCAACATCTGTCGATCGACGATCTGAACGACGGCGTCTCCAGTGTGAGCTTCAATAGCGGCAACACCTTTCTCGGCCGCTTCGGCGTCCGGCTGCAAGGGCGTTTCGACACGCTCGGCACCAGCTGGCAACCGTGGCTGCGGCTGAACGTGCTGCGCTCGTTCGGTTCGAACGACAACACGACGTTTGGCGGCGCGACCGACATCGGCACGAACGTCGGGCAGACCGCGGGACAGATCGGCGCAGGCGTCACGGCGAAGGTGAGCAAGTCGGGCAGTGTGTATGCCGCCGCGAGCTGGCTGACCAACCTCGGCGGATCCCACCAACGTACGGTGACGGGCAACGCAGGCGTGCGCTGGACCTGGTAGGTCGTACCGGCCGGCACCCCTTGAAACACGGCAAAAAATGCTGCTGTGGCGCTCGTACACGTTCCTGGCACACCTGTCCAAAACCTGCGAGACTGGGCCTCTGTCTCGACCAACCTAACGGCGTCCATCGCCCCTCTGGATATGGCCCGTCGCGCCCCCATCTACGGCAGCATGACTCCCGCCTCTTCCGCGAGCGGCGTGCTGGACGGCTTTCATCCGGCGGTCGCCGGCTGGTTCCAGAAAACGTTTCCGGCGCCTACCGACGCCCAGCTCGCCGCTTGGCCGTGCATCCGTAGCGGACGCTCGACGCTGGTCGCCGCGCCCACCGGTTCCGGCAAGACCCTGACCGCGTTTCTGTCCGCGCTCGACGACCTCGTCCAGCAGGGCCTCGCCAACGGCGGCGAGCTGCCGGACGAAACGCTGGTGGTCTACGTATCGCCGCTCAAGGCGCTTTCCAACGACATCCGTCTGAACCTGCAGGTGCCGCTCGAAGGCATCGCCGCCGAACTCGCGCAGCGCGGCCTGCCGCCGCTCGATATCCGCACGGCCGTGCGCACCGGCGACACCACGCAGCAGGAGCGCAACGCGCTGAAAAAGCGTGCGCCGCACATTCTCGTGACGACGCCGGAGTCGCTCTATGTCCTGCTCGGCTCGGATTCGGGCCGGCGCATGCTGGGCACCACGCGCACCGTGATCGTCGATGAAATTCATGCGCTCGCGGACAGCAAGCGCGGCAGCCATCTGGCGCTCAGTCTCGAACGGCTCGACGCGCTCTGCGGCCGGCGCCTGCCGCGCATCGGTCTGTCCGCGACGCAAAAGCCGATCGAAGCCGTGGCGCGTTTTCTGGTGGGCGGTGCGAGCGTCACGAGCGCAGCGCCCGCCGACTGCGCCATCGTCGACGTCGGCCATGTGCGCGCCCGCGACCTCGCGCTGGAGATTCCGCCGGTCCCGCTCGAAGCGGTGATGGCCAACGAGGTCTGGGAGCTGGTCTACAACCGGCTCGCCGAACTGATCGCCCAGCATCGCACCACGCTGATCTTCGTCAACACGCGGCGCATGGCCGAGCGCGCCGCGCGCCATCTCACCGAGCGCCTGGGCAAGGAAGCGGTCGCCGCGCACCATGGCAGCCTCGCCAGGGAACATCGCTTCGACGCGGAGCAGCGGCTCAAGCGCGGCGAACTGCGCGTGCTGATCGCCACGGCTTCGCTGGAACTGGGCATCGATATCGGCGACGTCGATCTGGTCTGCCAGATGGGTTCGCCGCGCGCGATCGCGCCGTTCCTGCAACGCGTCGGGCGCTCCGGGCATCACGTGGGCGGCATGCCGAAGGGGCGCCTGTTCCCCGCCTCGCGCGACGACCTGATCGAATGTGCGGCCCTGCTCGATTGCGTGCGGCGCGGCGAACTCGACGCGCTGCAGATCCCGCGCGCGCCGCTCGACGTGCTGGCCCAGCAGATCGTCGCGGAGGTCTCGAGTGCCGAGTGGAGCGAAGACGCCCTGTTCGAGCTGATGCGCGGCGCCGCTCCGTACGCCGAGCTGGCGCGCGATCAATACGACGCCGTGCTGCGCATGCTCGCGGAAGGCTATACGAGCCGCCACGGTCCGCGCGGCGCTTATCTGCATCGCGACGCCGTCAGCGGCACGCTGCGCGGCCGGCGCGGCGGCAAGCTGGTCGCGGTGACTTCAGGCGGCACGATTCCCGAGAACGCGGACTACGCGGTGATCCTCGAACCGCAGGCGGTCAACATTGGTACGGTTAACGAAGATTTTGCCGTCGAGAGTCTGGCCGGCGACGTCTTTCAACTCGGCAATGCGTCGTACCGCATCCTGCGCGTGGAAGCGGGCCGTGTGCGCGTGGAGGATGCGCAAGGCCAGCCGCCGAATATTCCGTTCTGGCTCGGCGAGGCGCCGGGGCGCAGCGATGAGCTGTCCTTCGGCGTCGCGCGGTTGCGGGCGCAGATCGATCAGTTGCTCGGCGACGCTGACATCGTGCTGAAAATCGCCAACGGCGATGCGTCCACGCCCGTGACCCCGGCCAGCAACGCCCCACGTATCGAACGCGCTATCCGCTGGATGACCGCCACGCTCGGCCTCGACGAAGCCGCCGCGCGCCAGATCGTCGATTACCTCGCGCGCGCCCGTGCCGCCCTGACCACGCTGCCGACACAAACCACCCTCGTGATGGAGCGTTTCTTCGACGAATCGGGCGGTACGCAGCTTGTGATTCACGCGCCGTTCGGCAGCCGCGTCAATCGCGCGTGGGGCCTCGCGCTGCGCAAGCGCTTTTGCCGCACCTTCAATTTCGAATTGCAGGCCGCCGCGACGGAAGACGCCATCATCCTCTCGCTGACCGGCAGCCACAGCTTCGCGCTGGATGACGTGTGGCGCTACCTGCACTCGAACGGCGCCGAACATCTGCTGATCCAGGCCCTGCTCGACGCGCCGCTGTTCGGCGTGCGCTGGCGCTGGAACGCGACCACCTCGCTGGCGCTGCCGCGCTACAGCGGCGGCCGCAAAACCGCGCCGCAACTGCAGCGCATGCGCAGCGAGGATTTGCTGGCGGCGGTGTTTCCCGATCAGGTGGCGTGCCTGGAGAACATCGTCGGCGAGCGTGAACTGCCGCATCACCCACTGGTCGATCAGACCATCGACGACTGCCTGCACGAAGCAATGGACACCGAAGGATGGTTGAGCCTGCTGCGTCGAATCGAACAGGGCGAGATCAAACTGGTGACGCGCGAGTTGCCGGCGCCCTCGCCGCTCGCAGCCGAGATTCTCACTGCCAAGCCCTACGCGTATCTCGACGACGCGCCGATCGAAGAACGCCGCACCCAGGCCGTACTCAACCGCCGTTGGTCCGATCCCGCCTCCGCCGACGATCTCGGCGCGCTCGACGCGGACGCGATTGCCGGCGTGCGCGAGGAAGCCTGGCCGCAACCGCGCAGCCTCGATGAAATGCACGAGGCGCTGACCGGTCTCGCCTGCATCAGCGAGACCGAGGCCCAGCACAACGCGGACTGGCCGGCATGGCTTACGGCGCTCGCCGAGGCGGGCCGCGCTACCCGGTTGCGCAGCGCGAGCGGCGCCGCGCTCTGGCTTCCGGCCGAACGCCTGACCTGCCTGCGCGCGATTTACCCGGATGCGTCGTTCGAGCCGGCCATCGCCGCCCCCAAAGGCTTCACGGAAGCATGGAGCGACGACGACGCGCTCGTCGACGTGATTCGTGCCCGGCTCACAGGATTCGGTCCGCTACCGGTGGCGACCATCGCCGCTGAGTTGGCGCTTCCGGCTGCGGCCGTGGAGCGCGCGTTGACAACGCTCGAAGCGCAAGGCTATGTGATGCGCGGCCGCTTCACACCGCGCGCAACCGTCGAGGAATGGTGCGAGCGTCACCTGCTGGCGCGGATTCACCGCTATACCGTGCGACGCTTGCGGCGCGAGATCGAACCGGTCGAGCGGCACGATTTCATGCGCTTCCTGTTCGAATGGCAACACCTGACGCCCGGCACGCGCGGCGAAGGACGCGACGCCCTGGCAGGTGTGCTCGATCAGATGGCAGGTTTCGAAGCGGCCGCCGGCGCCTGGGAAGACGACATCCTGCCGGCGCGGCTCAAGGACTATTCGATTACTTCGCTCGACGAACTGTGCCGCTCCGGCAAGCTGGTCTGGACGCGTCTGACCGAACGCGCACGCGCAACCGCTGCGCCGGTGCGCGGCACGCCAGTCGTTTTGCTGCCGCGCCGCGATATCGGTGTATGGAGCGCGCTGATCGATCAATCCGAGGCGCCCGAATTGTCGCCACGCGCGCAAAGCGTTTATGACGCGCTGCTGCAACACGGCGCCATGTTCTTCGACGAACTGCTGGGCGATACCCGCCTGCTGGGTATCGAACTGGAAAATGCGCTGGGCGAACTGGTCGCAGCGGGGCTTGCGAACTCCGACAGCTTCGCCGGCTTGCGCGCGTTACTGAAACCCGTCGCGAAACGTCAGGCGCATCACAGCAGCCGACGGCCACGCGGCGGCGCATTGATCGGCGGCATGGACGACGCCGGCCGCTGGGCGCTGGTCCGGCGCCGCAGCGCGCCTGCGGCAAGCGAAAGCGCACCCTCGGCGCCGCCCGCGGGCCGTGCCCCGCGGCTCGAACCTGAAGTGCTCGAACATCTGGCGATGACCTTGCTGCGCCGCTACGGCGTGGTGTGCTGGCGTCTGCTCGCGCGCGAAGCCGAATGGCTGCCGCCGTGGCGCGATCTGTTGCGCGTGCTGCAGCGTCTCGAAGCGCGCGGCGTCGTGCGCGGCGGACGCTTTATCAACGGTCTGGCGGGCGAGCAGTTCGCGCTGCCGGAGGCCATTCCGCTCCTGCGCGAAGTGCGCCGCCATACCGGCGACGGCGCCTTTGTCTGCGTCGCGGGCACCGATCCCCTGAACCTCGTCGGCACCCTGCTGCCGGGCGACAAGGTGCCGGCGGTCGTCGGCAATCGCGTGCTGTATCGGGACGGCGTGACTGTCGCGAAGCTGGTGGCGGGCGAGTTTATTTATCTGACGAATGAAGACGGCGCAATGCGCGAACAGATGCGCACGCTGCTGGTCCGTCGCCACTGAGCGTCACTGAGATGTTAGGGTGTCTAAAGATTCAAGGTGGGTTCACCGTTCAACCTTTATGTCCGCGAGTGCAGATTGCCCGGATACAATGAAGTTGCGGTTTCATCTGATGTAGACTGACTGTCACCCGCCAGCCACCTGTTCACGCTGTCGGCCCGCAAGCTCGCCTTGTCCGGGGAAGCCTATGAACGACGACCAACACGACCAGGTGCTCTATGCCCAGTTCGGCACAAGCAGCCCTTGCTGGCGTCTGTCCAAAGACAGCAACGCGCTCGAGCTGACGCCAGTCACCGGCGACATGCCTGCCAATGCCGCCATCCCCCTGAACCCGCAGCAAGCCGCGCAAATCCGCCGCCTCACCGGCATCACCGCCCATCTGATTCTCGACGTCCGCCTGTCCGGCGCGCCCCTGCGGCTGCATCTGGTCGGCAAGAAGCTGAGCGCCAATCTGTGGGCAGGCACCGCTTCGGCGTACGAAGATACCGAATCGGTGGCGCGCGACCTCGTTCATGGCCTGTCGTTTGCCGAGCAGGTGGTCTCGGAGGTCAATTCGGTGGTGGTGATCGTCGACCGCAACGGTCGCATCCAGCGTTTCAATCGCCTCGCCGAAGAACTCACCGGCATGAAAGAGGAAGACATCGTCGGCCGGAGCGTGTGGGCGTTGTTCATGTCGTCCGAAGCCGGTGCGGCGTCGAGCCAGAACATTGCCGGCTTCTTCAACCGCGGCGTCTCATACGAAGTCGAACGGCTCGTGAAAACCGTCCACGGCGAGCGGCTCTTCCTGTTTCGCAACAAGTTCGTACAGAGCGGCAGCGGCGTCGACGAGCAGTTCCTGATCTGCTCGGGCACGGACATTACCGAGGAACGCCGCGCGCAGGAACGTCTGACCGAACTGGCCAACACCGACTCCCTGACCGGCCTCGCCAATCGCAACGCGATTCAGGACAAGATCCGCGCCGCGATTGCGAGCGCGGCGCTCGACGAGTCGGTCGGCATTCTGTTCCTCGACCTCGACAACTTCAAGAAGGTCAACGATCACTACGGCCACGTGTTCGGCGACCGGCTGATCAAAGACGTGTCGGCAGCCATCAGCACCTGCCTGAACCAAGGCGATACGCTCGCGCGGCTGGGCGGCGACGAGTTTATCGTGCTGGCCGCCACCGGCACCCTCGCCTCGCTCGAAGCCACCGCGCAACGCATTCTGGAGCGCATGCGCACGCCGTTCAGCCTGGGGCTCGTCGAGGTCTACACCGGCTGTTCGATCGGCATTGCGCTGAGTCCCGAACACGGCGACAGCCTCGAATCGCTGATCCGCTCGGCAGACACCGCCATGTACGTCGCCAAGGACGAAGGCAAGCGCACCTACCGCGTGTTCTCGCAGGAAATGGACCGCAAGGTGGCCGAGTATATGTGGCTCGACACCAACCTGCGCCGCGGCATCGACGAAGGCCAGTTCACGCTCTTCTATCAGCCCAAGCTGTCGCTTTCGACCGGTGTGGTGCTCGGCGTCGAAGCGCTGATACGCTGGAATTCGCCGGAGCGCGGGCTGATCCTGCCCACCGAGTTCATTCGGTATGCAGAAGAATCGGGACTGATCGGCCACCTCGGCCGCTGGGTCATGCAGACCGCCGCCCTGCAGGCCGCCCGCTGGAAGGCCGCGGGCTTCAATCTGCGCGTGGCGATCAACGTCTCCGCGCGGCAACTGGTGGATACCGCCGTGGTCCGGCATTTTGCCGAAGCGCTTCAGCAAGCGGGGCTCGACCCGTGCCTGATCGATCTCGAGCTCACCGAAAGCTGCCTGATCGAAGACGAAGCCGCCGCCATCGAGCTGATTACGCAGTTTCGTCAACTCGGGGCGCAGGTGCATCTCGACGACTTCGGCACCGGCTATTCGTCGCTGTCGCAACTCGGGCGGATTCCGCTCGATGTCATCAAGCTGGATCGCAGCTTCGTGCGCTCGATCAACGAGAATACGAAAGCCCAGGCACTGGTGCGCTCGATGGTCGCGGTGGCCCAGGAGCTGAATTTCAAGGTGGTGGCGGAAGGGATCGAAACGGAAGCGGAAGAAGCCTTCATGAAGGGGCTTGGCGTGGACTACGTACAGGGCTTTCTGTACGGCCAGCCGATGCCGGCCGCGGAATTCGAACAGTGGCTGCGCGACAGGCAGAAGCTCAGGTTAATCGCCTGAGCTTCCGGACGTTTCAGGCGATGCTCGCGCTATTCTGGCGCAGGGTGTTCGAGGTGCGGCGGTTCTGCAGCATCACCAGCCGCTCCATAAAAGCCAGGTCTTTCTCTTCGATGGTGAACGCGGCCTCCACCCAGTCCTCGGTGATCTCCATCAACTCGGCACGCGAGATCTTCAGGACCCGCTGACGCGCCCGCAACATGGCGCGAATGCCGTTCATTTTCGGACGCAGCGTGTCGATAAAGGTACGCGTGGCGACATAGGCCTCGCCCGGCTCGAACAACTGGTCGACGAGTCCCTTGCCCGCATACCACTCTGCCGTATGCGACTCGCCGATGCCGATCAGCTCTTCCGCGAGACGCATGCCGGCCTTGCGTGCGACCAGCGAATAGCCGCCCATGCCCGGGAACAGATTGAAGGCGATCTCCGGAAAACCCATGCGGGCATCGTTCTGCGCGAGCAGGAAATGATGCGCGAGCGCCGCTTCGAAACCGCCTCCGAGCGCGGTCCCTTCCACCATGGCGATTGAGATGGCGCCGGTATCGAAACCGCGCGCGGCCGCATGCACGCAATCGACACAGGCCCGCGCATACGACAGCAACGACTGACGCTTGCCGGCGCGGATCGTCTCCGCGAAGAAGTCGAGATCGCCGCCGACGTTGTAGATTGCCGGGATCAACGAGCCGGTCACCCAGAAATCGATCGGCAGACGCGAATCGCGTGCGGCCTGGGCTAGGCCAAGAATATCGTGCACCAGTTCGAGGTTGAAACAGGGACGGGGTTGTGCCCGCAACATCATCCACATGACATTGCGCCCTTCTTCATAATAGGCCGAAATCTGCGACAAATTACCCGCTTCGAGGAAGGGACGGCAGGCGTGATGATTGTGAAGATTCATTTTGAACGGTCCTTTAAGGTTAAACGGCGGTAATGCAAGTCGAGCCTAAAGCAGACCTGAATAAGGTGGGAGCGGGTTTGCTAACGGACAAACACAAGTAGTCCTTGCAAACCCGTGGCAAGCGGGTGAGCGGGGACGTTCAAAAGGAATGGGGGTGCTGGATGCATACGGAGCGCATGGAAAGCACACCGAAATAAGCGCAAGAAAAGGCTTGTGTCAAAGCGCGATGTCAGAACGATGTGCGCTTGAATACGGAATTAATTGCCGCCGCGGAATGCGGCGGTAATTATTTACCGTTATGCGGGATGATTGCTTCGAAGCGGTTTGAGGCGGTGGGCGGAATACGGGGCACTGCGTTGCAGTTATTGCAAATGCTGCGACCAGCGATCGACCTGCTCGGCCGGCATGCCGACCGCAAGCGCTGCGTCGCCGATCTGCCGCCATGTCGCCGGATCGACCGGCACGCCCTGGGCCTCGCGCCTGGCCCGCATGGCACGCTCCGGTTCGCCGGGCGCCTGGATAGATTCAGTGCCCGCGGCAAGCGGCGAAGCCTTGACCCATTCGACAAACGCATCGGCTTCGGCCTCGGCGTTCGGCGCATCGAAGGCGGCGGGATTGATGATTACCGACAGCATGCAGTTAACGATCGCGTGGTTGGTGCCCAGCGTCTCCGCATGCGTCGTATAGCCACCCGACAATGCGCCGCCGAAAATCTCGCACATCGCCGCCAGCCCGAAGCCCTTGTGGCCGCCGAACGGCAGCAACGACCCGAAGGGCGCCTCGATCATGGCTTTCGGTTCGAGCGTGGCCTGCCCGTCGTGATCGATCAGCGCGCCGGGCGGAACCTGCTTGCCCTGGTTATACGCCACCCGAACCTTGCCGAATGCCACGGCGCTGGTGGCGAAGTCGAGCACCAGCGGCGGCTTGCCGCTGCGCGGAAACGCAGCGCAGAACGGATTGGTGCCGATACGGCGGTCGGTGCCGCCAAAAGGCGCCACGAGCGGATCGCCCGCCACATTGACGAAGTGAAACGAAACGAGCCCGGCACGCGCGCATTGCTCGGCCCAATGACCGATGCGGCCAATGTGATGCGCGCCGCGCAACCCGACCGCGCAGATGCCGAGCCGTTTCGCACGCTCGATGCCGTACTCCATCGCCTCATAGGCGACCACCTGGCCGAAGCCTTTGCCGCCGTCGATGCTCAGCACGGCGCCCGCATCGCGCGCCACCTGCGCATGCAGGTTGAGCTTGAGTTCGTTATCGCGCAGCGAGGCCACATAGCGCGGAATCATCCCGACGCCATGCGAATCGTGCCCGGTGAGATTTGCGGCCACCAGATGATCGGCGACCAGTTCGGCCTCGCGCGGCGCACTGCCGGCTTGCTCCCAGATGGCCCGCACATAGTCGTGCAGCGTTGCGGATGGAATGCTGAGCGGCGACGGATAGGCAGCGCGAGGTTCGTTCATTCGCAGTATCGGTGAGCAAGCAGGTTGAGGTTCGGCACCGCCTTCCGTTCAAGGCGCCGCGGCGATCACGTCGGCAACCGCCGCCGTCAGCTTCTTGCCATACGGCACGTGCAGGAACTCGTTCGGGCCGTGCGCGTTCGACTTCGGTCCAAGCACGCCGCACACCATAAACTGCGAATGCGGGAAACCCTCCTTGAGCACATTCATCAGCGGGATCGTGCCGCCCTGCCCCATGTACGCACAGTCCGCGCCGTAATGCTGACGCGATGCGTCGTTGAGAGCCGTTGCGAGCCACGGCGCCAGCTCCGGCGCACTCCAGCCGGTGGCCGCGCCGGCGTCCGGCTTGAAGGTGACCTTGGCGTTGTACGGCGGATCGAACTCGAGCAACGCTTTCAGCTCCGCAACCGCCTTGACTGCATCGAGAAGCGGCGGCAGGCGCAACGACAGCTTGAACGCGGTACGCGGACGCAGCACATTGCCGGCATCGGCGATAGCCGGCAAACCGGCAGCGCCCGTCACCGATAGCGACGGACGCCACGTCGAGTTGAGCAGCGCCTCTTTCGGATCGGTGGTGGTGGGCAGCACCTGACGGCCGTCCTGGCCGCATGCCCAGGGGATTTTCTTCCAGACGTCGTCACCCAGAATATGGGCGGTCGCCTCTGCTTCGCGCAGACGGTCGGCCGGGATCGGAGCATGGAAACCCTTTGGCAGCAGATTACCGTTCGACGCGTCTTCAAGACGGTCGAACAGTTGCCGCATGATGCGGAAGCTCGACGGCGTGATGCCGCCATAGCCGCCCGAGTGAATGCCTTCGTCGAGCACATGCACTTCGAGGTCGCCCGACACCAGACCGCGAAGCGAGGTGGTCAGCCACAACTGGTCGTAATTGCCCGCGCCCGAGTCGAGGCACACCACCAACCCCACTTTGCCGAGCCGCTCGCGCAGCGCATCGACATACGGCAGCAGATCGTAGCTGCCCGACTCCTCGCAGGTCTCGATCAGGCCGACACAGCGCGGACGTTCCACACCTTGTGCGTCGAGCGCGGCGAGGGCCGTGAGGCTCGCGTAGATGGCGTAGCCGTCATCCGCGCCGCCGCGGCCGTACAGCTTGCCGTCTTCGAGTTTGGGGGTCCACGGGCCGAGGTCGTTGCGCCAGCCGTCGAATTCAGGCTGCTTGTCGAGGTGGCCGTACAGCACGATGGTCTCGGTACTGCCCGAGCGCGTGGCCGGCGTCTCGAAGAAGATGACCGGCGTGCGGCCCGGCAGGCGGATCACTTCCAGCTTCAGGCCTTTGACCGGCTGTTGCTCCGCCCACTGCGCGGCGTCCGTCACCACGCGGTCGATAAAGCCGTGCCTGGCCCAGTCCGCGTCGAAGCCCGGGCTTTTGGCCGGCACGGCAATATAGTCCGTCAGCGCCGGCACGATCTCGTCGTTCCACTTGCGCTCGACAAACTCGCGTAGCGTGTCGTGGTTGATCTGCCTGGCTTGCTGGGTGGTGTCGTCGGAAATCATGTTGGCTGTCCGGTCGGTCGGTCAAAACGCACATGATAGACCTCAACAGTGCCGGCCTGAAGTCCCCCATTCGGCCAAGCCGTCGCGCGGCGCTGCAGCATGGCGCTGCCGAGGCCATGCGTGGCGTCCACCCTGTTGGGATTCGCAATAAAGCCTATCCAAAGCACATCCATTACTGCGCAAATTGCTCATTCGAGCGACAATTGAAAGAATCCGCTTACGCCTGGAGGAACCGCGATGGGCGCCAGCACGGTCGTTCAAGCCGTAGCCGCAGTCATTGCATTGGGGTTGTACTTCCTGCCGGCCATTCTCGCCGACCGGCGCAAACGCCATGATCTGCTGACGCTCGCCCTGTTCAACGCGTGCCTCGGCTGGACCGGCTTCGGCTGGCTCGCGGCGCTCTATTGGGCGCTGCAGCCCAACCCACCGAAGGACGTCGCGAGCGAGGTGGAGCAAACGCGCCGCGTGGTCCGCATGCGCAGCTTTTCCGTGATGCTGATCCAGCGCGTGCAGAACCGCGCGAACCGCAACAAGAGCGACCGGTAAGCGCGGCTGGCGCGTCAAGCGCGCGGCACGCGCAGGCGTCGCCCATGAGCGCTTCGATTTGCCCGCTTCGCGCCGGGCGTGGAATAATCGTCCGGTCCGCGCAACTGGCGCTTGAAGATGGATCACCATCGGGAAACGCGGACCGCGACATCAATCTCGCGAACCGCCGCGCGCCTGGGTATTGCTGCCTCAGTTGTCTTAGCCACATCGGCCGCATCAATCTCCAAGGAGCCCCGCCATGCCTGAACTCGCCAAGCTGCTCACCTTCGGTCTCGTCTCGCTCGGAATGGCGCTGACGCCCGGCCCGAACATGCTCTACCTCGTCTCGCGCTCGATCTGCCAGGGCCGCACCGCGGGCCTGATTTCGCTCGGCGGCGTGGCGCTCGGCTTCGTCTTCTATATGTTGAGCGCCGCGCTCGGCATCACCGCCCTGCTGCTCGCCGTGCCGTTCGCATACGACGCGCTGCGCTTCGGCGGCGCGCTCTATATGCTGTGGCTCGCGTGGCAAGCCGTCAAACCGGGCGGCCGCTCGCCGTTTCAGGTGCGCGACCTGCCGGCCGATAGCCCGCGCAAACTGTTTGCCATGGGTTTCGTCACGAACCTGCTGAACCCGAAAATTGCGGTGCTGTATCTGTCGCTGCTGCCGCAGTTCATCGATCCGCAACACGGTCATGTGCTGGAGCAGTCGCTGGTGCTGGGGACGCTGCAGATTGCGCTCAGCCTGACCGTCAACTCGATGGTCGCGCTCATGGCCGGTTCGATTGCGGTGTTTCTCGCCAGGCGGCCCGCGTGGATCCTCGTGCAGCGCTGGCTGATGGGCACCGTGCTCGCCGGCCTCGCCGTGCGCATGGCCACCGAAGCGCGGCGGTAAGCATGAGCACGCTGCACACGCGCCCACTGCTGGCCGGCGACCTCGACCTGATTTGCCGCCACCGCTATGAGATGTTCCGTGAGGCCGGCCGCGAGCCGGCCGTCCTCGACCAGATGACGCCGGCCTTTCGGAGCTGGCTGCAGCCGCGCCTCGCCGACGGTTCGTATTTCGGCTTTATCACGCTCGACGGCGACACGCCGGTGGCCGGCATCGGCCTGATGGCAATCGACTGGCCGCCGCATCCGCTGCACCCGGAACAGGACCGGCGTGGCTACGTGCTGAACGTGTATGTGGAGCCGAGCCACCGGCAGCGCGGCATAGCACGCGCGCTGATGGATCGGGCGGAGGCGGCGTTTAGCGAGCGGGGTTTGCCGTATGCGATCCTGCACGCCACGGAGAAGGGGCGGCCGCTTTACGCGGGACTCGGCTGGACGCCGACCACCGAAATGGCCAAAGCCGTAGACGCGCCCCCGGCGGCGTGAGACCTCAAGCGGGTGAGCCGCACGAGCACGAGCGGCTGAATGAACGGCGCATGTCAGCCGGGACGGGCAACGCGCGCGAAACGGCCCACGTGGACTGAGCCTGGCGGGATGGAGCGCGGTTCGAGCCGGACGTGCTCCTGCTCGAACATCTCCTGGCGCAGTTCGCCATGCTCGTCGAACCATTGGCAAACCACCCAGTCACCCGCCGTCAACGCAACGGGCCCAAAGTAGGTGACCGTCATGCGCGGGCCGCCCGACTTGAGCGTAACCACATCGCCGACATTCAGCGGCGCGATTGGTGTATCGAATGTATCGAGGGTGGCGGTCAGCATATCAATCCCCGGGACTAAAGCGTTGAAGTGGCCTTGGCGTGTTTTAACCCATTGTCTCAGACAGGTGGCTGGCAAAAGATTTTAAAGTTTGCCAAGATTAACAATCGAATTTACCGTCTGCAAGCGATTTTTATTGATACCGTTTTCATGCAGACGGGAATCGGAATTCGGTCATCGGCTCACTGGGTGAAACAATGCTCATACGGCGAAACCCCTATGCTTCATGGGGTTTCAGGCCCGCTCCCAGACGCCTGACGCGGGAACAATTTACGCGACGGCTAATATCCCAGCGTAAAAGATGCCGGAGGATAATTTGTCAGACATTGAAATCCATTTGAATCTTTGAATGGTTTTTATCTGATCAATTATTGCCAAAACCATCCATAAACAGCCCAATCACCCATGAATTTCCAGTACTGCGGGAGCGCTGCATTAATGCGGTGCAGTGCAATACCGGGAATGGTGCGGGGTTATCACGATTTAGCTGGCATGCCGCACCGCGAGTTGCTGATGCCGCACCAACAGGATGCTTGGTCCGATGCATGTCAGCATCAATAGCGCATTAATAGCGAGGCTGTACTGGAAGGCATGGGCATAGGCGTGGGGCGCAGGTCGCCACCCGGCCGGGCGCAGCGAAGGCCGCCGGCGTGGATTTGGCGCACTCACTATTCATGACTATTTGTTCAACAATTAGGCAAAAAAATTTAGACGAGCGCGCGCATCGCGATATCCACGATGGCGGTCAACTCGCGCTCCTCGTGAGCGACCCGGCCGAGCACGCGCAGGCCCTGGATAATGCACAGTAGAAAATTGCTGACCGCTTTTTCGTCGAGCGTCGAACTGAACACCCCGCTCGCCTGGCCGCGAATCACGGCCGCGGCAAGCAGCGTGGCCATGCGGCGCTGGATCGAGCCGATGCGCTCGCGCAACGCCTCGTCGTCCGACTGCATTTCCAGTGCGGTGTTGGTAATCAGGCAACTGCGTTGCGTGGACAGCGCGGCGGCCGCCTTGGCGTAGTGCAGAATGGCGTTGTGCAGCGCCTCCATGGGCGGCAGCGGCGCGTTCAGACGTTCGGCAAGCCGGGCAATCGAACCGTCCGCGTAGTGATCGAGGGCGGCCAGCATGATGCCGTGCTTGTCGCCGAACACACCGTACAGGCTGCCGCGCAACAGGCCGGTTGCCTTGCAGAGGTCGTCGATCGAAGTCGCGTGGTAGCCGTGGCGCCAGAACACCTCGCTTGCGTGCGCGAGCACGGTGGGCGTGTCGAACTCGCGCGGGCGGCCTCGGGCATTGGCGGTGCGGGACTTCTTCGAAATGGCGGGTGGCGTCATGGGAATGGATATTATGACTATCCGTTCAACAAATCAAGCCTGGCGAGGGTGGGGGTATTGGAGAGGGCGTAACGGCTGCGGAAACCGGATGGGGCCGGCCTATTTCCCCTCATTCTCCCGAATCACCCGCGCAATCACCTTCTCGGCCTCCGCCGCCCCTTCGTCATACACTCGCGTACGCTGAACCGGCGGCGGCACGTCATTGCCAATCAGCGCCCCCGTGCGCACATGCGTATCCACCGACACCTGCATCGAGAGTCCCAATCTCAACGGATGCGCAGCCAGCTCGTCCGCATCGAGAGAAATCACAATCGGCACCCGCTGCACCACCTTGATCCAGTTGCCCGCCGCGTTCTGCGAAGGCAGCATCGAAAACGCGCTACCCGTCCCCGCCGAAAACCCTTCCACCCGGCCGCGATACACCACCTGCGATCCATACACATCCGACACGATGCGCACCGGCTGGCCGACCCGCATATGGCGGATCTGCCCTTCCTTGAAATTGGCTTCAACCCATAACCGCTCGAGCGGGATGATCGACATGAGCGGCACGCCCGGGCCCACCTGCTGCCCGATTTGCACCGAGCGCTGCCCCACTGTGCCGTCCACCGGCGACACGATCGTCGAACGCTGCAGATTGCGGAACGCAAGCCGTAGCTGCGCGGCGGCCTGGAGCACCGTCGGATTGGCCTCGAGCGCTTGCCCGCCGCCCAGCGCACGGGCCGCATCGAGCTGCGACTGCGCCGCAGCGAGATTGGCCTCGGCGACCGCCACCGTTTCGCGAGCGTGCGCCAGTTCCTCGGGCGAGACGATCTCGATCGCGGAGTGGTCGCGCGCCGCCAATGCCTGTTGCGCGAGCGCCAGTTCCGCGCGGCGAGCCTTGATCGCCTCCACGTACGAGCCGCGCGAGAGCGTCGCGTTGGCGACCTGCCGCACCGCGAGCGCAAGCTGCGCCTGAGCCTGGGTGTACGCCACCGCCGCCTCGGTATCGTCGAGCTTCGCGAGGCTCTGTCCAGCCCGCACGCGCTGCGTGTTGGATACGAGGATGTCCGTCACCGTGCCCGGAATCTGCGCGGCGATCTGCACGATATTGCCGGCCACATAGGCGTCGTCGGTTTCCTCGTAAAAGCGCGCGGTGAAGCCCCACCACGCAAGCGCGATCAACGCCGCTACTGCCGCAGCCCCTAAAAAAAGCGCGAGCCGCCGTCGGCGAGTCGCACGTCTGGCGGCTTGCTTCGCGGCGGCAGCCTCGGTTTCGCTGGCCTGAGTATGTTCTTTGATGTCGTTATACATTCAGTCGAAGTGCGTATCCGTGATGCGGCCGTGTGATGGAAAAGCAGCCTGGAAATGGGAAATCGGCGGCCCGGCGAGCGTCTGCTCGTCGAAGCCGCCGCCTAGCGCGCCAATCAACGCAACCTGCAACGCGCGGCGCTGCGTCTGCAAGTCGACCTGCTCGGCGCGCTCGTCCAGCAGCGTCAGGTCGGCCAGCATCACGTCCTTTTGCATCACCATGCCGCGCTGGTGTCGCTCGTCGGCGATCGACACGATACGCGTCGCCGCGTCGACGGCCTGCGCCTGCTGCTGCACCAGCTTATCCACGGTACGCAGCGAGGTCAGGCGTTGCGCCACTTCGCCCAGTGCCCCTTCGATTGTTTTGTTGTACAGACTAACAGCCGAATCGACACTGGCAAAATCGCCGCCCAGCTTCGCGCGCAGGCGGCTGCGGTCGAAGATCGGCAGTGAGATTGCCGGCCCGACCGAGCCGGTCAACGCCGAGCGGGTAAGCAGCGAGGCCGGCGTGAGCGCCGTCAGACCCGCAAAGGCGACGAGATTGACGTCCGGATAGAACTGCGCGCGTGTCGCATCGACATTCGCCACGGCCGCCTCGGCGCGCAGCCGGGCCGCCACGATATCCGGCCGCCGCCCCAACAGATCCACCGGCAGGCGTGCAGGTAGCGCCGCATCGTCGACGTCGGCGAGTTGCGGCCGCCGGATCGACAATCCTCGTTCCGCGCCGCGGCCCGTCAGCACCCCGATCTGCAATTGCGTGAGCTTGATGCGCTCGTCGTTGAGCTCGGTCTGCGCGAGCAGCCGGTTTTGCTTGAGCGCTGTGTCGGCGGCGTCGTAGGCGTTGTCGAGACCGCGTGCGAAACGTTCGCGCGTCACCTCGCTGACGTAGTCGCTCGCATGTTGCTTCTCGCGCAGGTTGTCCTGCATCGCGAAGGCGCGGTCGAGCTCGAAATACAGCGTCACCAGTGCGACGGTCAGCGAGAGCCGCGCCTCTTCCGCGTCCACGCGCTCGGCGTCGCGCTCGGAAATCAGTCCGCGCGTCAAGGCGGCATTCTTGCCCCACAGGTCCAACTGATAGTTCAGTCCTGCGAACAGCGCGGACGGCGAAGCGGTCGGATCGCTGAACAACTGTACCGGAAAGGTCTGGCCGTCGACCGACACATTCGCGACGTTGGGCGGCTGCGGCAAGCGCGCCTTGGTCACCGTGGCGCCGGCCGTTCCCGTGAGGCCCGTCAGCGAAGCAAACTGCTCCAGTTGCGACTGCGCCACGCCGATTCTGGCCTTGGCGATCTGCATATCCGGATTCTGCTGCAACGCTTCGCTCACCAGTTGGTTGAGTTGCGGATCGCGATACTGCTCGACCCAGCCGGGCGCGGGCCATGTGCCGTTGTTTTGGGTGCCGGTCGTCGCGACCAGCGCATCGACAGCGGGCGTCAACGGTTTGACGCTTGCATGCAAACCGGCGTCGTCGACGCAGCCGGCGAGCGTATATGCGACCAGCAGCGCGGGAACCGGCCACAGCAGCCGTGTTAAAAGAGCGTGCCTCATTCGTACTGCGTCCTGTGAGCGGATGCCGAGTGTGCAAAGCGTGCGGCAAGCGCGGGCCGCGTGCGCTCCAGCGGACCGAGACGTCCGAACAGACCATCCGACACGCCGAGGAGGATGCCGTTGAGCTTGGCGAGCTTGTCCTCTTCGAGCAGGAGGACCTGCGCGATCTGCCAAAGTGTCAGCAGGTTCGGCACGATCGCGACCGGGAAGCGCATGCCGTACTGCAGTCCGAGCTGCATCGCATTGCGGGCGCTGTAATAGCGCCGATACCACGGATGATGCGTCGCGGTCATATGGAACGGACCCAGCTTATGGCGACGCCGCTCGCCGATCCTGTGCGAGAGGATCAACGACGGTACGACGTATAGCGGGACGTTACGCGCCAGGGCACGCAAGCAGTATTCGGTATCGACGTGATCGATAAACAACGCTTCGTCGAAGCGGCCCAGCGTCTCGAAGGCCTTGCGCGAAACCAGGCAGCCCGAAGAAATCAGAAAGGCGCAGCGTTGCGGTGCGACGCCTTCGTGCAGCTTGAGACGTTGCACCGTGAGACCGTCGCTCGCCAGTTCGGGCAGGAAGCGCTGATCGTTTTCATCGAAGATGCGCGGTCCGGCCATGAATGCCCCCGTGCCGAGCGCGGCGCACGTGTCGCGCATCGCCGGAAAATAGCCGGCCGGCACCACGGAGTCCTGATCGAACAGGGCCACCGCATCCATGCCCTGCTCGAACTGGCTCGCTAGTCCACCATTGAGCGCGCCCGCGATGCCGTTGCGATTGCCGTTGTACAGCAGCGTGATGTCGTGCGCCGCCAGTTGCGCGGCGACCGCCGGATTCACTTGCGGCGAGTTATCGACCACCGTAAGGCCGTCGCAACGCTCGCGCAAGGCGACCACCCGCGCGAGTTCGTCGGCCGTCGGATGAAACAGAACCACCAGTGCGCCAAGGGTCGTCATCTCATTCGCTCCATCGTCGGCTCAGTGACCCAGCGTCGCGGCCGCGCCGCGTCTGGGACGTGTCAACCACATCATCGCGGCCAGCACCAGGCACGTGACGCTCGCCATGAAGAACATGTCGCCCGTGGCCATCATGTACGCCTGCTGCTGCACGATCTGATGCAGCGTCGTGAGTTCGCGCGTGCCGCTCACGCCCATCCCATGCAGCGCCTGCACAAAGCGCTGCGTATTGGCGGAGGCCTGAGTGACCGATTGCGCAACCGTGTCGTAGTGGTAACTCGCCCGGTTGTCCCACAAGGTCACGCTCATCGCGGTCCCGAATGCCGCCGATAGCGTGCGCAGGAAGTTCGACAGGCTCGAGGCCGCCGCCAGTTTCTCGTCCGGCACGCGCGACAGCGTCGCGGCCGTGAGTGGAATGAAGAAGCACGGCAGGCCGATGCCCTGAATCAGTCCTGGCGTAATGATCTGCGTGAACGTCATCGTCAGCGTGAAATGTGCATCCCACCACAGCACGCCCGCGAATACGAGAAATCCAGAAGTTGCCAGGACGCGCGCATCGAAGCGTGCCGAGAACAGCCCCACCAGAATCGAAAACACCAGCGCCAGAACGCCGAGCGGCGCGGTGGCCAGTCCCGCGTGATAGGCGGTGTAGCCCATCACCGCCTGCAACCAGAGCGGAAAAATCACGCCCACGACCGAAAAACTCATCATGCCCAGCGAGATGATCAGTACGCAGAACGAAAAGGTTCGATCCCGGAACAGGCTCAGATCGACAACCGGGTGTGCCTCGCCCGCCTCCCAGATCAGCAGCGAGCCGATCGCGAGCGCAGCCGCGATCGCCAAGCCGAGAATCAGCGAGGAATCGAACCACCCCGCGTCATGGCCCAGATCGAGCATGGCCTGCAGCGAGCCGACGCCGACTACGAGCAGCACGATGCCCACCAGATCGATCGGCTCGCGCGTCGACGGCCGGCCGGTCGGACGCAATAGCGCCGTGCAGACCGCAAACGAAAACAGGCCGATCGGCAGGTTGATCAGGAAAATCCACGGCCACGAGAAATTGTCGATGATCCAGCCGCCGACAACCGGCCCGAAGATCGGCGCCAGCAAGACCGTCATCGCCCACAGGGCGAGAGCCACGACCCGCTTGTCGGGTGGAAAGGTGCGCAGCAGGATGGTCTGCGAGAGCGGCACCATCGGCCCGGAACACAGGCCTTGCAGCGTGCGGCAGACCACCAGCAGGTGGAAGTCGCCTGCCACGCCGCACAAAAGCGACGTCAACGTGAACAGGATCACGGCGCTCACGAACAGGCGTGTTTCGCCTACCCGCCTCGACAACCAGCCGGTCAGGGGCACCGCAATGGCGGCCGCCACCGAGTAGGAACTGATGACCCACGTGCCCTGACTGTTCGACACGCCGAGACCGCCCGAGATTGCCGGGACCGCGACGTTGGTGACCGTCGAGTCCAATACCTCGATGAAGGTGGCGAGCGATAACGCAAAGGTCAGCAGAGCGAGCCGCGCGCCACGCATGGCCGGCAACGCACCGCCGGACGGATGGCCGCCCTCGCCCGCTGCGCTTGCCAACGTCGACGTGGAGGATGAGCTCATGCCCGCTGCACCTCGCCCAGTTCGACGCGCGCGCTCGTTGCATGCGCGGGCTGCGCACGCGGTGCCGCGAAACGCTCGATGTATCGTGCAGCCGCGTCGCAGCCATCCACGGCGCCCGACAAACGGTCCTGGATGCGGCCGCATTGAATCGCGATCGACGGACTGCCCAGCACCTTTTCGATCGCACGCGCGAGCGTTCGGCCATTCACCGGCGCATCGATACGGATGCCGCAACCGCTATCGGCAACGCGCTGGGCGTTATCGAACTGGTCATGCGCAAAAGGCGTCACGATCTGCGCAATCCCCGCCGCATAGGCCAGCGCCGCCGTACCGATGCCGCCGTGGTGAACCAGCGCGCGGCATCGTGGCAACAGCGTCCCCATCGGCACATAGCGGCGTTTGAGCAGCGTGCTTTGAGCATCGTGCGCATCTGCGGTGCCGGCATCCGGTGTGAGCAGAATGCCGCGCAGCCCGGTCTCGCGCAGCGACTCTTCTACCGTGCTGGCATAACGCTTGTTGTCGATCAGCGTCGAACCCGCTGTAAAGACCAGCGGCCGCTCGCCCGCCGCAAGGAAGGCGTCGAGGCCGCTATCGGGCGCTTGCGTGCCGATGTCGTTGAACAGCGGAAAGCCGCCCAGCAGATGAGGTTTCGGCCAGTCGGGCTGCGGTTGCGCAAACCACTCGGGGAAGAGGCACAGGATGCCGTCGGTCGAATGCAACCACTCTCCCATGATGCGTCGGGCAGGCAACAGACCCAGTTCCCGGCGCAGCACGTTCAAGGCCGGCCCGCATACCTTGTCGAGAACGTGATGCTCCACCATGCTCAACAAGCCGGTCTTGAGCGCGAGCGGCAAGCGTCGCGGGATCGTCAGGCGCTTATGGGTGGGCGGCGCATGAGCCGACAGCAGCGTGGAAGGCGACACCTGCACCGAGACAAACGGCACGCCGTGGATCTCCTGCATCAGACGCGCCGAAAACGCCCATAGCGTGCCGACCAGCACCGTATCGGCATCGGTGAGCGAAGCGAGCGTGTCGAAATGCGGCCGCAACGTCGGTGCGATTACGTTCCACAAGGTTCGAAACGAGGTGCGCGGATGCCACAGCGCCGGATCGGCCATCGCGGCGGCATATTCTTCGCGCGTGCCGATGGGCACGAACTGGAAGCCGCGCCGCTCCGCCAGCTCCGCAAACGGCGCGTGCGTGCAGAATACGATCCGGTGCCCACGCGCCGCCAGCGAAGCGCCGATACCGATCAGCGGATGCACATCGCCGGCGGAGCCGATCGCGGTAATGATGACGTTGGCCATTGCGCTGTGTCCGGCGCGCGTCAGTAAAGGCCGGGAATCAGCGCCGCCACTTCACGGCGATACTGCGTGTAGGCAGGGCCGAAATAGCGCGTCAACCAGCTTTCCTCGACGCGCACCTTGTAGGCGAGCGAGGCGAAGATCAACAACAGGCCGGCCACGCAGCGCCATTGCCCGCCGATCAGCACCGCCCCTGCCAGCGCGATCAGGCAACCCGTATAGATAGGATGACGAACCAGACCGTAAGGACCGCTGCGCACCAGCTCGTGCCCCTCCTTGAGCGTGACCGAGACACTCCAGTTCGTGCCAAGGTGCAGGCGTGCCCATACCGAGAACGCGAGGCCTGCCAGCAGGACCGCGAAACCGGCGAACTGCGGGCCCTGCAGTTGTTGCCAGTCGGGCACCCATGCCGCCGATGTCAGGTCCGGCACAATGATCAGCGCGCCGCCGGCAATCAGCGGGATCGACTGCAGCGTGCGCGAGTTCGATGTTTCGCGCTGCGCGGTCTGTTTGACCTGCTTCGACGTCGCGATCCAGTAGACGAGCCACAGTGTCCACGGAACCACGATCGCCATGCTTTGAATGATATTCACGGTAGCTCAGCCTGTTATGAATGAGTGATACGTCTACGTAACCGCCTGGGCGCCGGCGAAGCGCTCGGCTACCTCGAACGAACCGAAGCCATCGCCCGCCTCGCCACACACCGCCTCGCCGAAGAAGTCGAAGATCGCCGTGCGAACCTGGCGCAACGGATGACGTCCTTCCAGATCGAGAAAATGGCCGGCCTGTTCGATCGTGGCGAACTCGGCTCGCGCGAGATGCGCGGCCAGCGTTCGCACGTCGGCGGACGTGGTGTATTCGTCCAGCTCGCCGTTGATGAACTTGAGATCGCAGTCGATGTTGCGGAATTCGTGCAGGTATTGCTCGGGACGAATGGCGAGGATCTGGTCCACGTGAAAGGCGACCTGATCCTGTTCCCGGCGCGGCAGCGTCGACAGGTAGCGGTAGTTGTACAGCTTCATGATCCGCGGCAAATGGCGGCCCACGGTATCGTTCAGCAGTTGCGCCGCTTTGAGGTTTTCGCCGGCGGCGATGTAGTCGCGCGCACAGGTCACGTAGTCGGTCATGGCTGGGTTAAGCAGCGGCGAGAACGAGGCGATCACCGCCCGTCGCACGCTGGTTTGCCGGCGCGCCAGCGCCAGCAGCGAGGCCACCCCGCCCCACGAGACCGACAGCAGAAAGCTCGGCTCGAATACGGCAATCAGGTGCAGCAGAATGTCGACTTCATCGTCTTTGGTCAGGACGAATTCGCCTGCGTTATACGCTTTGGATTGCCCGGCGTAGGGCAAATCGAAGCAAATTGCGTTATAGCGTTCGCCGAGATATTTGATTGTCTGTCCAAACGACGCAGTTGTCGCTAGTGCGCCGTTGATCAGAATGACACTTTCAAAGTCCGGATTGAACACGTGACGTTCAACGTAGACCTTGCAGCCTGTCGGCAGTGGAACAACCAGCTTTTCGATGGGCATGAGCGTATCCCGTGCACTTGCAAGAGCAAATGCGCACTGATACCGCGCCCGCCTGAGCGGACGCTTTGGGGCCGTACAGCCATGGGATCGGGCCCGTAACGCTTGCCCCCCGGCAAGTTCGATCCATGACGGCCACCGCGCCATCGAAGCTCGCTTCACACACCGTGTGATGCGATCCCCCAACTGCCCGGCGCGCTGGCACTGCGCGACGGCAATCGGGCATTCGACGCCTCGTTTATTGTCTTTTTATGTTTACAACAAGAAAGTAATTCGGCTGCTTCGCCTCATCCGGTCTGTCCGGACGAGATGAGTGTCGCGTTAGGGTGTGATACTAATATGTCGATAAAGAATAATTCAAGTTTTTTCAAAAAAAATCTAATTCGACCGTTATGCACCGTTGTTACGCGCGATGCCTGGTCAATGAGAATGCAACACCGATGCGTGCTTGCGCCAGATCACCCTGACGACTCTGACAGGTATCCAAAGGAAGCCGCGAGAGGAGAATCAAAGCACCCCTTTGCGGGGGCGTTGCCCACGCCGCGGCGAAAACGAACGGATCGAGCGTATATGGAACACGACACGTCAATACAACGGGTCCAGCAACACATCAACGTGTTGATCGTCGTGGATACCGATACCATCATCGCGACCTACGGACCGAACCGCGACCCGTCGCTGGCGAAGGCACTAAGCCACGACGACACGATTACGATGTGCACCGACGCACGCAGCAAGGTCCACGGCCAGGGAACCGGCAAGCTAAGCTTCAACGCGCGTGTGCACGATGTCGTTTCGATCACGGGCACCTCCGGTTCCGCCAACTCGCAAAACGCCGTGATCGTCTACAGCCTCGCGCCTCCCGCAGACGGCCACATCTTCACACCCTCTCAAGCGGCCTTCTACGCAAGGGCGGGCGCTGTCGAACCTAACCCCGACTCGCCAGACCGAAACGGCTTGCCGCCCGTCAGCAAAGAAGCGAACTTCTCGAACTTCTCCGTGACCGCCAAAGCGCCTGGCGTTGCCCCTCTGACGTTCGCCTTCGCTCTTTACACGCTCGCCGACGACGGCGAGAACCAGACGCTCTTCGGCTACTACGCCTATCACTTCAGTGTGACAGTTATATAAAACGTCGCGCACAAAAAATCATGACATAGCATAGGGTTTGGCCTCGCACGCTGTGCTGCTTCGAACTCCAGCAGTCCTGTTTACTTTACTAGGTGTGCTAACTAAAAAATAGGAGGACATTGCACGTGACACGTGAAACACGTGTCATCACGCAGTCACCGATAAACGCAGAAACAGGAGGATTCATCATGGCTGGAACTGTGTTAACAGCGAGCGGACAAGACATCAACGTGCTCGTAGTCATCGACACGGAATACGTGAAAAGAACGTATCCCAATCCGAGCAAGGATCAAAACAATCCTACCGGTATCGATCACAACCATCAGTACATGCTGTGCACGGGTTCGCGAGGCATCATCTCCGGACAAGGCACGGGAGACCTGGAATTCAGGGCGAACGTCGGCGACGACGTGGCGTTCACCGGCGTGTCGATTTACGACAACTCCGATGACGCCGTGATCGTGTATGACGTCAAGCACTTTTCGGGCGATCAGGTATTCAATCAGTTCAGTGCAGACCTGATTATCCGCAATGGCGCGGTTCAACCGAACGCCGATTCGCCGAGCCGCAACGGCCTGCCGCCGGTTAAGAAACAGACGAACTTCTCCGTGTTCGAATCGAAAGTCAGGAGCAGCGGCCGGGAAGGATTTGGCCTCGCGTTCGGCCTGTATACGCTAGCCGCCAATGGCCAGGACCAGGAACTGTTCGGCTATTACTGGTGGGACCCGTACATCACGGTGGCGTGACCGGTTGATCTCGCGAGAGATCATCGGGTAAGCAGCGTCGCACCTGCTGGATTCATCGCGATGGATCCAGCAGGTTGCAAGCAGGTTTCAAGCGGGCCTGGACAGGTTCAGACAGGCTCAGGCAGGCTCATGTTCTCCGGCAAGATGCGCCGCCCTCTTCTCGTGCGCGACGTTCATCACGATCTGTGCCGGTGCCGCGTCATGCGTGGCCTCGATACCGAGCGCCGATAGCGTTTGACTGTCGATATCGATCCAGCACGCCACCACCATTCTGCCGTCGATGCATTGCGCCGGTCCGGCCCGGTGTGCATGCACGCCGATGCGCCGGAATAGCCGCTCCATACTGAGGTAAGTCACGCCAATGATCTGGCGTGCGCCGAGGCGCGCGGCGCAGCGCACGACCGAAGCCAGCATGGGGCGAAAGTACCACGTGAGATTGCCGCCCTCGGCCTGGTCGCCGGCAATCGGGCTGGCTGCGAAGCGGGAGAGCTCCCATACCTCAGATGATTCGGGCGGCGGCATGCCCTCAGCAAGCAAAAACGGAAACAACTCTTGCAGAAGATAGGGTTGCGTAGTCGGCAAGAGCCTCGCGCAACCGCAAATCGAGCCGTCCTCATCGCGCCCGAGCACATAGACCGTGTCGTCACGGTCATACTGGTCGCGCTCGAATCGCTCGTCGGCCATTGGCAAGCGCCAGCCCAGCTGCTTAACGAAAATCTCGTGCCGGTACTGCGCAAGCGCGTTACCTACACCCTCAGGTAACCGTCCATCGTCGTGAATGAAAGTCCGCATCATGCACCCCTGGTCGCTTTTTATCGAGCGCATTAGAGCGCGCACAGGGTTGCGCAGTAACTGGTAGAGTTGACAGGGCTTTATGGCGGAATATTTTCATTCGTTGATATATTCAGCCCTGACATCAATTTACGATTGCAAAGCGAACACCTTTTGCTTATAAATGAGCGGTGAGACGTTTGAAATGTTTGCATTGCCGCTGCAACGTCTAGTGTCGTTGAAACGAGGAAAGCATGTGATGCCGCCCTCTCAAGGCGAACGCGACGTTGGCCGCAACCGGTTGCGACCAGTTCAAGCGCATGAGCCGATGTACGAGCGCCCTTGTGGTGCAAACCATTCCAAGGTCGGTACCCAAGCCATCAACACCCATGAGATTGCTTCTCACGTCGCCCCAGGCGATCAGAAACGCGCCTGACGTGCCTTCTATATACCAATCCCAGCCAACGGTTACCTGCGAGGTCAATGGGTGGAGCGTACCTTGCCACTCGGTATAGCCAGCATCGAGGGCGTCGATCGCATCGGCGCGTAGATCCGCCAGCAGGCCCTCGTCGATGCCCGAGGAAACGTGGACCAGTGTCAACCGGGCCAGCATGAACTCGGGAACACGAACATAGCCATCGGACGATGGGGAATGAAAAAGCAATGGGGAGAGTGTCATCGGGCCTGTACCTTTCGTTATAGCTGGACGGGCTTGCTTCTATATAAGACGTTAAACCGGGGGCGCAATGGAATCGTACTTTCAGGATGCTTATCAGCAGTTTTTCGCTGCGAGCGACGAATATGAGCTATTTAAGCAAATAACGGCTTTCGCAGAACGTCTTGGATTCGAATATTGCTGCTACGGAATTCGCATGCCTTTGCCGGTTTCGAACCCGGTGGTCAAGATTTTCGATACCTATCCACCCGGGTGGATGACCCACTATCGCGCCAACGGCTTTCTCGAGATCGACCCCATTGTCCGGGCGGGCATGCGTCGCACCGATCTGATTGCCTGGCCGCGCGCAATGTCCGACGAGGCGCCGCGCCTGTGGTCCGATGCGCGCGACTTCGGCATCAAGGTCGGCGTTGCCCATTCGAGCTGGACGGCGCACGGTACGTTTGGACTCCTGACCATGTCGCGCAACGCGGACACCTTGACGTCTGCCGAAGTCGAGGAATTGCAGTTGCCCGCAAACTGGCTCGCGAATCTTTGCCACATGCGGATGGGCCAGTTCCTTCAAGGCAAGCTCGCACCCGAAACTGGCATCACGCTGACCGCCCGCGAGCGCGAGGTGCTGCGCTGGACCGGCGAGGGAAAGACCTCTTACGAAATCGGGAAAATCCTCAGCATCTCCGAGCGTACAGTCAATTTTCATGTCAACAACGTGTTGTCGAAGCTGGCGGCGACCAATAAGGTACAGGCGGTCGTGAAAGCGATCGCAACCGGGCTGATCTAGCCGCCCTCGCATAGAAGGCCCGGCACTGACCGGCGCAGGAGGCGCAAGACGTATAACGGACTGGCAAGGGACACACAGCGGCTATCCCGGTGCTGCGTCCCGACCGACGCGCGCAGTCTATTTATAATATCTATTGAACGGGGCACATAGCTGTGAGGTCTGACAGCTTGCGGATTTCTCACTGCCGTCGCGCGCCGCGCTTGTGCTCGCCTCCAAACGAACACAAAATAAAAGTGATGATGACGATTTAGCAGTATTATTGGCGGCATCGCGGTTCGTTCAATAGCTTTGACAGCCTTTGTGACAGACGGGCTCATACCGGGGCTGAGCCGTCTGTCGTTACATCCCCTCTCTCAGGTTCTGGCGGCCCTCGGAATAGCCAGAACTTTTCACGCCAGCGCAAGCTGGCGTTTTTTTGTCCTCAGAAATGAGGATGAAGCTTGAATATGCATCGGGTATATTCGATTGGAGTCCCGGATCCATTGTAGATACCGGACCCGGCGAAACCTGCACACAGTACTTAAGACATAGGGCGCCGCTAAACCTGAGAGATGAGACCCGCCTTGCGCGGGTCTTTTTTTTGCAAAAAATCTCTGGCGCAAACGATTGCTACGACTCAACCGGCACCGCGAGGCTTGTGGCACGTCCGCCATAATCGTATTGCGGCGTCATGTTATCGAGCGGATTGGCCGGACCAAACAGGTCGCCGCCAAGACTGCGGATTACCGCGCATACCGCGTTGACGCCGGTCTGCAACGCCCCTTCGACCCACCCACCGGTAAACGAGCAGCTATCGCCTGCAAGGTAAATGGAGGGATCCGTCGACGGATTGCGGCTCGCCTGGAACTGAAAGAAGAGTTGCTGGCTATAGCCATCGCCGCCGGCAAAATTCAGCTTGAAGGCGCCGTAGTAGCCGCGTTCCAGATCCCAGTCGACCACGCGCACATACCGGTCGTAATCGTTACCGATCGGCACGACATGGCGGGCAAACGCCGCGTTCGTCTGCGCCAGATCCGCCACCAGCCGTTGCACGCGCCGACGGTTGTCGCCCAGCGCCAGTTGCTTGATCGCGTCGTCTTCCCAGGCGTAACTCAGCAGCACGACACCCGGCGAGTTGGGGTTCTGCGGCGCATAGTCGAGACAGTAGACGCCTCGCACCAACGTGTCGGTCTGAATGTTGGCGGGCAGGTTCTCGTCGAGCCAGAACTTGCGTTGCGTCATCACGAAGACCTTTGACGAACTCGTCAGATGCACGTCGTCGATCGCCGTGCACTGTTGCGGCGAGAGCGAGGTGCCGGGCCCATTCAGCGCCATGTCGATCTGCATGGCCCGCGTGCTCGCAGTCACAATGACCCGGTCTGCAAACTGCGTCGTCCCGTCCTCCAGCCAGAGTTTCACGCCCGCCGCTTCGCGCGTAACCCGCGCAACCGGCGTCCTGATCACGCGTTGCGCGATCGAGCGCCGCTCGAAGACCTGCGTCGAGAACGCCCGGGCGAGCGATTCGATGCCGGCTGGAATGAACAACTGGTCGGTTTCGAGCTCGTCCACCATGAGGCGCACGATCTCGAGAAAGGCGACCGGATACATCGGCCCCAGACCGCCTGAACCGACGCCGAGCGCGCCGAACAGCTCATAGTCGCCCGGATAGCGCCAACGCGTGCCGCCCGGCGGGTTGGCGCTGCCAAAGATACGGCACAAGGCGCTGTAGAAACTCTCGTTGCCGAAGACGTCGATGTACGCCTGCCACGCATTGCGTGCTGCCGCGGTTTGTCCGCTGCGCAGCAACTGGGTGATCGCCACCGGCGCGATCAGTGCGGGCCCGGTTTCCGGCGTAAAGCCCTCGCTGATAAAGGCATTCCAACCGGTGTTGACGGTCGCGAACATATCCGGTGGATTACCGTGTGCGGGCCACACATAGGTTTTTCCCTGGTACCCCAAATTAGTTAGCACGGCGCCGGGGTCGGGAAAGCTCGACGTTGCCTTGATGCCGAAGCGGTCAAGATAATGGAAGAGACTGTATTCGCTGGGCGGAAAGCGCATCGCCCCCAGCTCCGCAAGAAACTCGGGCGCGGACTCCGTAAAGGTCGAGCTCCATGCGCGGCCGCCGATGCGATCCGAGGCCTCGAAGAGCACCACATTGGCCGCGCCGGCGCGCAACAGTTCGTACGCGGCGACGAGACCGGCAATGCCGGCACCGATAATCGCAATCGTGGCGTTCGCAGCCGCGGGCGGCACACGTCCCAGGGCATCGGGCGAGCCGGCCAGGTAGGAGCCATAGTCGAACAGCGTATCGATGTAGCCAAAACTCGGGCTCTGGCGCTCTGTCGCGCCGAATTCGCCGGCGAGAGGCGAAGGGCGTAAGCGTCGGCGAAGATTCGGAATGAACGGCATGCTTCTCCTCGTGGGCTAAAGATAAACGTGCAGCGTGCGGGCAGCGGGTTTCACTCATGTTCCCGGCAGCCCGGTGGGGATAACACCACACGGCTTAACGGCATTTTTGCGTCCCGCTTGAACCATTTACTTTGGCCGTGTAAGCTCGCCGGTAACACTTTCTTACAGACCTGAGGCCTCTGGCCGAAGGAGCAAAACTTACTCGCAGGCAGTCCGGAACACCATGTATTTGACGAACCGTGAGACTGCGCTGGTCTCTGACATCTTCGCCGTGCTGGCCGATGCCTTACCCGAGGACCTGATGCGCCGGGAAATCGGCGTAAGGATGCTGGATCTGCTGCGCGCGGATTATCTGGGCTCGTACGTGTGGGATGCGACGAAGAAGGCGTTTGTGAATCGGGTCGCGCTCAATATGTCGGACGACAACCTGTCCGAGTACGAACAGTATTACCAGTACCACGACACGGTCACACCGTTGCTGCAGAACTGCCGGCAAGCAGTTCGCGTGACGGACGTCCTTCCCCAGGCCGAACTCGTGCGCACCGAACTGTTCAACGACTTTCTGCGCCGCGACGGCCTGCATTGGGGCATGGACGTCTTTGCGTGGTCCGGCGAGACGAACATCGGCGACCTGCGCATCTGGCGCGGCAAGCAGCGGGACAATTTCTCGGACCATGACCTCGCCCTCGCCGAACTGATTCGCCCGGCCTTCACGTCGGGACTCGCCCGCGCCCGCAGAACCGCCGGCATGACCGAAGCGGGAACGCCGCATACGCACCTGATCTCAGAGCGTGTGCTCAAGTCGCTGACGGCGCGCGAACGGGAAGTTGTGTCGCTCATCATGGAAGGACTCCTCGACAAGCAGATCGCTGAGCGGCTCGGCATCTCGTACACCACCGTGCGCACGCATGTGGACCGCAGCTTTCAAAAGCTCGGCGTCGGCAACCGGTCGGCGCTGATTCGCATGGCCCAGCAGGACGCACGATAAGCCAGGTGGCGGCGCGCAATAGAGCGCTGCCAGGCTTGAGCGTCATCCCGCTTTCGCGCATCCCCCGTCTCACGCCCGCCCATCCCCACCTCCTCCGCCGCAAGCATTCGGTAATAAATCTTTTTTTCGCCGCCGCGGAATAACGCCGGAAAGACGGTGTTCACCCTCTCATGCCGTGCTCGCCGCGGCGCATGCATGGCTGCTGCTCAGGCTCGCGAACCACGGCTCGCGCCTGATTGCCCTGTCCCGCGTGAATTGCCACCAACGATGAGATCGCTGTGAGTCACACCACGATTCAACCTGTCTGGGTTCGCGTCACACACTGGATTAATGCGCTCGCTGTCGTCCTGATGGCGATGAGCGGCTGGCAGATCTACGACGCCTCGCCCATTTTCCCGGCCCTGCAGTTTCCGGCCGCCATCACCTTGGGTGGTTGGCTCGGCGGCGCCTTGCTGTGGCACTTCGCGGTCATGTGGCTGCTGGTGGCGAATTTCCTCGTCTACCTTGGGCTCAATCTCGCATCAGGACGGCTGCGCCGCAAGCTGCTGCCGCTCAGTGCCAGGTCGCTTGCCGCCGATACGCTCGCCGCCCTGCGCGGCCGCCTCACGCACGGCGACCTGAGCCGCTACAACGCCATCCAGAAGCTGGCCTATCTGACCGTTATCGTCGACATCGTGCTGCTGGTACTCTCCGGGCTGGCCGTGTGGAAGTCGGTGCAGTTTCCGCTGCTGCGCACCTTGATGGGCGGCTATGACAACGCGCGTGTCGTGCACTTCGTCTGCATGAGCGTGCTGGTGGCCTTCTTCTTCGTGCATGTCGCGATGGTCGCGCTGGTGCCGCGCTCCCTGCTTCTGATGCTTCGAGGACGGTAGACATGGTAACTCGCAAACGCAGCGGCGAACCCGGCACGACGCTATCGTCACACGCCGACGCCATCATCAAGGATGCCCAGCGGGAATTGAAAAATCCCGCGCGCCGCCTGCTCGGCAAGCGGATTCTCTCGCTCGGCGGCCTGGTGATGTTGTCCGGCTGCGATCTCAGCAGCGACAAATCGGTCAACACGATGCTGCGCAGGATCTCGTTCTTTAACGACGACGTACAGGCCCTGCTGTTCGATCCGCACAGGATGGCGCCGACCTATCCCGAGTCGATGATCACGCGGCCGTTTCCGTTCAACGCGTTCTACGATATCGACGACGTGCCGGAAGTCGACCCGGCCTCGTACCGGCTTCAGGTAGGCGGTCTTGCGCATGGCAAACGTGTCTGGACGCTCGACGAGCTGCGCGCGCTGCCGCAG
>Ga0116227_10000063_pt1 | contig 178595 bp, 165 predicted proteins | sample S1TSphgellanicum_FD_89693 | JGI IMG/M metagenome (GOLD analysis project Ga0116227, IMG submission 89693) | Host-associated microbial communities from peat moss isolated from Minnesota, USA - S1T2_Fb - Sphagnum magellanicum MG | ecosystem: Host-associated > Plants > Peat moss > Unclassified...
CTGCAGAAGGCAATGGGAAATATAACTTACTAACGCATAACAACAGCCCTAAATGAATAAAGCAATTTTAAATACCGTTTTTGCAAGCTCGCTGCTTTTGGCTGCTTGTGCAAAAAAACAGCCGCCCGCAAACACGGAGGTACCTGTTAATTTATTAAAAGTTACCAAAAAAACAGTTTTGTATTATGATAAATATCCGGCAACTACGGCAGCATTAAGCCAGGTTAGTTTGCTTCCGCAGGTACAGGGAGCCGTTACCGGTATATTTTTTACTGAAGGTACCCATGTTAAAAAGGGGCAGAAATTGTATACAATTGATGAACGCCTGTATAAAGATGCTTATGATGCTGCAGTTGCCAACCTGCAGGTTTCTCAAGGAACGCTGGTACAATCGCAACAGGATGCCGACAGGTATGAGTATTTAAATAAATACAATGCCGTTGCCAAACAGTTGTATGATCATGCGGTTATAACCCTGCAAAATGCTAAAAATGCGGTAAAATCATCTGAACAATCAGTAAAATCAGCCAAAACAAATTTGAGCTATTCTACTATTTATGCCCCGTTTGATGGCACTATCGGCCTTAGCCAGGTAAAGTTAGGGAATGTGGTTACAGTAGGAACAACGGTGTTAAATACCATATCGACCGATAACCCGATGGCGGTCGACTTCGTTATCAATGAAAAACAATTGCCGAAGTTTGAAAAGCTTCAATCAGCAAAAAAACAGATCGATTCATTATTTACCATTTTGTTACCGGATAACACGCTTTATCCTACTACGGGTAAAATATCGGTGATTGACCGTGCTGTTGATTCACAAACAGGATCTATCACCGTAAGGTTGGTGTTTGATAATCCCAAAGGGGCTTTAAGGGCAGGAATGAGTTGCGTAGTTAGAGTACACAACCAGGACACTGAACCACAATTGGTAATACCAAGCAAAGCAGTTGTTGAGCAAATGGGCGAATATTTTGTATACGTAGCTAAGGATACCCTGGTTAATAACCCTAAAGCAGGTGCCGATTCAGCTAAAAAACAGATAAAGCAGCTTAGAGCTGATGAGAAAAAGGTGCAGGTAGGCCAAACAATAGGTGCCAACACTGTAATAAAAAGTGGTATTGATGTAGGTGAAAGGGTAGTGGTTGATGGTGTGCAAACACTCCATGATAACGTACCTATTACAACTGCTAACAAGGTAGGGCCTTCAGCAGGCGGCAAAGGCGGGAAATGATAATATACAGGCTACTATCTATAGATATAAAATAATATATGATTGCTAATACTTTTATTAAAAGACCGGTAACTGCTATAGTTATATCTATCGTATTGGTGATCACTGGTATTGTAAGTATACTTGTTTTACCGATTGACCAGTACCCGGATATTACACCGCCTGTTGTACAGGTGAACGGCCAGTTTACGGGTGCCGACGCGCAAACTGTTGAACAAACCGTTGCAACCCCAATTGAGGAGCAGGTGAATGGTACCCCCGGCATGGAATACATGCAAAGCAACAGCACCAACAACGGGCTGATGCAAATGAATGTTACCTTTAAAATAGGTACCGATATTGATGTTGCCGCGCTTGACGTGCAAAACCGTGTGAGCATTGCAACTCCGTTGTTACCGGCGGTGGTAAGCCGTTTGGGGCTAACAGTACGTGCGGTAAACCCGAGTATGCTGATGATGGTTGCTATATATGCACCAAAAAACACGCATAACATTACTTTTCTGGATAATTACACCAACATATTTATACAGGATGCACTATTGCGTGTGCCGGGTGTCGGCAGTATAAACCGCTTTACTGATGATTTCAGTATGCGTATCTGGATGAATCCGGAGAAGCTGGCAAGTTATAGCTTAACACCTACCGATGTAATTAATGCCTTAAACGCGCAAAACGTACAGGTAGCTGCCGGTACCGCCGGTGTACCTCCGCAGGCATCAACCCAAACTTATGAGTTAGGTATATTGGTGAACGGGCGTTTGAGTAAGGTGTCGGAATTTGAAAACATCATTGTAAAAACTAATCCAGCTAATGGCGAATTGGTTTACCTGAAGGATGTTGCCAGGGTTGAACTTGGTAAGTTCACTTTCTCAAGTAATTCATTTGTTGATGGTCACCGTGCATCATACCTGCAAATTTATCAGGCACCGGGTAGTAACGCGTTACAAACTGCGCAAGGTGTATATGATGAACTGGCCAAATTAAAACAAACGTTCCCTTCGGATGTACAATACAGCGTCCCATTTGAATCGGTTACTGTTGTAAAGGTTTCAATGGAAGATGTGGTTGGCACGCTGTTAAAAACACTTGGGCTGGTGGCTATCGTAGTTTACCTGTTCCTGCAAAACTGGCGTTCAACACTTATACCGGTACTGGCTATCCCGGTATCTATATTTGGTACGTTCTGCTTTTTCATCCCATTGGGCTTTACCATAAATACCTTAACCATGTTTGGTTTCGTGTTGGCGATAGGAATTGTGGTGGATGATGCCATTATCGTCGTCGAGGCGGTACAGCATTATATTGATGAAGAAGGTATGACAGCCAAGGAAGGTACCTACCAGGCTATGAAGGATATATCGGCCCCGGTTATAGCAATTGCATTAATCCTTGCTGCGGTATTTGTGCCTGTGGGCTTTATACCAGGTATTGTTGGACGTTTGTATCAGCAGTTTGCTATTACCATTGCTATATCGGTTGTTATATCAGCATTTATAGCATTATCATTAACCCCGGCACTTTGTACCTTGCTATTAAAACCAACCAGTATCACTAAGGATGCAAAAGGTATTAATAAACTGTTCTTTAAATTTAATGCCTGGTTTGAGCGCATTACAGCCACCTATACCAAGGGAGTAAAGAAAAGTATCGAAGGATCAAAATACATTGTTATTCTGTTAGTTTGCCTTTGCGCAGGTGCTTACTTCCTGTTCCAGGCTAAGCCAACAGGGTTCATCCCGTCAGAAGATGATGGCAACTTATATGTAACCTTCCAATTACCACCGGCTTCGTCTACAGCTGCATCGGTTAATTTAATGAGTAAGTTAATGCAGGTAGTTGGTTCAACGCCGGGCGTGGCGCACTATGCGGCTTTATCGGGATTAAACGTTGTAACCAATGCCAGTAACTCAAATAACGGTACTATATACTGCCAGCTTGCCCCATGGGATGAGCGCAGTGAAACCAGTCAACAGGTACCGGGCATTGTAGCCGTTATGCAGAAACGCATAAGGGATGCCGGAATAAAGGATGCCAATGTGCAGGTAATACAACCATCACCTTTACCGGGTGTGGGTACTACAGTTGGTTTTAGCATACAAATTGAGCAGCGCAGCACCAATGATAATCTACAGGATTTTCAAAAAGTGGTTGATAAGTTTGTTGCAGCAGCCAATCAAAATCCGGCAATAACTAAGGCTAACACCTATTATACGGCACATACACCAAACTATAATCTTACGGTTGATCGTGAAAAATGCGAGAAACTCGGTGTAAGTGTTGGTGATGTATTTACTACTATACAAGCTTTTATGGGTAGTTTGTATATAAACGATTTTACTACCTATAACCGCACATTCCACGTTGTGGTGCAGGCTGATACAGCTTACCGTACCATGATATCGGACATGAATAAATATTATGTGCGTAACCAGGCCGGTACCATGGTGCCACTGGGTACGGTGATCAGTTACCAGCCTATAGATGCAGCTCCGCTGATATCGCATTTTAACATATTCCGTACCGCTGAGGTTGATGGTTCATCGGCCCCGGGCTATAGCAGTTCACAGGCACTTGCTGCTATGCAGGATCTGGCTGCAAAAACACTACCCGAAGGCTATACCTATGAATTCTCGGGTTTGAGTTACGAGGAAATAAAGGCGGGTTCGACCACCATTTACATCTTCATGTTCTCTATAACCTTCGTATTCTTATTCCTGGCGGCCTTGTATGAAAGCTGGTCGGTACCATTCTCGGTATTGCTGGCTGTGCCGATAGGTGCGTTTGGTGCGATACTGGCCCTTTATTGCGTGCCAAGCTTAACCGACAACGTTTATGCCCAGATAGGTTTGATAACCTTGATAGGTTTGGCGGCCAAGAACGCTATTCTGATAGTAGAGTTTGCCAAAGTGCGGGTTGACAGGGGTGAGGATCTCCTGAAATCCACACTCGATGCTGTTAGTCTTCGTTTACGGCCAATCATCATGACCTCACTGGCATTTATACTGGGCGTACTGCCATTAGTATTGGCAACAGGTGCAGGTGCGGTAGCCCGCAGAACAATTGGTTATACTGTACTGGGTGGTATGTTCGCGGCATCAACCCTGGCTATATTTATAGTGCCGGTTCTTTATGTATTGATAACGAAGTTCTCCTACGGTAAAGAAAAACTGGATTACCTGAAAGCGCATCATCATGAATTAATGGAAAAAGCGAAGAAGGTTGAATCGCAGAATATAGATCCTGAATTGGAGTACGAAATAAATAAATCCCGTGAATTGAGTAAATCTGATCACGCATGATTGCAAATACCTTTATTAAAAGACCGGTAACTGCTATCGTTATATCTGTTGTATTAATGATTGCGGGTGTGATATGCATCAACAATCTGGCAGTAGATCAGTACCCGAATATTTCGCCCCCGAGCGTATCTATCAACGGTTCGTATACGGGCGCTGATGCCCAAACCGTGGAGCAAACCGTGGCGACACCTATTGAGGAGCAGGTAAATGGTACCCCCGGCATGGAGTACATGCAAAGTACCAGTACAAATAGTGGTGGTATAGGTATCAGGGTTACTTTTAACATCGGCACCAATGTGCAGATCGCGGCCCTTAACGTACAAAACAGGTTGGGTATCGCCCAGCCGTCATTGCCATCAGTAGTAAGTAAACTGGGTTTAACGGTACGTGCCAGTAACCCGGATATGCTGATGCTGATAGCGATCTATTCGCCCAAAAAAACGCATAATATTACCTTTCTGGATAACTATACCAACACATTTATTCAGGACGCCATATTGCGCGTGCCGGGTGTGGGTGATGTTAGCGCCCGTGCTGATCAGTTCAGTATGCGTATTTGGATGAACCCCGATAAGATGGCATCCTACGGTTTAACCCCCGCTGATGTTACCGCCGCATTAAATGCCCAAAACGTGTATGTGGCAGCCGGTGCTGTAGGATCGCCGCCGCAAAATTCATCACAGGCTTTTGAAACCGGTATATTGGTTAACGGTATGCTTAACAAAGCAGCTGACTACAAAAATATTATTGTAAAAACCATACCATCTACAGGTGCATTAGTTTACTTGAAAGATGTTGCGCGGGTAGAACTTGGCAAGTTTACATTTGCCAGCAACTCCTTTGTTGATGGCAACAGGTGTTCTATCATCCAGGTGTATCAATCGCCCGGAAGTAACGCCCTGCAAACTGCTGATAATGTTTACAATGAACTGAACCTGTTAAAAAAATCTTTTCCCGCCGATGTAAATTATATAGTTCCGTTTGAATCTATAACCATCATCAGGGTATCAATGGAAGAAGTGGTGGGCACACTCTTAAAAGCACTTGGCCTGGTGGCTATAGTGGTATTCCTGTTCCTGCAAAACTGGCGGTCTACCATTATCCCTATTGTGGCTATCCCGGTATCTATATTATCAACCTTTATATTCTTTATACCGCTTGGGTTCACCATAAATACCCTTACCATGTTTGGCTTTGTACTGGCTATAGGTATTGTGGTGGATGATGCCATTATTGTGGTGGAAGCCGTACAGCATTATATTGATGAGCAGCATATGTCGCCAAAAGAGGCTACCTATCATGCTATGAAGGAGATCTCGGCCCCGGTAATCGCGATCGCACTTATTTTGGCCTCGGTTTTCGTGCCGGTAGGCTTTATACCGGGCATAGTTGGCCGTTTATACCAGCAATTTGCCATTACCATAGCCATATCTGTTATACTATCGGCATTTATAGCTTTATCGTTAACACCCGCGCTTTGTACCTTATTGTTGAGGCCATCACATCACCAAAAAAAGAATTGGCTCGATAAGTTCTTCGATTGGTTTAATAACTGGTTTGATCGGGTTACCTATAAATATTCAAATGGTGTAAAGCGGGGTATTAAACATTCCAAATTTGTAGTTATTATACTGGTTTGTATATGTATTGCTACTGTTATTTTATTCAAAAATAAGCCATCGGGTTTTGTGCCTACCGAAGATGGCGGGCGTTTATATATTACCTACTCATTACCAGATGCCTCCTCAACTGCCCAATCGGTTGATGTTATGGAAAAACTGATGAAGGTGGTGAGTTCTACAAAAGGAATTCTGCATTACACAGCATCATCCGGCTTCAACATATTAAATGGCGGTGCAACATCAAATAGTGGTTCCATGTTTATCATGCTTACCCCCTGGGATCAGCGTACTACCAAACAAACCATGATGCCCGGTTTGCTCACCGTGTTGAAAAACAGGATAGCCAAGGCAGGTATTAAAAATGCCAATATAGTAGTAATACCGCCGCCGCCTATACGTGGTATTGGTATAGCTGCAGGTTTTAGTATGCAGATTGAAGAGGGCAGTTCGACCGACGATATACACGCATTTGAAAAGGCGGTAAACAAGTTTGTTGCTGCTGCTAAAAAGGTACCTGCTACCTCAACAGCGTTTTGTTATTTTTCGGCACACACACCGAGTTATGACCTTACCGTTGACAGGGAGAAATGTGAGAAAATGGGCGTTAATATAACGGATGTTTTTTCGACAATGCATGCCTATATGGGTAGTTTGTTTGTAAATAACTTTACTTTATATAACAGGACATATCACGTTGTTGTACAGGCAGATACATCATACAGAGCCTTGGTGTCTGATATTAATAAATATTATGTGCGCAACCAGACTGGCACTATGGTGCCGTTGAGTACATTAATTAGTTATAAACCTACGGTAGCGCCTCCGCTTATTACGCACTTTAATATTTTCCGTTCGGCCGAAGTTGATGGCGCAATACCGGATGGCTATAGCAGCGGGCAGTCATTAGATGAGTTAAAATTACTTGCAGCTAAAACACTACCTCGCGGATATACCTACGAATTCTCTGGTTTGAGTTACGAAGAGATAAAGGCCGGTTCTATTACCATTTACATCTTTATGTTCTCCATATTGTTTGTATTCCTGTTCCTGGCGGCATTGTATGAAAGCTGGTCGGTTCCGTTCTCGGTATTATTGGCTGTGCCGATAAGCGCTTTTGGAGCGATAGTGGCGCTAACCTGCCTGCCGCCGCTTACAAACAATGTTTACGCGCAGATAGGTTTAATTACGTTAATAGGATTATCCGCTAAAAATGCCATCCTGATTGTTGAGTTCGCCAAAATTAGGGTAGATAGAGGTGAAGAATTGATACAATCAACCCTGGAGGCTGTACGCCTGCGTTTAAGGCCTATTATCATGACCTCACTGGCATTTATATTGGGTGTGTTACCATTGGCCCTGGCAACAGGTGCAGGTGGTGCTTCAAGAAATACAATAGGCTGGACAGTTTTGGGCGGGATGATCGCTTCCTCAACTATATCTATCTTTATAGTGCCTGTTTTGTTTGTGATCTTCACACGTGTTTCATACGGTAAAAAACAATTGGCATGGTTACAGGCACATCATGAAGAGTTGATGGAAAAAGCCAAAAAGGTGGAAGAATCGAATATCGACCCAGAACTGGAATACGAAATTGCCGAATCAAACGCACGTAATAAAGCTGAACGCGAAGCGCATGGCCTTGATAGCAAAAAGAAAGAATAAGTATTTATTACTATAAAAATTTAATCACAGCCCTTTGGTTTTACCAAAGGGCTTTTTCGTATAGCTATAGTTTTTAATAAGGCATGGCAACGTCATATTTTATTGGTAATTTGCATTAGCGTAAATCAGGTTTTAATTTTAGGACGTTTTAACTACCTGTAAATTACTAAATGGACATTCCAACACAATATATATCATCCAATCCAACTTATAAAGCGGCTCTAAAGGCGTCAGCGGCTATTGAGCGCCATTTTGCGCATCAATTATCGCAGGCGTTTTTGCGCGGCGAAAAAAATCTTGCACCTGAACCGGGAAAGCAAGCCATTGAGGCAATTATCGATACTGCATTTTGGGCAAGCCTTAGAAAAGAAGAAGGGCATTCACCCAAAATATCACTGGCATTTTTACCGCCGGATAAGGTAAGCAAACCGTTGATATTTGAATTTCCTCTGGCTTTAACGGCTGATATATTGATTAAATTGGCCCCGGCAGTTGAACGCCCCGGTATACATTTGGGTGTATGGGAGCAGGATGGAGAGTTATACATATGGGGTACAACGCAAATTATCCCCGGCTTTTGTTTTGTGTTAGAGGTTGTTGAGCCTGGTTTATTAGTGGTTAAACATCGTAGGATTGATGGCTTTGGTAAATTTGTGAACGTTGCCGTATTACAGGGCGATAGCGTAAAAATAATTGACGAACAAAGTATCAGTTTGCCCGATTGCCCGGCGATGGTTAACTCATTGTTAGGGTTTTCGGATACATCATCATGGAATAATGCGGTTAACCTGCACGTGCAACTGGCAGTATCCATGCGTGCCCACGGTCGGGGAGGAACATTACTGGTTGTGCCATCCGCCAATGATAAATGGCGGGATTCCATTATTCAGCCGATCTCATATCCCGTTTTTCCGGCTTTTAACAGATTATCGATATTGATGAGCCTGGATGTGAGCGAGCATAACCTTGTTACCTGGCAAGAGGAATTAAACGATGAAATAGCATCAGTAGCGGGCCTTACCGCTGTTGATGGTGCAACTATTATAAACGACAAACACGAATTGCTGGCCTTTGGTGCCAAGATAACCCGATCGCCGGGCCGCGAATCGGTTAAACAGATGATGGTTACTGAGCCTATTATTGATTCGCCTGCACGGATCATACCGCCATCAAGCAATGGGGGTACCAGGCATTTTTCCGCAGCACAGTTTGTATTTGATCAAAGGGACGCCTTTGCATTAGTGGCTTCGCAGGATGGTAGATTTACCATTTTCTCCTGGTCGCCATGCGACCAGATCGTATTGGCGCACAGGGTTGACACCTTGCTGATATAGAAACTCCGGTTTATAACCTATATGAGTGAATTTGTAGTGGCTTAAATTAGTAACTGAGGTGATATATTAGCGTTAAATAAACAATAAGATCATCTCAATGAAGAAACTGGTTTTTATATACTTACTACTGCTCGCAGCATTCTACAACTCAGCTAACGCCACGCCTGTCATTTACATTAATGAGGTAGCATTTGACAGCAATGCCCCAAAATCGGCACTGATTGGTGATGACCAGCAGTATACAGGTAATGTAGGTTTTACTATTATCGATGCTGCAACTTCAAAAACTGTTTATAGCGGGATACTTGCCGGTAAACAACAGGTTGAAGATTGGGCACCGGGTAAATACTTTTATAAAGCTGATTTCTCATCATTAATACAAACCGGAAAATATAAATTAAGCATTACTATCTCTGGTAAAAAATATACTTCTGATATTTTTAAAATAGCCCATAATGCATTGGCTGAGTTAACTATTCCGTCGGTTATTCATTATTACCATAAGCAAAGAGCAAATACACCTACCGAACTGTCAGTCGACTCACATCTTAAACTTTTTGGCAGCGATAGCACAGTTGATCTGCACGGCGGCTGGTGCGATGCATCGGGCGATGTGAGCAAATATTTTTCGCACCTGGCTTATGCCAATTTTATCTCGCCGCAGCAAACGCCGCTGGTAACGTGGTCGCTCATTAATACCGATGAAGCTATACCTGCATTGTTGAATAAGTTGGGTGTAAAGGATTCATTGGATAATGAAGCATTATGGGGTGCTGATTATATGATGCGGGCTTTATCAAAGGACGATTATTTTTATATGATCGTGTTCAGCTATTTTAATAAGGATCCGAATGCGCGCAGGGTAGTGGGCCTCTTGGCGAATAGTGTAACTACTAATGATTATCAATGCGCATTTCGTGAAGGCGGCGGTATGGCAATAGCTGCATTGGCCCGCATCTCGCGCTGGAAAAGGCATGGTGATTTCACATCGGCACAATATCTGGATGGGGCGAAACATGCATTTGCCCATTTGCTGATTAATAATACCAAATATGATGATGACCATAAGGAAAATATTATTGATGACTACTGCGCGTTAATGGCTGCCACTGAACTTTGGATCAGCACTAATGATGACTTGTATAAAAATGAAGCCCGTAAACGAGCGCATAATCTTTCAGCCCGGTTATCAAAAGATGGTTATTTTATAGCTGATGATAACACCCGCCCATATTGGCACGCATCTGATGCCGGTTTTCCAATCATCGCGTTAGCTAGGTATTTGAAAAAAGAAAGCGACCCGGCTTATCGTTCACAGGCATTGCAAACTATAAAAGGCGCGCTGGATTATGAACTGAAAGTGACAGGCAATGTAAGCAACCCATTCGGCTATGCCAGGCAAACTTTCAGGTATAAGGATTCTATAAAAAATAGCTTCTTCATTCCGCATGAAAACGAAACCGGCTGGTGGTGGCAAGGCGAAAATGCCCGTTTAAGTTCGCTGGCTACAGCCGCAATTATTGGTTCGAGATTAGTTTATAACTCACCAAAAGATACAAAGAAAAAACAAGCCTTTACCGCATTTGCCTATAACCAGGTGAACTGGATACTGGGCTGCAACCCATACCAGGTTTGCTTCATGTATAAATTCGGCAGGAATAATGTGCCTTATATGCACTCCAATTTTGGCCATGGTTCGGAGCGGGGAGGGGTATCAAACGGAATCACCGGCAAAGAAGGCAATCCTGATGGTAGTGGCATCGATTATAAAACAGAGGACAATGGCAATGAATGGCGCTGGACCGAACAATGGATCCCACATGCGGCATGGTACCTGCAGGCTGTAGCTGCTATGGCTGATGATAAGTAATAACTATATTAGTACTGGTTAATTATTAATCCAATGGCAAAAAACAAAACTCTTGAAACTGAAAGCAGCGTAGCTGATTTCATAAATTCAGTTGTTGATGAAGCAAAACGGGCTGATAGTTTTCGTTTGGTGGAGATAATGGAACAGCAGACAGGTTTCCCGGCAAAAATGTGGGGACCTGCCATTATTGGTTTCGGCAGCTATCATTACAAATACGAAAGCGGGCGTGAGGGTGATATGTTATTAGCAGGTTTCTCGCCGCGTAAGGCTGCTATCACTTTATACCTAGCACAAGATCCGCAAAAGAAGGAAGGATTACTCCAAAGGCTTGGGAAACACAAAGTTGGCAAAGGATGTACCTATATACAGAGGCTAAGCGATATTAATATAGATGTACTAAAGGAAATGATAACTAACGCAGTTGATTATACTAAAGCCTTATATCCCAATAGCTAATCAAACACCGTTATAAGCGTCTTTTAGCAGTTGTATTTCCAGTTTGCTCATTTTAAGCATGGCTTGCATTACACGTTTTGATTTTTCAGGGTCCTTGTCGCCAAGCATTTCTCCCAATACCTGTGGTACTATCTGCCATGATACCCCAAACTTATCCTTAAGCCAGCCGCATTGGCTTTTTTCGCCGCCTTCGGATAGTTTCTCCCAGTAATTATCGATTTCATCCTGCGTGGTACAATTTACAAACAGCGAAATGCCATAAGAAAAAGTGAATGAAGGCCCGCCATTTAAAGCGTAAAAGGTTTGTCCCTCTAACTCAAAAACAGCGCTCATAAAAGTACCGGCAGGAGCAGGGCCCGCTTCGCCATAGCGTGATGTGTTGATGATCTTCGAGTTTTTAAAAACCGAGGTATATAAGTTCACAGCTTCTTCAGCTTGCCCATTGTAACTTAGGAATGTGGTTATCTTTTGCATGGCTTAAATAGGTTTATATATAACAAATATAGAAAGTATAGTTTATGGTGAAGAGGGTAAATGAAGACAATGTGCAGGGTTATTCAGGACAGAAATTATATGAAATTTAACAGCATACATTGTGTGTTTTTAAATCGTTATGTGCAGAATATCAGTTAGATTTGAGTAACAGCTATCAATTTTAAGAATATGGAAAATACAAACACAGCCATTACACTCGGCGCACAGGAAGGCGAATATCTGTCTGTTGTAGGCGATGCCTACCGGATATTAGTTAGCGGTAAACAAACCAATGGCGCTTTTGCCGTTATTGATATGCTGATACCTCCCGGCGGCGGCCCCGGTCCGCATGCGCACGGCGCATTTCAGGAATCATTTTATGTGGTTGACGGGGAGATTGAGGTTAAAACAAAAGGACATAGTTACACAGCAAAAAACGGCGCGTTTGTAAGCATCCCTGTAGGGGGCATGGTGCATTGCTTTAAAAATGAATCAAAGGAAATGGCGCATATTCTTTGTACTGTTGTGCCATCGGGTTTAGAAGAATTTTTTGAGGAGATAGGTGTACCGGTTGCTCCCGGCACTTTTCTGCCGCCACCTCAGTTGGATGAAGAATCCCTGAAAAAACTGCTCGCGATAGCTGAAAAATATGGGCAAAAACTATTCCCACCCGATTATCTGGATTAATAGCCGACTGTAAAAACGGCACTAAATATAACATCAATGATATTTACCACATAAAATATGCAGGCTTGATTAAATCGGGGATCAAATTTTACATAAATAAGTAAATAGTACCATTATTCCAATTAAAAGTACCAGAGTTGTATTTCTTAATCGTTGTAAATTTGTATCATGATAAAGGATCAGTTTCCAGTTATAAATATTGGCCAGTTAGATGAATTCAAACAGGAAGACATTCTCATCAGCCGATTTGCCCCTTACCTGGCTGTTCATAAAAACCTGCAGCATGCGCACAAGCATGATTTTTATCACCTGGTATTTTTTACGGATGGATCAGGAAGCCAAACTATCGATTTTGAAAGTTTTGCGGTAAAACCTTTCCAGTTTTATTTTATGATTCCCGGTCAGGTGCACCACTGGGCCTTTGAAGGGCATGTTGATGGCTACGTGGTTAATTTTTCGGCCAGCTTTTTTCAATCATTTTTACTAAAGGCTGATTACTTTGAGCAGTTCTCTTTTTTCAACGGTAATGCAAATGAAGCTGTAATTGATGTACCTGCTGCATTACATACTGACATGATAAATCTGTTTGAAAAGCTATTGCGCGAAAGTGAAGGCAAACAACGTGGTGCGCTGGATATGGTAAGGCTGTTATTGGTAGAGTTATTCATTTCAATAGGCCGTTTATCAGCGCCGAATGAACAAAAACAAGTCAGCCCGTATAATTTAACCTTGCTGAAAAGCTTCCGGAATTTAATAGAAACAAATTTCCGGACCTTAAAACTACCCAAAGAATATGCGGAGTTGCTTTATATCACCCCCAATCATTTAAACGCCCTGTGTAACGATCTGCTTGATATTTCGGCGGGTGAGGTGATCCGCAACAGGATAATACTGGAAGCAAAAAGATTATTAGTGAACCCGGAACTTGGCATTACAGAGATTGCCGGTCAGTTAAATTTTAGCGACAACTCTTATTTTACCAAATTTTTTAAAAAGCAAACCGGCTCAACCCCGGAAGAATTCAGGAAACAATTTATTACAAAAAGATCATGAAAACATTAAACTTAGTTATGGAAAAAGTACCTTCACAATTAAACGCCGCAGTACATGCCAAATGCCCAAGATGCCGTAGGGGCGATATGTTTGCAGGCCCTATGTACAGTTTTGGTTCACAAAAAATGAATGAAAAATGTTCTCATTGCGGCCTGGTATTTGAAAGAGAGCCGGGTTATTTTTATGTGGCCATGTTTGTAAGCTACGCCATGAATGTTGCCGAAATGGTTACTTTGGCGGTAGGTACTTACATTTTAACCGGCAGTACATCACCATGGTTATATTGCGCCATACTTTTGGGTGTTTCCTTTTTACTTTCACCTTTTCACTTTAGGTATTCAAGGGTTATTTTACTGTATTGGTTAACACCGGGCTTACATTTTGATCCGGAAAGAGCAAAAATGCATGAATGAAAAATTAAATTAAACTAATTTATGGAATGCATGTGATCCTTGCATCCTGAGTGTATGAAAGTTATAATTTATATGCTTTTTGTTCCAATGCTATCATTCGGACAAAAAAAGAGTGATACTACCAACCAAAAAAGTAAACTAGATGGTAAGTATTTTGAAGTAAAAATTGGAGATGGCGCATGTGCAGAACTTGCTGGTGGCGGTGGCTGCATGGAATATGATTATTTTTCATTTACTTTTAAAAAAGATAGCGTGAAAGTCAGCAGGTTTATGAGAGCGAATTGTAAAACTCCTGGCGAAGATTATTCTTATGAAACCAGCACAATATCAAAGCCTGCTTACTTTTGGTACACTATTAAAAATAATATGATAATTGTAGAGAACCCTAAAAGAAATACGTTTTATATAATTAACGATAAGATCTATTTTACTACAAGCCCAAATTTTTAGCAAAGTGTGCCACCTGTTTCAACTTCTTTTTGCGGCACACTTTGAAATAATATAAATTACCTTTTACAATATACAATTAATGATGCTTTGGCTATCACTTGTTTCCCTAACAGGAAGCCTGTTATAGCAGCAGTTGTTGAGGCTGTAGTGCCCAATTTAGCTATTCTTAAAGCATATACTGTAATAATATAACGATGGGCCGCTTCACCTTCGCCGGGGCATGGGCCCTGATAGCCGGGAGCGCCGGTATCATTTATACTTTGCATACTGCCTTGCGGGGCAACATTACTTTTAATATCACCTGCACCGGCTTTAAGTTCATGAACCGTTGCCGGGATATTTACAACCACCCAATGCCAGAAACCGCTGCCGGTAGGCGCGTCAGGGTCATACATAGTGATGGCAAAGCTTTGTGTGCCTTCCGGGGCGTTTACCCAGTTTAGTTCAGGCGATTTATTACCGCCATTGCAGCCAAAGGAGTTGGCGGTGAATTCATTGGTGAACTGGCCGCCCAGGTCATTACTTTTAATGGTAAAAGTTTGCGAAAATGCAGCCTGCATTACAAACAGACTGATAATAAGAGTGAAAATTACTTTCATGAATTTTGGATATTTTGTTTCTCCAAAATTCACGTTAATACACATTGAACCGGTATTGAAAACGGTTCAAAAACTATTGCAATAAGATCAGCTAACTACACTTTGCCGATAAGCGGCAGGAGTGACCCCAAATTTCTTTTTAAAAGCGGTGTTGAAATTGGATAGATTTTCATATCCATAAGTATCATAGATCTCACTGGCTTGCCTACCTTTTAATAATTCCGTACAGGCTGCCTCAAGCTTCTTTTCGCGGATATACTTTTGCGGTGATACATTATAAGCCTTTTCAAAATCGCGTTTAAAGGTTGAAATGCTCCGGTTAGCCAAAAATGCCAATTCATCTAAAGTAAGGTTACTGAAAAGGTTACTCTCAACAATGTTTTTCAATGATAATTGACTAATGTTTTGATGTTTGCTGAAAAGAGCGGTTAATTGAGCCGGGAACAATTCATAAATTACCAGTAAAAGTTCTTCCAGCTTATGTACAACGATGATGTACGATAACTGATGATTTCCGCAAATGAGAGCCTGTATACTTTTTATATATTCATTCAAATAAGGTGTACTTGCAAAATGAATATACGGCGGTGTATGCTCCGTAGCACTAACCCGGCTTGCAGTTTGAGGATATTTAGCCAGAAAATTAGTTACCAAGCTGCCTGGGAAAAAGACAATAAAGCTGCTGTAAGGGTCTTTATTAAGGCTATGTTCAGCAATAATAGAGTTGCCTTGCGGTATCAGCATTGCTTGTCCGGTTCTTAAAATGGTGTTTTCAGTCGCGCGGTAGATCTCCTTTTGTCCGTTTAATACAAAACTGATAGCATACTGATCAAACACAACATGGTTTTTAAATAAGCTACCCTTATCATGATAATGAACAAACGATATGTCGCCTGCTTTTATCTGTGCCTGGTGTTTAACAGCATTGGGTACCGAAATAATATCCATAGGCTGTAAAATTATTGAATAAAACCGGCTTTCAAATCCCGCCCGGCGGCGAACTTACTACTTAACCCTTATCTTTGTGTTATGAATTATTTTGATTTCTACGGAATACCTGAAGCATTCCAACTTAATGAAGGAGCGGTAAAAAAGAAGTTTTATGAATTGAGCAAGCTTTATCATCCCGACTTTTACGCCAATGAAAGCGAAGAAAAGCAACAGGAAATCCTTGAATTATCAACGCTGAATAACAAGGCATATCAGACACTTTCGAACCCGGCAAAGCGCCTCGAATACATTTTAAGGCTGCATGAACTGGTTTCAGAGGGCGCAAAACCACAATTACCATCAGATTTTTTAATGGAAATGATGGATATAAATGAACGCATAATGGAAGTGGATAGCGCGCATGAACTTGGATCGATAACCGGAGAAGTACTTGCTATTGAGGGTGATATGAATGAGAAACTGGAAATACTTACTGCCGATTATACCACTTTGGATGATACCGCGAAGGAAAGCCGATTGAATGAAATTGCAGATATTTATTTTAGACAAAAATATTTATTGCGAATTAAGGAGAGTTTAGATACATTTGCATCCCGATTTTGAACGAACTAATCCACCGTTCTTAACGTAGGCCCAGATGGCGGAATCGGTAGACGCGTTGGTCTCAAACACCAATAACTTCACGGTTGTGCCGGTTCGACCCCGGCTCTGGGTACAAAGCCTGATACGAAAGTATCGGGCTTTGTTATTTTACTTTACAAGTCTTCTTGTAAATCTTATTCTTCCTATTGCCGTAAATTACGGTTTAAATTCTTCACCAGCCACATCTGAGTGACCTGCTTGAGATTCGAACAATTCAATTGTTAGTGGCGTATCTTCTCTCTCTTGAAACAAGGTTGTAGGTGCGGCACCACCCAAACCTATCCCAACAGAAGCCAGGAGTATGAGCATTATAATGCATGCCTGCTTAAAACTTTTTTTAAAGCTTTTCATTTGATCAATAAATAATAAGGAATAGCTGAATAATCAGCATTAATAATTGCCTAGATGGCTATCTTAACGACACGACAATCCGTTAAAGGCAATCAATTATTCCTGACCGGAGTGATGAAAAATGAAGGTGATACAAGGCTTTTGAACAGCCTCGCGAATAGCTGGAAATTGTTTAGCAAGATTACTAAGCCGGATATTTATTAAAAGATCACTTAATAGTACAAGGTACTTATTTTTCGTATCTGGCTTATGCCAAATAATAGCTGTAGGGGAAGAATTATAATAACAGTCAATTTTTTGGTTAGATGATCGACCATTATTTGACTGGAATATTTCGGTAGATACTACCTGAATTTGTTGATTGGGTACTAAAACCAGCCCTGAAAACGACCATAAAGAAAATACAAGGGATATGGTTAGTAACCATTTAGTTAATTGCACTTTATGAAATATATGGGTGGTATTACTCATTAATTCACAAAGATAGGTTTTAATTATACGCACACAAATTGCCGCTTTTGGTTGATAGTAGGGTTTGAGTACAAAGCCTGATACAAAAATATCGGGCTTTGTTGTTTTAGATAATACTACACTGGAAAATAAACACCGGTAGCTTCTTCAGCCATATTCCACAGTTGTTTAGCAACAGTTTCATCTAAAGCATTTAGCGTAATAACAGCCTCGGCCGGATAGCCCCTGTAACCACCATCTTTATCAGGCCCATAAAGCTTGCCGCCTTCGGCATCTACAGCCACTGCAGCATACAGCGATGGCAAAGCGCCCTGCCACGGTTCCATAAGTTCACCTACACGTTCTACAGCAGCTTTAAACGCGTCAGGATCCATGTGCCGGGATAGTTCAGTTTTATTAGCGCCGGGCTGAGCAGCTATTGATAGTACATTATCACCGGCTGCGGTAATTCTTCTTTGTAATTCAATAGATAATATAAGGTCTGCTAATTTGCTCTGACTGTACTCACGCATCGGCTCATAATCTTTTTCTGATCTTAAATTATCAAAATCAATAGCACCACGCAGGTATGCCATACTACTTAACGTTACTATCCGTGAGCAGGGAGTGGCTTTAAGCAAAGGGTACAAATAACCGGTCAACGCAAAATGACCGATGAAATTCACGCCAAATTGTAATTCATAACCATCATCTGTTTTCGAGGCAGGAGGGATCATTACACCTGCATTATTGATCAATACATCAAGTTGTTGATGGTTCTTTATAAAATCTTCCGCAAACTCTTTTACCGCCTCCAGGTTAGCAAGATTAAGCAAAGCTATTTCAATCGTACCTGTACCGGTATGCTCTTTTATTGCTGTAGCTGCTTCCTGTGCTTTTTCAAGGTTTCTGCAGGCTAATACAACGTGCGCACCGACTTCATATAAAGCCAGGGCTGTTTCAAAGCCAATGCCGGTATTTGCACCGGTTACAATAACTGTTTTTCCGGACTGATCCGTGATATTGTTTTTTGTCCACATATTAAATTTATTTTATGTAGCAAAGTTCAGCAAATAGCAAGCGGCCACTATACCTTAATGAAACCAAAAAGTATAAAAATCAATCAATTTTCGATTGCCGGAATTTATTTGGCGGTACCTTCACACGGCTCTTAAAAAAACTAGAAAAGTGATTAGGCTCTTCAAATCCAAGGCTCCAGGCAATCTCAGCAATACTCCAGCTGGTGCTTTTGAGCAGGATCTTAGCTTCCTGCAATAGCCTGTCGTTAATTAACTGCGATGTGGTTTGCCCGGTTATTTCTTTCAGTGCCTTGTTTAAATGGTTTACATGGATATTCAATCGTTCAGCAAATGCCGACGGTGAGTTTACTTTTATGGTTTGGTTACTTAATTCAATAGGGAATTGCCTTTCCAATAATTCAGTAAATGAGGTAGCTATCCTGTTTGATGCGTTTGAACCTTGCGCTAAACTCCATATAGCAGGCTGCATTTTTTGCGCGTCATGTACTACTTCCATCAGCAGGTTACGCAGCAAATTATACTTATAACTGTAGTCGCCATGCAATTCATCATACATCCTGGAAAATATAGCGGAGTATTTAAGCGCCTCCATTTCATTTAATGGAATAATGGCATTATCAGTTAATTGGAAAACAGGATATTCGTTTATATGCTCAAAGCGGTTAAAAAACTCTTCAGTAAAAATGCAAACATAACCCACCTGCTGCTCGCTTACCCTTTCCCATAAATAGGGGATCATTGGGTTTGTAAATACAAGTGCGCTTTCAGTTATTTCTATACACTTATCGGCATAATGCAGCTTATTATGCCCGGTAATAAAACTCACTTTAAAAAAATTACGCCTGCTGTAATTAACCTGTTTATTGCCTGGCGAAATGATATCTTCAATTTTAAAGATATTGAAATTACCGGCCTCACTTTTTACCTTCCCCAAAACTTCATCGGGCAAATGCTTATAAAAGGTTTCGAGTTCAACAAATCTGGTCATTATCAAATGTACGAAAATCAAATTTGTCATTGTTGTGTACATACTTATTTTGAATTTGTCATTATAAAGGCTTTTCACACTTCACATAAAAATTATCATCTTTGCATCGTATACCTACATACTCATAAACTATGCTTTTTGAACAAATGCGGCAGAAGCCGTTTTTTATACTGGGCCCATGCGTAATGGAAAACCAGGAACTATTATATACCGTTGCTGAAAAAGTTGCCGAAATAGGGCAGAAGTACAATATCCCGGTAGTATTTAAATCATCATTTGATAAAGCTAACCGTACATCAATACACTCATATCGCGGCCCGGGTATTGAAAAAGGGCTTGAAATGTTGCTTAAAGTAAAAGAGCGTTTCGGCCTGCCGGTACTAACTGATATACATGAAAGCTACCAGGCCGCCATTGTTGGCGAAGTGGTTGATGTATTACAGATCCCAGCTTTCCTGTGCCGCCAAACTGATCTTTTAGTCGCGGCAGCAAAAACAGGTAAGATCGTAAATATTAAAAAGGCGCAATTCCTGTCGGGACAAGATATGTTTTATCCCGCCCAAAAAGTAATTGAGGCCGGTAACGATCAGGTGATATTAACCGAACGCGGCAATATGTATGGGTATAATAACCTTGTTGTAGATTTCAGGAATATTCACGACTTGAAGACCTTCGGCCACCCGGTATGTATGGATTGTACGCACTCTGTACAGCGCCCCGGCGCAGCTGGCGGCAAAACCGGTGGCGACCGTACCTTTGTACCCATGATGGCTCTGGCCGCTAAAGCGTTTGGTGCCGATGGTTACTTTATGGAAACACATCCCGACCCGGACAATGCCCTTAGTGATGGCCCAAACATGGTTAAATTACACGATCTTGAAAACGTGATAATACCATTGCTTGGATAATTTATTTGAAATTAAAAACCATACTGTTGAACGGGACTTACATAATACGATGAAAGATATTGCCAAAAGGGTTTTTGATATTGAAATTGAGGCCTTGCAGCATGTTGCAGGTTTAATTGATGATGAGTTTGCAAAAACAGTAGAGGTTATATTAAAAGCCAGTAGTAAGCTTATAGTTATTGGCATTGGTAAATCGGGGCTTATCGGTAAAAAAATAGCAGCTACGCTATCAAGTACCGGTACTCCCAGTTTTTTTCTGCACCCTGGCGAAGCTTTTCACGGCGATTTAGGTATGGTGGGCGAAAATGACCAGGTGTTGCTGGTGTCTTATTCGGGAGAAACAGACGAAGTGTTAAAACTCATTCCTTTTTTAAAATGGAATAAGAATGTCATTATAGGCATTACCGGTAATACGGAATCAACCATAGCCAAAAACAGCGACTATCATCTTAATATAAATATTACCCGCGAGGCTTGCCCATTAGCACTTGCACCAACCTCGTCAACCACTGCTGCTTTGGTTATGGGGGATGCACTTGCGGTGGCCTTAATGGAATCGCGGCAGTTTCAACAGGAGGATTTTGCCCGTTTTCATCCTGGGGGGAGTTTGGGCCATAAGCTGCTTTCAAGAGTAAAAGACTTGATGCGTACCGATAACCTGCCTTTTATAACCAAAGAGGCTTCATTTACTGAGTTGCTGCTTCGGATGTCAGAAGGTCGTTTGGGCATGGTAATAGTAGGAGGGGCGGGGTATGTAGAAGGCGTGATCACTGATGGCGACCTTAGGCGGGCGTTATTACGCAATCCTGATACTTCTAAATTGAAAATAGCCGATATGATGTCGCCAAACCCGGTAATAATTAATGGTGAAGAATTTGTTGGGCAGGCAGAAAAATTAATGATGGCGAAAAAAATAACCACCATACTTGTAGGAAATGCCGAACAAAGAAATATTACCGGAGTTTATCAAATTTATAATTAACAGGTCTGTTTAGGGTGAAGATTTATCATTTGTTAAACTTAAATACGATATACAACATATTGTCATGCTGCACTTGGGTAAGCGTGATATAATATGAGTGATTTTATAGATTTCTATTTTTAGTTTTTTATCGTTTTACTAAAAAATTAGCTATAAATTTCTAAATTTGTTCGATACGAGTTAAACCATATAAAATTTTCATATTGCAAACTTTTAGAAGCATTTTGTTTAACCAATTTTATATGTTTCGTAACAGAAAGAATACATGATTCACAGGTACGCAACTTTTATTAAGGCCGTTAATCTTAGCACCGATTATATTATATTAAATATAAGTATGGTGATTTCTTATTTTATAGTTGATAAATCCAATTTTTTTTGGATCAACAATAAAAATTATCTGCCTATTGTATTGGTATTTAATCTCATTTGGCTGCTGGCAGCTAACATTACAGGTTTGTATGAGCATGTTTTAAATAAAGATTCTATTAAAACATACAGGGGGGTAATTAAAACATACTTTATTTTTGTAAGTTTTATCTGCTTCACCATAATAATTCTCATTGGTACCAAGCCATATTTCATTACCCGCGAATACCTCTTTTATTCACTGGCGCTATTTGGGTTTTTACTGGGTTTGTGGAAGTTAATATTCCTGGGTATCCGTAAAAGCGATCGTACTTCGTTAATTGATAACCGTAATGTGGTTATTGTAGGCGGCGGCAGAATAGGGTATGATCTTTATCATTTCTTTGACCAGAATAAAGAACGTGGTTATAACCTGATCGGTTTTTTTGATGATCATTCAGAAAAAGTAAAAGATAAGCATTTATACCTGGGTAATACCGATGAGTGTATAAACTACGTAATAGCAAACAAGGTTGATGAGATATTTTGTACGTTGCCTAACTCCAAGGCCGATAAAATTGAAAAACTGATGCTTGATGCTGATAAAAATCTTATCCGCTTTAAGTTTATACCCGAGTATTACGATTACGCTAAAAAGCCTACTTACATACAAAGCTTTGGCCATATTCCCGTTATATCGGTAAGACCAGAACCGCTTGAAAATATATTGAACAGGGCTATAAAACGTCTGTTCGACTGTGTTTTTTCTATATTTGTTATACTGTTTATTTTTAGCTGGTTATTTCCAATACTGGCCATTATTATAAAGATCCAGTCACCTGGCCCTGTATTTTTCGTTCAACTTCGTTCGGGACGTGATAATAATCCGTTTAAATGCTATAAATTCAGGAGTATGCGCGTAAATTCAGACTCGGATAAAAAGCAAGCCAGTCGTAACGATTCCCGTATAACTAAAATTGGCGCATTTATGCGTAAAACCAGTTTGGATGAACTACCTCAGTTTTTCAACGTGCTGATGGGTAACATGTCGGTAGTAGGGCCAAGGCCGCATATGATAAGCCATACCGAGCAATATTCGCAGTTAATTGATAAGTTTATGGTAAGGCATTTTCTTAAACCGGGTATTACCGGCTGGGCACAAATAAAAGGCCTGAGAGGGGAAACCAAAGATACCGAAAGTATGCTTAAACGCGTTGAGGCGGATGTTTGGTATCTGGAGAACTGGTCGTTCCTGCTTGATCTTAAAATTATTTTCTTAACTTTCTGGGGAACTATTAAGGGCGACGAAAACGCATTTTAATAATGCCTGTTATTGTCGATCAGATGAATAGGGCAGTGGATCTTCCGGTCACTCCTAAAAGAATCATATCCATAGTACCTTCACAAACTGAATTACTGTTTGATTTGGGCCTGGATGAAAAGATAGTCGGTATTACTAATTTCTGTACCCATCCGGGCGATAAAGTCAAATCAAAAACTAAGGTTGGCGGCACTAAAAAGCTGAACATTGAGTTGATAAAGGAATTAAATCCTGATCTCATCATCGCCAATAAAGAAGAAAACGACCAGGCACACGTTGAAGAACTGATAAAATACTTTCCGGTTTGGATAAGTGATATCAACAATTTGCAAAGCGCTGTTGAAATGATTAACGGTGTAGGAGATGTGCTTGGTTGTAAAACACAGGCTGAAAAACTCAGTTACTTAATAATTCATCAGTTCGGTCAGCTTAAACCATCTCCATTAAAACTACGTGTTGCTTACTTAATATGGCGGAAACCCTATATGGTTGCAGGTAGTGATACTTTTATCAATAGCATGTTGCAACAATGCGGATTTTCAAATGCATTTAATTTAAGCAGATATCCTGAAGTAAATAACGAAATGCTTATCAATGTTAATCCCGATCTGGTATTCCTTTCATCAGAACCCTATCCATTTGCACAAAAACATATTGCTGAATTTAAAGTGATACTGCCCAATGCCAAAATAATGTTGGTTGATGGGGAAATGTTCTCGTGGTATGGCAGCAGGATGTTATTGGCTCCCGATTATATGTCGGGGTTCATAAATACACTATAAAACATCAAAATGTGTTATAATTATCAGCCTGTCAAAAATTAAATAGCCTAGGGATTAATGGCTTATGTATTTATGCTAAATAAATTTTATTCTTTACTATTTTACGCTATCTTTGCACCTCACAAAATCCTAATGCGGAAGTGGCGTAATTGGTAGCCGCACCAGACTTAGGATCTGGCGCCGCGAGGCGTGGGGGTTCGAGTCCCTTCTTCCGCACTGTGAATAAAACCCGGTCAGATTTGATCGGGTTTTTTTATTTTACTCCCATTATCAACTTAATTCCCGTTTTCAAGGTTGTTATCATCATTATCAAATTATCCTTAGTAGTTTCATTAATGATAATTTCAGCGCTTTTCAAGTAAGTTGTTATTCAGTGGGAGTTTATCCAATCGCTTAAAATTTGTAGATTGCCTTTATATTAAGTTTTCAGCCCTGCTGAGAATAGACCGCCTTGAAATAGGCACATAAAAACCAGCATCCCTAAAGAACCTTAAAGCCTTTAACCGCATAACCATGAATAAAGTCCTGTACATTCTTTTAATTGCTTTTTTAGGCATATCGGCTGCCTCCTGTATATGCTACAGCGTAATTGATTTTCAAATTGGGGCACCAATTTATACACTCGACTCGTTTGTTGCATGGTTTTTGGTGTTGCAAATCACTGCTGTTATCGGGTCAATATTGTTGTTTAAATATTATTACTACCGAAGCTACTGGTTTGCTTTTTACACGGGAATAATTGCCGTTATATTCAACCTCGGTTATACAACTGTCACTTATTTTATTTTAACCTCGGGAGAATTAAGAAGTTATTCTATGCCTGCATTTTTCTTTTCTCAATGTGCAGGTATTGTATACGCTGTAAGCCTTATATTTTCCAATACCCGAAAAAGATTCTGGATAATGCTGGGAGGGCTTTGTGCATTAGTGATGGGAGTAATTTTAGTGTCGGCAGTTATTGGGAGTATGTATATTAAAGATGCCCGGGTTATCGTCATGGTAGTAAAAATTGTGCAATGGGCTCCAATGTCTGGTGCCTTAATTAATGTACTGTTTATTATAAATTTCCTGGCTGAAATTAAGGCCTTAAAAACTGAGGACACTCATATAGCCGGACAGAAATGGGTAGAAAACACATTCGGTTTCGCGGCGGTAATAGCTTTTATCTTTACAATAGTATTTGGAACATTATTATTGAACCAAAGCAGTACGCAGTTATATTGGCAAAACTACAATGCCCAACAGGCGCAGCAATTAGTTAAGTTAGCCGGAGGAGCCAAAACCTTCGTCGATAGCAAGGGCAATAGCCTGCATTATATTTTAATAAAGCCAGTAAATTACGATAGGCAAAAAAAATATCCGATGGTTGTAAGTTTGCCTTATGGCGGTTACGAAGCTTCGGCTGCCGAAGCACTGTCGACTGACGTTAACAGGAAACAATACCCTGCGTTTATTTTTGTACCTTATTGCCCCGATGGCGAAGGTTGGGGAGGCATTCCCGGGTATCCGTCACTGGATTCATTGGTTTATGAAACTATTAATGCGCTCACAGATCCGGGTATAGATATAAAAAGGCGTTACGTAACAGGTTTATCGCGAGGGGCGTATGGTACCTGGCAATTTATTTGTACGCGGCCTGATATGTTTGCTGCAGCTATGCCGGTTAGCGGCGGTGGCGACCCTAAACTTGCCCCAAAAGCTGCTCATGTAGCAGTATGGGCATTTCATGGTGCCAAAGATAAGAACGTTCCTGTTAGCGGCTCGCGGGATATGATTGCAGCGATGAAAAAAGCTGGAGGGCATCCGGAATATACGGAATTCCCGGATGAAGCGCATAATATTTGGGACCGGGTTAGTAAAACACCTGGCTTGTGGGACTGGCTTTTCGCCCAAAAACGTGAATAGTGCAACTTAAATATTTGCTAAAAGGATCAAATTAGTCTATTGACAGGCAAAGCCGATCGCGAGATTAGCTAGTCCTTTCTTCTGTACTATATAAAAGCCTCTCTAATCAATTTAGAGAGGTTTTTTGTTTTTTAAGGATTTTATGCGTTAACTTTATTTAATTAATAAGTAATAACCAATTTTAATCACAATGGAGAATCAACCAAACACTAAACTAACAGGTAGCTTTAAGCCCTTAAAGGCAGGTGCTAACTTGCAGGACACCAATAAGGATGAAGTTATAACTGTTACTGTTCGTCTGCGCAGGCAAAAAGCGCTGCCAGCAGACGCTATTAAAGGTAATTATTTAAGCAGAGAGACTTATGAAAATGACTACGGTGCTGCTGCATCAGAAGCAGAACAAGTAGAGAATTACGCACATGAATTTGGTTTAACCACCGTATCGGTAAACCTGGGGCGCAGAAGTGTTCACTTAACTGGTACGATAAGTGAATTTGAAAAAGCCTTTAACACCACTGTAAAAAGTGAGAATAATTACCGGGTCTTAACATCAGAGGTGCAGATTCCCGAGGCATTGAAAGATGTTATTGTGGGTGTATTTGGATTAGATAATCATCCTATAGCGCGCCCGATGTTCCAGATAGCAAAAAGCGAAGGGAAGATCGTTTCGCATGCAGCAGCGCCCCAGGCTTTTACACCTAACCAATTAGCCGGAATATATGGTTTCCCGACAGGGGTAAACGGCAAAGGCCAATGCATAGCCATAATAGAATTGGGCGGCGGTTACCGCACAAAAGATATTACGGCTTATTTTAAAGAAATTGGTGTTACTAAGCCAACAGTAAAAGCGGTTTCGGTTGATGGCGGAAAGAATAGCCCTTCAACTGCTGATGGCGCCGATGGCGAGGTGATGCTTGATATTGAAGTTGCAGGGGCTGTAGCACCCGGTGCAAAAATTGTTGTTTATTTCGCTGGTAATACCGATCAGGGATTTTTGGATGCCATTACTAAAGCCATCCACGATACACAGAACAAACCATCGGTTATTTCCATTAGCTGGGGATCAGCAGAGATAAACTGGACACAGCAGGCATTTGATAACTTTAACGAAGCCTTTAAAACTGCAGCCGCACTGGGTATTACTATTTGTGTTGCCTCCGGCGATAGCGGATCGAGAGATGACCAGACCGATGGCAAAGTTCATGTAGATTTTCCGGCATCAAGCCCTTACGCACTGGCGTGCGGTGGTACTAAGCTGACAGTAAATGGGAATAAAATCGTATCCGAAGTGGTGTGGCATGAATCAAGCGACTCAGCAGGCGGTGGCGGTGTAAGTACCTATTTTCCATTGCCCGATTACCAGGCTAACTCAAATGTTCCGCTGGAATTGGATACCAAATTTAAAGGCAGGGGCGTGCCAGATGTAGCAGGGGATGCGGATCCGGATACAGGTTACAAAGTACGGGTAGATGGGCAGGATATGGTTATAGGTGGTACAAGTGCCGTTGCACCATTAATGGCCGGATTAATTGCTCTTTTAAATGAAAAGGGTGGAAAATCTGTTGGTGATATCCATGCACAGATCTATGCTAACCCCGGTTTATTGCGTGATATAACCAGTGGCGATAATAAAACCACCTCGAAAAATACAGGTTATACAGCCGGTAAAGGCTGGGACGCTTGTACGGGTTTAGGTGTATTATCAAAGCTGAGTTAAATAGCAGCAAGCGTAATTGCAGAACTGTTGGGGAAAGCTTGATAGCGTATATAATTGCCGTTTTTATCTTTTAGTGATGTAACCAATTGCTTGTGTTTTCCCTGTAAAATGCTGACCTTTTTCCAATTGGCCGGAACATAGGTTTTAAGCGTTAAGGGAATGTTATACATTGTTTTGTCAAGCGGATGGTTTAGCATGATTTGGATTGTGCCGCTGTGAACCTTGCTTTGCAGTTTAGCACTTTCGCGTTCGCGCATGTATTTGGTTACATCACCAAAAGTGGCAATCCATAACTTATTTTCCCTGTTCTTAATATAGGTGAAATAAGTATCAAGCAAAGTATGTGGTAAAGCCTCGTAACCTAAACCGTCTACGCCATGTATTACCAGTACCAGCCAGGTATTGTTTTTAACTTCAGCGGTATCAACCCACGATTGCATTAGCGGCAGCGGTGTTTTAGTAGTTGCACCGCGTTGCCATTGTATATAATCTTTATCAGTAGTACCGGGGGTATTTGTGCTGGCGCGATCAATTTCTTTTAACCATGGTTCAGGCATGCGGTTGCGCAATGCAGGGTATATTTTATAAGCATATTGCATTACCCGTGAGTTTTCATAACCATAAGGCACCTCGGCCGAGAATGTATATTGCTTACCTAATTTATCCTGTATCTCGGCCTTGCTTTTCTCCAGTTCATAAATAATGTTTGCCGAATCCAGCGCCGGCATACTGGCATGCGTTATAGAATGACTGGCAAACTCATATCCCTTAGCGGCATCACGCCTGAAATCGGCCCATGTTGAGCCATTTTCCTGTAATACTTCATCGCATGGCTGATAGCCTGGTTTAAAAGCTCTATTACGTACTTTTTGATAGAGTGTATCCATTAGTAAGTAAGCCTCTTCAGTTTTTCCCTCATCGTACAAACTGGCAGCTTTGGTATGATAAGTGATGGTACCCTTATAACCCAGGTAGCCAGCCGCCGAACACCGCTCGAAAAAGTTTTCAGCATTGGTTGGGATCGTAGCCGACTCTTTGATGATAGTTTTTACCGGCCTGCCTATAAACTTTCCATGATAAGTTGAACCCGGTATGCCACCCGTAATAACGAAAAATGTTGCCGGTAACTTTAATCGCTCCATAATAGGTAGCGCGTATTTAAACTGATTAATGTTGCCATCGTCGTACGTAATGGAAACCGCACCAATTTTTCCGTATTGCCATTTGGTGATCTCTGTATGACCAATATTTGTTTGAGCATAAACTGCCCAATTCGTTATCGAATAGATAATACTTAAAAGAAGTACAGATTTTACAGGTAACGGCATATTTCAAATATAAGCGAATAAAAATATTTTGTCGCTTGCTTTTGCTTGATTTAATGCCTGAAAGAAGACGGAGCCGCGCTTGTTTGCTTTTTAAAAAAGTGATTGAAATGTGCCGGATCCTCAAAGCCAAGGCAATTGCTGATCTCAGCAATATTCCAGTTGGTGTGTTTTAGTAAGGCCTTTGCTTCCGCTGTCATGCGCTCAAATATTACTTCGGTAGTGGTTTTTCCCATAGTTTGACGGATGGCACGGTTAAGATGATTCACATGAATACAAAGTTCCTGTGCAAAATCTTTTGCTGACCGCATCCTGACTTGTTGTGAAAGGGATTCGATAGGGAATTGTCGTTCTAATATATCGTTAAAAACGGCTGTAATACGGGCATTGGCGTTAATGTACTGATACAGCGTTTCGGATGGTTCCATTTTTAAAGCATAATGGATCATCTCTGTGATATAACTCCGGATCAGGTCGTATTTAAAAGGATAGGCTGAGGCTATTTCATCCTGTATCTTTTTATAAATATTGGTGAGTTGTTCGTCCTGCTGCTCATTCAGCACATAAGCAGTTCTTGCTCCTGGCGCAAACATGGGCAGGTCCTTAACATTGCTGCGGATATGATCGCTAAAAAAGGCTTCTTTAAAAATGCAATAGTAGCCGGTGGTATCTGTTGATAGCGGCTCAAATTTATAAGGCACCATCGGGTTAAAGAACAATAGGGTAGAACCGGATACTTCCAGGCTTTTATCGGCATAATGAAAAAGGTGTCTGCCTCGGATCAGCATGATCTTGTAAAAATCGCGACGAGTGTACTTTACTGGTGTCGCACCATGCCTTCTATCCTCAAAATTAAAGATATTGAAATGCCCAACGTCCTTTTTTAAGTCGTCGGGCATCCAGTTAAACTTTCGCTGGTAAAACTGCTCAAGTGTTTCTGTTTCTGCCATATTGCAAAATTAAAACAATTACGCCGGGAAATCTGTACTCAGGGTCAAGTCTTTCCATTGCTCCAGATCGTTACCCAGCAGGGTGATTTTTGCCGAGGCTCTGGCATAAGCATCACTGCCTAAAAATAACCTTACCGGGGGCTCAGGGTTTTCAGCCAGCGCTATAAAAGCTTCGGCTGCTTTTTCAGGATCGCCAGCTTGTTTGCCATTCATGGTATGAAATTTTGCATGTGAATTTCTGATGGCCTGGTAATCATCGATAACATTGTTAGCCATAACCAATGATTCATCCGAAAGAAATTCTGTACGGAACGCGCCCGGTGCAACAACGGTTACCTTTATGCCTAAGTCGCGTACCTCTTCAGCTAAAACTTCCGTCATGCCGGTTATTGCAAACTTGGTTGCTGCATAAATACTCCAACCCGTTGCTCCTGCAAAGCCGCCGATTGAAGAAATATTAATGATATGGCCTGATCTCTGTGCGCGTAAAATCGGCAATGCGTGATGGATAACCTTAATAGTCGCGAAAACGTTCACATCAAAGTTGTTATACACATCTTCTTGTGAGAGTTCTTCGATAGAACCGCCTATACCATACCCGGCGTTGTTTACAATAACATCCAACTGGCCGAAATGGGCTTGCGTTTTTTGGATTGATTGTTTGATGGACTCGTCGCTGGTCAAATCAACTTCCAGTGCCAGAAATTGGTCTTCGTTAGCTGATCCGACAGCATTTTTTAATTGCTCAGTCGTGCGGGAAGTAGCCGCAACTCTATAGCCCTCACTTAATAGTTTTTTTGCCAGGGCCAGGCCTAAACCTTTTGAAGCACCTGTAATATACCATACTTTTTTTGTGTTCATGATCTCAAAATTTTATAACACAAAGGTGAGGTATAATGGATTAATTTAGATTGACTGTATCAAACCAATACTTGTCAAATTCAAACAATTTAAGGCTGGATATTTAACGCCTGATATATTTCGGCATAAAGCAAGCCGCTGCCGCCACCGTAATGTTGCACTACAGGTATTTTGTAATGTTGCTGAATTTGCTTTGATTCAATATCAGTAAGTCCTGCGCCTAACAATACGACGTTAAATGCAATGGTGCTGCTTTTTTCAATCGCCTCATCAGCATTAAAAGCGGCAGTGCCGTTCCATCCTGATTTATTATTAAGCAACCTGAGGATGGTTTTCATGATATCCGGGTGTTGCCCAACAATCAGTATTTCAATATTTTGCATGATCTTAGTTTTAAGGTTGTTAAAAAGACATGGGGACTTCCATTAATAAGAATTCTGCATCCTCCAATATCTCAATATTGAACTTGTCGATATCCCATATACCAAAGCCATCGCGGGTATTTAAAACTTGTCCGTTAATTTTTATTGAACCATTAATAACAAACACATATACACCGTTGCCTTCAGCGTGTAACTTGTATTCAGTATTCAGGTCTTTATCAAAACTACCTAAATTAAACCAGGCATTCTGATAGATCCATACGCCAGCATCATCGGGATTAGGGGAAAGGATCTGTTGTAATTTATTATGGCGGTCGTCTTTATTCAGCGTAAGCTGATCATACCGTGGTTCAACGTTCAGTACATTCGGGTAAACCCAGATCTGCAAAAACTGAACAGCCTCATCCTGATCGTCGTTATGTTCTTCATGAAAAATGCCTGTACCGGCGCTCATTACCTGTATGTCACCATCATTAATTACAGCCACATTATCCATGCTGTCGTGATGCTTTAAGCCGCCTTTTAGGGGGATGGAGATGATCTCCATATTATCGTGTGGGTGTTCTCCAAAGCCTTCGCCGCCGTCAACGGTATCATCATTTAAAACGCGAAGTGCGCCAAAATGCATCCGTTCAGGATTATAATAACCGCCGAAACTAAAAGTATGGTAACTTTTTAACCAACCAAGATCTGCTTTGCCTCGTGAAGCCGCAGGGTGAAATATTGTTTGAGCCATGATGTTTTTAAATTATATAACAAATTTACGTACACGGGCTTAGTTAAAAGTTGATGTAGGATAAGAAATGAAAATTGTAAAATCTTATTTACACTACTTTTTACCTTTCAGTATATGGCTTTGCATCCGGCTGAAAAACTCGGGTGTAACACCAATATAGGCGGCAATCTGCTTTTTGGGCAGTGTATTGATGAGGGTAGGGTACCGCTTGCAAAAATTATTGTAGCGTTCTTCTGCTGTCAGGCTTAAATTATCAATAAGCCTTTGCTGGTACGATACCAGTGAATTTTCAGTAATGATGCGGAAGAAACGCTCAAATTGCGGGATATCCAGGTAAAGTTTTTCCTGCCGGGATTTGGAGAGTAACAGGACTTCTGTTACTTCCAATGCCTCAATATTCAGTATGCCTGGTTTTTGGGTGAGCAGGCTATACATATCCGCTATCCACCAGCCAACGGGTGCAAAATTGAGTACATGCTCGAAACCATTCTGATCGACAGTGAAACCACGCAAACAACCTTTGGTTACAAAAGTGGAGTATTTACAGATCTCACCTTCCTCCAAAATAAATTGCTTGCGTTTATAAACTTTCGGCTGAAGTAAGGATATAAAATGATCCTTCTCTTCAGCCGAAAGCTGTATATGGCGGGTAATACTATCAATAATAAGACTGGTCGACATTAAGCCGAAAGTACGGCTTTGCAGCTAAAAATGCTAATCGATCAGGCAACTACACGGTTCCATTCCGGGTGGCGCTTTAAGAAATGCTGCACATAGGCGCAAAGCGGTACCATTTTTAAATGATGATCCTCGATATATTGCAACGCTTTTTCCACTAATTCTGATGCTACGCCTCTTCCTTCAAGTTCCTGCGGCACCTCGGTATGTACAAGGTAGATCTTATCGTTTTTTAGCATATAATCGATAAACGATCTGTGGCCATCAACAAACATCTCAAACTTGTGGTGTGCCTCGTTATTGGTAAGCGGAACTTCGGAATAATTCATAATAAATGCAATATACTGTTATTGGACAAATATTAGCTGGTTTGCCAGTTCAATTTCATCACCCGTAATGGTATGCGGGCGACCTTTGTAAACCTTAACAGTAGCATCGGCATTTAAGTTTTTTAATATTGCCGCGCTTTTTTCCACACGGCTCAATGGTACATGCGGATCAGGATCACCAGTAGTAATTAGTACAGGCGTATTGTCGAAATCACCTTTGTAGTTTGTTGTAGCCAGATCTTTTCCAATCAAACCGCCGGTAAAGGCAACTACACCTCCAAAACGTTTGGCGTTACGTGCTACATACTCCAACGTAAGACAAGCACCTTGCGAAAAACCTGCAAAATAAATATGCTCGGAAGGGATACCTTTGGCAATGATATCATCAACCAATTCGCCAATAATCTGCAATGCTGAATCTAATGCAGGTTGGTTTTGTTCAACCGGCATCATAAAGCTATAGGGGTACCAGCTATGGTTTGATGCCTGTGGTGCAACAATGGCCATATCCTTTATATTAAATTCACCGGCCAGCGAGATGATGTTTTCTGCAGTACCGCCACGGCCATGCAGCATAACCAGTGCCCCTTTGGCATTATCCAAAGAGGTTCCGGCTGTTATAATTTGTTTTTGATGTGTGTACATGATTAAGATAAAGTTGGAAGGTTCTGTTCTATCTGACTGCGCTGACTTTCATATTGAGCAGGCAGCATTAAGTGTGTGCCTAATTCCTCAACAGGCTCATCAACAGCAAAGCCCGGGTTATCAGTAGCTATTTCAAACAAAACGCCTCCCGGTTCACGGAAATACAGTGAGTAGAAATAGTTACGGTCTATCTTCTCTGTAATATGTAAACCCAGCTTTGCAATCTTATCACGGTATTCCATCAATGTCTTTTCATCCCTTACACGGAATGCCACATGGTGAACTGAGCCGCCTGCCACATGGCCCGCAACTTCACCGGCAACTTCAACCAGGTCAACAATATTTGCGTTGTCAACAGCATCAGTTATAAAGCGGTACCTGTTTACATGCTGTTCTAATAACCTGTACCCAAATACACCTGTTAAAATATCGGCAGTGGGCTGTATTTTGTTGGTAGTGATGGTGATATTATGAAAACCTTTAATCGCATTTTCAGCATTAATCTCATTGGTTTCCCAAGGCGTACGGGTATCCTCGTTTTTAGCTACGGTCAATTCCAGTTTCAAACCATCCGGATCGAGTAAAGTAAGATACTGTTCGCCAAACTTTTCGGCTACTTTATTATGGATCACGTTACGGTCTTCCAAACGTTTCACCCAGAAATCTAAACTGCCCTGTGGTACTGAATAACCTATCTCAGTAGCTTGACGCGCACCGCGGCGACCTGCTGTAATACCTTCCCATGGGAAGAATGTTAAAATTGTGCCAGGTGAACCTACTTTATCACCATAATACAAATGATAAGTATTAGGGTCATCGAAATTAACAGTCTTTTTAACCAGGTGTAAGCCCAGCGTTTTGGTGTAAAAGTCGAGGTTACGTTTTGCGTTACCGGCTATTGCGGTAATATGATGAATGCCTTCTATTTGATTTTCCATTGTTTTAAAATTGATTTGTTGATACAAATTTACTGCACAAATCAGCCAACAGACTTGATGTAGGATAAGAAATGAAACCTGCTGTTATTTTATGTACGATTAAGCATTCAAGCATCAATATACAGAGACGCACGAATTTTACCCCTTCATTACCACTACTTACAACCAAATAAAGTTTTTCACTAACCTGATTTTGTGGAATAACCTATAGGAAATAATCACGCTTTTGCATTATCTGCCTAATAATCAACCCAAATACAATCTTGTATTGGTAGTGCAATTGTAGTGTCGCCAAAATCTCTGTTAAGAAAACGTGAAACTAGCTTTGTGATAAGGCAGATCAAACCTTCCATTCTTGGTCTGTCGGCATTAACCAGCCATTAAACTAACCATCTGTTACTCATTACTAAAATTACTATGTAAAACTCATTATTAACTCATTAACTAAATTTTCTAAAACCTACTAAAAAAAGAAAAATGAAAAAACTATTACCACTAATTTTATTAATTCCATGTATTCCAGTAAGGGCGAGTTCGCTCTACAAGGAGCATATGGTAATTAATACAGGCTTGCATGTGAGCCAAAGCCTGCACACCAAAACCCTGCTTAATGTTTCAACCATTAAGGGTACGGTGAAGGATGCAACCGGACAAACACTACCCGGTGTATCAGTAAGTATAAAAGGTACAAGCGTTGGTACTCAAACTGACGCGAACGGACAATTCACCATTTCAGCCAAACCAGGCGATGTGCTGGTATTTACCTCTATCGGTTATACCAAAAAAGAAGTAAACATAGTCAATGTTAATGCCCTGTTTGTTGAACTTACAACTGATGCCAGGAACCTGAACGAGGTTGTTGTAACAGCGCTTGGTGTAAAACGGTCGGAAAAATCATTGACCTACTCAACACAACAGGTTGCAGGTTCTGAACTGACCAATGTAAAAACCGATAACCTTGTAAACGCCCTGAGCGGTAAGGTTGCAGGTGTTACCATTACACCGAGTGCATCAGGTATTGGTGGTTCGTCAAAAGTGTTACTGCGTGGTAACCGTTCGCTTGATGGCAATAACCAACCATTGTATGTGATTGATGGTGTGCCGATCTCAAATGATGGTAACAATTTTGGTCAGCCCGGTGATGCTTATGGTGGTAACCCCGAAGGCGGCGACGGTATAGGCAACTTAAACCCGGATGATATTGAAAGCATGACCGTGTTAAAAGGCGGTCCGGCGGCTGCATTATATGGCAGCGGTGCTGCTAACGGTGTTATAGTTATCGTAACCAAAAAGGGAAAAGCCGGTAAAACAACCATCAACTTTTCATCTTCAGCGTCATTTGATCATAAAGCTTATGAGCCAGCGTTTCAAAGCAAGTATGGGCAAACGTCAGCAGGGGCTACAACCAGCTTTGGGCCAGCCATTTCAAGCGCGCCTGATAATCTGAGCCAATTTTTCCAGACAGGGAACAACTATACTAATTCTTTGAGTTTAGCAGGGGGCTCTGATATTGCCCAAACTTATTTCTCTTACACAAACACTACTTCAAGAGGTATAGAGCCGGGCAATAAGCTTGGCAGGAATAACTTCGACCTGCATGAAACCGCTAAGTTTTTAAATAACAAGCTAACTGTTGACGGTAATGCAAATTACATTACGCAAACCCTTGACAACAGTCCGGCTTTGGGTTATTATTCAAATCCGTTAACAGGCTTGTATCTATTCCCTCGCGGGCAAAACATAGCGCCTTACAAAAACTTTGAAGGCCCGGATGGCACCAATGGTGTACCTACAGAAAACTGGCCTTTTCAGGAAGATATACAGCAAAACCCGTGGTGGATCATCAACAGGAACACCAACGAAGCTACCCGTAACCGTATATTGTTGAACGGAAGCGTTAAGTATGATATCACCAGCTGGCTAAGTATACAGGCCAGGGGAAGTTTAGATCGCAGAACAGATGTTGGCGATCAGAAATATTGGGCAGGTACACTTGCACCACTCGCTGCGCCAAACGGCAATGGTAGCTGGAATGGTTTTAACTCAACCAATTCGCAGCGATATGCTGACGCGATCTTGAATTTTAACGTACCTCTAAAATCAAAAGACTTTAAAGTAGATGGATTATTAGGTGCCAGTATTACCGATAATACCGGAACCGGTTTAACCTTCGGTCCATACCCGCAATCACCAAATCTGTTCGGGTTATTTATTCCCAACTTATTCACTATACAAAATATAGAAGTTGCCCCGGCAGGAGCCAATAACCCTTATGGCAGTAACGTAAGTGGTGGTACAACTTATGAAGATCAGACCCAGGCAGTTTTTGGCAGCGCCAACTTATCTTATAAGGATTGGGCATATTTATCAATAACCGACAGGGTGGATTGGTCATCAACTTTAGCATTTACGCCAACCTACCATTATAGCTATCCTTCAGTAGGTTTATCGTTTATTTTAAACCAGATGCTGCAATTGCCGCAGGTGATAACCTATGCCAAAGTAAGGGGTGATTATGCATCGGTAGGTAACTCACCGGGTGCTTATCAAACCAACCCGGTAAACTATCCTAATGCCAATACGGTTACATTTAACTCAACCGCGCCGTACCCAACATTAAAGCCGGAAATCACAAAAACTTATGAAGCTGGTGCCGATCTGCGCTTTTTAAATGATAAACTAAGCTTTAGCTTTACCTTATATAAAACCAATACGATTAACCAAACCATCGGTTTTTCTCCGTTGGCTACTTCGGGTTATGGTTCGGGTAATATCAATGCTGCCAATATTCAAAATAAAGGTATTGAGATCACCGTAGGTTACAACATGGTTCAAAGCAAGCAATTCAGCTGGAACTCGCAGGTTAACTTTTCACGTAACATTAATAAAGTGCTGGATGTTGCATCAAAGATCGGTATTGACAGTATAGAACTTACCAATAGCAGCAGCTATGTATCCGAAGTTAAAAAAGGCGGTTCTTACGGCGATATATATGGACAGACACTGCTAAAAAACAGTTCAGGCCAGTTATTGCTTGAGGATGATGGAACACCGCAAAAAGGTGACTTTGTTAAGATAGCTAATCCTGAACCCAAATTTCAGTTAGGTTGGAACAACAGTTTTAACTATCAGCATTTCTCTTTGAATTTCCTGGTTGATGGCAAATTCGGCGGACAGGTTGTATCTGTAATGCAATCTATACTGGATTCATACGGCGTATCAAAAGCTTATGGCGATGCCCGTGCTGCAGGTGGTGTAAAAGTGAATGGCGTAAACCCCGAAGGTAAAGCTATAACTACAGTTGACGCCGAAACCTGGTATACTGCCATAGGCGGCCGTAATGCTGCTTTGGGCGAATATGTTTATAGTGCAACAACTGTACGCTTGCGCGAGATGGCGTTTGGCTACACACTACCAGTAAATAAGAGCGTATTCAAGAGTTTTAAATTATCATTAACTGGCCGTAACCTGATCTACTTCTATAGAAAAGCACCATTTGACCCTGAGATCACTTCATCAACAGGCAATGGCTTAGGCGGTGTGGATATATTTAATCAACCTGCATTGCGCAGCTATGGCTTAAAACTGGATGTTACTTTATAAGCATTTTTAAAATCAGCAATAATGAAAACGATATATAGATCAACAAAACATAAAAAGAGCAGCTATTATTTGGTTGCCCTGTGTGCAGTGGTAATAGGATTAACCAGCTGTACCAAAAGCTTTCAAAAATACAATACAGACCCATCGGGCATACCCAATAAAGATGTACAGATAGCCTCGGTTTTTATACCGTTTGAGCAGGAGATCATGTATTCAGCAGATGACGGCTACCAGGTAGGGCAAAACTTAAATGCGGATATTTATGCAGGATATTCATGTCCACCGCAGTTTTTTGGTACCACATTAAATAATATGAACTATGTTTTTGTAGATAACTGGAACCAGGAAGCATTTAATAGTATATACACAAACTTACTGGGCCCGATTAAAAATAAACTGGCTGCAACCGGTGTGAAAACTACGCTGCCTGATTTTTGGGCAGTTGCATTAATTGTACAGGTTGAAGCTATCGACAGGATAACAGATAAATTCGGCCCGGTACCTTACAGCGCGATAGGTAAATCATTAACAACTACACCTTATGATACGCAGCAAAGCATCTATCAGCAAATGTTCGCGCAGCTGGATACAGCTACATCAAGCTTAAATGCTTTTATTACTGCAAATCCTGGTGCAACCCCATTTGTAAATTCTGATGTGGTATACGGTGGCGATTATACCAAATGGTTGAAATTTGCTAATTCCTTACGACTTCGTTTAGCTATGCACCTTACAAAAATTGATTTGGTAACGGCACAAAAACAAGCGGAAATAGCCTTAGCTGCACCGGGTGGCTTATTGTCAGACCCATCGGATAATGCGGCTATTGCCGTAGCAGGGCAGAATGATTACTGGCAAATTACAGCAAGTTATACCGATAACTCTATGAATGCCTCTATCGGTACATTTATGGTAGGTATGAAAGACCCGCGCCTGCCGGTTTATTTTACCCCGGTTGATGTTACTCAAGGACCGCTTCCGGCTCAATATGCGGGGAAATATATCGGTATCCGTTTGGGTACTAACGTACATTCAAAACCGCTATACTCAGGGTTCTCTGTGTATAATTACAATACTACCTTTTTGGTGACCTCAAAAGAAACCGTTATGACTGCAGCCGAAGTTTATTTCCTGAAAGCTGAAGCGGCTTTGAGGGGCTGGACAGGTGCAGGTGACGCCCAAACAGACTACGAAGCAGGCATAAACAGTTCAATGGCGCAATATGGTGTAAGCAGCGGTGCAGCAGCTTATATTGCAGATGGTACCAGCAAGCAAACAGATTATGTTGATCCGCAAAATGCTGCTGATAATATAGCTGCGCTATCAACCATTACCGTTAAATGGGATCCATCTGCAACCAATGAAGTGAAACTGGAACGAATCATCACCCAAAAATGGCTGGCTATGTTCCCCGAAGGACAGGAAGCCTGGACAGAGTTCCGCCGTACGGGATATCCTAAAATATTCCCGGTTGTGAACAATCAGAGCGGTGGTGCCATCAGCACCCAAATTCAGGTAAGGCGTTTATCTTACCCGATAAGTGAATATTCAACCAACGGCCCTGCTGTAAAAGCCGGTGTAGCCCTTTTAGGTGGCCCAGATAATGGCGGCACACGTTTATGGTGGGATGTAAATAAAGGTAATTTTTAAAACCTGAACACTATCTAAAAAGAAAGCCGTTTCATGATATATGAAACGGCTTCTTCGTTTATGTTAGCGCAGGATATTTTAGAAGTTATAGTTACGTTTTTTAGCGTACTCAGCAATTTTTGAGCCTGCATCTGCATCAAGCAGGATTTCACAATTGGGGTGTAATTGTACCACAGATGCCGGTATGTCTGTTGTTACCGGGCCGAGTATGGCTTGTTCAATAATATCTGCTTTATGGGGCCCTTTAGCAATTAGTATCAGCTTACGGGTGTGCATTATATTTTTTACGCCGCGGGTTAACCCGCCTAATATGGTTTCAGGCGGCACCTGTGTTTCTCTGCGTACACGGGCTTCAAAATCAGGATCCATTGGTGATACCCATGTTTCACTTTCAAATGGCGTACCGGGCTGATTTATGCCTATATGCCCATTGCTGCCTATGCCCAGCATTTGCAGGTCGGCGCCTCCACGTTCGGCCAGCCGTTTTTCAAACAGGATCGATTCCGCTTCAAAATCATCAGAAAGGGTGGGAGGCATGATGAAGTTTTTTTCGGGTATACCTAAAGGGCCTGCTATCTGGTTTAAGATCATGGTGTAGCAGCTGCCTGCATATTCCCTCGATAAGTTGGTTAGTTCATCCACATTAAATAGCGTGATATCGGCTACATCAAACGGGTATTGATTATAAATTTCAGATGCAACGCGGTGCATTCCAATGGTAGTTTGCCCGGTTGAGAGGCCAATCGCTGAATTGCGTTTCTCCAGCATTTGGGCTATGATGCGCCATGCCGCGGTTATATCAAACTCCTGTTCGCTTTTGGTTATGGTTATTTTCATTTGTAAGTTTATAAAGCTTTTAATTCTTCATTAAAAAATTGATCAAATGCTTTGGCTGCAATTGCTTCATCATCACCCTCGATTAAAATGGTGACGGTTTCACCACCTTTTATAGCCATTGAAAGGATATTCAGTATACTGTTGAGCCGTACTATTTTATCGGGCCTTTTAATGCAGATGACAGATTTATAGCTTTTGGTAAGCCTGATTAATGTAGTTGCCGGCCGGGCATGGATGCCTTGTGCCGATGTTATTATATATTCCCTCGTGATCATTGAACGGTGTTCTCCTGTAAAAATTGAATAATGCTATCGGAGTTATCCATAGCCATTACCTTGTTGTAAATATTTTTTGCTTTAATGGTGTCGTTATTAATGATGATGTTTTTTATTGTCGGGATAGCTGCCGCGCTCATGGAGAATTCGGTTAAACCCATGCCCAACAATAATAATGTAGTTAATGGGTCTGATGCCATTTCGCCGCACATGGCAACGTGTATTTTATGCTGATGCGCCTGTTGTATCACATAATTTATTAGTCGCAATACACCGGGATTAAACGGATCGTATAAATGTGAGATCTTGTCATTCATTCGGTCAACAGCCAAAGTATATTGGCACAGGTCATTGGTGCCAATGCTGAAGAAATCAACTTCCTTAGCCAAAATATCAGCAGTTATAGCCGCTGACGGTATTTCTATCATGATCCCAACCTCAATACTTGCATTGAATGAAATGCTAGCCTGTAATAACTCCTGTTTTGCTTGCGCGATAAGGATTTTTGCCTGCCTAACCTCCTGTATATTGGAAATCATCGGCAACATGATTTTCAAATCGCCGAATGTGCTCGCCCTAAGGATGGCTTTTGATTGGGTAATGAAAATATCTGTTCTGTCGAGGCAAATGCGTATAGCCCTGTAACCCAGGAACGGATTTTGTTCAACTGGTAAATCAAAATAGGGTAGTTGTTTATCACCACCAATATCAATGGTTCTTACAATTACCGGTTTGCCTTTTGACTGTAACGCAACTTTTTTATAAAACCCAAATTGCTCATTTTCCGTTGGGAACGAATCGCGATTCATAAAAAGCAATTCCGTACGCAGCAGGCCTACACCTTCGCCTCCATTATCAAAAACCGCTTCCAGATCATCAGCGTTTGATATATTGGCCAACAGCTTTATTTCAGTTCCATCAGTTGTGATAGACTGTACATCTTTAAGTTGTTTAAATTTATTTGAATATGATATATAAGTATCTCTTTTACAATTATATTCATTGATTATTTTATCTTCTGGATTAATAAAAATAAGCCCTGTTAAACCATCTAAAATAATCAGGTCATTATCTTTAATAACGGCCAATCCATCCCCACAACCAACCACCGCAGGTATGCCTTTTGCTTTAGCAATAATTGCCGTATGCGAAGTTTTACTTCCTATCTGCGTTGCGAAACCGGCTATGTTCCGGGTATCCATTGTTATGGTATCAGATGGTGCGATGTCTTCAGCAATTAGAATCGTGCCGGGTTCAAAAGCTTGTGTAAATCCTGACTTTGATTTAATTAAATGCTTTAATATACGATTTCCAATATCCTGTATATCAGCTGATCTTGTTTGCATATACTCATCGCCCATTCCCCTGAAGATTTCAACCATATTGACGATTGCCTCTATTAATGCATCACTAACATTTTTCTTTTCAGTAGTGATTTTTTCAACTACATCATCCCGCAATTGAGGGTCGGATATGAATTCAATTTGCGTATCTAAAATGGAGATGTCTTCTTCGTGAAATGTTAAGTCGGGATTTTGTTTAATAGCTTCAATTTCATGAATAGCAAGATGAACCGCCTCATCAAACAGATTTATATTGGCTAATATGTCCGCTTCATCATTCAATAAAACGCCCGTTGTTTCGGCTTTGCTATTTTTTATAACACAAGCCCTGCCAATTGCAATACCCGGTGAAACGCCAATCCCTTTCATGGTTAAGCAAATAAATGTATCATACTGCCAACAAAACCCAATATCAGTAAGCCTAGTAACAAGTAAGCTGTTTTAGTACCTTTCTTTACAAAATAATACACCAGGAAGGTAAGTCCAAGCGGTATTATAGCCGGTATAATCTGGTCTAATATCCCCTGTATAGTTATTGCCGATTTTGTTGTGCCGATGGTGATGGGCGTAGTGATATTCATTAAAGTTGCAGGCATTGCGCCAACCACCATTAGCCCTAATATAGATGCTCCGGTAGTTAATTTATCCATCACATTGCTCTTGGCAAGGTTGCTCAGGAATTTGGTGCCTGCGTTATAACCTATAAACGTGAGGTTATACCTGAGCAGCAAGTGCGGGATGTTAAATATCAAGATAAAAATAACCGGTCCCATTATATTCCCCTTTAAGGCAAGAGAGGTACCAACGCCAGCGGCTATCACCTTAAACGTACCCCAAAACAGTGAATCAAATATGCCTGCCAGCGGACCCATTAGTCCTAGTTTAACAGCACTTATTGATTCCGCATCAAAATCTGCATCCCGACTGTTTTGTTCCTCCATTGCGGCTGTAATACCTAATACAAGGGTTGATCCGTATGGGCTGGTATTAAATAATTGCAAATGTCTTTTTAGCGCCTTTGCCATATCGCTTTTATCCTTGTAAACCCTTTTTAATGCTGGAATGATAGAAAATGCAAAGCCTGTATTCTGCCAGGTTTCAAAATTAAAATTAGCCTCCAACGCTAATGAACGGAAAAATATGCTCCGGATATCTCCATTAGTAAGCCTGTGGATTATTTCAGGTTCTTCAGATGATTGTTCTACTTCGCTATCGTCATCATCATTGGTATTTACAGGCATATATTGCGTAATAATGAGCGCGATAATTACCCCAATGCCACCAATGGCTATTATTGGCAGCTTTAAATAGCTGGCCAGTATAAAACCAAGAAAGAAATAAGGTGCTACCTTTTTATTGAACATCAGGTTCATTAATAGGGCAAAACCCAACGCAGGCAGCATATTGCCCGCAACCTGCAAACCTGACTGAACCCAGGCGGGTATCATATCCAAAAACGTGCGCATGGCATTTGCGCCTAATTGCAAGGCCAGCAATACAATAAAACCCATTAACAGCGGCCTGATCAATCCCGACAGGATATGCAGCCATTGAATTTTTTTATAATTACCTTCCTCAGCATATTGGTTGAACTTTTTGTTGAGCATCGCCCTTAACACAAACAGGGCACTGATCATCATCTCAGCCAAAATAGATACTGGTATCGCAATGGCTAACGCTATGGCAGGTCCCTTGCCCGAGATAATAGCGAATGCCGTACCTAATACACCGCCGGTAATAACATCAGGCGGAATGGCAGCGCCAACCTTTATATTACCCATAAATATCAACTCAAGCGTTGCGCCTATGATGACGCCCTGGTTCAAATCGCCAAGCACCAACCCAACTAACGGGCCGAGCACCAGCGGACGGCTCAGCAGGGTAGTGCCAAGGAAATCTTCGGAGTGACCGAACATGGCAATCAGCGCAATAAGAATAAATGATACTGACACTTATATAAGGTATTTAAGGTTGAAAAAGTATTAATTTATGTGTTTAATGTTGGTCATATCAGGCTTTCAACCAGTTGCTTGCTATCCGTAGGCACCTGGCGTATTTCAAGTTCAATACCTTTGTTTACCAGTTCTTTTATAACGGGTATATCATCATCGGTAATAGCAATTGCTTTTGAAATGAGTTTAGTGCCTTCTTTTGACCGTAATCCGCCAAAATTTATCGACCTTATTTCGGGTACATCAACAGCCAGGGTATAAGCATCTGCAACACTGTTTATGATCAGCAATATATTCAGTTTCTTATGCTTATCATCATTTAAGAAAATGGCAGCATCTTTTAATGATTTAATTAAAAGCTTTGTTCCTGCTGGTCTGGCCAGGTTTAATGTCATCTTTAAAAATTCATCCTTCGCCACTTTATCATTAGCTATAATAAGGCAATCTGCGCTTAAAGCCGGTGTCCATGTAAATGCAACTTGTCCATGTAATAATCTATCATCAATCCTGGTTAGCTTAATCATCCTTCGCGTCTTCGTTGTTTGAGTTTATCAATTTGTTTATATATACCATTTGCTCTTTTGCATTTATAATGGCATCATCTATCACTTCGGTTATTGGCGTTTCTGTATCGGCAAGAACTATCTCGATAAGCAATGGCAAATTAAACCCTGATATTATATGTGCATTTGGCTTTAATGCCTGCTGTAATAATTGATTGGTAACGCTTCCGCCCATGATATCGGAAAAAATGATCAATTCATCTTCATCGCCGACCTCATCCAGTACCAATTTGATCTGATCTTCAATATTTACTTCGTTATTTACATAGGCCTCAATAATATACAGGCTCTCCGTATCGCCTATTATCATATTTAAGGATGATTTTACACCCTTAGAAAATGTGCCGTGCGTAGCGATCAGATATTTCCTTTTTTTAGGTTGCTCCATTAGTTGCTTAACTGGTTTAAAATATCAATATTTAAATATACGTGCTGGCGACTAATAAAACAGCTTATCTACCTGTGATTTTATACCTGTAAGTATTGTACTATTTACACGATACAATTATCCTTAAAAGTTAACTGATATGCTATTTTTAGCCCCCTACATAAGCACTACTGTAATTATAACAGGTAATTTATCCGGAAATACAGCTAAAAATTAATCCAATCAATAACCGGTTTGCTGGCTGAAATCTTTTTGAGGTTCTGCTTCAAAAGGTAACTAATGAGATACATTATTATAGCGTAGTGCTTATGTAGTGGTATGAAAATCTGTTCAGTAATTTCAATAAATTAGATTTGTGATAAGGGATTATTGAGCAGAGCAGATTATACCAATTAAACACCTTTAAACTATACCAGATCTTATGACCATATTAAAAACAAAAAAATGGCTGCTTTATTCCTTGCTGAATATTCCACTGTTTATTCAGGCGCAATCAGTAAAAATTGTAACCAATCACGTTGGGTATGAGGATAACAAAGCCAAGCATGCTGTTATTGTAAGCGACCACCAGCTTAATCTCGCAAGTTTTAATATTATTGATGCCAATACAGGTAAAGTGGTTTTTACAGGCAAACCTGCATTTAGCGGCCCGGTTGATAAATGGAAGAACTGGCAATTCTGGACTATTGATTTTACCGATTATAATACCGATGGCAATTATAAAATACAGATCCATTTGTCTGATGGCACCGTTTCCTCATATCCATTTACCATAGGTAAGAATGTTTTGGAGCAGGCTACTATATCAAACGTGGTATACTACTTTAAAGGACAAAGGAGTTCCGGTTTAATAGATAAGGCCGATCATCATTTATTATTGGCCGGTAAAACTACTGATACTGTTGATGCGCACGGCGGCTGGTATGATGCTACCGGTGATTACGGCAAACATCTTTCACATTTATCATTCTCTAACTACTTTAATCCGCAGCAGGTATCGTTAACTGCATGGAGTTTATTCAAAACTTACGCGCTTTTATCCGAACGCCCCGGGACTGATTTTAAACAGATAGACAGGCGTATATTAGATGAAGCCATGTATGGCGCTGATTATCTGGTAAGGGTACAGGCAAAAGATGGTTCCTTTTATCGTTCGGTAGCTGGCCCCGGCCCTGGGAAACTACCGCAGGATAGGGTGATACAAGCCAACGAGGGCAGTTATCGCATCAAACAAACCAAAGATGCTGTATTTAATAAAAATGCCGTAAGCGCGAACTGGCGCAGTTACCAAAGTAGTTATCGTTCAGGTGGTGGTATAGCTATTGCCGCTTTGGCTATGGCTTCGGCTTATCAAACATCGGGTGATTTTACTAATGCTGATTATTTAAACGCGGCTGAAAGGGCATTCGCGTTTTTAGAAAAGGATAATAAACTAATGGATTACGATGGCAAAGAAAATATACTGGATGATTATTGCGCATTAAGTGCCGCAACCGAACTTTATAAAGTAACTCATAAAGATGTTTATAAAACTGCTGCGGAAAAGCGTGCGACCAGTTTAATTAACCGTTTAGCCAACTGGAATGTTTATAAAAACTACTGGCGTGCCGACGATGCTGACCGCCCGTTCTTTCATCCGGCTGATGCGGGTATGCCGGTGGTTAGTTTGCTGAGTTTTTATCCTTATGCTTCGCCTGGGTTACAGGCAGCGATAAAGAAAGCTGTAAAACAATCGATGGGTTTTGAATTGACCATAACCCATGAGGTTAATAATCCTTTTGGTTACAGCAGGCAATTGGTGCAGGATACATCGGGTAACCGCCACAGCGCATTCTTTTTTCCGCATGGCAGTGATGCTGCACCATGGTGGCAAGGTGAGGATGCAAGATTAGCCTCTATGGCTGCCGCCGCACGGATGGCTGCTGGTATTTTTACCGATGATAAGGCCTACCAGGATAAACTGCAAAACTTCGCGCTCGATCAGTTGAACTGGATATTAGGGCTTAATCCTTTTGATGCCAGTATGCTGCAGGGAACAGGCCATAATAATCCGGCTTATGGTTTCTTTGGTACATTTCAGTACACCAATGCACCGGGTGGTATTGTAAATGGGATAACATCGGGCTTAAATGATGAGCACGACATTGATTTTAATATCCCATATACCACAACAGGTAAAGATTACGATTGGCGCTGGGCCGAGCAGTGGCTGCCGCACACCGCATGGTATTTATTCGCGGTAGCAAATCAATAAAAAATATAAACAGATGAAAAATTACAGAATAATAGGATTGGGGTTGGTTACAATCATGCTGCTAATAATAAATGTTGCATCTGCACAAGATGCCGCTCATCAGTATGATCATAAAACATTAGAGATTGGTGCCGGTGCTCCGGATTTTAGTTTGCCTGGGATTGATGGCAAAACGTATACGTTAAGTTCATTTAAAAATGCCAAGGTATTGGTTGTTGTGTTCATGTGTAACCATTGCCCAACTTCGCAGGCCTATGAGCAACGTATAATTAAGCTTACCAGCGATTACGCACCTAAAGGTGTTGCCCTTGTTGCCATTAACCCTAATAACCCTAACGGACTGCGTTTAGATGAACTTGGCTATAGCGATGTAGGTGACTCATTTGATGATATGAAAGTGCGGGCAAAAGATGCTGGCTTTAATTTCCCGTATTTATACGATGGTGAAACCGAGATAACATCTGACAAGTACGGACCGGTATCAACACCACATGTTTTTATTTTTGATAAGGATAGAAAACTACGTTACAATGGCCGGATTGATGATATGGAAAATCCGGCTAAAACACCTCACAGTCAGGATGCGCGTAATGCAATTGATGCTCTATTAAGCGGCAAGGAAGTATCTGTTGCGGTTACCAAAACCTTTGGCTGCTCTATAAAATGGAAGGATAAAAGCGACTGGATACAAAAAGCCGCAATTCAATGGGCTAAGGAGCCTGTAAAACTGGATACCATCAGCGCCAGCGGGATAGCTGAAATTGTAAAGAACCATACCGATAAGCTTAGGCTGATAAACGTTTGGGCCACCTGGTGCGGGCCATGTGTGGCTGAATTTGCCGATCTGGTAACACTTAACCATACCTATCGCGACCGCGGACTGGAATTTGTGAGTATCAGCGCTGATGATCCTTCAAGAACCGATAAAGCGTTGAAGTTTTTAGTGAGCAAGCAAGCATCAGGCCCAAATTACATTTATACAGGTGATGACAATACAAGATGATTGATGCGGTTGACCCAAAATGGGATGGGGCATTGCCGTACACGATGCTGGTTGATCCGGATGGTAAAATTGTTTATGCCCACCAGGGAGCCATTGACCCTGAGGAATTGAGGAAGATAATCTTTAACGATCCTTTAATGGGAAGGATATATAAATAAGCTTTTTATGTTTGAATAGTTTGGTTGCCCGCTGTAATTTATTTACAGCGGGTTTTTTACTGCCTCAATTAAAAAGTCATACAAGTTAATTTCTGTTGCCAGATTTAGCTTTTTACGGATACGGTAGCGACTGATCTCAACTCCCTTGAGTGAGATATTCATTAATTGTGCTATTTCTTTTGAACTAAGGTTCAGCCTCAAATAAGCACATAATTTCAGGTCTGTCGAACTTAGTTCAGGGAACTTGGTTTTGATAATGGTGAGGAAATTATTGTGTACCTGGTCGAAATAAATGGCAAAATGATTCCAGTCGTCGGCATTTTTTTCTATTTCGTTCAATAATTTAAATACACTTCTGAACTCGTATTCGGCATCCGGGATCTTTGTTTTTTTCACTACGCTAAGCAGCGCTTGTTTAAAATTGGTAAGGATGCCACCACGTTCAACTAAATGCATGGTAATGGTTGCCAGTTCCTTATTTTTAAATTGAAGTTCAGTTTCCAGATTTTGATTTTTAAGCGCGATGATCTCTTTTTCACTTCTGTCAAGTTCAAGCCCATGCAAATAACTCAATCGGGCTTGTTCTTCCTCATGTTTTCTTTGCTGTATAGCAAATCGCCTGCGCTGCCACAAGGTGAATATGCGGATCAGTATCACGGCTAAAGCAACATAAAACAAATATATCCATGCTGTTTGATACCATGCCGGGGTTATAACGAATGTGTAATTAACCGGCTGCGATTCATTGCCCAGGTTATTGCGGGCAATTACCGAAAATGTGTAAATGCCATAGGGCAGGTTGGTGTAATCCTTCTCCGTTTTAACAGACCATGCCGACCATTCCTGGTCAAAGCCTTTCAGTTTATACTTAAATTCAACATTGCTTTTTTGCGCATATAAACTCGATGAGTATTCAAAATGAAATGAGTTCCATTTATTTGGCAAGCTAATTACCTGTTTGAGACTCTGATCCGAAGCCGCGTTATTCTCATTAAAAAAGTATCCTCCAAAAATAAGACTGTCCTTATCTGCAATAGCTTTTACAGTGCTCAGCATTGCCTTTAGCGGAGTTGTTGATTGGGTATACTGACTATAATTTAAATGAAAAACGCCATTATTTGAACCAATAAAAATATTCTGATTGTTGTACGGATAAATAAATTCAGCACCTTTTACGGTTTGCCCCGTTAACTCGGGAAAGTAAATTACGGTATATGGTTGTTGAGTAGATTTTTTACTAAAGTCAATTACCCCAACCCGTTGTTCATTTACAAACCAAATATTTCCTGTATCATTAATAGTAAGGTATTCAACAGCGGTATTTTTAAAAATTGGGGAGAAAAAAGGTGACGCGATAAACCGATCAGTAGCGACGTTGTATTCATATACACCTTTTTCGGTTGTTACCAATACCTTGTTTTTTATAAAGTAAACATGGTTGTTTTGGGTTGATGGCAAGCCGTTGTCCCGCGTATAGTTTTTGTGATGGATAATAATTTTTCTATCAGCAGAAAGCTCGATCTTAAAAACTCCCCGATAGGGATGCGATGCCCAAACATTACCATTATTATCAATTGTGACATTGTTTAATGATTCATAAACACCTTCTAGTTTACGGCTATCGGTAAAGTTGCCATTTGTCGTTTTATTAATTAGTTCGAGACCAGTATAAGTGCCGGCGATTATGTTTTGTGCAGAAGGATAGGCTTGAAAAGACCATACCCCCTGGTGCGTCATCAAAGGTGTGGCTTTATTATCCTTTACAACAAAGGCCCCGTCCTGGTGGCCTAAAAAAAGCTGGTGATCTATTTCGCTCAAACTCGATACACGGCCTTTCGTATTGTATATTTCATTAAATGCGCCATAGCTAGAACTTATATCACCCATACCATTAGTTAGGGGGATACTATAAAGCCCGTTTGATGTACCTATATAAAGTTTTTTATCAAATATCCTGATAGCTGTACTTGCAGTTTGATTTCCCCTAACAGGAGATATGCTTTTTATAGAGGTATTGGAATTAATAAATGATATGCCGTTCTCCAGCCCGAGCCAAAGATTTTTATCATTATCTGCTAAAATGCGTGATACGTTTGAGTTTTGAAGGCCTTCTAAATTCGATAACCTTTGAATGAGTTGCCCTTTTGCATTAATGATTAAAACGCCATTAGCCGCTGTTCCGATAGCATATTTATTGGAGTCGATTTTCTGAATACAATTCACCAAATCGTTAGCGATAATGGCATCTATTTGTGTGGCTTTTTTAGTAAGGTTTTTTTCGTGTAGCAGATAAAGCCCCTCTTTTTGGCTGGTCACCAACAGCGTATCATTACTGTAATTGCAAATGCCGGTGATGCGTATTCCTGCCAGGATCGGCTTTGTAAGTAGTGTTTCCCAATGATTGTTTTTGAATTCGGATAACCCAGCTTCCTTATCAAATGCAAATACTGATTGGTTTGCCTTCGTTAAATACTTCCATCCATCCGGCGCGTCGAATACTGTAATGTGGTTGTTTTTATATTGAAAAATGGCCTCAATGGTACGGAAAAAAATCTGATCACCATCAATTACTATGTCCCATATATCGGCAAACTGTTTTGCTTGTTCTGGTAGTAATTGCTTTATGGAGTGAAATTTTAAAACACCGTGCTCGTTAGGGTAAAAGTAACCTACCTCATCCTGCCCGCCCGCATAAATTTTGCCGCTTGCATCTATAGCAATTGCTTTTATGGAAGTATGGTTCGGCATTGGGTATACTTTCCAATAATTTCCATCGAAGGTTAACAGCCCATCATCATTGGCAAAGTATAATATGCCCGCTTTATCCTGTTTTACATCATATATCTGCGTAGCGGCATTATAATCATTGCTTTTATAATTCCGAATTGCCGGTAAACCAATAGTGGTTTGTGCCGACACAGTAGTTGTCGAAAATAAATATAAGGCAATAAAAAATAGGACTCTGTTCATTATAAAAACGTATCGCTACAGTAAATTAAATGTTAATATAGGGGATTTCAAAGGCCATGAAATGTGTAGTCTGCTTTTAATGCATTTAGTAGTACTAATGTAGTGGTAAACAAATTGGGTTTTTTTAATCTGATGTGGATATTTGAATGGCTAACGCACTCATAATTAAATTACTATAAACCAATTATAAAATGATGAATCATCTACTCAAAAAAAGTGTAGTGTTAACGTTGATCTGCTTTTGGGGCATAAATCTGCATGGTTATGCGCAGCAACGCTTTAAGGTTTTGATAGTAGCTTCCCGTGCCAGCGACCATTTAGAGATGATCGCAGCCGCAAAGCCTTTCTTTGAAGATCTCGGCAAAAAAAGTGGCTTTGATGTTGATTTTACCGACGACACCAGCAAAATTAACGATGCCAATCTGGCCAATTACCAGGTTTTTGTAATGCTGCAACTGGCACCGTTTGATATGTCGTACACTCAGCAGGCAGCATTACAAAAATTTGCCTCCGAAGGTAAAGGATGGGTAGGTATACATGCCGCAGGGTTGACCGGAAAGGAGTTTTTAGCTAAGAATACCATCTACTGGCAATGGTTCGAGGGTTTTATGGGAGGAGTGCTATACTCGCCTCATCCTGCTTTTCAAAAGGCAACGGTTATTGTTGAGGATCATAAGCATCCGGTGACTAAACATCTGCCAGCGAAGTTCGAAATATCCGACGAATGGTACGAATGGGATAAGAGCCCGCGGCCAAATGTGCGTGTACTGGCCAGTGTTGATGAATCAACCTATAAACAGAATAAACCCATGGGTGATCACCCTGTTATCTGGACGAATGAAAACTTCAGGCGCATGATCTATATTAGTATCGGCCATTCTCCTGATGATTTCTCTAATCTAAATTACATAACACTAATGCATGATGCCATTATTTGGGCAGCATCTAAATAGAATATCTTAAATACCGACTTATGAAAAAGACCCTCTTGTTGATCTTTCTTTATCTTTTTAGCCTGGGCGCTTTAACTGCGCAAATAAAATCGCCTCGGTTTAGGGTGATCGCTCTTTATGAAAATGGTGGCCATCATATTGATTACTCCAAAGCTGCACGGGTATGGCTGGATAAACTGGCTGCCGACAGTAATTTCAGTATCGATTATATTCAGAATACAGATAGTATTGATGATAAGTTCTTATCCAAATATCAACTGTTCATCCAGTTGGACTATCCGCCATACGCCTGGAAAGATAAGGCGGTAACCGCATTCCAAAATTATATCACCGAAGGAAAAGGTGGGTGGATCGGCTTCCATCATGCCACATTGATTGGTGAATTTGATGGTTACCCGATGTGGGAGTGGTTTCACCAGTTTATGGGCGATATCAGGTTTAAAAACTACATAGCCACATTTGCAAAAGCTACGGTTGATGTTGAGGATAAAAATCATCTTGTTATGAAAGGCGTATCTCCGAAGTTTGTGGTTGAAAAAGAAGAATGGTACACTTATGATAAAGACCCGCGCCCTAATGTACATGTGATCGCTACGGTTGATGAATCAACCTACGAACCTAACTCAGATATCAAAATGGGTGGCGATCACCCTGTAGTATGGACTAACCCTAATTATAAGGCTAAAAATGTGTACATATTTATGGGCCATTCGCCTATACTTTTTGAAAGTAAGGATTATAAAAGGTTGTTTACCAATGCGATCTTTTGGGCTGCAAGTAAATAAATTATAGATCTGATATTTTGGGCTGTGATCACTTTTTTACAGCCCAAAATATGGCATTTCGTACAAGGGTAGTATAATTCTCATCCTGAAATAACGCCGGAAAATGTCCCATAGCAATGTAAATGTTACGGGCCTTTACGTGTTCATTTGTCCATATCACCGGGTGGTCGCCCATTTTTATATTTTTCTGCGGATCATAGGTCTCTTCATCAATGCTTGCCAACACATGTATATTAGCCCGCGGACTTTGGTTGTAGATATACCATTCATCCTTAGTTATAAATGATGCAGGCAGACCCTTCATAATAGGATGATTTTGATCCTCAACAGTCAATAATGCCGATGCGCCGCCAGGTATGTAATTTTTAAATTCAATACCACCCATAAATTGCGAATACCATTGCCACATCGGGTAACCATCAAATACGCCTAACAGGGTAGGGTGATGAAAGCCGATCCAGCCACCTTTGCCTTTTTTAATGTAGTTTTCAAAGGCCATTTGCGCAGTATCACTCCATGGATAGGGCGGATAATCTAACTGAATAAACAATTGGTACTTGCTTAAAAAATCTTTCGTGATAGGTTTTGTATCAGTAATATAATCAATGCTAAAGTTGCTGTCAAGAGCCAGCTTGTTAAGCCAGATCTTTGCAGCCGTATCAAATCGTGCATGCCCGCCACCGATCTCTGCAAGGGCTATCACCCTGAACCTCGGTTTTGTAACCTTTTGGGCTTGAGTTGTATCATTAAGTGTTAGTAAGAAAAAAAGGCATATGAGAAATGGTATTATCTTCATTTTACTTAGATTGAATACGAAAATAGTTCATTTCAGGTGTGGTTTTCTGCACCATATAACATATCAACAAAGTGTAGTACTGATGTAGGGCATTGCAATTTAAGTTTAACCTCATGGTTCGTGATATTTGAGAATACGTAAGGCATCATAAATTAATAAGATATAGCATGTTTAAAATCCTGTTTATCGGAGCATTCAGCTTGTTTTCATTACACGCATTGGCCCAAACCAGTAAAATAGATATCCCGATGAAGAATGGGAAGGTGTATTATGAAAAAAGCTATATGCTGAGTGGCAGCACACAGCAAGGCGAATTATTTAACCGTGCCGAAAAATGGTTCAGGCAAGATTTTCCGAATACGCAAAAGATCAAACTATCCGCAGATAAAACTACCGGCGAAATAACAGGCACCGGCATATTTAAAATAATAACCAGCAACACAGGCAACTATTATTTTATGCGTTTTGCCATCAGTATTAAGATTTACAACGGTGGATATATTTATGCAGCCGATAAATTTTATGAGAAACCCATTGAAAGCGGAATATCCAACGAGTATTCAAAAATAGAATACCGCTGGTGGGATTACAGGCAGGGTAAACCATGGTCGAAAGAAGATGAAGCACTTTTTAAAGGGATTGCCTCATATGAAACCGCTTTAATGGCATCACTTGAAGATACAATGAATAACAAATAATACGACACGATGAAAAACATACTCAAGGCTATTTTCTGTTTGTTCGTAGTGCTGATGTTTGGGCAGGCTATATTTGCACAAACGCCAAAATTTAAGATACTGGCATTTTACTCTACCAAAGTAGAATCCGATCACGTGGATTTTGCAAAGGACGCCATCAAATTTTATACTAAAATGGCTGCCGATAAAGGCTTCGCTTTTGACACAACCCAAAATTGGAACGATCTGAATACCGAAAACCTCAAAAACTACAAAATGGTCATTTGGTTGAATGATTTCCCGCAAACAGAAGTGCAAAGAGTCGATTTTGAAAAATATATGGAAAACGGCGGTGGCTGGATCGGATTTCACGTGGCCGGTTATAATGACCAGTATACCCACTGGCCATGGTATGTGAATTTTTTAGGCGGAGCGGTATTTTATAACAATAACTGGCCGCCATTGCCTGCAAAGCTTATTGTGGATGATAATAAGCATCCGGCAACGAAACGCCTGCCTAAGAGTTATATCGCGCCAATAAATGAATGGTATGGCTGGAAGCCCGACCCGCGTGATAATAAGAATGTGCGGATATTGGTTACGCTTGCGCCAGTAAATTATCCCTTAGGTAAAAAGGATATAATTACCGAAGGCGATATACCGGTAGTATGGACGAACACCAAATACAAAATGATCTACATGAATATGGGGCACGGCGACCAGATATTTGATTCGACAACACAAAATAAAATGTTTGAAGATGCTGTTTTATGGCTTGCCAAATAATTAATTATTCTGACCTCAATACATAAGCGGTCTCATTTTTTACTTCCGACATTACCCAGTAACTGGTGAACATGCCCACGCCGGGCAGGTTTGCGAGTTTTTTCATGAGCAGGGTACTGTATTCATCCATGTCGCGTATTACTATTCGTAGCAAAAAATCAAATGTCCCGGTCATGTGATAGCATTCCATCACTTCTTCTAATTTTACAGCTTCCTGCATAAAGGCAGTCAGGCTTTCTTCTGTATGCTTAACCAGTTGTACCTGGATATAGCCCACCAATCCGCGGCCTATTTTTTTTGCATCAACAATAGCGGTAAAGCGTTTAATATACCCCAACTCCTGTAACCGTCTTACGCGGATATGGATGGGAGTGATGCTTTTATTAACCTTATGCGCCAGTTCCTTGTGCGATTGCCGGGCATCCTGCTGTAGTAATCTAAGGATCTCATTATCCGTTTCATCAAGCACATACTTTGTCATACTGTTTCTGTTTTAGTGTATTGATAGGATGGCTCAAATACTTCGTTCATAAAGCTTTCGGCCTTTAAAACCATTTGTTCTGAGCCGATAAATATGGGCGAGCGCTGGTGTAATTCATTCACCTCAACATCAAGGATGCGCTTTGAGCCATTTGTTGCCCTGCCGCCGGCCTGTTCAATTATAAAAGATAATGGGTTGCATTCGTAAACCAGTCGTAGCTTGCCATTAGGTGCAGCGGCAGTACATGGATAAATAAATATGCCGCCTTTAATCAGGTTTCGGTGCAGGTCGGCTACCATAGAGCCTATATAGCGTGAGGTATAAGGACGGTTACTTGCTTTATCCTCAACCTGGCAATATTTAATGTAGCTTTTTACTCCCTGCGGAAAATGGACATAATATCCTTCATTAATAGAATAAATGGTGCCATTTTCAGGTATCTTCATTTCCGGGTGAGAAAGGCAAAATTCACCAATTGATGGATCGAGCGTAAAGCCGTTTACACCCCGGCCGGTTGTATAAACCAGCATCGTTGATGAGCCATAAATAATATAACCCGCGGCCACCTGTTCTGTACCTTTCTGCAATACGTCGCTCAAAAGGGCAGGCCCTTCAGGTGATATGCGCCGATAAATAGAAAATATGGTACCGATGGGCACATTCACATCAATGTTTGATGAACCATCAAGTGGATCAATAGCAACAATGTACTTGGCGCTTTTTGATATCACTGAATCAATCGGTATTACCGTTTCATTTTCTTCTGATGCTACCATACAACATTCACCACCGCTGCGTAGGGCCGAGATGAATTGCTCGTTGGCATATACATCCAGTTTTTGCTGCGATTCTCCCTGAATATTGGTATTTCCGGCATTTCCTAAAATATCCATGAGGCCTGCTTTGTTTACTTCCCTGTTAACAATTTTAGCGGCTATACCTATGTCCCTTAATAGTCTCGAAAGTTCGCCTTTTGCGTATGGGAAATCGGCCTGCTTTTCAATAATAAATTGCCCCAGCGTAGTGAAATTATTCATGCACTTAGTGTAAAATATACGGTATTATATTGGTTAATTACTGGGGCTAATGTAAGTTAAAATAAGAATAAAAAGCAAATTTTAAGCTTTATTTTAACTTTACTTAGTGTATTGAGATTTTAATTTTAGTGAGCGAAACTTTACTTTTTTATCAAAATTTAGTTTAAAAAGGTGTCCAAATAGTCCATATGATCTAAAATGATGTATTTAATAATCATATTTTCTAAATAATAATACTACTATGGCATGTTTTACTAAAACAGCGAACCTTTACAGTAAAGAAATTGAGGTTTATGGAAAAGATGGAACTGCAAAATTTATCACTAAAATCAAGGGGGCATTACCAGTTAACTATTGAAGAATTGGTTAAGCAAACATTGCTTAGAAAAGAAGGGATTTTGAATGATACCGGCGCGCTTGTTATCAATACAGGTGAATTTACCGGCAGGAGCCCCGCTGATAAATTTATTGTAAAAGATGAACTTACTTCAGAGACTGTAGACTGGAATAAATTTAATCATCCGATAGATGAAGCATACTTCTTAGCCCTAAAGGATGAAATGATGACATATCTTGTACAGCAAAGTGACATATGGATCAGGGATGCCTTTGCCTGTGCCGACCCAGCTGTGCGTTTGAAATTGCGCGTTATAAATGAAAATCCGTGGGGGAATCATTTTGCCGCCAATATGTTTATCGACCCTACTGAAACCGAACTGAAAAACTTTGAGCCGGAATGGCTCATTATCCAGGCACCCGGGTTTAAAGCTAACCCGGTTTGCCATGGCACAAGGCAAGGCAATTTTACAGTAGTGTCATTTACACACAAAACTATATTGATAGGTGGCAGTGGTTACACCGGCGAAATCAAAAAAGGGATATTTACCGTACTCAACTTTATATTACCTCAACAGAATATATTGAGCATGCATTGCAGTGCCAATGAAGGCAAACAAGGCGATACCGCTTTGTTCTTTGGCCTTAGCGGTACAGGTAAAACCACATTAAGTTCTGATCCCGAACGTAAATTGATTGGTGATGATGAACACGGATGGGATGACAAAGGTATTTTTAACTGCGAGGGTGGCTGTTATGCTAAGGTCATTAACCTGTCAGCCGAATACGAACCCGATATTTTCGGGGCTATCTGTAAAGGAGCCTTGGTTGAAAATACCATGTTTGTAAAGGGTACCAATAAAATAGATTTTCAATGTAAAGCAATTACCGAAAACACACGGGTAAGTTATCCGTTGAACTACATTAAAAATAGTAAGATCCCATCTGTCGCCGGTATACCTGAAAACCTGTTCTTTTTAACCTGCGATGCTTATGGCGTATTCCCGCCCATCAGTAAACTTACTTATGAGCAGGCCATGTACTATTTCATTAATGGTTATACAGCGAAGGTGGCAGGTACGGAGGAAGGCGTTACAGAACCACAAGTAACTTTTAGCGCTTGCTTTGGTGCTCCGTTTTTGCCATTACATCCGGGTACTTACGCCCGCTTGCTTAAAGAAAAGCTGGAAAATCATCAAACCAACGTATGGATGGTAAATACAGGATGGACAGGCGGTGCTTACGGAACAGGGAAACGCATAAGTATTGCTTATACGAGGGCCATGATCTCCGCTGCGTTAAAGGGACAATTACAAGAGGTAGAATATCAGCCACATCCTGTTTTTGGCTTATTGATGCCGAAAAATTGCCCGGGTGTACCTCCAGAAATCTTAGATCCATCAAAAACATGGGCGGATACCAAGGCTTATGATAATACTGCTTTAGCACTGGCACAAAAGTTTAAAGAGAATTTCAGCCTTTATCAAAATCAACATATGGAACATGCATTTAGTTAAGTTTCCACCTAACCAATAACTCAAAAACTACCAAACTAAATACCCTGGCTGGCAAAGCGCAATAATTTATTGCGCTTTTACGCTGGTCGGCTTCTTGAATTTAAAAGATCTATTGCTATAGATACATCATATCGGGTTAAAATAATGAAAGGAAATGCAAAAAAATCATTGTGCAGAAGCTTTAATTAAAACTACTTTAGCGTATAATTGCTAATCATGTATCCTAAATATCGCTTCGCTTATCTCGCCCTGTCGTTTATATTGTTATTCTTTGTAGAAAACGTTAATGCGCAATCAGAAGTTGCCCCCTGGGGAAACATTATGGGGATTCGCCAACAGGGCCAGCTTTTTGATTTTGAAACCAGTTTAAATGTATTTAGTAAGGATGATTCAAAAATAGCTAGTACTGCAAAAGAGGCGCAAAGACCACATTACATACGCGATGGCAACAGCCAAATTGTTACTACTAATATAGATAGCATATACTTTAAACAAACCGTGACAGATGAAGCGGAAGGAACGATAAAAGTAAACATTAAAGTAAACGCAAAAAAAGACACTGCAGTTGACGGCGTATATTTTTGCATTAAGTTATCAGGCAAGGATTATGGACACGGCGAACTAAATATTAAAAGATTAATGAATGGTTCATTAATGACCCATGGCTTTAGTATCAGTTCGCCACACCGTACGTTTAATGTTGCTTTTGATAAACCAGCCGCGGTTATCATGAAAAATGATACAGGAAAGGCAGATAATAAGTTATTTTATGTGTCCCTTACTTTGGTGGGGATGCATAAAGGCGATACACTGCAAAATACTTTTACTATAAAAGTATCAGGCGATATTGATAAGGCTCCCGTAAATATTGCAGTAAATACGGCTGTTCAAGGTCGCGCTTTTGATGGTTTGGGAGGAAATTTCCGTCTGCAGTTTCCTAAAACTGATCCGGAGGTAATTGATTATTGTCTTAATAACTTGCGCGTGGCCTGGGGCCGGGTTGAAATGCCGTGGCATTTTTGGCAACCACAGGAAAATATGTCTCCGGCAGATTCAGCTAACCAGGCAAAGCCCGTGGTTAATTCAATGCTGATGGCGCAACGGTTAAGTAAAAAAGGCATGCCGGTCATTCTTACGGCGTGGTTCCCGCCAACATGGGCCATAATTGGCAAAATGAACTTCAGGCCTGTTAACGGTGTTTGGGGCAATCCGCTAAACCCTGATAAAACGCAGGCTATTTATAAATCTATCACTGATTACATTGTTTACTTAAAAGCGCATTATGGGGTAGATGTCAGTATGTTTTCCTTCAATGAGTCAGACCTGGGCATAAATGTTCGGGTATCGCCACAGGAGCATGACGAATTGATTAAAGGCTTAGGTGCATATTTTGCTGCCCATGGTTTAAAAACAAAAATGCTTTTGGGCGATAATTCAGATGCGACTACCTATAAATTCATCTATCCTACGCTTAATGATCCGGCTGCATTACCTTATATCGGTGCTATCTCATTTCACTCATGGCGCGGATGGGATACAGAAACATTGCAAAAATGGGCCGATGCCGCCAAACAGATCAATGTGCCGCTAATTGTGGGCGAAGGCAGTATTGATGCACAGGCATGGGGTTATCCACAAATATTTAAGGAACCAACCTATGCTTTGGAGGAAATTAATTTATATACCCGGTTGTTGAATATTTGCCAGCCGATAACCATATTGCAGTGGCAGCTAACTACGGATTATTCACCATTGATAGGCGGTGGTATCTTTGGCAATAATGAACCATTGCATCCCGGTCAGCGTTTTTGGAATCTAAAACAACTGGCATCAACCCCTGAGCATCTTTTTGCTATGCCGGTTACCAGCAGTACGGCTGATGTGTCGTGCGCTGCTTTGGGTGATAATGACAAAGGTGTTTATGCCCTGCATCTGGTTAACAATGGCACAACACGCACCGTAACTTTAACAGGTCTGCCTGCTAATTTGAAGAAAATGCACCTTTACGTTACCAATCAAACTGCAAATATGAAGGAAACATCGATTTCAAAACCAGTGAAGGGAGCGATCACCTTTGAAATGGATGCGACCAGTTATTATACCCTTATTGCCAGCAAGTAAGATAATATAAACAAATAGGCCTGTTCATTACGAGCAGCCGGATGATTTTATACTATTTCCTCTATAACCAGCTATATAATATGCGCTTTTAGCTTCATGTATTTATAGAAATTCCTGTTTATTTCATTCATTATAGATTGAGTATTCAACCTGTTCATTGTACCGGGTGATCGTGAATATGAGGCTTTATAGCCTTAACTTTCAATATCATTTTACCGTGAAACAGCTTTATGAATAACAGGGACATTTTGGCCGACAAATTAGATTTTACTTATAAAAAGGAAGAGAACTCAAGTGAGGTAAGAAGTTTTATAGCACTTTGCATCCGGTACTGGTACTTGTTTCTGATTTGTATTGTTTTGGGTGTGCTGGGCGCTTTCTTATATATTAAGTATTTGCCTAGTCAGTGGGCAATAAATAGTAAAATTATTGTTGAGGATAATAAGGATTCGCCAGGGAAATCATTAACTAATGGGGTTAATGCAGATCTGGCTTCGCTTTTTGATATTAAAAGCAATGCCGATAATGAGGTTGAAATACTAAAATCGCGCAGCTTGTTAAGAAGCGTAATCACAGCGTTAAACCTAAACGTTCATTTGTACGATAACAGCGGAATAAGAAACGTTGAACTATATGCCGATGCGCCATTTAAGGTTGCCATAAATTATAAAACCGATAGCCTTAAAGCAGGTATATACCAGGTTGCTGTATTGGATAACGATAATTTCAGGATCACATCTAAAAAAGGCCTTAACATTAAAGGTTCATTTGGCAAGCCTGTTGATATGGGTCAATATGTGCTTACGCTTAATAAAACAGCCAATTTTAGTGCTGATGGCACTTATGTTATCAAGGTGTTCACCTTAAAGCAAGCCGAAAAAGCATTGAACGAAGCCTTTAATGTCTCGCTCGATGATAAGCAAGCTACCGTTATTGATCTGCAATTGAATTATGAAGATCCTGACCAGGGAGAAGTAGTACTACAAAAATTAATGCAGATATACATGCAGAATAACCTTGCCAACAAAGTTAGGCTGGCTGATAGTACCATGAAATTTATTGACAGGCGTTTGATATTGGTAGGTTCCCAACTTACCGATGTAGAAAAGGATCTGGAGCAGTATAAAGTGAACAATGGCATATCAGACATAACCACACAATCAAAGGCACTGGTTGAGAATGCTGATGAGTATCAGAATAAATTAAATGAAAACCAGGTACAGCTGGCAATAGCCAATAGCTTGTACCAATATGTAAATGACGCCAGCAAACCCCAATTGGTACCCAGTACGCTGATAACTAAGGATGTTGCTTTTGGCTCATCTATCAATGAGTATAATGAAATGTTATTGAGGCGCGAACAACTCAAAACATCATTTATCGAGGGCAGTCAGGTTATTGCTGATCTGGATCGCCAGATCAGTGTGGCACGTGAGGCACTTAAAAACAGTTTGATGAATTATCGTAACAGTTTACAAACTTCGCTGAACCAGTTAAAATCGCAAAACTCAACTATAAATGGCCGTATAGCTGATGCACCAGCAAAGCAACGAGTGTATCTTGACTATACCAGGCAACAAAGTTTAAAACAGGACCTGTACCTGTTTTTACTACAAAAAAGAGAAGAAACAGCTATATCGCAAACAGCAACCATATCAAGCTGCCGCATATTGGATGATGCCGAGAGCGGTGATAGTCCTTTCGCTCCAAAAAAATCATTGATATATGTAATTGGCTTATTTGCAGGTGTTTTATTGCCTATCGCAGGGTTAAGTATTAAAGAAATGCTTAACATCCGGATACAAAATAAATCGGACATTGATAAGCATACCGATGTGCCATTACTTGGCGAGATAAGCCGTAGTGGTAACATGAAAAAGCTGCTGATCTATTGCGATCCTTTATCCATTATATCCGAAGAGATCAGGGCATTGCGCACCAATTTAAAATATATAACCGCAAAAGGGAAGGCAAATGTGATCATGTTCACATCCAGTATGAGTGGTGAAGGAAAATCATTCATATCATTAAACCTGGCTAATTCTATTGCGATATCTGGCAAAAAGGTGGTACTGCTTGAACTCGATCTGCGTAAACCGCGCTTGTTAAAAAGTATAGGCGTTGATAATGACTACGGCTTTTCTAATTACATTATATCAAATAACGAAAATGGAATAAAAGGTCTCGTACAGCCTTCTACACTAAATGAGAATTTCTACCTGATCTCATCCGGACCTATCCCTCCAAATCCTGCTGAATTATTAATGGACGATAAGTTAAAAACATTGATAGATGAGTTAAAACAAAAGTTTGATTATGTGATCATTGATACACCACCTGTGGGCCTTGTTTCAGATGCATTGCTTATTGAAGAATTTGCCGATATCACCTGCTATGTTGTAAGGCAAAACTTCACCTATAAATCGCAGCTTGGAATTGTAAATGATCTATATAAAACAAAGAAAGTAAAGCAGTTATATCTGATAGTAAACGATATTCCATTACAAAACAACGCCATTACCGGCTACGGGCATGGTTACCGAAGCCATTATGGTTATGCCCTGGCACCTGAGGATGGCAGTAAATTAAATTCAATAATAAAGAAGTTAAAACCGGTTACCCGCTAAACAATATTTTATGCTGCAGGCTATCCAGACAAATATTACCCGGTTCCTTACACAAGGACATGAGCGATCATTACGCGCCAAAAAAAACATTATAAAATCTGTTTTTATAAAAGGCGGCAGTGTAATTATTTCATTGATGCTTATCCCGCTAACTATTGATTATGTAAATCCAACTCAGTATGGCATATGGTTAACACTAAGTTCAATTATAACCTGGGCTGCATTATTTGATATGGGCTTGGGCAACGGGCTAAAAAACAAGCTTGCAGAAGTTATTGCACTAAATGATACATCAAAGGCAAAAAGTTATGTGAGTTCCACTTATGCCATTTTAATAATCATTTCGGCTTTGCTATTTGTGGCGTTCTGTGTAATCAATCCATATATCAATTGGTCAAAAGTTTTGAATGTGCAAGCAGGGACTTATAATGGTTTAAACCAGTTGGTGCTGATCATTTTCGGGTTCTTTTGCTGCCAGTTTGTAGTTGAACTTATTACTACAGTGTTGTTTGCAAATCACGCCCCGGCAAAATCAGGGTTTATGAATATGGTAGCGCAATTGTTAACGCTTGCAGCTATCTTAATTGCTACCAGAAGCGGTCAGGGTTCTTTAACAGAACTTGTTATAATTATGGCAGGCGTACCCTTGTTGGTAATGTTTGCCGGTACTATATTACTATTTAGAGGTAGCTACAGGTCAATCGCTCCGGGTTTTGCTGAAATTAATTTCGGTTATGCAAAAGAGTTGTTGTCTGTTGGAGGGGCATTCTTTATAATTCAAATAGGGGCACTGGTGCTTTACGAAACAGATAACATTGTTATCACCCAGTTATTTGGCCCCAGGGAAGTAACTACATTTAATGTTGCCTACAAACTTTTTTCAGTTATACTAATGATTTTTATGCTGGTGATCACGCCATTTTGGAGCGCGTTTACCGAAGCATATGTTAAGGATGATTACGCCTGGATAAAGACAGCCATTGCTAAAATAAACAAGCTATGGGTTGTATTAAGTGTAATGAGTGTACTAATGCTTATTACATCACCATGGTTATATAAAATATGGTTAGGGAAAAGCATCATCGTCCCATTTAGCCTTTCAGTTGCCATGTGTTTATATATGATAAGCCTTATTTGGCAGGCTACGCATGTTCAGTTACTAAATGGCACGGGTAAAATTAAGCTGCAATTTTACCTGGTTATATTTTCAGCAATTGTAAACATTCCGTTGTCTATCTTTTTAGGTAGAAGGATTGGAGTTGCCGGGGTTACCTTTTCAAATGTGATATTACTGGCAATGATGGGAATAATATTCTCTGTACAAACCAGCAAAATTATTAACAAAACGGCTTCAGGAATTTTTAACGCGTGATAAACTTATACATGAAAACATTTATTGACAAATCTTTTTTTAAAAATCCTGTTAGCGAGTATTTGCAATGGCTTAAATGCAAAAGCTCATTTCAATTTCAAAACTGGGGTAAACATCTCCGGATCGGTTACCTGAGCCATGTTGTTGATTGTGATTTTGGTAACTATAATATTATTGGCAGCCATTGCCTGGTAACTAATTCAACGCTTGGCTGCTTTAGTTACATAAATAGTTACAGTTATGTTTTATGGGCAAACGTAGGCAAATATTGCTCTATAGGGCCTAATGTAAAAATAGCCCCGGGTAAACATCCTTCATCTGTTTTTGTAAGTACACACCCGGTAACTTATAACACTCAGGCAAATTTTATAAAAAACTTCACTAAAGAGCCTCAATTCAAAAATTATAATCCTGTAACACTAGGTAATGATGTTTGGGTTGGCGCCAACGCGGTTATAGCCGATGGCGTAACTATAGGCAACGGTGCTATAATAGCTGCAAATTCAGTAGTTACAAAAAATGTGGGCGACTACGAAATAGTAGGAGGCAATCCCGCAAAATTCATAAAGAAACGCTTTAGTGACGAGCAAATCGAATACCTGAACAATTTTCAATGGTGGAACAAAGATGAACAATGGTTAGAGGCCAATATCTCAAAGTTCTGGAATATAGAAGAATTTACTGACCTGTAATTTTTTATGAATATGAAGCTAATAAGGAAGTTATATAGGGGATCGCGCTTCGGTTACTATGAAACAGCACGAATGTATTCATATGTAATAACCAGTTTTAAATTCTACTTAAACAATGTAAAGTTTCATAAGGATTTTATAAGCTATGGGGTGCCAATACTGGATATCAATCCCGGCGGATCATTTACCATAGGTGAAAAATTCAGGTTTAATAGCGGTAAGTATCATGCTATGGGTGGCAGGCAGCAGCAATGCTATTTTGTTGCTGCAAAAGGTGGCGAAATAATTATTGGCGATAATGTTGGTGTTACTTCAATTGCCATTATCTGTCACAACAAGATCAGCATAGGTAATAATGTTAAGATAGGTATAAATACAGTTATATATGACACTGATTTTCATTCGCTTGATGCCAGTATCAGGAATCAATATCCTGAAAGTATAGAAGGTGTAAAGAGCAGGCCCGTGATTATTCATGATGGCGCTTTTATAGGTGGACATACCACTATTTTAAAAGGAGTAACCATAGGCGAAAATGCCATTGTAGGAGCAGGGTCAGTAGTATTTGAAAGTGTGCCTGCCGAACAAATTTGGGCGGGCAATCCGGCAAGGTTTGTAAAAAATACATATAGTAACAAACTAAAAAGAGTAGTAAATGAATAGCAGGATATACCAAATTTTAATGCTTGTATTGGTTATTGCGTCCTTTTTTCATTCGCAGCCGATAGTGTTGGGTATTGCCTTTTTAATAATTATTATATCGGTATACAATTTCTCATCTGTAAAGATGCTGAGGTTATTTATGATTTTGCTGGTGCCGCCAATAATAGGGCTAATAGTGGGGTATGAAAACAATACTTACCTCATTTTAAAGGATTTTTATTATTTCACATTTCCACTGATATTTTTACTCTGCGGGATAGTGCTGGCTTACCAGCTTGAAATAGCCGACTTTCTAAGAACAATAGTATTATCGGGTGTAGTTGCTTCTTTAATTGTAACCGTGATATCCGTAACGTATTCCGGCTTTGGTGCCTTAGTAAATCCTTATGCCGCACATTATGCAATGGGCATTCTGGGTACACCTGTACCGGCGGTATCGTTAGCCTGCTTGTTATTCACTAAAAAATTCGATATAAAGCTATACACCTCGTTTTGGTATAAGATATTTTTAGGTATAAATATGTTCGGTATGTATATGTTCGCATCCCGCAGCTATTTTATTGTACTGGTATGTTTTGCGTTTTTGTTGTTTGCCAATCATATTAAAAGGGTTTGGGCGATACCCGTAATCATAACCTTATTAGTGCTTTTTGCATTTCTGCCGACAGGTATTTTTACCGAAAAATCATCAGATACTTTTTTAGGTAAATGGGTAAGTTCTTTTAGTGAGATCAGTATTGGCAATTATAATACTGAGCAGGATATTAATACCAGATATCGCGGCTATGAATCATTTATGGCCATTAATGGTTACCTGGCGAGCGATACTAAAGGCTTGGTATTTGGTGGTTTAGGCAAACTGGTCGATCTCAAAACATTTGTGCGCCTGGGCGTTGATACGGATTATCGTTATATCCCTGTACTGCATAATGGCTGGCTGTATATTCTTGTAAAAACCGGTGCTGCCGGTGTACTTACCTACCTCGCGATATTTTTAGGGCTGATAGTAATTAATTGGAAAAAGTATGCCGATGCAAAGAGCAAACCCATCATCCGCCTGTTTGCTGCGTTAACAATTGGCTGTATTTTAAGCCTCGTGCTTACCAATTATATCATTACTTCTTTTTTCAATGTAGAGATGAGCATTATAATGATCACCCTGGGTTATAGCTATATGAATTTCTATTCATTATTAGCCCGGCTAAAGGAGCGTGAAGAAGCTGAAATTTCTGAAAGTAAATATGTAAATAACTTTAATTATAGCTTATGAAACAGCGATATATATTACCAAAAGTATCAATTGTTACTACTGTTTTTAATGCAGTGGCAACCATTGAGGATACTATATTAAGCGTTGTGAATCAAACTTACAATAACATAGAATATATAGTTGTTGATGGAGGATCAACAGATGGTACGCTACAAATTATCAGTAATTATAAAGACAAGATAACGCACATTATAAGCGAACCCGATAATGGCATTGCCGATGGTTTTAATAAAGGAATTGCCTTAGCTACCGGTGAATGGACAGGTATGATAAATGCAGATGACTGGTACGCGCCGAATGCAGTTGAATTAATGATTGAAAATGTTTCAGAAAATGACCAGGTATGCTGTGGTAATATTATGCTGATGGGCGATAATGGTTTCAGCAGGATAAAGAAGAGTAAAGTTAGCTGGCTAAATCTGGGTATGTACATTATGCACCCTACCTGTTTTATCAGAACTGAAGTTTACCGGCAAATAGGTCTTTACGATACTTCATTAAAAATAGCAATGGACTTTGATATGTTTTTGCGAATAAAACGCAAAGGATTGAAATTTAAATACATAGATGAATTAATGGCGTACATGCGTACAGGCGGAGTTAGTACTGATGTTAAAAAAATGCATAAAGAAGAGCTTACCGTAATGAAAAGGTACTTAACGCAATTCACCTATTTTACGGCTTATACCTTTAATTATATGAACAGGCTGCGGTGGCGTTTTTTTTACAAGAATCCTTTTAATGTAAAACTAAAATAGAGTTGCTAAATGAAAAAGAAGATTCTCATATCTGCCTATGCCATATCTCCTGTAAAAGGGTCGGAGTATGGAGCTGCCTGGGATACTGTTACCCAATTGGCTAAGCACCATGAATTATGGGTGCTATATGGCATGTCTGACGATCATATGGGGGATACGCAAACCTTACGGGAATTTATAAAAACAAACCCGGTACCATCGGTAACATTTATTGAAGTAAGAGCCGGAAGGGTAGCTACGACTATTAACAGGTTAAATAAGATAGGATTAGGCTGGTTTTTTTATATCGCATACTATTTATGGCAAAAAGAGGCGCTAAAAGCAGCGCGTAATGTTTTGGCATCTGTGAACATCGATGTTGTTCACCAATTGGGGCCGATTGGATTTAGGGAGCCTGGATTCCTTGGGCAACTGGATAGGCCATTGGTATGGGGGCCGATTGGCGGTATGAAAGTGATTGATAATGTTTTATTAGAAAATAAGCCATTACTAACGCGACTTAAATTTGGAGTTAAACATCAGATTAACTATTTCCAACTGAATTTTTCTCCCCGAATAACACAGGCATTTTCCAGGGCTGATGTTTTAATTGCAGCAACGGTTGACGGCCAGCAAACTATATTAAAAAAGTTTAAACGGGAAAGCCACTGGCTGCCGGAACAAGGTATAGTTGCCGATATAGAGATAAATGAAGCAAAGTTCAATCATATTCATCAACAGGTACAGCTTGTTTGGTCGGGTACTCATATCGAAAGAAAGAACCTTGGTTTGTGCCTGGATTCACTGGCATTGGTTAAACGCAAAAATTGGCACCTGCATATCTTAGGTACCGGCCCGCTCACCGGTAAGTTAAAGCAAAAAGCTGATGAATCAGGGCTGTCGGCTAATATTACATGGCATGGCCAATTATCTCGGGCGGCTGCGATAAGCGTTATGAATGGTACTCATTTACACATTATCACCAGCATTGCTGAAGACAATCCTGCCGTAATATTTGAGTCTTTACGATTAGGAGTACCTACGTTAACACTTGATCATTGCGGAATGGGGGATGTACTGTGCAATAAATGCGGTATTAAAATAATGGTAACAGCACATGATCAAATGGCAAAGAGAATAGCCGATACTATAGATCATTTTTTATTACGCCCTGAAATTTTAGCAGACCTTGCCCTAAGCACGGTTACCTGTGCCACGAAGCATCATTGGGAGAAAAGATCGAAGGTGCTAAACGCTTACTACAACGAGGCCATTGAAATATATGGCAAGTCGGGAATACCCAATAAAGAAACCTTAATCATATTACAAAATGCATAAAAACTGGGATGGAAAAGTAAAGCTGGGTATCGATGCCAAATGGTTCTTTGAAGGGCCACCCAGCGGGCACATGGTTGTAAAGAACCTTGTTGATGAAATGATCAGGAATAACAATGGCCGGTTCGAGATCTTTTTATTATTAAATGCTAAAAACAAACAACAGGCACAAGCATATTTTCCGGCGGACGTTAAGCTTATTTTCTTGTTTTGGATGCCCAACATGTTGTCCAATTTGTTGTTGGTTCCGTTTATCGCGCGTTTATATGGCATACAAATAATGTTGTTTCAAAACTTTGGTAGTATATGGCCACAGCAACTCTTTAAAATTGTTTATATACATGATGTTTTGTTCCTGGATCATCCGCAATACTATACCAGGCTCGAACAATTGCATTTCAGGCAAATGAAAAATCTGGCAGCCAGGGCAAACGGTATCATTACTATATCCAATACCGAAAAAGAGCGGATGGTAAAAAATCAGGTGGGTGATGCTGATGATATAGCAGTAGTTTATCATGGTATAAATAAAAATTTTAAACCTTTAACCCATCAACCTGATGAAAAAATAAAGGAGATAATAAATAAATATGATCTGCCTGAAAAATATCTCCTGTATGTTGGGCGTGTAAATAGCCGTAAAAACATAAATAACCTCATTCGTGCTGTATCGCTATTACATGACAATGACCTTAAATTACTTGTCGTTGGCGAACATGGCCAGAACTGTACCGATCTGGAAAAATTGATACATGATATGCATTTGGTTGAAAGGGTGATTTTTACAGGATATGTACCTGAAAATGATCTGCAACTCATTTATGCCATTGCAACCGTTTTCTGCTTTCCATCATACGCCGAAGGTTTTGGTCTGCCTCCGCTTGAGGCTATGCAATGTGGAGTACCCGTGGTAGTATCTCATCGTACCGCTATACCTGAGGTATGCGGCGATGCGGCAACCTACATTGACCCCGATGATCCGGCTGATATAGCTGAAAAAATAAATACGCTGCTGAGCGATAATTATTTATATGAAGAAAAAATGATGGCCGGGATTCGGCATGCCGCTAAATTCTCGTGGCAACAATCTGCAAATGAAATACTTAACTTAATAAACTACGCATATGTTGATAGAAAAAGTTATAAGGAAGCTTAAGGGCAATCCGGATTATAAATGGGAGAGCAAATATGACCTGAGGGATCTGTCATCAATTATGCTGGTAAGATTTAAACAGGCAGCGCGTGGCAGCTGGAAAAAGTTCTTTTTCAAAGCCTCCAATGGTTTGGTATTTGTTGGTACGGGAGTTATCATCAGGCACGCTTACCTGTTTACTGCAGGTGCAAATCTTATCCTGGAAGATCATGTTTACATCAATGCTTTATCCAGTAAAGGGATATTTATTAAGGATAATGTATCACTTGCCCGTAACTGCACCATGATATGTACGGGTGTAATAGCTCATAAAGGCGTTGGTATTACTATTGGTAATAATTCGGGCATAAATGCAGGGTGTTACCTTGCAGGGCAGGGTGGTATCGAAATTGGAGACCATGTAATTATAGGCCCAGGTGTGAAAATATTCTCCGAAAACCATAATTTTTCAGATACCGATAAGAACATTAAAGACCAGGGAGTATCGCGCAGCAGCGTAGTTATTGAAAACAACTGCTGGATCGGATCAGGTGCTACTATTCTTGCCGGGGTAACTATTGGCGAAGGATCTGTAATAGCTGCCGGTTGTGTGGTAACCAGGTCTGTTGCGCCTAATTCAATCGTAGCTGGTGTGCCAGGCAGGGTATTAAAAAACAGGAAAGCAGAAGAGGTAGAAGTAATTATTAAAAGTATAACAAGGCCTGATGTTACAAAATATGGATAATAATATAAACAAGCTTCAGGGTGCGTTTATTTATATGGCTTGTGCAACTATAGGCTGGTTACCTTTTCATACAATACGAATAGCTTTATTACGATCATTGAAAGCTAAAATTGGCAAAAAGACAGGTGTTTACAGAGGGTTTGAGGTACGAAGCCCATGGAAACTGAAAATAGGCGATAGTTCGGTAATAGGCCATAATGCTTTGCTGGATGCCCGCAGTGGCCTAACTATTGGTAACAACGTTAATCTCAGTAATGAGGTAATGATATGGACATTGCATCACGACTATAACTCCACGTTTTTTGAAACAACAGGCAAGGAAGTGGTTATTGAAGATTATGTATGGGTGTGTTCAAGAGCAGTTATTTTACCCGGTGTTACAATTGGTCGAGGAGCAGTGGTTGCTGCAGGCGCGGTTGTAACCCGGGATGTAATGCCTTTTACAGTTGTTGGCGGCGTGCCTGCAAAACCAATTGCTATACGTAACCATCAATTAAACTATGATCTTGGGGATGGTGTTATTCCTATAATTTAGCTAATATTTCCAGGTTATATCGCTTTTAAGCGTGCGTAGCGGGTTGCCGCCATAAATACTTTTTTCTTCAATTAATGTTTTGGTGATCATTGAATTAGCTGCAATTATACACCCCGAAGGGATTACAGCTCCTTTTAGAATAGTGCATTTACAACCTACCCAAACATTATCGCCAATAATAATTTCTTTTGGGTGATTAAATTCCATACCGGTTTCGTCGTAAATATGATGGAAATCGGTATCCATCACCAGGCTTTCCCATGAAATGCCACTGTCTTTGCCAATACGTATCCTTTTTTGAGCGATGAGAACACATTCTACGCTCATATTAAAACCGTCGCCTATAATTAACTGAGCATTTTTCATTACATGAATTTTGCAGCCATGCATAATATAACTTCTGCCATTAAATATAACATCGCCCTCAACCTCCCAAATAGCCCTCGATCGCTTAAAATCGGCTATGCTAACTTTCCCATAACCTATTTGAATAAGACCTGTTTTAATAGGGCCATTAATTATTACCTGGCCTTTTACTTTATATAAAAAAACATTGTTTGAAATGAGTACCGGCAGCCTGATGGCTATGCCGAAGGGAAAATATTTGAAATTGAAATATATGGTCTTAAGGTTGATGCGGCCAAGCAACTTCAATACTTTATTCATGTAGAAGAATTTATTATTTACATTAATTATAAGGATAATTTCTGTCGAATAACGGATTCACATACAGTTCATTTTGTTCATAATTACACCTTTATGCAGTCTGTTCATCTACCCCAAGAATACCGCAAATCAGTGCTGTTATCCGTAATATTAGTCATAGGTAAATACGGTGATAAGGCATTTGATTATAAGGTAATTAGATGTAATAAATCAGTTAGTTATTTGACCGGAAAACAATGTACGATGAGTATATCACCGTGAAACTTATTGACAACGCTTATGCAAACGTATTTTAAAGCAATGAACCATAAATCACAATAGTACCGAGCTATTAAAAATGAGAAACATAAAATCTTGTGCCAGCTTAAACTAAAAACATGAACAAAAAAACACTAAACCATTATTTATCACTTGCGCTATTACTATCCTCAATTTTGTTGCCTTTTAGTTCGTGCTCCTACAAACAGGATCAGATACTTTTTGAAGGCAGTAAACAAACAAATACAAGTATTGGCACCGCTACGGCCTATCGCATCAGGCCGCAGGATATATTACAGGTCAGAAATTTGCAAAACGTAAAGTACATTGTTGATGATGCGCCATCAGTATCATCGTCGTCGTCATCATCATCTGTAAATGCCGACAACCAAACCTACCAGGTAGAAGAAGACAGCACTGTTGGTTTGCCGGTGTTAGGCAACGTAAAGGTTGCCGGTTTAACCCGTTATGAAGCCGAAAAAAGGATAGCTTACCTATATAGTAAAACACTGTTAAAAGACCCTGTTATACAAGTTAAAATACTTAATTTAAAGGTTACATTAATGGGAGAGGTTAAAACACCGGGTAATTATCAGTTAGTAAAGGATAAAACTACATTAACAGAAATATTAGGTGAAGCCGGAGGCCTTACAAGCAAAGGCGATGAAAAAAATATAAAGATCATTCGTGGCCCGCAGGAAAACCCACAGGTTACTGAGATTGATCTGAGTAAACTTAGTTCGCTATCAAACCCGGCTTGCATATTGCAAAATCAGGATATAATTTATGTTTCAGAAAGCAGGCACGCAATTAAGAACGAAAAACTTCAGAATTTAACAAACGTTGCCCAACCGGCACTTACATTATTGAATACTGTTTTACTTATTTTTACACTATCAAAATAAGTATAGTATTAAGCAGCTATTTGTAAACTAAGTTACAATGGCTGCTTAATACATCTGCATTAACGCTGCACTGATAAACTATTTTTTTATAATCATTATAAAGCTGCGCATTAAACTTGGGCTGAGTAACAGCCAGCTTTTCATTTTTCATTAAATATATCAATACTAAAAGTAAGGATAATTTATTGCCCGATGTTTCGGCATTAGCTTTTAGTACCTTAATTTCATCCATAATAGCATAATCTTCATGTGTGCCGGCCAGGAACTTTATTTTTAAACTTAAAAATAAAGTCTTCATAAAGGGCGACATTAACCTTTCTGATCTTTCGTAAGCGTTTGATATAGCATAATACAATGCTGTAACCATATGATTATCACCAAGCCTGAAATAAGCGTCAGCTGATATTATTTTTACCATAAAATCATAAACAGAGGTTTGATTGTACAGATCATCATTCTTATAAAATGAGCGGATAGCATGGATAAAGCGTATAGATTTTTTAGGATTGTTGCAGATAGATAAAGTGTACATACCGAGCATATACAGCATATCATTTGTTACGCAATTCTTTAACTCATGATCGTTTTTAGGTGGTGTAAAGGCCAGCTTGGTTAATGCCTCTAATGCCTCTTTTTTTATGATACCATATTTTAAAAATTGATAAATGGCATCAAGGCACTGCAATGGATTTACAGCGAAAAAAAGCATGTCTTCAGCCTGAAAGCTTTTCAGTTTTAAAATACAGGTATACAGTTCATCAAGTTCAAGGTTTATAACGGCCAGCATGGCCAGCAGGGAGTAAACCTGTATTCTTTTTTTAGGCGATAAGTTAAACTCTAATAAATTCTTTAAAGTTTTTTTATAATCATTATGCAGTAATTCGGCCCCCAGGAAATACTCAAACAGCCTATCATCAAGTTCTTCTTTTTGCCATACCGGAATTTTGTTAAGTACATCACCCAGGAAAAGTACAATATCACATTTCTCAACCGGGGTTAAAGGTAATTCGGTCAGATGTACCAAATTTGCTTGTTGTCCCGTGTTTATTGCATGTAATATGCACCATTTTACTAAAGATAATTTTATGGGATTATTGGCAAAACGGCTATGTAAATGTTTAATAAGCACAGTATCAAACCTGTCTTTATTTTTATATAGCAACAATTGGGCAATGCCCAGGCTGGTAAAATAAGGAGTGCTGAATTTTATTGCGATATGATAATGATTAAAAGCGCTCTCATTTATCTCTTTTAAAAACCCTGAACTTAATAATTCAAGATAAGCCGTATTGTGTTTACTGATAACATCGTATATCTGTAATTTGTCGGCCGTATGATTGTCACACTCCGAATCCATACATTCGGCCAGTTTTCTTGTAAGTAACACTTTTTCATCAGCGTTTCCACCCGAATAGATATTGCTCTGAACCATAAAATAGATAAGTTCATATATAGCGCTATGATCCATATGAACAGGGGAGAAGTTTTCCTTGTACTTTTTATAATAGTATTGAAAAAACAATGGATGATCAAAATCTTCTGCCAGGCGGATAGGTATTAATTGATGTAAATAAGGATTGATCTTGTAACAAAGCGTTTTTATTTCTGCGTGATTTAATAAGGGTACATTAATGCAATCCTCATCAGTATTGAAACCTGTTAACCACCTGTTATCATTTGCCTGTAATTCATGCCTGTGATTGATCCACGTGCAAGAACGCATGCTTAAAATAACCTTCATCCATGGGTTTGACTTATGTAAAGCAAGAAGATCGCCAATTTGTCCCAATAACAATCTAAACTGATCGGATTTGAATGAATGTTCATCAAAGCCATCAATTATTAAATAAAACCTGCCTCCTTTACGCTGTTTTTCATCCCAGATAGCGTTTATATCTTTATCAGATGTGTAGCCAAGTAAACCAAGAAGCCAGTAATTTATATCCCTCCCCGAAAGCAGAAAACTTACCAAAGCTATAGAACTAAAAAATAATACAACATCATTAGTTGTTTGTGATTCATTTAATTCAACCTGATGCTCAACCCATTGGCAAAGTGAAATACTCTTTCCATAACCTGCCGGTGCTGCAACAACCGCGCCTGTGTAATCAGATTCTCTGAAGTTATTAAAATGATCTTCTATAAACGACCGGCTAACAGTTCTGTTATAAGGGATGCCTGATCTGTTTTTTATTGCATCAATAGTGAATTTTGTGATCTTAGCCGCATTGCGTTGTAAGTTAAACCAATCTGCTGAGTCATCATTAGCAATTTTTGATGATGCCTGGTGTTCACAAAAATCATCCCAACCGCTATAATTACAATATATACTAAGCGTATCTAATGTAAACAGCGAAGGATTAAAACGGCTCACTGCAAAACTATAAATGCGTTTTATAGTTGTTTCGCTTACATTACACTTTGTTTTTTTTAATATCAGGCACGATATTATTTTGCAATCTGCAGGTGATACACTTTCCAGACCTGATGTATATTGAACTTTACTTTTCAAAAGTTCAAGATTATGGTTCGATAAGTGGCTAGTCATATGGTAGTAGCTAAGGTGGTTTAAAATAAAAGCGCTTGTTCACAATTTCCTATTGTGAAAATCTTATTGAATAATTAATCAATAATTAAAGATAATGTTAAAAATATTTAACTGTTTGGGGTGTACTCCCAATAGTTGTTAAATAAATAAAATGGATAAAATGAACAAGATTATTTGCAGGTGGATCTGCAAATAATTACAGGTATAAAAAATTGATTAGTAGCTTTTTATATACTTATCTGTAAGCGCAATTAACAAAGTTCTGTCAGTTTGAGCGTCTTCATAATTTTTCTTCAGTAACTCTTTTACTTTGGGTTCAGTAATTCCTGCTGCTGCAACCTGTAATATACGGAATGATGCCATTTCAACGCTTTCCTGCTGATAGAGATAAGTTACAATAAGAAGGTCCCGCAGTTCCTGGTCACTGAATTGCCGTTGCAGATCTGAAAAAGTTTTCTCTAAAAAGGCAATTAGCGCGCTACAGTTTTCAAATGAATACTGCAGGTTTAACAATTCAAATATTTCATCCATCCGTGCTATCTGAGTTTCAATTATTTGAATAGTCTCTTTAATAGCATTTTTCAAATCAGCAAATCCTGCCTCTTCGTATATTTCAGGCAGGCGCTCAGCCAGATGTGATTTTGCGCAATAGATTCTGTTAAGATGATCTACAAAAAAAGCCCTCTTTTTTTCAGATCCAAAAGTCGTTTTAGAAGAATTGTCCAATTGATATAAGTTAATCAGGTTAATTAAAAAATACCGGTAGTAAATGCACGATATAAAGTTATAACTTCAAATTGGCAAACCTGTTTTTTTTAATTTAATTACATTAACACGTACGTATCCTGAAAAAAAATGGATTTAATGAACAAAAAATGAATGAATATTTCTTTTTAGTTAAAATGCGAAAGTGTTTCAGATGTTAATTGGGGTTTAAGACGATTTTTAATGGGCTATTTATCATATTTAAGACAATTTCAGGAGAACAAGGTTTGCGTAAGTTGGCTTTGATAGATATTACAAGCATCATATTTCGCTAATATTGCCCGTTCCCAATCCCAATTATCGTCAGCAGTGCGATATTTTGTAAAGCCTTGTTTTATTCCGTCTATAAAAGCTTGATTAGTCCATGCGCCATTTGTTGTATATGCCCAGCCTTTTGACCATTCGGGCACAACTTTAGCTGCTGGCGCTGTAAAATGCTGCATAAACCACTCTTCCAGTTCGGTGTAAAAATCCATGGCATATTTTGTACCCGGAATAGTGAGCACATCAAACCATATGGCTACGTCCCAATTATTCTTTATGGTTTCTTCATCTGTTGCTAAACTCGATATTATCGGCCTGCCTGCAGGGCCGCCAGTAACCGAAGGCATGCCATCGCCACTATCCAAACCTGTAACACGAATTTCAAGCGGCGAATTGATCGGGAATTTGTTTTGACTTTGATATGCTGTCAGCATAGTTTCAAATTGGCTTGTAAAATCGGCTATTGCTTGTTGTACATCAGCTTTATTCATCAACACTGCGTACCCGTTGGCTGTTATACGTAACGTGGTGTCCTTTACATAAAACAGTGTGTTTTTTGATGCTCCCCAAATATCCCTGCTTTGCGGCAGTATCGGGTAACCTAAAATCAACCCATCAAGGCCGCTATTGCTCATATCCAGCATCATCTGGCCAAATTTCACCGTTAAGCTTGGGTCGCTGTTGAGAATAATATCTATAAGGTTAGTTACAAAATCAGGCAAATTATCAGAGAATGTATAATTATTCGGATCATTCACCAGTCTTGAGGTAGCTGGTTTGGCAGCATCAACGGTCCATACTTTTAACCAGGGGTACGAAGTAAACGGGAACCAGATCACTTCAATACGCCCGCTTTGATTAAGAAAATCGCCACAGCTGTTTGGCGGTGGTGGCCCTCCGGCAGGTTCTTTAAATAAAGTGGCGCTATCAATATTTGTTATACTGAGGCAGCGCAGGTTATAATTATCTATCACTTGTATGGTAACTTCGGTTACAAATGCGCGCCCAAGCTGGGTCATAAATGCGGTAGTTTCATGATCGCCCCGCTCAAATGTTTTTAATTGATAAGTTTTTACCTGATCTGCACTTTGCGGATCGGTTACAACTGCTGTTAATGATAAGATCCGGTTGCTCATTGAGCCATAGGTAGTAGCAAAATCGTCATTCGGCGGCGTTGGTATTGCGGTACCATGTGCATTAATAGCCATCACACCACCAACAGTTAAATTATCAGGAGCGGGGATATGCGGAAAGCTATAGCCGGGAGCGGCACCTGTTCCGCCTTGTTGGTTTTCTAAAAATTGCATCAGGGCCGACATTGTTGTGCCTGTACCAACTTTTACCGAAGGGCCAATATTATCATGAGGCGGAATAAATGTAATATCATTAAGCGACACGGTAGTATCAATAAGTAATAACTTATTATAATCAGGCAAACCCGGCGTTACTGATAGGGGCGACCAGTTATGCATAATACCTCTTGGCCTTACGGTGTATCCGTTTTGTGCTGCCCAGTTACAGGCTGCAACTACGTCGTCTGCACTGCGTGGTGCGCATGTCCAAACACCGGGCACATCAATGGTATGGGCCCAGTTTAAAAACTCTTCCTGTTTAATTGGGATAAATACCGGAAAACCGGGAGGGCGACTGGCAGGATCATCTTCAATACCTTTAAAATTGATGGAATAATCCCAAAGAACACCCTCCACTTCATAAACGGCAATTTTACCATTCATAGCGAAGGTGAATTTTTCTGAAGCAGCTTTAGTTGAGCCCCAATAGGCCGATACTACAGCCCAAACCTCATCGCCCTCAGATAATTTGGTCGGTGCCAGATCAATTGTACGTGATTGTAATACGGGGTAATCGCCTGAAGACGGGGTAGTGAACTTTCCGTCAGTGATCACAAATGACATAACAAAAGCCGCTTTGTTCTTGCATTCAATTCTTTGGATAGCATCCATAATATTATCTGTTTAGGTTTAAAAATTGTGGTTTTATAATTTGATGTCGGTTATCGGTATGGTTGCCCGGCTATCCATAATACCAATGATTTACGGACACCCTTTGTAACAGGTGCGACTCGGTGTAAAAAGAATGACGGAAATATAATGGCGCATCCTTTTTTTCGCGGCAGCTTGGTAATATCCTTGCCCAGCAAAAACTCAAAATCACCGCCTTCATATTCATCAGGATCAGAGAGCTGGACTGTGATGCTTACCTTTCGCCTTGAGAAAATACCGTTGCCAATATCCATATGCCAGTCATAATGACCGCCACCCTCATGGTAAACAGTATATTGCAGATCATCAAAAATGCCTGTGAGTTCAAAATTCCACAATGAGCGGTTGGCTTCGGTAACCATGCTCACAAACTTTTCATAAAGCCATCTGCATTCGTCCTGATGCTGCGGTAACCATTTGATCTCGCTTTTGCGATACTCCTCTAAATCGTGCGAACTCCCATTTATTACTGCTTGTTTAAAGGGAATACTTGCCTGCAATTTTTCCAGCAACGCTATTTCAGCAGGACTCAACGCCTCCTGAAACCAGTACCAATTATCAATAGAGGATTGCCGAAAATCTTCAATAATAAAACTCATAATATTTTTTTAAAGCCTGATGATCCCATCACCGGGTGCTGCATTAGGTGAATTTTTAAAACCCATAAAGTTCAATTCGTTTTTCGTCCGCTCTGTGGCATATTCTCTTGTGCCTAAATTGCCAATACTGCCATCCACAAGTCCGCCAACAACGGTATTCAATAGCCCTTTGCTTAAATTATCGCCCTGCACGGCATTGGTGCCTATTTGTACAGTTAGGCCGATCGCTTCGGATTTTGCGATATTAGTTACCATACGTTTAAACAGGTTTCCCCATCCGGCCTTGTACTCAAGGCCCGGTAATGCATAAGATAATGACGAACTGAGCACACCACTAAGCAGTGCATCACCTAATCCTGTTGTAAGGCTACGCCCATTGGCAGAATTATCAATTAATGTTGATGTGGCTGCCGCTGCCTCGCCACCGGCAATTGCAAACCCGGCTTTAATGCCTGAATTTGCGGCTTTGGCTAAACTGCTTACCGCTTGTCCTGCTTCTTCAGCAGCTTTAACCCCTGTAGCAGCCTCCGCGGCTATTGATCCGGCAGCGCCGAAACCGGCAGTAATTGCACCTGCAACAAAGCCAATAGCCGTATTTACACCATAATCCTTCCAACTGAAATCATTAGTAATTAAGCCAACAGCAGAGTAAGATACCGCGCTGATACCCGCACCTAAAAAAGCACCGCCAAGGCTCGCCAGCCCAATACTGGCCGGGGTGGATAGACCGCCAGTAATAACCTCGAGTATGCCCGCAACGGCATCAACTACAACACCTATTAATATTTCAAACGCGCCAATAATAACCCCACCAATGGCTGAAAAGAAATTACCGATGGAGAAGTTGCCCGATGGGTCGACATAAATCAGCGGACTGTTACCGGCAAATATGTATGGACTATAAAACTGGTTATAATTATCAACCACACCAAAACGGCCAACCCTGCTGAAATAGAAACGGGCTTTGTAGTTATAGATCCCTAATTCAAAATCAAATTCCTGACTGCTATACAGGTAGGGGAAGAAATTAACTTCCGGTTGCTGTAAAATATTAAGGTTTCCATACAGGTCGTAATCATATGCAGCAACTACACTTGCTGTATCATCAAGAATAACTCTTATCGAACCCAGGTGATCTTTGAGTGTATTGTATTGTTTGTCATCTTTAATAAAAACAATCATCCCTATCGGGCCATATATAATACAGGTTAGGTGCTTGTTATTACCCTCAGCATCGAGTTGAACAAGTGTATTACCAGCCAAACTGCTTACATACATAGTTGATGCGTTAACGGTAGTACCCGTAAGTTCCTGTTTCAGCACCCTGTCGTTTGAACTGCTGTAATAAAATTTGTAGGTTTTCGAATTGAGATTATCATCAACAACAGTTGTCATCCGGTTGCCGGGATCATAGTTAAACTCAAGATTTTGAGCTGGCAAACCATCGCCACCAGACGCTATATAACTGCTGATCGCTCCATTTGGGTTATAGATGAAACTAAACAGCGATTGGTTATTATTCTTATCGGTAATGCTTTGCAACTGGTTCCCTTTGCCGGATTGCCCGTTGTATTGATAACTGCCTGAACCAATATTTACATTGTTGAAGTTTCCGTTACTATCAAAATCATATTGCCTGGTTATTGCTGGCGCGAAGGCACTTGTTTCATCAACCTTCGTTAGCGCATTAATGCCGTTATAATAATTGGTATACACCGAGCCGGATTGAATACCCTGCGGATACCTGTACGATATCTCTGCCGATTGCCCATTGTAGTATGAAGGACCATTGGGTGCAGTGGTTTTTAAAGTTTCATCAAATATTTCATTGTTTTGGCTGTTGTTATCCTGCATTTCTTTCAACCATACAGGCGAATTGTAGCTGTAGGCCCTTTTAACAGGAGCATTACCATATTTATTAAGTATTTCCTGAACAGGTTTGCCTGCAGCATTATAAGTGTATGCCGCAAGGCCATCGGGTTGGCTAGTCTGCTTGCCGACACCAATAAGTTGTCCAATGCTGTTATATTGATAGAATATACTTAATGGTGAGCCGATATTTTGTGTAGGATAATCAATTTGAGTGATACCGCCGAGGTTATTGTAGACAAACGCGGTGATATACTTATTACTGTCAAAAGCAAATACCTGCTGACTGCGTACAGTTACATTGCCAAAAATATCATACACAAAGTTTTCCTCCACATCGGGAGAGTCATTGTCTGATTGATTGTTAAGTGTTTTAACTACCCGGCCGATCTGGAATGGCTGTGAAATATTGTTGTAATCGTAAAATGTTTGTGTTCGCCAGGTGGCTGGCTTATCAGGATAGGCGGGATTATTATTTGCCTGTTGTTGTAATTGATCATTGTTCCAAACACCTGTTACATAACCCGTTTGTATTATCCTGCCTGGCACATCATACTTGAAATACTGGTAATTACCTTGCGCTGCAGCCTCCGCATCCTGCCTGAATCTTAACCGATTAGCCTGATCATAGATCATATTCACCGTTCCGCTGGTGTTGGATGTACTGCTGATCAGCTGACCGCTAAAATTATACCCATAATAAGTTATCCAGTTAGCATTGCCAGGATCATCTTCCTGGTAATTTGGCGACCGCAGTTCCGTTGCCTTGCCGGCATCATCATAGTAAACGGATGAAATGATCTGCTCGCTAACACTTTTTTGGCTCAGCTTGCGTACTTCCAGTCCTCTTTTATCGGCAAGAGAGTACGACATGTTTCCATTTTGATCGGTAACGGTGGTTTGAAAATATTCACCTGCTGGTAAACCAAGCAAGTTGTTATTAGTGCCGTACGCAATGGTTTCTGTATTAGTGCCCATTTTATAATCAGTCCCGGGCATCGATTGTTCAACCTGGCGGCCCAACGGCGATGTTTCATAACGGGTACCGAAATAAGGATAACCGCCATCGGCAGGGTAATAATCCGCTACAAGGCCCGTCATAACACCAGTGCTTGAATTATACGTGGCAAAATTAGCTATGTAATGAAATAAGGGCGACTGATCTGTGGTAACAAAAGCCGGTTTGGTGTTAACTATAATCCGCCCAAGGTTATCATAAACATTTTCGATAACAGTCAGTTGTGTGTTATCCAGCAATTGCGATTGCAAATCGTTACCGGCCTCATTAATACAAGTGAATGTTATCTGGTTATTAAATGAGGTAAGCAGATAATCTAATGTGATCTTATTACCTGCAAATAGGGTAGCCTTACCGCTAATTATTGCAGTACTTACATAATTAAAAACCAGTTCTCCATCAACAAAAAATAGCAAGCTATTTTCATTCACCAGTAACGACCATTGTGTACCTATGCCACTTATTTCAGTAACAGCACCATTGTTTTGCAGCGCGAAATATTGTTGATGGTGAGCGTCGTAGATGCCACTATCAGTTTTTATTAAGCTTGCCTGTTCATTGCTCATACTTACTCCATGCCTTAATAAAATCGGCTGTATAAATGACACCAGCGCGCGCGTGTCGCTCAACGATGTGTCGATGGTGAACTGGTATACCTTTTTTTGCTGCAATACCGTACCTGTGGCATCAAGCAATTCCCATTGCCCGGATGTTGGCTGCCATTGCAGTGTGAATATGTTGCCTATTTTTATACCCAGTGGTTGGGTGATTCCCTCATTAGGTAGTACATTAGTTAGCACCCCATAATTATTGGTCATATTGCCACTATAACTTAACGTGCCTGTGGTTTGGAAAGAACTGAGTTTAAGCGTACCGCCATCAGTATTCCATACGGAGCCATTACCTGCCGCCCAATACTGCATCCATTCATTCCCCTTGCTAAATGACAAGGCAGGACCTCCACCTGCCGACAATACTTTTATCTTGCTATTTGGGTCGCTTATTGAAAATTGATTATTGTTACCTATGCGTGAAAAGTAATTAGTAGCGATAGAAGTTGTTTCGCCTGAAAAACCTGTTGTGGCAGTTAATTGCTGAAAACTATCAAAGAATTTACGCCTGATCTCGCCATTAGCGCCTAACGCAGCATCAACCATGTTGCTTTTCATATCCATGGATATGGCTGCAAACAAACTTTGCAAAGGGGAGAAGCGAAGACAATCAATCAATACTGAGGATGTTGTATTATCATTCTGGGCCTTGATATTTATAGTAATGGGGGTATTTACTCCGCTATTAATGCCCTGCATGCTGATAATACAATAAATATATTGCCAGCTACCTACCGTACTGCCAAATGGTAATATAATATCATCACCTATTGATGCCGAGTTTTGGCTGAAGGATATCAGCCAATTTGCTTGTCCTTTGCCCGGATCGAAATCACCGGGCAGCTTTACATAGCTGGAGAAAACATAATCTTGTTGCTGGTTTTTTGGAGTAAATTGTCTTTGTATGCCGGTACCTGTACCGATCCTGAGCGAACTGATGCCCATCTGCGCATCAATAGTAGTGTCATTCGTATTTGGGATAATAGATGCACCTGTGCCAAGTTGCCATCCGTCCGCTGTTTCATAAGGTTCAAAACTGTAATAGGATGTTTCATCGCCTGCTTTACTTGCAGCCGGGAATTCGGCTATCTCGAAACGTCCCTGTGTATCGTAAATATATGACGATACTACGCCATCAACATTGGCCATTTCAGTAATCACGCTATAAGGTAACCCGCGACTGATCACTTCCTGTTTTTTAAGCCAGCCCAATCTTTGAGCGCCAGCTGTAAAATCAAATGCAGGATTGCCATCAGCAGGGCCGAGCCATTGATAGTTTTGATAAGCTGCCCATTTCCATGAACCATCATTTGCCCAGTTTTTCCAGCTAACCGCTTTTGATGATGTGTATCTTTTTACACCATCTTTTCCGGTAACAGATACGGTATCCTGTGCTACTGCATTCAACAAGTGTTTGCTTGCCATCGCAATATTATAGGCATCCACTTGTATAGCATAGGCTTTTTCGGCAAGCACAGTCTTTTTTTCACCGTTGGAATCGTAATACGATGTTGTGCTCGACTGCTGTAAGCCCAAATCCTGGAAATAAGTTATATCAGTAGTTTGGGTTACCCCATCCTGCATAACAACACTTTTGCTCAGCCTGTAAAAGGCTCCGAAAAAGTAGTTTTTCTTTACAATGTTGTTTTGAAACACCTGCCAGTAATTGGTTTCGTTGGTAACCAATTGGCCTTGTTTGTTATACTGTTGTTTTTGCAGTAAAGTGCCATTAAGCAACTGGTTAAAGTTGTAGATCCAGTTGCTTGGATAGGGGATCTCACTTTGCACAGACACGCCATTTGAAAAATAACTAATAGAAACACCCGAAGGTGCAGAACCTGCGTCAGGGATTTTAGAACCCGTTACTACGGTTACCTTAGGGAACTGGGCAAGGCTATTTTGCGCATTATAAGTAATAACCGATTGTGCCGAACTGGCGTAATCATATGATTGATAATAATTATTAGCAGCATCGTATTCATTATCAATCTCAATATAGGCCACAGGTGTAACCTGTAATGTATCTGAGGCCTTACCGCCTACAACCTTGTAAAGCGCTAATGACGATGCTGTGCTGAAATCCTGATTTGAGGGATAAGTAACAAAAGTATCTGCTCCCGCCAATAAAGTACCTGCTTTAACTATATTCTGCTGAACCATTATTTTCTGACCGGTTCCACCTGCTATAACAGGTAAGGGTTGCGGATTCCCCGGAATTCCATTGAGCGGACTGGCGAAATAGGTTTGCGCGTTAGCGGTTGTATTATCCTGGTAAGCGATGTATGAAGCGCCTCGGTTTTGCACAGTTTCCGGTGCTTGCAGACTATTTAATTGCTGCTGCTGTTTGATCCATTGTCCGTTGGTATTTTGATAAAATATGTCTTTACCCGCGGTAATAAAATTACCACCAATGGTTGGATTGGTACCCGTTGAACCAAGGTTCTGCACAATACCCCACATTCCTGTATCAGGATTGAATTGGTAATATTGATTTGTAGCAACAGTACCTAATGGTACTGACATGATGGAAATATCCTGCCCGGTAACAAAATTTGGTTTATCGGTTGGTTTAGTAGTAAACGCAGCTTGTTTCCAGTTCTGCGGATTATTACTATTACCGGGACCTCCTGTATACCGGTTGAGGTAAGGATTATTGGTAATTAATGAATCTGAAAGAATGGTGTTAAAAACACTGAATTGAGATTGACCGCTATTAACCGGAGATTTATAATTGTTAACCAACGGAGTGCCGGGATTAAGCAGGTTGAAGCTTTTATCCCACTGCAATATGCGAAGGCTATAATCGGCTTCAGTATCGGTAATAGCCGTGACATAAGTAGCAACAGCAAAAGAATTGCTCAATGATAGGCTAAATGGAAACTCAGTAGTATTATTTGGATCCTGGTAAATTTTTACGTTAGATGTATTGTATAATACACTGTTATTCCAAACGTTATTTCCATCGTGATAAAATAGTTGGAATTGCAACAGCATGCTGCTTTGGTTATACAGGGCCGCTATGTAGTAATTATTATTAGCTGAGATAACAATATTGGTTGCCTTTACCACATCAGCCGGCGAAGGCAGCATTACCGGTATGTAACCCGTGCCCGGGTTATTAGTTGGCGATGTATCCCAGCGTTGTTGTTTCCAGTTCCATTGATAAGCGGTGAAGGCATTACCGGTAAAATCCTTACTAAAAGCGATAACGAATTCGTCGCCTGCCTGTACACCCACATTAGGCGTAGACGTTTTTACAGGCAGATATTGTGGCCCAACCGATAAGTTAAATACACCAAAATTTGTTTGGTTTCGCCTATAAAGAAATAGTTGTACCTGCTTTTTGGTCTTTTCGGTAAAGTAAAGTGCTATAAAATCCTGACGGGTAATTACGCCGAGGGTATCGATATCAAAGTCTATATTATCGAAATAATGACTGGATGGTTGATCGCTGTTCAGGTCAAAGGTTATCCAATTTCCGCACCATGAATATACCGTACCACGCAATGTTTTTGTTGTGGCATTATACCAGGTTATAACCGTATAGTCGGACCCGAACCATACCCTTGGTGTAGCACCGGTTAAGGGGCTATTCAGCTTTATATTGCGCGAAGTGTTCAGCGCCTGTTGTTTATAGTTATATGTTGCCCTGGCACCCTGCGGATAGGTAATTGTTTTTAATGCACCGGAGTTTACGTCTGCATTTTTATCATAATAATCAAACTCCATGCCCGGCAATGTTCTGCCATCCGGCTGCACCTGCCAAAAACTGGTGAGTACGCGTTTCCACATCAGCGGATATACGGTTATTTGGCTGCTTGTCCCCAGGTTAATGAAATCGTACTCAAACAATATAGTGAATTGCAGATTTCCGATAGAATTTTGTACAGCAATATGATCGAGATATCTGGTTTCATATTGATCCTGATAAGCATTGGGTGCAGGCTGCTGAGTATGTGCAGCCTGGTATTCAACTATATTTTGTGTGCCCGGATTCTTAGCCCCATATTTTTCTCCGTAGTTATAGGTAATTGTTCTGCCAAAGCTATCTACGATCTGTTTAAGATAGGAGGCTTGGGTATATTCCAGTCCTGTAGTATCGCCTACTTTAATCTGAACGTTATCATAGCTATAAGTGATCCGTTCGCCCCACACATTTTGCATTTCCGAAAGGTTCCACGCCATTACATATTGTTCCTGACCAATTACTGTTGATGAATTGCCCAGCCAGTTGCCCCATCCAACTCCATATTGCAGTGTATTGCGCCCGCTATTTTTATCACCATAAATAAATACTGTTCCGTCTTCTTTTATGACTGTCCATTTTTCGTTATACGGATCATATTTAATATCCCAAAACTCGTAATTACGAAGCTGGAACAACAGGATATTTGCCGGGTTAGCAGAGGTGAAGCCATCCTGTATCAATTGGTTGCCTGAACCATTGCTCAGGAGGTAATAATCATTAGAAGCAGGGGTACCGCTGCCATTTTTATTTACTACGATTTTATCGAAGGTCATTTCCCATCCCAGGCCAATAATGCCTGTGGGGTTGCTTAAATTCCAATTTTGTACATCGTTTTGCACATTACTATTGTACATAACGCCGATGTTGATATCCAGATCCTTGCGCCCCGGCAACGAAGCTATGTTGATGGGTATGTTGGCTGTGCCTGTAAAAAGGTTTACGCTATCCTTTATCTGTCCCACCGCATCGTTACTGAATTGGAAAGTGGTAATTTGTGGCACCGATTGTTGGCTTATGCCGTTACTACTATTAGAATTGCTCATGATAGTTTAGGTTTATTGATATGGTTTTGGTATAGGTGATGGCATGCCTTTGCTACATAATTGCTGGTTATGGATGCGCTATCGTAAGTAAGTATGGTATGTACAAAACCCGATGGCCTACCCATCGGCATCCGGATAAAGGGACTTGCCGGCCAGTTGCCATTCTCATCGCAGGTTTGTTGCAGGTAGTTTAAGCTACTTGCAAGCCATTGTTCACCTATAGTAAGGCCAAGATGTTTTTTGCCGATACTTAATGCAAGCAATGCAAGCGCGGTTTGTAGTATACTACTTTCCTCTCGCTCGGCCCAGCTGCCATCAGGTTGCCTGCTGTTTTCAAGGAAAGCAATTGCGCCTTCAATAGTGCTTTCAGGGCCGTTTGCGGCACAAATAGCCCGCAGACTTACATAAGTGCCATAATAATCGCCGTAGTACCAGGTACTTTCCCAGCAATAACGGTTTTTATGGCTGTTGAGTAAAAAAATTAAACCACGTTCAATAGCCGCAGCAAATCTTTCACGGTTGAATAGGATAAGCGCATATACTAAATTAGCAACTACTTCAATATCAGAACCTGTTCCCCAGGCTTTATTAACCCAAATAGTTTGTAACTTTTGTTCTTCTGTTTGGTTGTTTTTTGGGATGATCCATGATTCCCATCCATTATCAGCATTAGCCTGGTCAGTAAGCAACACGCGTAAGGCCTGTTCAAAACATGGAATTGCAGTTTGCGAATAACCCGCACGTAATAACACCTGCATTACCTGTGCAAGATCATCAGCATCAGGTGGTAATTCCCGCAGGTCAGGGAAATAGGCCCATCCGCCAATACCGGTTTTACGGCGTATGTTAAAAAGGTAATCTGCTTCTGCATAAATTATATCATTTAGTTGATCTTGCAGTCCGTTATTGAAATCAAGCAATGTATCCAGTATAAGTGCTCTTTGAAACACATCACCTTCCTGAAAATCTTTATCTACCTGGAATACTTCACGTGGAAATGGCATCACATGCTTTGTTGCTGCAAACCCATTGGCATATTCCTGTAATAAGTGCTCCAATCCTTTATAACTCAAAGCCTGCAAAGGATTTTTTATCTCCGGAAGATCTATTTTCGGTATTTGCGAAAATGGCTTTGTAGTTAATATTGATGAAGTTGTATCAAACATTATTTTGTGATTGAGAAATCGTTGAGTGCTTCAATTATTGATTCAATATCCGGTAAAGATTTATCGATCCGTATGATCTCTGATAATCTGTACTTGCTTATATCTGGTTTACTGAACAGGGGGGCAGTTACATAATAGTCATGATCAACCTCAAAAATTTCGGCCATACCGGTGCTGTTTACTTCGTGATAATGACAGTATATCAGGCTGCTTTCGCTTGGGCCTGCCAGTCCTGCTGCTACAATGCGTGGTTGGGAACTTACATTTGGCGGTGATGCATGAAACAATGCAGGGCTTCCGATATAAGCCTGCCCGGCTTGCATCAACAATTGCTTACCAAATTGCTCCAATAAAGTCTGCTGATAGGTGGTATACGGAAATGGACGACCGCCGCAACGTAACTGTTTTAATAAGGTATGGCTGCCGGGTATAACCTGCAATGCACCGTTTTCCGGAGTAGTATTAACCAAAGGAACCCATAATCCCAGTGTTTGAAAAAGCCGTTCATCTAAAAAGGAATGATCCTGATGCAGCGGAACGGCCCCCATATTGTTGCGGGGATACTTTATATTGAAATTGCCCCAGAAGAACCGGGCATCCTGAAATATTTCATTTATTGCACGTGCGAAAGTACTTTCAATTATTGCCGATACCATGATGCGGTATTCGGCATCATGGCTCATAACAGTGGAAGCGAATGCAGGTGTACCCAGATCGCTCTGTAAATTGGCATAGGCCTCAGTTAATCTATCAACTTCAACCGGGGTTAAAAAATTAATTACCACATAGCCATTATGATCAAAGCTTTCCTGTATTGCCGGATCCTTGAAAAGTTGCCGTTTTTTTTTAGATGAGCCATTTAACCTGGCTGCTGACGGGTGTAAAATCGTTTCCATATCGTTAAGCATAATAGATCAGGGCATCAATCTTTAATTCGTCAAGCACTTCAAACTTGTAAGGGATAACTCCAATTTTTTTGGCGGTACCTTCATCCGGTCGACTAAAAAGCGGTTTTTCTATGTAATGATTCGGCTCAAGTTCAAACACCTCCATGGTTTCACCGGGATTCTGATAATCCTGGTAGTAACAGCGCATGGTACTTTCTTCTTCCGCCATCCAGGCTAATGCGGCAACTCTTTCGGTATTGCTAAAATTGGCTGGCGACCAGTGAAAAACCTTCGAACTGCCCAGGTAAGCCTGCCCGGCTTTCATGTTTATTCGTTTAAAATATTTCTTTAACAATAGGGGTACTAAGTCGGTATAGGGGAAGCGCGGAAGCGTACTGCGCGGCCAGCCATTCAATAAATGACTCCTGTCAATTACTTCGAGTGCGCCGTTGGTTTCGTCAACGTCTATTAAGGGCACCCATATGGTAAGGCCGGTGTAATTGGCCTCATCTACATAAGCGGGGTCCTGGTGCATAGGGCATAAACTTTTCTCGTGGCCAGGCTGTTTAGAGGTAAAAATGCCAAAGAATATTTTACAGCGATCAAAATAATGATTCATAGCCCTGTTAAAACTAATGGTAACAGTATCAGATGCTTTACGGCGATAATCAGCATCCATACTCATATTTGAAGTTGAAAAACCTATTTGTTTGGGTTGATTTTTAGAACTTTTATAAGCAGCTATTAATGTGTTCAATTCTTTAGTGGTTAAAAAATCAACCACTACATAACCTTTGTCATCAAATTCTGCCTGTATTGCGGGATCATTAAAAATGGGGCGCATATGTTATATTTAATTAGGGAAAAAAGGTGGATATTGATTTTCAGATTTAGTTAACGGTGACGGTCTTGCAGATAAAATCACTGATCTTAAAGTGTAAAACCATGATAGCACAATGGCGAAAGGAACAGCCGGGAATACCCAGTAATTATAAACGGGTTTGCTGCCCATGAAAAGAATAGGGTAGCCTTTAGCCTTTGGATAATCTTCAAAAAATAATTTAATGCTGTCGTCTACTTCAAGCGGAATGCGTTTGATGAAATTGAATGACATCAGCACCACTATTTTTGATAAGATCTGGCACTTTTTGCAGTATCCCTGGTAATAAAGCACGATCCTGTTTCGAGGTACAAGATTGTTCTGTTGCATAATTATATTTTTTTGTTTTGCAGATAGAGGTTCATCCTTACACCGCCTTTACGATCCACACCAATACCGTAAAAAGATACGGCGCATTGATCGTCAAGCATAGCTGTACTGATTGGAAAAGGGGTTAACATATAGCGGGAAGCAGTATTTTTTAGTACATCTATCCATGATCCGGCATCAAGGCTAACGCATGCCTTGCAGCCGCATATATCAATTTTTGCATCAAAAATTTTGGCCGATGCGATGTGAAAACCAATGTTAAATACCAGGCCGGATAGCTTTATTTCTTTTTCGCCAACAACATCATCCATGAAAACAGAAAACTCTTCACGCAGCAGTAACGGAATACCAAGATCGTTTAACGTTGCCGGATGTGATAAACGGAAATATATTTTAGCCCGCAGGTTTTCCATCGTGCTGCCTTCTAAACCGATGCTCATGATACCGGCATGCTGGCTTACATGATGTATAAAGTCATTTACTTCAGTATTTTGCGGCATCAGGTAATTTAACCAGTCTCTTAATCGTTGCCATGATGCTTCATTGCCTCCGCGCCGACCATCCATATATACGGCTATGCCGTCCATATCAGGAGAGGCACCCAGCCAGAGTACACCATCAGGGTAATCATCAAGTATTTCCTTCTCCACAGGTAAATGAAACCTGAGCATTTCTTCACAAACCTGCTGAATAGCAGTTGTGCCTGTTATTTTATAAAGTTTTTGAAGCGCTGCATAACTATGGCTGTACCGTTGCCCGGTTGAACCAATAATACATGCAGGGTCACTAATAAAGCGCCCGTTTAAGCCATTTGTTGATGAACTGATGCAAAACTGTAGCGGAGTACCATCTGCATTTAAACCAGAACGACCGCCGGGTTCAAATGGGTAGTCTTCGCCAGGCAGTGCAAGCAATTCATCTCTAAGCTGCAGCACCTGTTGGGCAGGTGCCTTACTAAGTGCTGCAGCAAGGGATGAAAGCTGCTCAATATGATTAATAATCTTTTCTTTAGTATCGAGCATATCTGGTTATATATTAAACCGGTTGTGTAATGATATTTGAAGGAGTACCATTGTTACCGGCCGTACCTCCTGCGCCTGCCTTGCCTCCACTGCCTGCAGAACCGCTTGGTGAGCCAGCCTGACCGGCAGAGCCACCTACGCCACCCACACCGGCATTGCCGCTTTTAGGGGTAGGGCTTGAAGTAATTACATTACCGCCGTGATAGGTGATAACACTTGTGCTACCATTACCGCCATTACCTGCGTTACCACCGGCACCACCGTTGCCGCCATTGCCTGCATTGCCACCCGGACTGCCATTGCAACCACTGCCTGCAGGGCAACCTGAAGCTGCACCGCCATTACCACCATTGCCGCCTCCCTGACCTGCACCACCGTTGCCACCATTACCGCCGTTGCCTGCACCGGCAGATACAAATAATGTTCCCTGAAGGTTATTTATTTTAATAGTTGCTGTTGGGCAATCGGTACCGTTACCTGCATTACCCGCGCCACCGCCATCAGCACCATTGCTGCCTGGTGTGCCTGAACTTGAGTTTGGGCGGCATACTGAATCCCAACCACAAGAAGCATCAACACCGTTATTGCCACTGGGCGCAGGGTTTGAAAAACCTTGTCCCGCCTGGCCAGCATAGCCATCAGCTCCGGATATTATAATATCACCTGTTAAAGTGCTCATATTGTATTGATTTTAAAAAGTTTAAGATTTTGGTTAGTATTAAAATTGTTTGTTTGAATCGGTATCAGTTATTGTTTAATCAATGTTTCTATACTGATATCAGCAGTTGTGTACACCAATATTTGACCGCCCGGTTCAATGGTTACCGTGCCAAATTGCACAGATACCGGGCCGCTTCCGCTAATAACAAGCGGGTTGCTGGGTGTCACTATTACATTTGGTGGAGCGGTGTACACGGCCACCTTTGGAGCAGTTGCGCCACTTTTTAATTTAGTGGCTGGGGTATGGGTGTTAAATGCAGTTACTTCGCTGAGGTTTTTCAATTCAGGAGTAAAGGCGGAATCCGGGTGAGCCGGGTTGGAAAAGATTAATTTTCCTGATGATACTTTTGTCATAAGATTTATTTTATTGATTAAAAAATGAAAATTAGGAATTGGAGCAACCGTTAATTGTATCCTGAATTCCATCCCAGATCGTACCTTCGCCAACTATAAACGGCTTTTTCACAATTACATAATTAACGGTACCGGCAGATGCATCATAATCATAAGTTAGTGCAACTTCTCCAACCGGAGTGCTGGTAGTGGCAGTTCCGCTTGCTGCGCCAGGTGGCGCGTAAATGGTGCCGTGTTCTTTAAACGATGTGGTTTTTACGCACTCCCATATAGCCGGAGTAACTCCATTAAAGCTTTTTGTTTTCGCCATGGTTTTGATTTTTAGATAAAGGAAATAGGTTATAATATTAATAAGTGGTTTTAGGCAGATGCAAAATCAATAGCTGTGTTATTAACCAGCACTTAAAACTAGATTTTATAAATGCCGGAAATAACTTTATTACACTAACACAGCTTTTGTCGGTACCAATTAAGTTATAGAGCCTGTGGTTGTGTATCTTGTGGATAATCTTTTTGGAAAAACAATGATTGCGATTGCCGATTTATAGGGCATTTCGTTTAACAAGAAAGGATTTTATAAAAGAAAGAATATTAACAGTATCTGAATTTATTTAAAAAACTGTAATTTCTTAATCATGAAAGATCAACTGAGGAGAATTGCTGTATAAGCCAGTTTTGATATGTAGAACGAATATTATACAATGCGGGATATTTCTCAATGGTTAAAAACTCTGAATTGAGTGGTTTGTCTGATTGCAGCTTATTTTGAAAGTATTTGAAATTTTCACCATGTACAGCCTGCATCATATCCTGTGTTTCTGATGAATTCATTAACCTGGCTTTCCATTTTTCAATAATGTGTTCGGGTATCAGGCAGTAGCCAAATAATATTCTCATTAATGCTGAGTCTCCGGCTAACAAGATCACGGTGCTCATTCCATTAAAATGACGGTACGGAATAGCTATTCGTTTAACGCTATAGCCTTTGTGCTGAATACGGTATGAAAAATCCATATCCTCAATACCAGCAAAATAAAACTCATCATGGCCCCCGATAAGTTCATAATTTGCTTTGCTCATTACCAGCGGCGTCCCCTTTAAAAAATCAAATTTAAAATGAGGGTTATATACACTTTCGGTACTGGCTGCAAATGCACCATCATTTATAGCTGCCAACATAGGTTGGTGCCAGTTATGTGTTGTTATAAGGGAATCATCATGAAAAATTGCTATAAACTTTCCTTTGGCGGCAGTAACACCCTTGTTGTAAGCTTTAGAAACGCATCCTGTTTCTGATTCAATCAAATTGAAATTGTCGAATGCTGTTAAATCCGTTGCTATGCCGTTATAAACTATAATAATTTCATAGGGAGTAGTGGTATGAGCGATTATTGACGGAATAAGAAAATATTGAACAAAATAGCAGTTAAACGTTAATAATATAATACACGACATAACAGGCTCATCGGGTTTAACATAAGAGCGGAGGTCTATGTCATTAGGTGTAATTTTTTGTATAAAGGCACCTGCCTCACAAAAGCCTTGTTTGGGATTTGGTGTATACGATGTTATATGTAAAAGCTGACCACTATCTTCATCAGTAATTTTTAAATGGAAGCTGCTCGTTTTATGTTCGATACAATCGTCATAAATTACCTCATTAAAAGAATGAGCAAACACGTGTTGTAATTCATCTGTAATGGCCATAACAGTTAAATAATAAGGTTATTGGTTTTAATTACTAATTAATGTAAAAGTATTAGTATTGATTAACAAGTGGTAATAATCATTGATCCTTTTCAAGCAATTAAGTTCATTTTTCTGTCGCAATTTCTATTAATTTAGTATTGCAAAAGCCTTTGTATCAATAAAGCCTATCCATTCCGATTCCAATTAATATAATGTTTCCATTTTATACTGCCTTGTTATAATTACTGCTTGGATATTTCCTGATACATATTTATTAAACCTGGTTTATTTTACTATTATTTAAATTCTTAAAAGTATGCTTAACGTTTGTTTTAGTCCATATCTGTTCTTAAGAACGCCTGCCTTAAGTTATAATGATTATAATTCATCCATGTTGGAAGAAATACTTGGTTCACAATTTTTTCAAGCAGCAATATTTTTTGCAAGCGAAAGCCTTTATACTGAATTAAGTTGTTGCGGATTTAATTACCATTTATTGGATAAAAAAGTAAGGCTAAGCCTGCAAAAATACTTTAACAGGATGTGTTACCGGCCAACACCATTTGGTATGTTTTCGGCATTCAGTTCACTTTATTGGGATAATTTAGAGAATAAAGGGGATTGTATATTAGATGACAAGCGGTATATACACATTAACCCAGATTTTCAATTTACTATCAACATGGCTAAAAAAATGCTAAAGTCAACATCATTCAGCAATGTTAAATACTATACAAATAATGCTATTTATAGTATAAAAGGCGAAAAACGATATTTAACAAATGCTTTTGATGCAGACAGCAAGAAAAATGATTTTCTGATCTCATCTTATAAAGCAAACCGGTTGTTAAATAAGCTAATGAACTTTTGCAAAGAGGGAAGAACCAAAACCGAAATAGTTACCTGGCTTGCTAATTTGACGGCTGATGAAGGTGATACAAAAGAATATATTACCGACCTGATTGAAGCCGGTTTATTGGTATCGGAACTATACCCTAATATGATAGGAGAAAAATATTTTAACAGGCTGGCGGGCATAGCTGCCGCAAATACAAATGACAAATTTGCAGCAGATATATTAGCTTATGAATATTTGATCAACAACATTAAACAGGGGTGCGATATCGATATTGAACAACTTACCAGCAGTAACTTGTACTCAAATTACGATAAGAAATTAAAATCAATGTTTTATGTCGGTTATGAACGAGTAACTCAATCTTTAATCGATAAAAAATACCAGGAATATATAAAGGATGGCTTAAACTGTTTGAACAAATTAACCTTTGGCGGTACTACAAAATCGCTTGTTACTTTTAAAAGTAAATTCAAAGCCAGGTTTGAGGATCAGGAAATACCTGTGCTTTTGGCGCTTGACCGTGAGGCGGGAATAGGGTATGAGGGATTAGAAGCCAATTTAGCCACAAGTGAATTATTGGATGGCATTCAATTGGATCTGCAATCAAATAGTTTAAATTTTAGCTGGACACCCGTTCACGAGTTTTTTTTAACCAAGCTTTCACAAAATAAAAATGACGATTGCATTTCTATTTCTGACAGGGACCTGGAAAAATTTCAATCACAATCAGAGCTAAAATGCCCGCCAAGCTTTTCGGTACTATTCCGGATATTTGGGGATAAGATCTGGCTGGAACAAGCAGGTGGATGTACTTCAGCTGCTATATTAGGCAGATTTACCTTGTTTAGTGACAGGGTATTAGAAGAAGCCAGGTACGTGGCTGCAATGGAAGAGCAAATTAACAAGGAGGTTATTTTTGCCGAAATATCCTGCTTTAATGATCAACACGCCGCTAATATTAATTCAAGTGCTGGAATAAGGGCATATGAGATCCCGATAGGGGTACACTCTACATTAAAAAGGGAGAATATTATTGATCTTTCTGATATTACTGTATCAATAATAAATGATACTATTGTTTTAAGATCGAGAAAATTAAACAAGACTATTATTCCGCGATTAAGTTCGGCCTATAATTACGGCAGAAGTGAACTTTCAGTATTCCGGTTCCTGTGCGATCTGCAACATCAGGGGCTAAAATCTAACTTTAACCTCGATCTTAAATCTTTACTCCCAGGGCTTAACTTTTACCCCCGGGTTGAATATAGAAATTGCATTCTTTTCCCCGCCACATGGATCTTAAGGAGCGATGAAATTGCTGAAATAGTACAGGGGAAGGACACTAATTTCAATTTTCAAAAAATGAGTGAAAAGATCAGGCTTCAAAAGCATTTTGCACTTACCGAGGGGGACAACCAACTGATATTTGACCGGGATGCGGCAGAATCAATAGCATTATTCGTAACGGTAATAAAAAACAAATCATCGGTGATATTGCAGGAAGCGTTCCTTGATCAATCAGCATTTGTAAAAGATCAATCGGGTAAACCATTTGCAGGGCAATTTGCAGCATCGGTTTATTCAAATGACATTACCTACCAGCTGAATGGTTTAGAACCCCTACATCGTAAGAACAATAAAGTTAAACGCGTTTATTTGCCCGGCGACGAATGGATCTATCTTAAGTTATATTGCCATTCGGCCATATCAAATAATATACTGACGAAGGATATTATAAACCTGGTAACATGGCTAAAAAAGCAGCATATTTTAAAAAGCTGGTATTTTATACGCTATGCCGATCCTGACAATCATTTAAGGGTTCGGGTCCAGATTAATCCAAATGATGCTACGGAAGTACTTAAATATTTTGAAAAAAAGATTCGCCATCAGGTAGAAAAAGGAAGTGTTAATAATTTATTGCTCGATACTTATAAGCGTGAAATAGAAAGGTATGGTGAAAATACAATTGAATATGTTGAAAAGGTATTTCAGGTAAGCAGCGAGCTGGTTTTAGCTTATCTTAAAAAGGTTCCTGATGGTTATTCCGAATTGCAATTAGCTATTATATCAGTTAACTCAATACTTGAAATCTTTTTTCATCAAAATTCCGAACGGATAGCTTTACTTAAAGGAATACATGAAAGCATGAAGCATGAATTTGATGATAGTAAACAGGTTAAGTTTCAGCTGGATAATAAATACAGGGAATACTCTTTTTTTATTAACAACATGCAGGTAAATACCAGTGTGATTAGTGTAATTACAGGCAAGAAGGAGTTTAATAATTATTTAAAGACACTGCAATTGTTAAAACTAAATGCAGCCCATCTTACTACTGAAAAGTTGCTGAAGCTGGTTGCAGACCTGATGCATATGCATTTAAACCGGTTGTTTAACGAGAAACAGCGCAAACAGGAGTTTATTATATATTATTTACTTTACAAGTATTATATATCTATTGAAGCCCGAAAGGGTAAAGTGACTTTAGTTCTGCCTCCGGCTCCTCAGGGTCATCGTATTGATCATGTTAATGAAGCTGTCTTTAAATGAAATACCGATAGGTAACTCGTTTGATTGAGCCAGTATTACATTGTTGCCATCAATTGATTTTATCCTGTCGATATTAACAATATAGGATTTGTGTATCCTGATGAATTTTGATAAGGGGATCGCTTTTTCAATCTCCCTCATGGATAGGTAGGTGATATACTTACCCTCGGTTGTATAAATAACCACGTAATTTTTTAAGCCTTCAATATATAATATATCAGCGTAGCTTAACTGTATCATGCGGCCTTTAATACCGGGGTTTATAAAAAAGTGTTCATTTGCCAGGTGCTGATCTGCCATGCTTTTTGATCGCAACAGGTTTTGTACCTTGGTAACAGACTTGGTGAACCGCTCAAATGATATGGGCTTTAAAATAAAATCGGAGCCATTTTTTTCAAAAGCCTGAACCGCATAGTTAGGATAGGCTGTTGTGAAAATTACCGAAGCATATGGCGAGATGATATCAGCAACATCCAATCCGGAAAGTTCGGGCATATCAACATCTAAAAAAACGATATCAACCTGCGCGGAGTTTCTTATTTCATTAATGGCTTCGAGGGGATTTGTGTTACTGCCAACCAGATTTAAGCCCGGGAACTTATTGATATATCCCACAAGCGTATCAATGGCATGATACTCATCATCAATTACATAACATGTATTCATAGGTGTTATAATTCAATTCTTAGTATTGATTTATACTCGGTTTCACTATCCTTAATGGTCAGGTTATATTTATAATACATAGCTAAACGATCTTTTACGTTCTTGATCCCAATTCCATAGCCATGATTATGAACTATTTTCCGTTTACGATTTTGAGTCGTAAAAGTTAAATTATAACCCTCAATTAAAACAATTATTTTTGCAGGATGTTCTTCTGATAATAAATCCCCATATTTTAAAACGTTTTCAGCCAGCGTGATCAGCACCAGTGGAATGATCCTTAAATTATCATAATCACCCTCTACCCGAAAATCGATATTAAGTCTTTGACTAAACCTGGCTTGATTTAATTTAATAAAACTGTTGATATGTTCAATTTCCGATGCCAGTTTTACTTTGCCATCTTCATCGGCATTTGTTAACGCGTAGCGCATTATATCTGATAACAGCAATATACTTTCGGCAGTGTCCTCAGAAAATTTTGAAACTGAATTATATAAAAAATTCAACGTATTTAACAGAAAGTGCGGGTTTATTTGTGATTTAAGATACGCGTTTTCAGTACGCAGCAAGGTTTTTTCCAGTATCTGATTTTGCAGTTCGTTCCTCATGTTTATGTTTTCGAGGTTGTCTATTATTTTCCGGTCTTCTATGGTTGATAAAGCAAACCAATAGCCTGTGCTCAAACCGATAAAATAAACAGCCCGCCATATACTCTCCATAAAAAACGACCATGTATTTGTTATAGGCCTGCTAATCTGAAAATTAAAGCCCACCAACAAATTCGTTAGCAGAAACTTAAGTAGCAGATATAGTATAAGTTCGGCTATTATAAGTAGGGCCAACACGAAATAAGATTTTCTTTTTCGGTTTATAGCTGTTGGAAAAACTAAATAGGCGTTGAAATAAAACAAGCCTATATTTAATAGATAGTGACCAGCATAATCGGGGAAAGTTGTAAACCTTCCTCCAAAAGAAAAACTAACAGCTAGTTCATAGGCAATAAATATCGCCCAGAAAATAACATGAAATTTTATCTTCTCAAGTTTTAATGTTTTCATGAATACCCGTAACAGGCTTTAGGTAAAACCAAAAGTAGTTATTTATATAAATGTATTATTTAGTTGGCTATAATAAGTTTTAAACGCTAAGCCATCAATCAGGAACCGAAAAAAAACAAGCGCTAATACTGTAATTGGTATATACAATAATGTAGTTGGTGTAATAACTTTTTCGAAGCGAAGCGACTTTACTATCTTCTTGCAAAATTAAACCATCAGACATGAAAGCTACTGGACAAAAACTCAAAAAGCTTAAAACTAAGCAAGTTTACGGATTCAAAAAGTATTCGTTTAACGATAATCACGTTGGAGATCCAACAACGATCACAACTATTACCGTTACAAACATGCTATTAAACGTGTAACGCAAGAATACAATAATAGACACCATACATAACTAACCTCTTATTTATCTAAACCTTATTACACCTTTTTCAGGCTGCCCATTCCTTTAATAATGAATAGACATGCCTTGAATAATTATGCTATGCCTAAACCAACTTAGTATAATATAAGATGTAATCTTACTTAAAGCCTCTGATCGAAAGATTGAGGCTTTTTGCTTTTTAAGGAGATTACGTTAGTTATATTTGTTTTACCGCTTGGATATTTACGATATGGCGTTATGCTTTTATATACTTAAACGGATTGTATCTTTTTAGCCATTTATGATCATATAATTCAATAAATAGTTAATATTTCATAACTGAATAACGGAAATAGTAACTTACTTTGGGATATATCAATTTACCAATTAACCGTTTTTCCATCATGTCTGAAGTGTTGTCAAAAGATCGCGAAATCTTTGGTTTTATACCAGCGAGGAGCATTGTATCATTTTCACTGGTTACCATGTTGTTCCTGATCTGGGGGATCCCCAACAACATGAACGATATTTTGATCAAACAGTTCATGAAATCATTTGAATTGAGTCGCACCCAGGCCGGGTTAATACAATCAGCCTTTTATATGGGCTATTTCTTTCTGGCCGTGCCTTCGGGGCTGATCATGAAAAAGTACTCCTATAAAGTGGGCCTTATTGCCGGGCTATTACTTTTTGCCCTGGGATGTTGCCTGTTTTGGCCCGCCGCCATCGCGGGTAAATATGGTTTGTTCCTGTTCGCCTTATTTGTGATCGCTTCGGGCCTAACTTTTTTGGAGACCGGGGCCAATATATTTATTGTTGAGTTGGGTAAATCCCAGTCAGCGGAGCGCAGGCTTAATTTTTCGCAGGCGTTTAATCCTATAGGAGCGGTTTTAGGTGTGCTTATCGGTACTATATTTATTTTTTCAGGCATTGAGCACAATCCGCTGAAAATTGCCGCCATGAAAGTGTCGGGCGAATACCAGCATTACCTGCAGCAGGAAACCATGCGGGTGGTAACCCCATACCTGGTACTGGCAGCTTTCGCGGTGTTATGGAGTATTTTCCTGATGTTTACCAAATTCCCTAAGGGAAGGGATGAATTAAAGGAAGAAACCGCTGTTAAAACCAACAGCAGGGAACTGCTGAAATATCCGCATTTTTATAAAGGCGTGCTTTCACAATTTTTTTACTGCGGCGCGCAGGTATGTACCTGGAGTTTTTTTATCCAATATGTGCAGGATTATACGGGTGAGCCCGAGAAAATAGCCGGCTATTTTTTAACCGGAACTCTGGTTGCATTTGGTTTGGGCAGGTTTTCGGCCACATACATCATGCGCTACGTATCACCAGGTAAATTAATGGGGATTTACGGCGTAATAAACATAATCCTTGTTGTTATAGCTATCTTGTTTCCTGGCGTTGTTGGCGTTTGGGCCATATTTTTTACCAGCTTTTTTATGTCGCTGATGTACCCTACAAATTTCGCGCTCAGCATCCGGAGTTTGGGTAACAATGCTAAAATTGGCGGCTCCATTATGGTAATGGCTATTGTTGGCGGGGCATTTTTTCCGCCAATAATGGGCCTGATTGCAGAATCAGCCAAAAGCATGGCAATAGCCATGATCGTACCCTTAATATGTTACCTGTATATTGCCTATTATGCTTTTAAAGGTTCAAAAATACCCAATGAACAAATAGAAGAAGTACCGGCAAAACCTCAAATAATTCCTGCACATTAATTAGATATGCCCGATAAAAATTTCATACCGTACACTTTTGATATGCCGCCGGTAGTTTTTGGCACCAGTGGTTTAGGAAATTTGTTTGTTGCCTTGCCCGATGAGATCAAACAAGAAATAGTAAAAGAATGCATTACCCATACCAGCGGCAAGCTGATCTTTGATTCGGCCGGTAAATATGGGGCAGGTTTAGCGCTTGAATCATTGGGGAAATGCTTAAAAGCTTTAAATGTTGATCCCGATGATGTGATCATCAGTAATAAACTGGGCTGGGTACGTACCGAACTCAAGACACCCGAACCAACGTTTGAACCCGGCGTTTGGCGCGACTTGAAATATGATGCCGAGCAGCACATCAGCTATGATGGCATTATTGAATGCTTTGAGCAGGGGAATGAACTGCTGAACGGCTATATTCCGCAAATGGTATCGGTACACGACCCGGATGAGTACCTGGCTAAGGCAACATCGGCAAATGAGGATGAGAAATTATATAACGATATTTTGGAGGCTTACCGTGCCCTTGAAACATTAAAGCGTGAAGGAAAGGCCCAGGCGATAGGCGTGGGGGCCAAAGACTGGCGTTCCATAGCCCGGGTTTATGAGGATGTGGACCTGGATTGGGTAATGATCGCCAACAGCATGACCATCAAAAACCACCCCAAACCATTGCTTGAATTCATGAAAAGGCTGGAAGACGATGGCGTGCAGATCATCAATTCTGCCGTATTTCATTCCGGCTATTTAATCGGCGGCGATTATTTCGATTACAAACTTATCGACGCAAATGAACCTCAGCATAAAACATTAACAAAATGGCGCGATGATTTCTTTAAATTATGTGCTAAATTTAACATAAAACCAGCTGAGGCCTGTGTGCAGTTTGCTTTAATGGCACCTGGCGTTAAAAGCATAGCCCTGAGTACAACTAATCCAAAAAGGGTAAAGGATAATATAGCGATGGCAGAAGTGTCGGTACCGAGGGCGTTTTGGGAAGAAATGATCAATCAAGAATTGATAGATAGAAACTGTTTAGAATATACCAACATCCTGTAATGAAAAGATACTGCTTAGCACTTGACCTTAAAGATGATCCTGCATTAATTGCGGAATATGAAAATTGGCATAAAAAAGAAAACACCTGGCCCGAGATAACGGACAGTATTAAGGATGCAGGTATCACAAACCTGGAGATTTACCGGACGGGTAACCGTCTTTTTATGATCATGGACACCGTTGATTCATTTGATTTTGATATAAAAGCAGAGATGGATATCGAAAACCCGAAGGTGCAGGAGTGGGAGCAGTTGATGTGGAAATTCCAGCAGCCATTATCATGGGCCGAGCCCGGTGAGAAGTGGGTGTTGATGGATAAAATATTCCGGTTAAGCTGAGTTATATGTTACGGATAGATTCGCATCAGCATTTCTGGAAATATGATCCGGTGCAATATGATTGGATAGATGATAGTATGGCTGTTATCAGGAAAGATTTTCTGCCGGAAGATCTGGAACCTATTTTAAAAGCGAATGGCTTTGATGGCTGTATTACGGTGCAATCTCATCAATCCGAACAGGAAAACGATTTCCAGTTAGCTAACGCCGAAAAAAACAGCTTTATAAAAGGGGTAGTAGGGTGGATTGATCTGCAATCGGCAACTATTGAAGAGCGCTTAGTTTATTATAAGCAGTTTGAAAAGATGAAAGGTTTCCGCCATGTATTGCAAGGCGAACGTCAGCGCGATCTGATGCTGCAGCCTGCTTTCGTTAATGGAATTAGTTTATTAAGAAAATACAATTACACCTATGATATTCTGATCTTCCCCGATCAATTGAAATACGCAGCCGACTTAGCGTCAAGGTTCCCACATCAGCCCTTTGTTATTGATCATATAGCCAAACCAAACATAAAAAATGCTGAGATAGCGGAATGGGAAAATGATATAAAAGCTGTTGCTAAGTTTGAGAATGTATTTTGCAAAGTATCAGGCATGGTTACAGAAGCCGATTGGCAAAATTGGAAACCGGTCGATTTTAATCCTTACCTGGATGTGATCGCGGATAACTTCAGCACAAAACGTATAATGTTTGGCTCCGATTGGCCCGTATGCAAACTAGCTGCGGAATATGTACAAGTATTGGGTATCATACAGGATTACTTTTCTGCATTCACCAAAACAGAACAGGATAATATATTTGGAGGTAACGCTGCCAGATTCTATAATCTATAACGCCGCATTACTCTTTTTCCAACTCTTTTTTTGATTCCCTGAGTTTTTCTATTTCATCTTTTGGCAATACAGGATATTTTAATTTAAGGCTTTCGAGCGTTTGTAATATAATGGTTGATATGGCTATGCGGGTAAACCATTTCTTATCTGCCGGTACAATGTACCACGGGCACTCATCGGTAGCTGTTTCTTTTATGGCTGTTTCATAGGCTTTCATGTAATCGTTCCATCTGTCGCGCTCTAAAATATCGGCTGATGAAAATTTCCAGTTCTTCTCCGGGTCATCAATACGTTTTAAAAAGCGCTGCTTTTGTTCATGTTTTGATACGTGAAGAAAGAATTTAATGATAACCGTTCCATTTACCCGCACATGCTTTTCAAAATTGCGGATGCTCTCATAACGTTGATCCCAGAATTTTTTATTGATGTGCTTTATATTGCTGACACCCGGAATGTTTTCTTTTAATATCAGTTCAGGGTGTACTTTGGTAACAAGCACATTTTCATAATGGGAACGGTTGTGTATACCTATGCGGCCGTCCTCGGGTAATGCCAGGTAATGCCGCCATAAAAAGTCATGTTTATATTCCTCAGGCCCCGGCTGTTTAAAGCTAAATACCTGACAGCCCTGCGGGTTTAAGCCCGACATGGTGTGTGCAATTGCACTGTCCTTACCCGCCGCATCCATCGCCTGAAAAATAATCAGCAATGAGTAAGTGTTCGATGCATAAAGTTCGGTTTGCAATTTCGAGGTTTGCTTTATCAGATCTTTTAATAAGGCTGCCGCGTCCTCCTTTTCATAATTAGCGGAATAAGCAGTATCGTAATCCTTTAGTGAGATTTTTTTGTCGCTGGTTACTTTAAACTGATCTGGTAAGCTTTTCATAAGATAGGTTCTGTTATATCATAAATAGTAAATATACTATTCCTGTTCTAAATGAGATATGCGTAAGCAAACTATCATAAATTCACTAATTGATTTAAAACGATTTACTATTTATAATCAGGAAAATTCTTTATAAATTTATAAAACCACCAATTATAAACATATGAATTTCCTGAAGGCTATATATGATGAATTTACAGGCTTTTTTGGTTTTGGTAACCTGATAGACATTTTGAAATCAGGTAATTATAAAGAGTTTCTAACTTATCATGGCATTACTTCGGTTTTAGGTCCGCTTATTCCTTTTTTGCTGATCATTGAAATTATAAGGGCTGCTTTTTACAAGCGCTTTAAAGTAATAGATTATAAAATTTCTTTTTTTACTTACGTGTTAAATGCTTTTATAGGCCGGTTGATCTCTTTTGCTATGGTGGCAATTTGCATTGGCCTTTTTGAAAAACATGCCTTATTTAAAACCACGTTTACCTGGTATTGGTTTATCTACAGTTATGTTATTTGGGAGTTCGCCCACTTTATCTACCATTTTTTAGCGCACAAGGTGCGGATCTTGTGGTGCCTGCATTCAACGCATCATGCTCCTGCCAACATGAATTTATCTGTAACCTATGCACATTTCTTTTTAGAGGCTCCTTATGCCGATGTTATCCGTACTACTATTTGTATTTTGCTGGGCGTAAATCCTGCTGTATTGCTTGTAATTATGTTTGTGGATGGCACCTGGGGGGCGTTTATACATATTGGCGAGAACCTGGTAAGCGATGCCCGTTTTGGGTTTATAAACAATATTATCCTTACGCCATCTCACCATAGGGTACACCATGCTAAAAATCCCAATTATATGGATACCAACTTTTGTAACCTGCTAAATATATGGGACAGGGTTTTCGGTACTTATCAACTCGAAGATCGCAGTGTACCTATAGAATACGGCATTACACGCCCAATGAAGAAACATAGTTTTTTAGATGCCTATTTTGGCGAGATAGTGGCTTTGGGAAAAGATGTGGCAAAAGCGCCCGGTATTAAAAACAAGGTGCTTTATATTTTTATGCCGCCAGGCTGGAGCCATACGGGCGATCACAAAATGTCATCTATCGTGCGGAAAGAGTTTTTAGAAGCTAAAGAGTTAGAAGCAAGGGAAAAAGAACTAGCCTGAAAGTTTTGTTTGCCTCACATTATTTTACTTACAGACCGATTTTGATTGCCATTTAAATCCCTCGTGCTGAATTTAAATAGCCGTATATTAGTGCTGTAATAAAAACAAAGTAGCAGGATGTTTAATAAAGCGGCGTTCAATGAAAAGGTTAAGACCTGGCTTAATGAACAGATCAAGAAAAGCGTTGTAAAAGAAGTTACAGAGTGTTACGACCTGATGGACAAGGATAGCACCAGTCGCTGGAACGTTTTCCGGATCTGTAAAAAACAGTTAAATGCCGTGCGGTCAAAAATAGTTTTGAGTTACGTAAAGGTGCTTGAACTGGTGGTGCTGGTTTATAAATGATGGATTAGAATGTACATGGAAAATCGTTCCTGTACTTTCACTTGAGATAAAGTTTACATTATACATAAAGTATAACAAACAAAAAGCCCTTTAATTTTACAATTAAAGGGCTTTTAAATTTTTCTAATTTTTTAAGCGGAGAGCTAGGGATTCGAACCCCAGGAACCTTTCACAGTTCAACAGTTTTCAAGACTGCCGCAATCGACCACTCTGCCAGCTCTCCGGGGACAAAAGTACAAATCCGGGGCGAATTGGCAAATTTGAGATTGATTTTTTTTCAAATATTTAACAATTTCTTATAATGAATTGATGACCAAATCATTAACTTTGCATTTTTTTTGAATTTTAGTGCCTAAAGCTGTTAAAAGTGGGTTTTACCACCTTAATATTGCGTTTTGCGAAGTCAATATTGGCGTTTAATTCGAATCCCATCAGAATAATTAGCGAATTTAGGTACAACCAAAGCATAACTACTATGAGTGTACCGATGGAACCGTAGATCTTATTGTAGTGCGAAAAGTGGTTAATGTAGTATGTAAAACCGAGGGATGTTAATACCGCCAATCCGGTTGCCATCATTGAGCCGGGGTTAATAAATGCCCAGCGCTGTTTGTGTGCCGGGCCATACCTGTACAGGATGGATACCGTAGTAAAAAATATCAGCACAATGATGATCCACCTGGATAAAGCGAATATATAAAGCCAGAAATGCCCTTTACTAAAAATATGCGCCTGCAGGAAGCTGATAACGCTTTGCCCGGCTATCATGATGGTAATAGCTATCAGCATGGAAATACTGATCACCACGGTCAATATTAGGGCCACCCAGCGCCTTTTAAGCCATGTACGTGTTTCCATTACCAGCGACGACCTGTTGAATGCTCTCATGAGGTTATTTACGCCATTGGTGGCAAGTATTAATGCCGATAGGAAACCAACCGACAATAATTGCCCGTTTTGATGCTTGATGATAACTACCACGTTCGAATCAAAGAATTGCGAAGTGCGTTCATTAGGTAACACCAACCCGATAAGATTAAGCAGTTCGTCCTGGAAATTATTTATCGGGATGTAGGGAATAAGCGTAAACAAGAATATAGTGGCGGGAAATAGTGCCAGCATAAAGTTATAGGCCAGTGCCGAGGCTTTGGTGGTTAATGTACCCTGTAAAAATTCCTGCACAAAAAATACAACAACCTCATATAACGATAACGGGCCGAAACCGGGCAGCAATACAGATTTTGTCCAGCCGGTAAAGGACCTGTAAAACTTAAATCGTAATAAAAAGCGGTTCAGCCATCTCATTTGAGCCCAAATCTACTCAAAAAAAGGCTTTAATTTAGCTATAAAATCCCGGGGAGGGAAGCATGGCTTGCCTGATTTCTTACTTACAAATACCAGTGTGGTGGCACCAGTATTTATAAGTTCTTCAGCCTCATTATACAACTCATATTTAAAATGGATCTTTACCCCGGGCATTTCATCCATAATTACTTTTATGGTGATCTCCTGATCGTACAAAGCAGGTTTCAGGTACTTGCAATGCAATTCAGCCACAGGCAGCATAATGCCGGTTTCTTCCATTTCGCGGTAGCTTAAACCCAGGTCGCGGAGCATATCAACACGGGCTACTTCATAAAATTCGGCATAGTTGCCATAATAAACGTAGCCCATCTGGTCGGTTTCGCCATACCGTACACGTAACTTAGTCGAAAACTCAAGCATTATTTTTCAATATGTCGTGCGTCAAGCGCCTGTTGAAATTTATGGGCATTAATTAAGTGATCGGCAACATTAGTTGCAAATGCATGATAACCCGAAAAATCAGCCTTGGCACACATATATAAGTAAGCACTGGCCTTGTAATCAAGCACGGAGTTAACCGCGTTAATAGATGGCATCATTACCGGGCCCGGAGGCAAACCAGTGTACATGTAAGTATTGTAAGGCGATATTACCTTTAGGTCCTTGTTCAATACACGGTGAATGGTAAAATCATGCAGTGCAAATATAACTGTAGGGTCTGATTCCAGTTTCATGCCCTTTTTAAGGCGGTTAAGGTACAATCCGGCTATAGTTGGCATCTCATCATCATGCAAAGCTTCTGCATCAACTATAGAGGCTAAAATTGATATCTGTATAGGGCTCAGGTTAATTTCAGCAGCACGTTGCTTACGTTCCGGTGTCCAGAACTTCTCGTAGTTGGCATACATTCTTTTAAAGAATTTTTCCGGCGAAGTATTCCAGTACATCTGGTAGGAGTTAGGCATAAACATTGTGTACACGTTATCCGTCGTGAAACCATATTGTTTTACAAACGCCGCTGAATCCAGCAGGTTAAGTATAGCAATTGAATCAGGCTCGATCTTTTTTGATATAAAGCCTGCAAACTGTTCTTTCAAACGTAAATTATGGTACGATACTGTTACCGGTTCCTGCGCACCCGATGCCAGCATGTTGATGAACTTACGGTTGCTCATACCTTCATGCAAACGGTATTTACCGGATTTAACACGGGTGGTATATTTCATATTTACCGCTGCCCAATGGAAAGTAGTAGTGTCTTTCACAATGCCTTCATCGCGGATGGTTTTGTACACATCGTCGAACGTAGCGCCTGTGTGAATGTATAGGTATTGTTCTTTGTCGGAAACGTTGGGCCCGAAATAACGGAGGTAATAAACCACGCAGGTAATGCCCAGCGATATGATAATTAACAGCACCAGGGCGATAATGAATTTTTTAACTGTACCTGACGATGCTTTCTTTTCAGTCATGATAATTAATATATTATGTTATTGTTGATCTATTTGAACGGCGATTAATCCGCCTGATAAATTACGGGCATTAACATACCCGTTTTCATTTAATAATAAGCGTGCGGTTTCACTGCGTTTGCCCATGGTACATATAACTATCAGTTCGTCTGTTTTGTTATATCCTAACCCATCTAATTGTGAAGATAGTTTACTGAGTGGTACATTTTTACCGCCGATATTGTAAGTTAAGTATTCCAGTTCCTCACGTACATCAAGCAAATTTAATTGCTCGCCATTGTTAAGGCGTTTCATGAAGTCGGATGCATTAATTGGAGCCATCAGCTTTTTTACCTTGTGTAACAGTGAGGTTAATACGTGTCCCCAAACTGGTTTTAACTACCGAATCTTTTTGTACAGCAGGGAATTGTGCTGAAACCACCACATTACTTGAGTCGGTAATAGATCCCTCATAAGTAATAGTTCCCACTGTTAAGCCTGCGCCTTTAATAGCAAATTTAGCAGCATCCAGGTCCTGGTTAAGCAGATCAGGCACGGCAACTTCACTGGCACCGGCACCGTTACCTATCACCAGGTCAAGCTTTGAGCCTTTAGGTATTTTTGCGCCCGCTGCTATCACATGCCCTGCAAAACTGGCTTGTAAAATATGATCGGCAATATCGGCTTTATAGGTAGTATCGCCCACTTTTAAACCGTAGTTTGCCAGTGTGGCAACAGCTTCCATATAGTTTTGGTTCTGTAAATCAGGCATGGTTACATCAGGTGCAAGGCGGGTAACCATGGTTAAATAAATTATACGGTTTACCTTTACATTTGTGCCTGCATCAGGGTCCTGCTCAATAATGGTTCCGGCGGGTTCATCCAATACATAAACCGAATCTATCTGGTAACCAAAGCCCTGATCTTTTAAAACCTGCATAGCTTTTTCAACGGGCATCCCTTTTAAAGAGGGTACAGGTATACCTTCACCGTGGCGGGTATAATAGCTAAGGCTAAAAAAAGCGATGATCACCACCAATATTACCGTGCCTATCGCCGCGAAAAAGTTGTTACGAAATGCTTTTGTTTTTAAGTAGTCCCAAAATTTATTCATTGTTATTTATAAGGGTATTCACGCTTAATGAGCAACCAAACATAATGATTATTTCTAATAGTCGGAAAGTCCGCAAGTGAGAAAGTAGGGAAGTTAGTAATATATTCCGGCTAAAAGGTTTTGACTATCAGTATCTTTTAATCTTTCCCATCTGAACTATATTCTAACTATAAAAACTCCCTTTTATTTTTAAATTTGAACGAACAATCTTTAGGAATCCGGATTTCCCGGCTTTCCGACCATTAACTATCATGACAACAAAAAACATTGCCCTTTGTGCCGGTGGATATACCGGGGAATATGAAGTTTCAATAAATAGCGCTAAAAATATTGCCGCCAATCTCGATCCGGATAAATACAATGTTTATACGGTACTGATAAATCGCGACAGCTGGTTTTATGATGGCGAAGAAGGCAAAGTAAATATTGATAAGAATGATTTTAGCCTGACCATAAAAGGCGAGAAGATAAAGTTTGATTTCGCCTTTATTACCGTACACGGTACACCCGGTGAGGATGGCAAATTGCAAGGCTATTTTGATATGATGGGCATCCCATATAATACCTGCGATGCCACAACATCAGCCATAACCATGAACAAGGCTTATACTAAAACCATTGTACATGGCATACATGGCCTCAATGCAGCCCGCTCAATGCAACTACATCGAAAAGATGCGCATGATGTGGCAACCATAGCAGCTAATTTAAAGTTCCCGTTGTTTATAAAACCCAATAATGGCGGCAGTAGTGTAGGCATGAGCAAGGTGCATAACATTGCCGGTTTACCCGAGGCACTTAAAAAAGCTTTTAATGAGGACGACCAGGTTTTGGTTGAAGAATTTATAAAGGGCCGCGAATTTAGCAGGGGCATTGCCCGACTGAAAGGTAAAATAACAGTTTTACCTGCTACTGAGATCATCAGCTTTAAGGAGTTTTTTGATTATGAAGCCAAGTATACCGCGGGGGCATCGGAAGAAATTACACCAGCCGACCTGAGTCCAGAGATCAACGATAAAATTGCCGAGATACTTACCGAAATTTACCTGCGCCTGAACTGCAAAGGCATGGTACGGATCGATTTTATTTTGCTGGAAGATACACTTGATTTCTACTTTATAGAAGTGAATACCACGCCGGGGCAATCAGCTGCCAGTTTGATACCACAACAGGTACGCGCGGCAGGCATGAGTGTAATGGATTTCTATGGTGATTTAATTGAGGGCGCGTTTTGAGGAACCAGGATTTTTAGGATTTAAAGGGTTTTTCCTGATGTGTGTTTCTCTTTCCCAAACTTACTATTTAATATCCCTACAGCAATATAAATAACAGGGGAGATGAGGAACTCAAACATGGTATCGGCAATGTTGCGGATCTGCATAGTGACAGCGCCGAAGGTCCAATCGTAAATACCGATGAGTACCAGCAGACTGATGATCACGATGTGTATTACGTGCCAGATGAACATCATCCAGTCGGCTGTATATTTTTTTAAGGCGAAGGTGCCTGTTCCATAAATAGCCAATATCGCCATCAGTTTGCCTATGTGCCTTACTTTGCGCGGGATGGATTGATAATAGCTAACATCAACCAGATACAAATTATACAAGGAATAGATGATAGCTATTATTATAAACCCAACCCAATAATAGCGTTGTTTATTGCTCAGTTTCAGCATGTGCAATTTTAAGCTTTTTTACGAAGATTAGCCACAACACTATAATAAGGGCATAAACTATAAAGGTAAACACGTAATGGTGTGCGAAATCGGCATACTTGGGGTTATAAATTATAGTATAAGCCACAACCGCACACCTGATCACATTTGTAATATGGATGAGCAATATGCCCCCCACAATAAATATTATTTTTCGCCACAGCGAGGCAGGCATACAAACTATAAACCCGGCATATAATACAAACAGTTCCAGCGCATTGCAGGGGTCTTCAATAGAAACTACATTCCGCTGGTTAAAGTAAACATCTTCCAGCGGACTGATAACCGGTCCATTATCAGTAATAATGGTACCGGTTTCAGATTTAGCATAGTATGCGGTTGAGTTTGTATACTTATTTAACAACCACGCTGTGCCATTGGCAACTGAATGACTGAGCGGTTTATCCAATACCCGTGTAGGCAATAAGAAAACCAGGTATAATATTTTCCAGCTGATTAAAATTGCAAGGGCTCGTAATATAAATCGCCTTACATCCGCCGGAACTTTGTTCCACTTACTAATATATGTGCTTATAACCATTAGGCTAATTTAGTCAGTTTATTTTTCTTAACAGCAGTAATTCCAATAACAAGGCCGGCAGCCATTAAAAATACCACACCATTATTAATTGGCAATTGTGTGCCTGTACCGCCTGTAGTACCTGTGTTTCCGGGATTAGCCGGCGTGCCACCAAAGCCAAGCAAACCTAACAGATCGCCCAGTAAACTGTTTGAAGTATTGCTTGTGGTTGTAGCAATAGTAATAGTGCTTGCTTTTGCAGGTGCAGCCATAAACAAAGTGCTTGCTAACATAACAACTGAGAATAAATAAATGTGCTTTTTCATAATTTTAATTGATTTTAATTTCTAAAGTTAAGGCAACAATTGTACCCTGTGCCAATTATGGGCTGTTCATTCTGTTCAGTGAGATTTTCGCTTAAAGAATTTTATGTTTCTCAAAAAGAAATATAAATCACCTGTTGGGAAATATATTTCCACGTAGCTTATCATCCCCAACTTGTGGAAATATTAGCCGATAGGGAATTATCGGGAAAAATGTATTTAATGGCAGTGAATAGGGAATGTTATAATTGTCAATATAGGAGAGACGTACAACAAGGATTCGCTGATGCTATTCGTTTTTAAAAGAGTATAAAACCAAAAAACCGGAAGATGTTAATCAACCGGTTCATTATTTATGAGTTTATGAATATCAGATCCCCAACATTATTGCTAAAAGTACAATGCAGGAATTATATGTATATGCAATTAATTATGCTTTTACCGCAACAGCTTTTAGTGATTTTGCTTTGCTTACAGTAGTAATACCGATAGCCGCGCCTGCAACCATTAAAAAGGCAATACCGCTATTAATAGGTAAGTGAGTAGCCGGAGGAGTTGGTTTAGCTGGCGGGCAGTATGGCTTGCTGCTTGCTTTAGCGTTTGCTGAAATTAATACTGATAATACTATGATAACTAAAAGTAATTGCTTTTTCATTTTGATGTTGTTTTTATTGTTATATCAAAACGTAGGCAAGTATCATACCTAACAGCATTTAGCTGTAAAAATTACTATATGAATATATAATTGGGGTTTAAAATTCCCAACCTGTGAAAATCAACTTTATAAATAGGGGATTTATATGCTATATCCTGCATATTTTATTTGTATAGGTATTCGGTACCCCAATTAATTCAGATAATGCTCAATAACATCCTGAGGAATAAGAACGCCTTTGCCTGTTTTAAGATCGATCAATACAAAATCAAACCAGCCATCACAGCTTATTTTACCGGTTGCTTTACTAATGATCTCAAAATGCACCTTGCATTTTTTTGCATCAATGGTTTTAATGCCTGTACGCACTAAAAAATAATCGCTCATTTTAAGTGCCCGCTTATAATCCATATATACACTACGTACCAGCCAGCCAAAACCACGTTCAATAAACGATTCCATGCTTAATCCGTAGCAGCGTTCCATCTGATCATAGCGCGCAGCCAGAACATAATCAAAGTATTTACTGTTATGCACATGGTTAAACATATCAATATCATCGGGGCGTACGCGGAGTTCAGATTCGTAAGTAGTATACATTTGTAAAGTCAAAAAGTGGAAATTCAAAAGTCAAAAGCAGGAGTAATGGTAATGCAAAAATAAAGTAATTGTTTGTTCAACCAGTCTTTATATTATATTGTTAAGGCTTTTGAATTTTAACTTTTGAATTAAATACCTATCTTTGCACCCACAATTAACAAAATTTATTTACGCTTTAGTATTATTCAAGTAATGTATTTAAGTAAAGAAGCGAAAACAGAGATTTTCGCAACACACGGTAAAGGTGCTACCGATACAGGATCAGCAGAAGGACAAGTTGCCTTATTTACCACCCGCATAGCTCACTTAACCGGGCATTTGAAAAAAAACAAACATGATTTTTCAACCCAGTTATCGCTGCAAAAATTAGTTGGTAAACGCCGTGCATTATTGGCTTACCTCTATAAAAAAGATATAGCAAGATACCGTGCCATCATAAAGGCTTTACAGCTTAGGGATATCATTAAGTAATCTTTGCAAATATTTAATAAAAAGCCGTCTCGAATTAAAGGAGATGGCTTTTTTACTTTCTGAAACAAAAGTTTACACACAAATAAAATCGATGCGCCCTAAAGACGAAAGCGCATCACAACACACAAAAGATGAATGTAATTAAAAAAGTAATCGATTTAGGTGACGGCCGCACCATCGAGATCGAAACAGGTAAACTGGCCAAACAAGCTGATGGATCAGTAGTTATAAAAATGGGTGATACCATGTTATTAGCTACCGTAGTTTCATCGCCCGACGCAAAAGAAGGAGTTGATTTTTTACCTCTTTCTGTTGATTATCAGGAAAAATATGCTGCCACTGGTCGTATTCCAGGTGGTTTTTTACGCCGTGAGGCACGTTTATCAGACTATGAGGTATTGATCTCACGTTTGGTTGACCGCGCTTTACGCCCAATGTTCCCCGAGGATTATCATGCTGATACACAAGTAATGATAACATTAATATCAGCTGATAAAGATATTATGCCTGATTGCCTGGCTGGCTTAGCCGCATCAGCAGCATTATCTGTTTCTGATATCCCTTTCAATGGCCCTATATCCGAAGTTCGCGTAGCTAAAGTTGATGGTCAATTAGTTATCAACCCAACTTTAAGTCAATTAGCAAATGCAACTTTAGAATTTATAGTTGCCGGTAGCGAGTTTGACATCAACATGGTAGAAGGCGAAAGTGCTGAGATACAGGAAGCTGAATTAGTTGAAGCAATTAAATTTGCTCACGAAGCTATTAAAGTACAGTGCTTTATACAAAAAGAACTGACTATTGCAGTTGGAAAAACTGAAAAACGCGTTTACAGCCATGAGCACAGCAATGATGAGTTAGAGAAAGCTATCTATGCTGCTACTTATGATAAAGTTTACGCTATTGCTGCTGAAGCATCTGGTAAAGACGAGCGCGGTGCTAAATTTAAAGCAGTACGTGACGAATACATCGCTACATTAGGCGAAATTGATGACGTTACTAAATTCTTAGCTAAAAAATACTATCACGATGTGGAGTATGATGCTATCCGTAACCTGGTATTAGACGAAGGCAAACGTTTAGACGGTCGTACAACTACCCAGATCCGCCCTATATGGAGTGAAGTTGGTTATTTACCATCTGCACACGGTTCTGCTGTATTCACCCGTGGCGAAACACAATCATTAACTACTGTTACTTTAGGTGCTAAGGATGACGAGCAAATGATTGATGGCGCGTTCATCAACGGTTATCAAAAATTCTTATTACACTATAACTTCCCTGGTTTCTCAACTGGCGAGGTTCGCCCTAACAGGGGAGCTGGCCGTCGTGAAATTGGTCACGGTAACTTAGCTATGCGTTCGTTAAAACGTGTATTACCTGCCGAAGACGCAAATCCATATACTATCCGTATTGTATCTGATATCTTGGAATCAAACGGTTCATCATCAATGGCTACGGTTTGTGCCGGTACATTAGCGTTGATGGATGCAGGTGTTAAAATCACCAATCCGGTATCAGGTATAGCGATGGGATTGATCACCAATGAAATGGGTACTAAATATGCTATCCTTTCTGATATTTTGGGTGATGAAGATCACTTAGGTGATATGGACTTTAAAGTTACCGGTACTAAAAACGGTATTGTTGCCGTTCAGATGGACCTTAAAATAAATGGTTTATCATACGAAGTATTAACAAACGCTTTAAACCAGGCAAAGGAAGGCCGTTTACACATCCTTGGCGAGATGGCTAAAACCATTACCGAGCCACGTGAGGATTACAAACCACATGCACCACGTATTATCACTATCCGTATTGATAAGGAATACATTGGCGCGGTGATTGGCCCGGGAGGAAAGATCATCCAGGAAATGCAACGCGAAACCGGTGCTACTATCTCAATTGAAGAAGTTGGCAACCAGGGTGTAGTTCAGATCTTTGCTGATAACAAGGAAGCAATTGATAAAGCCGTAGGCCGTATCAAAGCTATCGCTTCAAAACCTGAAATTGGCGAGATATACGAAGGTAAAGTAAAATCAATTATGCCTTTCGGCGCATTTGTTGAAATTATGCCGGGTAAAGATGGTTTACTACACATCTCTGAAATTGATCACCGCAGGATAGAAACTATGGATGGTATATTCCAGATCGGTGATGAAGTTCGCGTTAAATTGCTTGATATTGATAAGCAAGGTAAATTCAAACTTTCAAGAAAAGCATTATTACCTAAGCCAGAACCGGCTAAGTAATAAACAGCAAATAATTAGTATATACAAAGCCCTCATAAAGAGGGCTTTGTTATTTTGTTGAAAATTTATTTTAAATATTTAAAACAAAAGCTAATTTTTAGGCTTTCTATCTGTTAAATAGTTGCAAAAAAGCCGAGTTTTTATCGAAAAATGACATCTACCACCGAAGATCCTTTAGATTTTCTTGATAACAATGCAAGTAGTATACAGAACAGCGCTCAAACTGATCTGATACAGCAATTGTTATATGAAATTATAAGGGTTAAAGAATTGATAAAATATTATGAATCCATCCCTAATGGTGGCGGGCAGCTTGGTGCTTCTATTTTGAACGAATTGGTATCCGAAGCTTACGGCTCGTTGGTTAATTATGATACCATCCTCATGAAAAAATATTACGAACTGTTATTGAATTGTGATTAATGCTAAGTCCGAAAAGACTGAAAGTCTGTAAAGACCTAAAGTAATTACATTCATTTAACTTTTTCTTTCAGACTTTCCGACATCCGGACTTTCCGACTAACATCCGAATTACTATCTTTGGGCCATATGAACCATCTAATCGCACCATCTATTTTAGCTGCTGATTTTGCTAATCTGCAACGCGATATTGAACTGATCAATAATAGCAAGGCAGATCTGATACACGTAGATGTAATGGATGGCATGTTTGTACCTAATATATCATTAGGTTTGCCTGTAATTAAGGCCGTTTATAAGCATGCTACAAAGCCTTTGGATGTTCATTTAATGATTGTACAACCCGAGCGTTATTTAAAGGATTTTAAAGAGGCTGGTGCAGCAAGCATCACCGTGCATTACGAAGCCTGCCCAAACCTGCACCGTACCGTACAGGTGATAAAAGAATTGGGTTGTAAAGCTTGCGTTGCTATAAACCCACATACACCTGTAGCTTTGTTAGAAGATATTATCCTTGACCTGGATATGGTGCTCATTATGTCTGTCAATCCTGGTTTTGGCGGACAAAAATTCATCAACAATACTTACAAAAAGCTGGCTGATATTAAAGCGCTTAAACGCCGCTATAATCCTGAACTGCTTATTGAAGTTGATGGCGGTGTTGATGAAACCAATATTGCCAAACTTAGTGAAGCGGGGGCCAATGTATTTGTAGCAGGTAACGCTGTATTTGCATCGGCCGATCCAACGGCTACCATAGCCAATTTAAAGAATTACGGTAGCTTGTCGCGATCGTGAATCTTAATTAAATCCCTGAAAACTCTCATTTTAACTGATCTTTCCTGCTTAATCCGTTTTAGTCGGAGAATTGTCTGCCTTTTGAAAAAAAAGCAAATAATGTCTATATATTTTGTCAAATTAATTAACTTCGGCGCGGCTAAGTAGCAATTTGTTAATTACGTATTTAGCTATAAATTATTAATAATATGAAACATAATTTTGGTGCCGGACCCGGCATTTTACCTCACGAGGTTTTAAAACAGGCTGCAGCAGCAGTGGTAGATTTTAATGGTATAGGACTTTCTATACTAGAGATCTCGCACCGCTCACCTGAGTTTGAAGCTGTTTTAGACGAAGCTGTAAAATTAGTGAAAGAACTATTCAGCGTTCCGGAAGGTTATTCAGTATTGTTTTTACAAGGAGGTGCAAGCACACAGTTTGCTATGGTATCTTATAATTTATTACCAGAGGGTGGCAAAGCCGCTTATCTGGAGTCGGGCGTATGGGCAAACAAGGCACTAAAGGAAGCTAAGTTTTTTGGTGAAACACAAGTTGTTGCTACTGCAAAAGAAGCTAACTTCACGTACATCCCTAAGGATTTTGAAATCCCTGCCGATGCCGCTTATTTCCACATTACATCAAACAATACCATTTATGGCACTCAACTGCACAAGTTCTTCCCGTCACCGGTGCCTGTTGTATGCGATATGTCATCAGATATATTCAGCCGCAAGGTAAACGTTGCCGATTTTGGTTTGATCTACGCCGGTGCTCAAAAAAATATGGGCCCTGCAGGTGTTACCTTGGTAATTGTTAAGGATGAGATCTTAGGCAAATCAGGTCGTAAAATACCTTCAATGTTTAACTATCAAACACAGATAGAAGGCGGTTCAATGTACAATACACCTCCTGTATTTGCTATATATGTTTCAATGCTTACACTTAACTGGCTTAAATCAAAAGGCGGTGTTGAGGCTATTGAAAAAGAAAATGAAGCAAAAGCTAAAGTATTGTATGATGAAATAGACCGTAACCCTTTATTTAAAGGTGTATGTGTTCCTGAAGATCGTTCAATAATGAATGTATGCTTCGTAACTGAAAACCCTGAACTTGAAAAGCCATTCCTTAAATTATGCGACGAAAAAGGCATAATCGGTATAAAAGGCCACAGAAGCGCAGGCGGTTTCAGAGCATCAATATACAATGCGTTGCCAATCACCAGCGTTTATGTGCTGATTGATGCTATGCGCGAATTTGCAGAGAAAAATAAATAGTCCGTTCATTAGTTCATTGGTTCAATAGTATTTATCAATTTTATACTAATGAAGCAGACCAATGAACAAATGAACTATTGAACCAATGAACAATTAAAACAATGATAAGAATATTAGCTAATGATGGTATCGATCCGATAGGTAAACAAATGCTGGAAGATGCCGGTTTTGAAGTAGATACCAATAACATACCTCAGGACGAATTGCCTGAAAAATTAAAGGCTTACGATGCTATTACTGTGCGTAGCGCGACTAAAGTGCGTGCAGCTTTAATTGATGCCGTACCAAACCTTAAGCTGATTGGCAGAGGTGGAGTAGGTGTTGATAACATTGATGTTGACTATGCTAAAGAAAAAGGCATAGGCGTGTACAACACACCGGCTTCATCATCATTATCTGTTGCCGAACTTGTTTTTGCGCAATTATTTGGTGGTGTCCGCTTTTTGGCGGATAGCAACCGTAAAATGCCTGTTGAAGGAAACACTAAATTTAACGACCTTAAAAAAGCTTATGCTAAAGGTGTTGAGTTACGTGGTAAAACTTTAGGTATTGTAGGCTTTGGCCGTATCGGTCGCGAAGTGGCTAAAATAGCTATTGGTGTTGGTATGGATGTTATAGCTTATGATCTTTACCCGTTCAATCCTGAACTGGCATTGGTTTTAGGTGGAGGCACTGTAGTAAATGTTACTATTGAATCAGCTTCATTAGAGAAGATCATCAAAACGGCAGATTTTATTACCCTGCATACGCCATTTGTTGACAAGGCCCTTATCGGCGCTGAAGAACTGGCTCAAATGAAAAAAGGCGTTGGCCTGGTAAATATATCACGTGGCGGCTTAATTGATGAACTTGCATTGATAGATGCCCTTGATAGCGGTAAAGTATCATTCGCGGCACTGGATGTATTCGACAACGAACCTACACCACGCGAAGAGATCCTGAAACACCCTAAAATTTCTTTAACACCTCACATCGGCGCAGCCACCAACGAAGCACAGGAAAGAATAGGTGTGGAACTGGCCAGCTTGATTATTGAGCATTTTAAGAAATAAGAACTTTAATACAAAAAAACAAAAAAAGAGCTAAAAGCTCTTTTTTTGTTTTAAAAGAATGTCATTGCTGTAAGGAACGACGAAGCAACCTCGTCGCGTTCAATATGCGTGCGACGAGGTTGCCACGCTAACGCTCGCAATGACATATTGTTAATATTTACAACTCGTAACTAATTCCCTTTTCCGGTATCACCACTTTATAACCATCAAACTCCAAACTGTCAGCCAAAGCCTGCATACTTTCAGTTTCGCCATGAACCAGGAAAACGCTTTTGGTTTTCATTTTGTCCTGCTGATGGACAACATTGGTCAGATCTTCATGATCACCATGAGCGCTTAATACATCAGTTTGTTTAATAGTGGCATAAACCGCCAGGTCGCGATCTTTTATGTGTACTATGGAGTCACCACGCAATAAGCGATGCCCTAAAGTACCCTTGGCACAATAACCAATGAAAAGGATGGTGCAATAATAATTCTGGATATTATAGAACAGGTGATCCTGGATCCGGCCACCCTCCAGCATACCTGCTGATGAGATGATAATACAAGGTTCAAAGTAATTGGAAACCTGCCTGCTGTCTTTCAGCGTTTCCACATAAGTTAAGTTATCGAACTCAAACTCATCGCCCTGGCTTTTATAAAAATCCTGCGCTTCCTGGTTCACCAGGTTATGATATTTACGATAAATACCTGTAGCCATTGATGCCATCGGACTATCAACAAATACTTTAACAGGCGGCAGTAAACCGCTGCTAAAGATCTTATTCAAAGCAAAAACCAATGATTGCGTACGCCCGATACTGAAAGCAGGGATGATCATCCGGCCCTGTTCCTTAATACAGGCCTTTTCTATAACCTCAACCAAAGTTTCTTCAACAGATTTCCCTTTGGAATGGAACCGGCCTCCGTAGGTCGACTCTGTTACCAGGTAATCAACTTGTGGTAAACTTTCAGGATCATTTAAAACTGGATAGTTTTTACGGCCTATATCGCCTGTAAAAGCTATAGTTTTTTCGGTACCGTTATCATTTATTTTGAGCACAGCTGCGGCGGCACCCAGCAAATGACCAACCGGTATAAAAGTAAGTTCAATATCACCATTAACCCTGAATGGCCTGTTAAAGCCGATGGTAACAAAGCGCTCCACCGTATCCATCACATGCTTTTGCAAATATAATGGCTGACCACCACTATTGAATTTGCTTTTCCCGCGTTTACCTTTTTTCTGCGCCTTACGCATAAAAATACTTACCGAATCCATCAATAAAAGTTCAGTAAGATCTGCCGTAGGAGGGGTGCACAATATCTGGCCTTCAAATCCTAAACGCACAAGCGTAGGCAGGTTACCTGAGTGATCAATATGCGCGTGGGTGAGTATTACCAAATCGATCTCAGTGGGATCAAATGGAAAATCCTCATTCATTTGTATGTTGTGGTCTTTCTCGTAATCAAGCCCGCAATCTATCAGTATTTTATATTGGCCAACCTGCAGCAAATGCATGCTGCCGGTAACCTGTCGGGCTGCGCCGTGTACGGTTAATTTCATCTTAATTCATAGCTAAACCCTGTGTAACAAATCATATCCTAAAAGCTATAAACTATTTGTCTTTTTTAACAAACCTGGCTCTCAAAAGCAATATAACAACAAAAATAAGGGCGAATATTATCCCCAAAGATATCTGTTTGCTTTTTTGCTGATCCTGCTCAATTAATTCAATATCATGCCTCAGTTTTTCATTCTGATCTCTCAGCCTGTTGATGGTGTTCATATAACCTATCTTGCTGGTATCGGCATCTACAACATGGCTCTGAACTTCTTTTTGTTCAAATGTTTTATAATCTAACAGCACTTTTAACTGAACGAAAATATCATCGTCAGTTTTAACAATATCCATCAAAATATCATTGGAACGACGGATGTCATTTTTTGTTTGCAAGCCGAATATCCCGGTATGTTTACTCAGGCTTTCATCGTACTGGCCAAACTTTTGTTTACGCTGGGCCAGCATGCCATTTATTTTTTTACGCTGTGCCTGGTAAGCAAGGGAATCAGCGCTTACCTGCGCATAGGAGTCAACTAAAAAAAGGGAGAACAGAACGAGTAAAAGTATTTTTTTCATCATATGGTGTTATTCAAAATCGAGTATAACGCTATCGCCAAGGTTCAGGCCCAACAGGCCGCTTGCATTACCTTTATTTATGGCGATCTCGAGGTGATCACTTATACCAAACAGGCATAGCTTTTCACCTTCGGGAACTTCGTTATAATGCCAGCTTAAATGGTTAATGGTTTCATTGCGTTTAAAGTACAAAATAAAACGACGCCCGCGCTGTACATTGTTAAAAAATTCTTTCGTTATATTGGTTATTACGTTCTGAAACGAATCGATATAGATGACAGAACCCTTGATCTGGTTTTTATCAACCACGGGCTGCAGGTTCATTTTCTTTTCAATCTCGCTGGTAGGTATGCCTATTTCGCTCAGTTTTCCACCCTTTGCAAGGTGACAGGCAGCCTTAACAAAAATATCTGCCAGCGGGAAATGCAGAAATTTAAGATCCTGCATAATAGTTATTTCCACTACCTCATCGGGTTCAGTATTAAACATCAGCGAGAAGATGCCGTTATCGGCACCCACAAAATAGTGGTTTTTATACTTGATGGCCAGGTACCGGGTTGATGTGCTAAAAACTGTATCGATACCTATCAGGTGCACCGTAGCATCCGGAAAATAATAAAAACTATTCTTTAAAATGAAAGCTGCTTGCTGTATATTGAAGGCCGAAACGCTATTGGTAATATCAACAATATTTACGGTTGGCAACAACTTTAGGATGCTGCCTTTGAGGGCAGCCTGATAAATATCTTTATCGCCCAAATCTGTAGTTAATGTTATTATTGCCATTAATATTTTAAAATTTTATTACTAATCTTGTAGAAGCATTAGATGCTGCAAATATCAATTTTTAATTCATAAAAATCTGCAACTAAAAAATCAATTTGTATTGAACGAACTTAAATTATCAATTGAAAACATCAACCCAGCAGTATTATGGGGACCGAATAATGATCATTTTGAGATCATTAGAAAGCAGTATCCGAAGCTTAAAATTGTAGCCCGCGGCAACGAGGTAAAGATATTAGGGGATGAGCATGAAATAACTACGTTTCATGAAAGATTTGAGCACTTGCTGCAGCATGTGGAGAAATATGAATCACTGAATATTACCGATCTCGAACGTATTTTAGGTACAAAAGCATCAGCATCTACACCATCAGATCCGGCGGCGGATAAGTTTGCCAGCGGTGAGGTGATTGTATTTGGCCCTAATGGTGTTATGGTAAAAGCACGTACAGCCAACCAGCGTAAAATGGTTGATTGTATTAACAAAAGCGATATACTTTTTGCCATTGGCCCTGCAGGTACAGGTAAAACCTATACAGCGGTTGCATTGGCAGTAAGAGCTTTAAAAAATAAAGAGATAAAACGTATAATCCTTACCAGGCCGGCAGTTGAAGCAGGGGAGAACCTCGGCTTTTTACCCGGCGACCTTAAGGAGAAGATAGACCCATACCTGCGCCCGTTATATGACGCGCTTGATGATATGATACCGGCCGAAAAGCTAAAACTTTACCTGGAGAACCGTACCATTGAGATTGCACCTTTAGCGTTTATGCGCGGCCGTACATTGGATAACTGTTTTGTTATTTTGGATGAGGCACAAAATGCTACCGATATGCAGTTAAAGATGTTTTTAACACGCATGGGGCCATCAGCCAAGTTTATTGTTACGGGTGATGTTACACAGATAGATCTGCCTAAAAAACAACAATCAGGCTTGCATACTGCCTTACGTATTTTAACTGATATTAAAGGAATTGAAATAGTTTACCTGAGCGGCGAAGACGTAGTAAGGCACAAACTGGTAAGAAAGATATTAGCAGCTTACGGAGATATACAATAAGTAGCAAGTATCAAGTAGTTAGTATCAAGACAAAAAAGCAAGATGCTAAATACTTGATTGCAAGTTTTTACTTGATACTTGATACCAAATACTTGATACTAAAAAAATGAATGCAATAAAAGAAACACACTTTAACTTTCCGGGACAGACAGCCTTTTATAAAGGGAAAGTACGCGATGTTTATACTATAAAAAATAAATACCTGGCTATGGTTGTCAGCGACCGCATATCAGCATTTGATGTGGTTTTGCCTGAGGCTATACCTTTTAAAGGACAGGTTTTAAACCAAATAGCGGCTATCTTTTTAGAAGCTACTGCCGATATTGTACCTAACTGGGTAGTTAACGTACCGGATCCAAGCGTTACCATTGGTCGCATTTGCGAACCATATAAAGTAGAAATGGTTATCCGCGGATATTTGGCTGGGCATGCTGCACGCGAATATGCTGCCGGTAAAAGGCAGGTTTGCGGTGTTAGTTTACCCGAAGGCTTAAAGGAAAATGATAAATTGCCCGAGCCTATCATTACACCAACTACCAAAGCATCAGTAGGGCATGATGAGGATATATCGCGCGAGCAGATCCTGGCAAAAAAGATCGTGTCTGAAGAGGATTACATTCAACTGGAAAATTATACCAGGGCATTATACCAGCGCGGTACTGAAATAGCAGCGAAACAAGGCTTAATATTAGTGGATACCAAATATGAGTTTGGTAAGGCTGATGGTAAAATATTCCTGATTGACGAGATACATACTCCTGATTCATCACGTTATTTTTATAGCGAAGGTTATGAAGATCGCCAGGCAAATGGCGAACAACAAAAACAACTTTCGAAAGAGTTTGTTAGAAGATGGTTGATTGAAAACGGCTTTCAGGGTAAAGACGGACAAGTGATACCTGTAATGACAAAAGAAATAGTGCAATCAATATCTGACAGGTATATTGAGTTATTTGAAAAAATTACAGGTGAAGCGTTTGTGAAACATGAAAGCACGGATATATTAAACAGGGTTGAAACAGCAATTACAACGGCACTGGCAGCATTGTAATTTTTATTATGAATAAATATTATATCTTAGAGTTTTAATTTATTAAGATGAAATTTGCGGTTGATAAACACGAGAAGTATATTTTGGTGAAACTGAATGAGTCGAAACTAAATTCATTGGTTACACCACAGCTAAAATCTGAGTTGATACTCATAAATACTGAAGGCCAGAGAAACATTATTCTCGATCTCTCACAAGTAAAGTTTGCCGATTCATCAGGATTAAGCAGCTTACTGGTAGGGCATCGTTTATGTAAAAATGCCAAAGGCGTATTTATTCTTGCAGGATTAAGCGATGCTGTTTCACGCCTCATCACTATTTCACAGTTGGATAATGTACTTTCAATAGTTCCTACATCGGAAGAAGCTATCGATCTTATATTTATGGAAGAAATAGAAAAAGAATTAAAAAAAGAAGCAAAATAATCACCACTATTGTTTACCCTATATGAAATTTGAGGTAACAATACTTGGCAGCAGTTCCGCAACCCCCATATTTAACAGAAATCCTTCTTCACAGGTGCTCAATATTAATGAGCGCCTATATTTAGTTGATTGCGGCGAAGGCACGCAGCAGCAGATGCTTCATTTCGGTGTAAAAGCAAGCCGTATAGATAATATCTTCATCAGCCATCTTCACGGCGATCATTACCTGGGTTTATTAGGCCTCCTTTCATCAATGCACCTTAATGGCCGCACAAAGCCACTGAATCTTTTTGCACCGGCACCCTTAAAGGAAATTATCGACGTACAATTAAAATATTCCGAAACCGACCTGCAATACCCTATCAATTATGTGTTTACTACACCCGATAAAGCAAATGTGATCTTTGATAATCAGGATATTGTTGTTGAAAGCATCCCGCTTAATCACCGTATAGATTGTACGGGCTTTTTGTTCAGGCAAAAAAAGAGGAACAGAAAGCTACTAAAGGAAAAGATAGAGGAATTTAATATTCCCATTGAATATTATACTGCGCTGAAAAAGGGAGTTGATTATACTGCACCCGATGGAACTGTATTTAAAAACGAAACACTAACATCTAATCCCGAAGAGCCAAAGAGTTATGCGTATTGTTCGGATACTATTTATAGCGAAACATACTTTAAGCAGATAAGCAATGTAGACCTGTTATATCATGAGTCTACCTTTTTAAACGATATGCTGGAGCGAGCGCAGAGCACCCATCATACAACAGCCTTACAGGCAGGGCAGGTGGCCTTAAAAACAAACGCTAAGAAACTATTGCTGGGGCATTTTTCCGCCCGGTATAAAACGTTAAACGAGTTGCTTGATGAAGCAAGAACAGTTTTTCCTGATACAGAATTAGCCGTTGAAGGAAAAACGTTTGTTATAGAACAATAATTTTAGTTTGCAGTTATTTGTTTGCAGTTAGCACAGCTAAATAAACCATAAGATGCAAACTGACAACTACAAACTGCTAAATTAGTCCTTCTTTCCTCCAAATACCGAGAAACTCACATAACGTTTAGGATGTGCCTTAATATCAATGAACAGGTTATTTAAGTTAGCCGTAGCGTCGCTTAAATTCTTATACATCTTATCATCGTTTATCAGCAAGCCTAATGAGCCGTTACCATTATTGATCTTGTTCATTGTGGATTGAAGATCGGCTAATGTTTTGTTAGCATTATCCAATGTTTGTTTAAGGTTTGAATTAGCAAGATCAGTACTTACTTTTTCAAAGTTTGAACTAACAGTTGTTAAATGCCCTGTGCTGGTTTTTAAATTATCAGAAACAACCTCGGCATTGCTCATAATATTATTTATATGCGCCGACTGACCGCCAACCAATGCGTCAATTTTTTTGGTGATACCTTCAAGTGTTTGCAGAGAATTAGCAATACTGTTAAAACTCCTGTCTACATTCTTCTGAAAATCCGGGTTCAATATCTTATTTACAGCGGCTAAAGATGAATCTAACTTAGATATCAAACGCTCAGCTTTCATTTGTATAGGTTGTAAGCTTTCGGCTAAACTGCCTTGTATATCGGCACGTAAAGTGTCCTTATCCTGTGCAAACTGTTTGCTATCGCCATATTCAAAACTAATAGCTTTGCCGCCTAAAAGATCAGTGCTTACCAATTGTGCAAGTGTGCTCGATGGCACATTATATTGTGGATCTATCTTAAATTCAACCACTGTGCGTCCATCGGCCCGTAAATGCATGCTGGATACCCTGCCGATCTGAAAGCCATTTACCAGTACAGGTTTTGATACCGAAAGCCCATCTACACTATTATAAATAGCATAATATTTATTTGACCTGGAAAAAACATCATTGCCGCTTAAATAACTGTAACCCAAAATGAGTATAGTAATGGTAACAGCAGTTAATATTCCAATTTTTGTTTCGTTTGATATTTTCATTTTTGTTAGATGTCTTTTTCAGGTATCAGCCGGATATAAGTAGTTTTACAACAAACCACAACTGTTACATTATGTTTTCAGTATTACTCCGCTACTTCTTCTACTTCTTTTTTATAATTCTGCAAAGCCCTTACTATAGTTGCTACAACTTCATCCTGGCCGCTTTCCGAATTTAAATAAGCTTCATCATCAGGATTGTCAATAAAACCTGTTTCAACTAAAACAGATGGCATAGCGGTATGGCAAAGCACCAAAACTCCCTGTTCAATCACACCGTCACTGTGCCGGCCATCATGCTCAATAAATTCCGAATTAATTAAATCAGCCAAATGTATGCTTTGTTTGCGGTATTTAGCCTTGATAGAATTCATTAAAATAACAGAAGTAGGATCATTAGGATCAAATCCCGAATCTGCACTTTCCTTCAGATCTTCATCGCCTAACAGGTTTTTACTTATTGCAGCTTCTTCTTCTTTAGTCCGGTGAAATCCGTATACCAGCAGTAATACACCTCTGCCTGAATGATCAGGCACCCGCACTCTTCTTCCATGTTCATGTACTACCTTATCAGGTAACGCATTACAATGCAAAGAAATAAACAGATCTCCTTTGGCATCGTTGGCTATTTGTGATCGCTTTTCCCATGAAACATCACCCTCTGTACTACGAGTTAAAACCACTTTTACCCCGTTCATATCTTTTTCTACGGCTTTTTGCAATTTAAGTGCAATAGCCAGCGTTACATTCCTTTCATAAGAATATGACCCCGATGCGCCTGGAGAAAAGTGCCCTTCTGTATTGTATGGCATTCGCAATCCATGACCTGCATCAACAACGATAGTTCTGATCTTATATCCGTTGGAGGGTACCGTATCTCTTTTTAATGAGTCAATTGGAGAAGAAAATAGCGAAAAGGACACCAGTAATAACGATAAACTGCAAATCAATCTTTTCAATATTTTATTTTTCATTATGTTTGAACGCTGTTAATTGTTTCTGCAAAAATACTATTCATAATCGATTTTGAAATTCATAAGCCTGTTTTTTCTGCTTGAAATTGTTTTAATGGTACATGTTATGGCTGCTCCTAAAAAGAGCAACAACAATTACCGTAGGCCACTAATTGATACTATTATCAAGCTCGACTCCATCAAAGACAAAAAGCTGCTCAGAATAAAGGATACTGTAAAAACTAAAGGTACAAAAAGTAACAATACTAAAGGTATTATTGGTAAAACTGACACTTCATCCAAAAAAGGCAAGAATGAATTAGCTTCCGAAATAAAAGGTAATGCCGACGATTCGACCATTGTTGACAAGGTTCATAATATTTTATATTTCTACGGCAGGGCCCGGGTAAAATATGAGGATGTTGAAATGGATGCAGATTATATCAGGGTCGATCAGAAAAACCACCTGATATTTGCCAGCGGAAGTATCGACCCCAGAACCCACCGGTACATAGGACGACCTATTACAAAGCAAGGTAAAGACAAGCCTGTTGAATCAGACTCATTACTCTTTAACTACGAAACCAAAAAAGGTAAAGTATATAACCCTGCATCAGAACAGGGGGGCAACTATATTTCGGGTGGCCAGGTGAAAAAATTAAATGAAGATGAAGCCGCCTATCGAAATGTGCTTTTCAGTACCTGCGATAAGCCTTTCCCCGAAACCGATTTTGGTATAGTGATAACAAAGGGTATAGGGGAGAAGAAACGTATTATCTCAGGCCCGGCCTATCTTGAAATAGAAGGTGTGCCTATACCACTGGCCATCCCTTTCGGCTTTTTCCCAAAACCGGATACCCGAACTTCGGGTGTAATATTACCGACCTTTGGCGAGGACCCAAAACTAGGCTTCTACATTAAGGACCTGGGCTATTATATAGCATTAAATGACTATGTGGATATGACCACGCAAGGCACCTTTTATGCAAAAGGATCATATGAATTAAATGAAACGGTTCATTATTTAAGCCGGTATGAATATTCGGGAAACCTGTCATTAAGCTATGGCTCGCATAACTACGGGCTCCAGGGTGACCCGGCTACAAAGGATTTTAATATCACGTGGTCACATTCTCAAAACTCGAATGCGAGCCCCGGCAGCACCTTTAGCGCATCAGTGAATGCGGGTACATCAACTTTTTATCAGAATAATCCTACCCAAACAAATTATAACCTGCAATCGCTTACTCAAAACAACTTGAGTTCAAGTATTGCTTATGGTAAGGTATGGACAGGTACACCGTTTAACTTAACCGTAAGCTTATCACACAGCCAGGATCTTACAGCGAAAACGGTTACACTGAACCTGCCTACGTTTAACTTCAACATGTCAACACTGAGCCCTTTTGATTCAAAAGATAGGGTTGGCCCGCAAAAATGGTATCAGAAAATAACGGTAGGGTATAGTTTACAGGGTACAAACAATATTAATGCCATACCCGAAGCAGAATTATTTCAGGGAAGTACACTTTTCAAAAAGATGCAAAATGGGCTCGAGCACCAAATACCTATTGGGTTCAATCAAACATTGCTTAAATACTTCCAATTCAGTGCTACCGCAAATTATACCGAGCGCTGGTATTTTCAAAGTATTAAAGAGTATTATGATCGTAATAACCTTATTGATCCAAATTCGCCGGTTATTGATACCGTTGGCGGCTTTAAAAGATCGGGAGAGTATAATCTGAGTGCGGGTTTTTCAACAAAAGTGTATGGTACAATGAACTTTAAAAAGAGTAATTTAACAGCCATTCGTACGGTGATGACGCCGTCTATTTCATTCCAGTATAAGCCTGATTTCTCCGACCCGAGCTATGGTTATTACAGAACCATTGTAAGCAATGCAACTATACCATATCCTGCCACATATACTACATATTCCATATTTCAGAATGGTGTTTATGGCGGCCCATCAGCAGGCAGACAGGCTGGTTTAAACTTCAGTTTGGATAACACTATAGAGGCTAAGGTAAAAGCCAAAGCCACTGATACCTCAAATACTCCTAAACACATAAAAATATTGGATGGGTTAACTTTCTCTACCTTCTATAATTTCGCGGCCGATTCATTCAAGCTTTCACCTATTTCATTCTCAGGGCACACAGCTATATTACACCAAAAGGTTAACATCAGCTTTAGTGGGGTGCTTAATCCATACCAATATAAATTACAGGATACCATTCAAAATGGCGCGATTGTAAAAGTTGCACGTGAGATAGACAAATACACCTGGCAGGATGGTAAATTACCTGCTTTGCAATCATTCAGTATATCCGCAAGCGGGAGTTTAAATTCCACGTCATTTCACCCGCACAATAATGTCCAGCCCGTTGTTGGTAGTAATATGCAAAACATGACGCCCCAGCAGCAGGACAGGCTGGCATTATTAAACAGCGATCCATCGGCTTATGTTGATTTTAATATTCCCTGGAATATTTCTTTCAACTACAGTTTCACCTATAATAATAACATAACTACCACAAATACCACTAATACGATGATGCTAAGTGGGGATTTCAATTTAACCCCCAAGTGGAAGATCCAATATTCTACTAACTACGACTTAAAAGCCCGGGCGTTAAGTAGTGCCACATCATTTTCAATCTATCGCGACCTGCATTGCTGGGACCTGTCAATACAATGGCTTCCATTTGGATATTATAAATCATATAACGTTACTTTAAGGGTAAAATCCACTATATTACAGGATCTGAAACTTAGTAAGAAGAGCGATTACACCAGCAATTCATATTTTAATCAATAACACGTGTTAGCAGAAATAATAACCATTGGCGATGAGATACTTATAGGGCAAATTGTTGATACCAACTCTGCGTGGATGGCGCAGCGGCTTAACAATGCCGGGATACGTGTAAAACAGATCTCCTCAGTATCCGACGATCGTAAGCACATCTTAACAGCGCTTGCCGAAGCCAGTAACAGGGCTGATGTTATACTTATAACCGGCGGATTAGGCCCAACAAAAGACGATATCACCAAAAAAACGCTTGCCGAATACTTTGGCGTAGGCATGGTTCAAAACAAAGAGGCCTTAGATAATGTAAACCGCATCTTTGCTAAATACAACAGGCCACTACTTGAAGTAAACCGTTTACAGGCCGAAGTACCTGAAAATTGTGAGGTTATCCTGAATAAAAACGGCACTGCACCGGGTATGTGGTTTAACCATGAAGGGAAGGTATACGTATCAATGCCAGGTGTGCCTTTTGAGATGATGTATATGGTTGAAGAGGAGGTTATACCTAAGCTTAAAGCAACCTTTACACTGCCTGTAATTATCCACAAAACTATTTTAACAGCAGGTGAGGGAGAATCATTCCTGGCCGAAAAAATAGCTGATATTGAAGATTCTCTGCCATCATACATCAAATTGGCTTACCTGCCTAAACTAGGTCAGGTACGTTTAAGGTTAAGCGCCTATGGCGATAATGCCGATCTCTTAAAACAAAAAGTAAAGGAATTTGCAGCGCGAATTGTTGAGCGTGTTGGCATTAATGTAGTTACACAGGAAGACATCCCGCTTGAAAAAGCCTTATTAAATATCATGGCTGAGAAAGGACTAACCTTATCAGTTGCTGAAAGTTGTACGGGTGGTTATATTTCGCATTTATTTACTCAGCATCCGGGCTCATCAAAAGTATTTTTAGGTGGGGCTGTGAGTTATTCCAATCAGTTAAAAGAAAGTTTGCTGGGTGTTAAAGATGAAACTATACAAAAATATGGTGCCGTAAGTGAAGAAACTGTTACCGAAATGGTACAAGGCGCACTGAAAAATTTCAAGTCGGATTTTGCTATTGCCGTTACCGGTATTGCCGGCCCCGACGGTGGCACGCCTGATAAACCTGTTGGTACTGTTTGGATAGGGGTTGCATCAGCTAAGCAAACTTTGATCAAAAAATTCACATTCAGCAGCAAACGTATTCAAAACATTGAGAGGAGTGCCATGTCGGCATTATCTATGTTGAATACTTTACTAAAAGAATACTAAAAGTAAGAATGAATTAGTTATTTTTGACCATACTAATTCTAAATTTTCTATGGCAAAATATCAGCTGTTACTGCCTAAAATGGGAGAGAGCGTTGCTGAAGCAACTATTATCAAATGGTTAAAAAAACCGGGAGATTATGTTGAGGCAGACGAAGCAGTAATGGAAATTGCAACTGATAAAGTTGACTCAGAAGTCCCATCGCCAGTAGCAGGAAAACTTGCAGAACAACTTTGTGCTGAGGATGACGTGGTACAGGTTGGATCGGTTATAGCTGTAATTGAAACAGAAGCGGCTGAAGAGCCGGCAAAGGTTGAAACACCAACTGCTCCTGCGGCCCCTGAAGTACAAGAACAACCTGTTACAACAGAAATATATAAAACTCCTGAACCTGTAGCAGAAACTCCGGAGCCAATATTAGCTATACCAGGCATTGATCAATTACCTAAGGTTGCACCTGTTCAAAATACAGCGGCATTAAATGATTCTATCAGGTTTTATTCGCCGTTGGTACGCAGTATTGCTGTGCAGGAAGGCATCGGCGCTGCGGAACTTGACCAGGTTTCAGGCACAGGTGCTGAAGGCAGGCTGACTAAAGATGATCTGTTACAATATATCAAAAACCGGTCAACTAATAACGGTCACGCGCAATACACACAGCCATCGCCGGAAAAAACTGCACCGGTAAGCCAAAGCCCTGCTTATGAACCTAAGCCAGAGCCAGTAAAAGCTGCTGTTTCAGTTTCAGGTGGTGATGAGATCATCGAAATGGACAGGATGCGCAGGCTGATTGCCGATCACATGGTGATGAGTAAGCAGACTTCGCCGCACGTAACCTCGTTTGTTGAGGCTGATGTGACCAACCTTGTTTTATGGCGCGAAAAGATCAAGAATAGCTTTGAAAAGCGTGAAGGACAGAAAATAACCTTTACACCAATTTTTATTGAAGCAGTTGCACGAGCCATAAAAGATATGCCGATGATAAATGTTTCGGTTAACGGAACACAGATCATCAAAAAGAAAAATATAAACATCAGTATGGCTACCGCTTTACCAAGCGGCAACCTGATAGTGCCCGTAATTAAACAGGCTGATGAACTTAATTTGATAGGACTAACTAAAGCAGTTAACGACCTGGCTAACCGTGCCCGTAATGGCAAATTGTTGCCTGATGAAGTAAAAGATGGCACTTTCACTATTACCAACGTGGGTTCATTTGGTAACGTGATGGGCACGCCAATTATCAATCAACCACAAGTGGCTATATTAGCAGTTGGTGCCATTAAAAAGAAACCGGCCGTAATTGAAACTAAGGAAGGTGATATGATCGCCATTCGCCATATGATGTTCCTATCGTTATCTTACGATCACAGGGTTGTTGATGGCGCCTTAGGCGGCTCATTTGTGCGCAAGGTAGCTGATTACCTGGAAAACTGGGATTTGAATAGGGAGATATAGACCCCACAAGTTCACCATGACTTACATAAAAAGAGAAAGGCTCCCAAAACGGAGCCTTTCTTGTTTTATATAGTTAATGTGATTACTCAACAACTTCAGCTACTAATTTCACTTCCGGAGCCAAGCTAACGCCAGCTAATTGATCAGCAAAAGCGATGAACGCCTTGCTCGCTGCTATCTGTTCCTGGTTATCGATCAGGTTTTGCAGGTTGATCTTTCCAATCACAAATTTGTAGCTGTCGGAGTGGTAACGCTCATGAATATGCTTAAAGTTCAGGACTTCAACCAAACTTTCATCTTCATAACGTAAGTAAACATTCAATTCAACATTATTGGTGAAGTTCAGGTCTTTTTTGCCTTTTGCTTTTTTGTATTCGTATTGATAATTGTAACGCAATGCTGCAATATCCGATAATACTGCAGAACCGGTAGGGTGGCCACCAGCGCCTTTACCAAAAAAGAATTGCTGATCGGCAAAAGCAGCCTGTACAGTTACGCCATTGTATTCATACTCTACATTGTATAAAAATTCGGTTTCGTTAACAAACTTTGGTAGTACAAACATGGTAACATGCCTGTCGTCAAGTTCCTTGGCAATCGGCACCAATTTTATCTTTAATTTCTTTTCACGTGCATATTGCAAGTCGCTGGCTGTTAAGTTCTGTATGCCGATATTCAATACGTCTTCAGGCTTAACAATTATGCCATAAGCATGCGAAGCAGCTATCACTAATTTATATTTTGCATCAAAACCACCAACATCGCTGGTTGGGTCTGTTTCAGCAAAACCAAGGTCCTGGGCTTGTTTTAATGCCGTATCATAATCAAGATTTTCTAAATAACCTTTTGATAATACATAGTTTGATGAACCATTGAAAATACCGCTGATTGAGTGTAGCAACTCATTATCATAATACTCCTCCAGGTTACGGATGATAGGGATACTACCACAAACCGCACCTTCATAAAGTAATGAAGTGCCGTGGATATGTTGTAATTCAATTAACTCATCCAAATAAGTAGCGATCATTTTTTTACTGGCCGATACTACATTTTTGCCGGAACTTAATGCGCGGGATACGATCTCAAATGCAGCCTCCGTATCATTTATCAGTTCAACAATGGTGTTGATCTCCGGGTTATTCAGTATTTCTTCTTTATCAGTAGTAAATATTTCTGCCGGTAATGAACGTTTCTTCTCCGGGTTTTTGATCGCTATTTTAACTATTTCAAGATTCAGGTTTTTGGTTTTGATGATATCATACAACCCCTGGCCAACTACGCCAAAACCAAACAATCCTATATTTAATTTTTTACTCATTATGTATTATGCTATTCTTTGTAGTTCTATTATCTTTCCCTTTACATCTGTTTTAAAGAAAGATGTTATAATATTTGTTAGTGCTTCTGTTTCAATTAAAAATCCATCGTGGCCATAAAAGGAATCAAACTCAGCAAATGCTGATTTTGGTATATGCCTGAACAGGTATTGCTGCTCCTCAACCGGGAACAATACGTCTGATTTTATGCCGATTACTAATGTGCGGGCTTTTATCAGGCTCAGCGCTTTCTCAACACCATTGCGGTTACGGCCCACGTTATGCGAATCCATTGCTTTGCTTAAATACCAGTAACTATGGGCATTAAATCTGTTCACCAGTTTTTCGCCCTGGTAATTTTGGTATGATGATGCGCGGTGATCATCGCTTATGTTATCATTGTCATCCTGCTGGCTCACGGTATAAGTTTTATAACCACGATAGGATAGGAGCGCTATGCTGCGTGCTGCTTTTAAACCTTTTCTGCCACCATCAGGCGTGTTTGAATAAAAAGTGCGATCGGCAGCTAAAGCCAAACGTTGTGATTCATTGAATGCTATACCCCATGGCGAATGGCGTGCATTTGTTGCTATCAATATCAGGTTCTTAATACGTAACGGTTCAATAATAGCCCACTCAGCTGCCTGCTGGCCGCCTAATGAACCGCCTATTAATATCTCGATCTGGTCTATTTTTAAATGCTCAGCCAATTGCTGATGCGCTTTAATGATATCCCTTACTGTAAACTGCGGGAATGCCAGGTAATAAGGCTGCCCGGTTACCGGATTATCACTTAATGGGTTACTTGTGCCATACGGCGACCCTAAAATATTAGCACAAACAATAAAATGTTCTTCAGGATTGAAAAATTCACCCTTGCCGAACAAACCTTTCCACCAATCCATTACATCAGAATTTGCTGTAAGCGCGTGGCATACCCATACAACATTATCCCGGTTAGCATTTAATTTACCATAGGTGTGGTAACCTATTTCCAGTTGTTGTATCTGTTGCCCCGATTCAAACTCAATTGGTTGTGTACTTTTAAATATTTGTGTATTCATGTTACCGTTTTGTTATTTCGGTGCAGCTGTTTTGTTGGCAGCTGCATTCCGTAACAACACTATTATCACTAAAAAAAACTAAAAAAACTCAATATTAAACTAACACTGTCGTTTGCTGGCCGATTTTTACAAACGCCTGTTCAAAGTCAGCTTTTATGTCATCAATATGTTCAATACCTACTGCTACGCGTAGCGATGTAGGTGTTACACCAGCTGCTAACTGCTCAGCATCTGATAGTTGCTGATGCGTAGTGGCCGATGGTTGTATAATTAATGTTTTGGCATCGCCAACGTTTGCTAAATGGCTCACCAATTGTAAACTATCTATAAACTGACTAGCCTTTTCTTTATCACCTTTTACCTCGAATGATAATACTGCGCCGAAACCATTTTTCAGGTACTTTTTAGCCAAATCATGATATGGTGATGATTCCAGACCCGGGTAATTAACTTTTGCTACCTGCGGATGCTGTTCAAGCCATTTAGCCAGTTCGAGCGCGTTATCAATATGGCGCTGCACACGCAGGGAGAGTGTTTCTAATCCCTGTATCAGCAACCATGAATTAAATGGCGCTTGTGATGAGCCAAAATCACGCAAACCCTCAACACGGGCACGTATAATAAATTGTATGTTACCAAACGGACCGTTAACGCCAAACACATCGGCAAAAACCAATCCGTGATAACCTTCCGAAGGCTCAGTAAACTGCGGGTACTTACCATTACCCCAGTTGTAGTTACCGCCATCAACAATAACACCTCCGATTGTAGTACCATGACCACCGATCCATTTTGTAGCTGATTCAACAACCACATGTGCGCCATGCTCTAACGGGCGGAATAAATAACCCGCTGCGCCGAAAGTATTGTCAACTATTAAAGGCAGATCATGATTTTTAGCTACTGCTGCTATTTTTTCAAAATCAGGTATATTAAAACCTGGATTACCAATCGTTTCTAAGAAAATAGCTTTGGTGTTTTTGTCGATTAAGGTTTCGATGCTATCCGCACGATCATCCTTGGCAAAACGAACCTCGATGCCAAGGCGTTTAAAAGCTACTTTAAATTGATTGTAAGTACCGCCATACAGAAAAGGAGAGGTTACAAAGTTGTCTCCTTGCTGTAAGATATTATTAAGCGCCAGGAACTGTGCTGCCTGGCCCGATGCTGTTGCCAGCGCAGCCACACCACCCTCTAATGCCGCAATGCGTTTCTCAAACACATCGGTAGTGGGGTTCATGATGCGGGTATATATATTACCAAATTCTTTTAACGCGAAAAGATTTGCGCCATGCTGAGCATTGTTAAAAACGTATGAAGTAGTTTGATAAATTGGCACAGCACGTGAGCCGGTTGTAGGGTCAACTTCCTGGCCTGCGTGTAATTGAAGTGTTTCGAATTTTAAGTTTGTAGCTGACATATGATTTGATTTTACAGGTGATTTAAAAAATTTGTATTTATGGCTAGTTCACGATAGGATAAAACATATCCCTGTGAGGTAACACGCGTTTTTTTCAGGAAAAAGAAAATAAAGACGTGTACAGCTTCAACAACAGCAACAAATACAAATACAGCCGGTAGAATAGCTATATGCAGCAAGCGAATAACCTTTTATGGCTTTCGGTAAGGGTGAAAATGTGTTTTTTGTACTTTTCATTTGGTCGTTAATTTATATCCCCCGGTGTTATTTGCCGGGACAGGAATTGGCACCTTCTCTAAACTTAGAGGGTTGCCAGCGGGTAATTGAGCCTGATCTCTCGCCGCTTCTTTATAAATCAAAACCTTTTAAGGGGAATTGATCTTAGTTGGTATTACTACCAAACATTGTTGCAAATATAGTACGATAAGTTTTATTAAACCAAATTTTATTTCATTTTGGACGGATTATAGCTATAAAATGCTAATATTTTGCTATGGTAACCTATCCTAACGCCTGCTCCATATCAGTGATCAGGTCATCAATATGCTCTAATCCAACAGATACACGCAATAAATTAAATGGGGTTTTGGTATCCGGCCCTTCAATAGATGCACGGTGTTCTATCAGGCTTTCAACCCCGCCAAGGCTAGTAGCCTGTGCAAATAACCGCAGGGCATTTATTACCCGTTTAGCTTCAACTTCGCCGCCTTTTATACATACAGACAGCATTCCGCCATAACCCAGCATCTGGTTATTAGCAATATCGTGTTGCGGATGCGAAGGTAATCCCGGGTACATGACCGCCTCAACTTTTGGATGCTTTTGCAGATATTCAGCTAATAACAACGCATTTTTTGCATGACCAGCCATACGGTATGGTAAAGTTTTTATACTGCGTGCCAGGTAATAACAATCCATAGGAGAGGGCACTGCACCGCCCATTTCCTGTACCTGTTTTATTTTCGCCCACCAATCATTTTTTGCAGGCGTAATTAAAACGCCACCCATTAGGTCGCTATGGCCGCCGAAGTATTTGGTGCTGCTGTGCATCACCAGATCAGCGCCAAGTACAAGCGGCTGCTGAAATACTGGTGTGGCAAACGTATTGTCGCAAGCTACCTTAATGCTGCGTTCATGCGCAATGCTGATCACTTTTTTTATATCCGTAAGTTTTAATAGTGGGTTCGATGGTGTTTCTATCCATATCAAACCTGTGTTTGGTTTAATATGCTGTTTTAAAACTTCGGTGTCATTTATATTAATAAAGTCAAACTCCAGTATACCGGTAAACAGTGTTTTTACCTGGTTGCGCAGGCCGTGGTACATGTCATCGGGCAAAATAACATGTGTACCCGGTTTTAATGATTGAAAAACAGCCATTCCGGCGGCATTACCTGATGAGAAAGCAGCAGCATCAATACCATGCTCTAACTTTGCCAATACATTTTCAAGCAGCGTACGGTTCGGATTGGCCGACCTGCTATATATATAACCACTGGTATATGAACCATCTGCAGCGCGCTCAAACGTGGTCGACATAACGATAGGCTGTATCACAGCACCCGAAGTTTCATCCTTTTGATTGCCTGCATGTATGGCGATGGTTTCTATTTTCATGAAAATAAAGTTTTGGCAAACATAAAGTTTTTGCAGTTTATCAGTATATGATAATGTTGGCTTTTAAATAAACTATTAATTATATTTGTTCATAACGTAAATATCATGAAAGTAGGAAAATTGCCGGTTGCCTCAATTATATTAGTAGTAATTACGGTTACAAGCTTATTGCTGAAATATTTCTACCCTGCACAGGTTGCAGTAAATTCCGCTTTTATTAATGGTGCTTTTGCTGGATCGTTATTCGTGCTGGGCCTGTATTATGTAAACATTTACTACACCGCATGGGCTAACAACAGGAGAGAAGCAAAGGCGCACCAGAAATAATTTCGACGTTCTGATGCTTTTTTTAAATTGCCTTGTATGACTGATTTGCCATTAAGTCAGTGAATGTAATTTTTAGGTAAAAAGCTTTTCAGGATGCTTCAGCATTGATATTATGCGCCCATTTATGGTAACAATTGTTACTTTTGCACAAAGTTTTTTTAATGGAAGCTGAACGTAATTTAACTTTACTATTACAGGATCCGGGTTTACCGACTGATTTAAAACACATTGCGGAAAAAGTGCTTCATGGCGAACGCATCACCTTTGATGAAGGAGTACTGCTGTTTGAAAAAGGCGAATTAGGTTATCTTGGTATACTTGCCAACTACATCCGCGAAAAACGCCACGGCGATAAAACTTATTTCAACCGCAACTTTCATATCGAGCCCACCAACCTTTGCGTATACGACTGCAAATTTTGCTCTTATTCAAGGCTGATAAAACAACGTTCCGAAGGCTGGGAATACACCATGGAAGAAATGCTCGACATAGTAAAAAAATACGATGATGAGCCGGTTACCGAAGTGCACATTGTTGGTGGTGTATTACCACAATACGATGTAGCTTTTTACTCCGAACTTTTCACCAAAATAAAACAACACCGCCCCGAACTGCATGTTAAGGCATTAACTCCTGTTGAATACCATTACATCTTTAAAAAAGCAAAGATCGATTACGCAACAGGTATGCGCATGATGATGGATGCCGGATTAGAATCAATACCAGGCGGTGGCGCTGAGATATTTCACCCAGAGGTTAGGGACCTGATATCAAAAGACAAATGTACCGGCGACCAATGGCTGGCAATCCACGAAGAATGGCATAAAATAGGCGGCAGGTCAAACGCTACCATGCTATACGGCCATATCGAAAAGTTCTGGCACAGAATAGATCATATAGATCGCCTGCGTACTTTACAGGATAAGACCGGTGGTTTCCAGACCTTCATCCCACTGAAATTTCGTAATAAGGATAACCAGATGTCGGATGTGCCTGAATCAACTGTTGTGGAAGATTTAAGAAACTATGCTATCGCGCGTATCTATCTGGATAATTTCGATCACATAAAAGCTTATTGGGCAATGATCAGTCGTACAACAGCGCAATTATCATTAAACTTTGGTGTTGATGATATTGACGGTACATTGGATGATACTACTAAAATATACTCAATGGCTGGCTCTGAGGAACAGCACCCGGGTATGAGCACCAAACAATTGGTTGAGTTGATAAAGCATGTTGGTCGCCATCCAATTGAGCGTGATACGCTTTATAATGTAGTTACCGATTACAATGATTACCAGTTCCCGGAAGAAGCGAAACCTTCTTTTTATAAATTGCCGGTTATTAATTAATTGGTTCAATAGTTCATTGGTGCAGTGACGGATTATTAATGGTCAATAACAGATATAAGTAATTAGAATTTTAAATATAAGATTGAAGGTTCATCGCTTTGTACTAATGAACCAATGAACAAATGAACTCCATAAAAAAAACATTATACATCGTTCGGCACGGACAAACGGAACTTAATAAACTGGGAATTGTACAAGGCCGGGGAATGAATACCGACCTTAACGACGAGGGCCGCAAACAAGCCGGTCAATTTTTTGATGCTTATAAAGATGTTGCCTTCGATAAGATCTATATATCAGAACTAAAACGTACCCAGCAAAGTATCCAGCAATTTATTGATCTCGGCATTCCTTACGAGAAGCTGGAAGGTTTGGATGAAATGGCCTGGGGGGATCTGGAAGGAACAGAAAGCACTCCTGAAAACCGGTCGGCTTTTTTACAGGTGATCCGCGAATGGGTTGCCGGTAATCTTGATGTGAGTTTGAATGGCGGCGAAAGTCCCAACCAGGTAAAAGCAAGACAGGAAAAAGCTATAGCAACTATCCTGAGCCATCCGGAAGAGAAAACAGTACTTATTTGTATGCACGGCCGGGCAATGCGTTTATTACTTTGCTGGATAACGGGCCACCCGCTTACCGAGATGGAGACATTCCCGCATCAAAACCTGATACTTTACAAATTAACTTATAATGGTGATAAATTTGAGATCGTAGATTTCAATAACGCCGAACATCTAAAATAGTAGCAAGTATTTAGTATCAAGTATCAGGACAAAAAAATGTCCGCATGCTTAATACTTGATGCCAGCTACTTGATACTAACAAAAATGAAACTAAAAATATCCGCGGTTAGCTATACTAATACCAAACCATTTATATACGGCATACAACATTCTGATTTTTTAGATAAAATAGAACTTAGTTTAGATACCCCAACAGATTGCGCGCAAAAACTGATAGATAATAAAGTTGATATCGGTTTAATCCCTGTAGCTGCTACCTTAAATATGCCTTACTGGGAAATTGTAGCTGATTATTGTATTGGCGCAGTTGGCCCTGTAAACTCGGTTTTTATTTTCAGCAATTGCGATATTAAGGATGTAAAACGTATTCAGCTTGATCCGGAATCGCGTTCATCAAATAACCTGGCAAAAGTATTACTGAAAAACTTCTGGAAAATCCAACCCGGGTTAATACTTAATGCTGAAGATTACACTACCTCAACCGACCCTGAAACTGCCTGCGTATTAATAGGCGACCGTACATTCGGCAAAAAAGATAAGTATCCATTTGTGTATGATTTGGCCGGAGAATGGCAAAAGTTTACAGGTCTGCCCTTTTGCTTTGCTGCCTGGATCGCCAATAAACCTATCCCGCAGGAATTTATTAATGAGTTTAACACAGTTCTTAAATCTGGCCTCGACCATAGGGCTGAACTACTAAAGGAACTTACTCCAAGAGCAGATTTCGACCTGGAAGATTACCTGATGCACAAGCTTGATTTTGATCTCACCGAGAAAAAGAAAGAAGCCCTGCACTTGTTTTTGAAGTATATAAAGGAGTTATAATTCACGATTAAACTAATTGCTGCTACTACAATCAAATAAATGTTAACGCATTCTATTTGTTGTAATTGGCATGAGGGATTTCTATTATATACTGGGCGCAGATAATACTGCTACAACAGCTGAAATAAAAGAGGCTTACAGAAAACTATCTAAAAAGTTCCATCCGGACTTAAATCCTGATGATGAATATTTTGAAAGCCGTTTCCGGGAGATACAGGAAGCCTATGAAGTATTGAGCGACCCGCCCAGACGTAATCGATACGATAACGCATTAAATCAATTCAAAAATAATTCAGGAGAATATAAACCGCCACGCCAGACTTATAAAGCGCCGTCATCAACCGGAAGAGCCAAAACAAGAGGATGGGATCTCGGGTTCACTTTTATATTATTTTTGATCACGCTCATCTTTGGCACCTATGTAGTTAAAAATCTTACAGGATCAAAAAAGGATACTATTAATAAAACAGTTCCTGTAGTTGCTGTTCCTTTAGATAAACCCAAACATCATAAAAAGAAACACACTTTAATTACCAAGACTACTATTGTTGATCAATCAACTCCAATAAAGCAGGATACAATTAAGAAAACTCTTCCTGTTCAATCCACCACTGTTGCCGCTTCTGTACCAACATTAAGCAAACCAACTGTGGAAGCTAGCGATGTTTTATACACATCCGTTCTACGATCAAATCTAACAGGTGTAATAAATATGCACGAATCTAATAATTTGAGTTCAAGAATTATCCGGGCTATTCCCACCAATTCAATTGTGGCTGTTATTGAGAAAGGGGATAGTTATTACAAGGTTCGCTATAATGATGAGACCGGTTATGTACCCAAATGGACTGTTAAAACAAAGTAACTATTTGGTTATATATTCTTTAAAACTATATCCTGCCAAATACATTGTTTATCTTAAACAGATAAAACAAGCAATCTATGAATCAGGTACTAACATTACAGGGACAGGCCGCATTAGTCACGGGTGCTGACAGCGGAATAGGTAAAGGTGTAGCTTTAGCATTGGCAATGGCCGGGGCTAAAGTAGTTATAAACCATGTTGACGCGCATGAAGTTGCTCAGCAAACAGTAGACGAAATTACAGCAGCGGGCGGCGAGGCTTACGCCATACATGCCGATGTAAGCAACGAGGCTGATGTACAGGCCATGTTTGCCGAAATGTATAAGCAATATGGCACTATTGATATCCTGGTAAACAATGCAGGCCTGCAACGAGATTCCAAATTTGTAGATATGACCATTGAGCAATGGAATACGGTTATCGGTATAAACTTAACCGGCCAGTTTTTATGCTCGCGTGAGGCTGCACGTGAATTTATACGCAGGGGAGTTGTTGATGGCAGAAGCAAAGCAGCAGGTAAAATCATTTGTATGAGCAGTGTACATGAAGTTATCCCATGGGGAGGCCACGTAAACTATGCCAGCAGTAAGGGCGGCGTTATGATGCTGATGAAAAGCATGGCGCAGGAATTAGCACCTCACAAAATAAGGGTAGTATCAATTGGCCCCGGCGCTATTCAAACACATATCAACCAGGCAGCATGGTCGACACCAGAAGCATTGAACAGTTTGTTAACCCTGATACCTTATAATAGGATAGGCGAGCCTGATGATATTGGTAAACTGGCAGCATGGCTGGCATCAGATCAGGCCGATTATATTACCGGTACTACCATTTTTATGGATGGGGGCATGACTTTGTACCCTGGATTCGCCGATAATGGTTAATTATAGGTTAAAACGCCTGCTTAGATCGATTTAGCAAGTTGTTTTACTTTTCACTTATTGTAAAAAATACACTAAGTAAATTGTAAATCTTTAAATTTTATATCCGAAAAGTATCTACATTATTAAATATTCACAAAAGTTCAAATTTATTGATGACTTTGATAATTATACCTTACTTTTGTTATGGATTTAAAATTTAACACAACATGAAAAAAATATTCATAACAACAGCAATGATCGCCCTTTTAGGTACAAGTGTATTTGCTAAAGACGGCGGTAAAAAAGTAGAAAAAGCGGTTACAGTTTCTTATACTGTTCAAAACCAATTTGATGCAGATTTCAGCGATGCTACAGATGTTAATTGGACTGTAACTTCAAACTGCCAAAAAGCAACTTTTACATTAAATGATGTGAAAATGACTGCATTTTACAACTTACAAGGCGAGTACTTAGGTACTACTCAGGATGTTGCTTACGCAACCTTAGCATCAAAAGCTAAAAAACAAATCACTGATAAATACAAAGATTACGCTGTAACTGACGTAATTAAATACGAAACCAGTGATAATGTAACTGCCGATCAAACAGTTTACTTTGTTGATCTTAAAAACACAACCAGCGAAATTTTGGTAAGGGTAACTCCAAGCGCTGACGTTTACTTCTTCAAACAAGTAAAATAAACTACCTAACAAATACAATTGTTCTAAAGCCATCTGCATATGCGGGTGGCTTTTTTCTTTTTAGGTGATATTTGCAGGCTCATAAATGGCTGTTTATTTCATCCATAAGTACCTTAATTTAATCCAATTGCCCTTTTTTAAAACAAATCGGGTTTACAGGCCTTTATTAATAAACTTAATAAATAATGCCAAAGACAATCATTGTATCAAACAGGTTGCCTGTAAAAATATCTAAAACAGATAATGAATATCAATTATCGCCAAGTGAAGGCGGTTTAGCTACGGGCCTCGGCTCTATATATAAACAGGGTGATAATGTGTGGATAGGGTGGCCCGGACAGGAAGTTACCGAACAGGCCGACAGGGAAATCATTACCGATAAAATGCAGGATATGAGTTTACTGCCTGTATTTTTATCACAAGAAGAGATAAGTCAGTATTACGAAGGATTTTCGAACGCGGTGCTATGGCCCGTTTTTCATTACTATGCCTCAACATATGCTACGTATACCCAATCAAACTGGGATTATTATAAGGTAGTAAACGAAAAGTTTAAAGAAGCTATTTTAAAAGTTGCCGAGCCCGGCGATACGATCTGGATCCACGACTATCAATTACTTTTGTTACCGGCTTTGGTAAGAAATGAATTGCCTGATGTATCCATTGGCTTCTTTTTACACATTCCGTTCCCTTCACATGAAATGTTCAGGCTGATACCCTGGCGCTCCGAACTGATAGAAGGAATGCTGGGTGCCGACCTGATCGGCTTCCATACATTCGACGATGTTCGCCACTTTATCAGTACCACAACACGTATTTTACCTGTAAATTCATCATCAAACGTAATAACGGTTAACGACAGGCTTGTTGTTGCCGAAGCTTTCCCGATGGGAATAGATGAAGAAAAATATTCCTCGTTGCCGAAAACCAAGGAAGTTATTGAACAGGCCAAACAAATAAATGAAACATTTAAAGGTACAAAGCTTATTTTATCTATTGATAGGCTGGATTATAGTAAAGGGATCCTGCAACGGCTGGAAGCCTTTGAACTATTACTTCAGCTTCATCCCGAATATATAGGCAAAATAACACTTTATATGATAGTGGTTCCTTCAAGGGACACCGTGCCGCAATACAAACACCTGCTCGATCTGATAGATAAAAAGGCCGGTAGTTTAAACGCGCTATACCGTACAATGGATTGGAGCCCGATCCATTATTATTACCGATCGTTCCCGATTGAAACACTTTCAGCCCTATATTCATCCGCAGATGTTTGTTTGGTTACCCCGATGCGCGATGGCATGAACCTGGTTAGTAAGGAATATGTAGCAAGCCGTGTAAAAGATGATGGTGTATTGATATTAAGTGAGATGGCTGGTGCATCTAAAGAATTAATTGATGCCATAATTGTAAACCCGAACAATATAGGGGAAGTGTGCCGGGCGATTATACAGGGGCTCGAAATGCCATTAGCTGAGCAAAAAGCGCGAATGCAGCAAATGCACCAACTGGTAGCAAAATTCAATATTACGCACTGGGTGAAGATCTTTATGGATCGGCTGAAAGAGGTTAAACAGCAGCAGCGATCAATGCAAACCAGGCATGTGAGCAATACTACCGAGCAATCGATAATTAACCGATATGCCAAGACCAAAAACCGGATCATTTTTCTGGATTATGACGGTACATTGGTAAATTTCAAATCAAATATTGCTGATGCCAGTCCGGATAAAGCGCTATACGAAATTCTGCACCAGCTTACCGAAGACCCCGCAAATCATGTAGTATTGATCAGCGGACGGAAACACGGGAATTTAAGCGACTGGTTCGATAATGAAAACATATATCTGATTGCCGAGCATGGCGCATGGTCGAAACCACAAAATACACGCTGGCATAAAATATCCGGCTTATCTGATAGCTGGAAACAGGATATCTACCCAATACTGGAAACTTATGTAGATCGTACCCCGGGTTCGTTTATTGAGGAAAAGACATACTCGCTGGTTTGGCATTACCGCAAGGCACAAAACGGCCTGGGTGAGTTAAGAGCCAATGAACTGATGAACAACCTGAAATATATGACTACTGATAAAGGTCTGCAATTCTTGCCGGGGGATAAGGTATTGGAAATAAAGAATATGGAGATCAATAAAGGCAAAGCAGCCTTAGCATTAGTTGATAATAACGATTACGATTTCATTATTGCTTTTGGCGACGACTATACCGATGAGGATATATTTAAAGCATTGCCTGAAAGTGCTATAACCATAAAAGTTGGCAACAATATGTCGGCGGCGAAATTTTATTTACGCAATCCGTTTGAAGTACGTAACCTGCTTACCAAGTTTACTGAAAGTACTTTAGCTGTTCAGAAATAAGATCATTAATACAAAAGGGTAATAGTTCATAGCGAAATGCTAAGAACTATTACCCTTTTGTAACATCAATTATAAAAATATCGGCCTGTCTAACTTCATGGCTATGCGGTAAGCCGCATTCATTAAGCCTACATGACTGTAAGCCTGCGGGAAATTACCCCATTGGCTGCCGTCATTTTCATCTACATCTTCACTAAAAAGTAACAGGTGATTTGAAAACTGAAGCAGGTTCTCGAACTCTTTTATCGCATCATCAATACGGCCGACAGCGGCTAATGCTTCTACATACCAAAAGGCACATATCAGAAAGGTGGTTTTAGGCTTGCCAAAATCATCTTTATATAAATACCTGTAGAATAATCCATTAGAAGCTTTTAACTCTTTCTCTAATGCAATTAAATGATCCTTGGCACGATCTGATGCTGGATCAAGATAATTCATCATGATCAGCTGCAATGTGCTGGCATCAAGGTTGGTACCTTTGGCTGCATTGGTGTAAACTTTTCTAACCGGGTCGTAGCAATCTTCAATGTGTTGGGCGGCGCGATTTTTTAATGAGATCGCCTGGTCTACCAGTTCTTTATTATCAATGGTGCGCGCCATTTTCTCGGCAGCAGAAGCACCTGCCCATTGAAAGAGGTTACTATAACAATGTATATCGGCCATATTTCTGAACTCCCAAATACCCGCATCTTTTTCATCAATGGTCGCTTCAATTTTGGCCAATAAAGATTTTATCCAGCGAACAGAATCCTTTCTTTCCGAAAATATAAACCGGTGATCGGTATATAATGGGAGCATGGAGATCAGTACCTGCCCGTAAATATCATTTTGGATATGTTCATAGGCCTGGTTGCCAATCCTCACCGGCTGATTGCCTTCATAACCCGCGAGGTCGGTCATAATCTCTTCAGTAAGTGTTTTCTTACCGGTAATGCCATAAAGCGGCTGATACCGTTGATCTTCAGCAAATGAAATATCGGTTACATAGCTAAAGTACTTTTCCATTTCCTCAAAATGGCCGATGTGGTTTAGTGCTGTTATCACATAATAGGTATCGCGTAGCCAGCAATAACGGTAATCCCAATTGCGCCCACTGCCCGGTGATTCGGGCAAACTGGTGGTACTGGCGGCAATTATAGCGCCTGTATCCTCATATTGGTGGATCTTCAAAGCCAGGGCCGACCGGATTACAAAGGGCTGGTAAAACGTGGCGATAGAGGAGTGTTTAATCCATGTTCGCCAGTATTGTATGGTTTCACGTAAAAAACGCTCGGCAGTACTTTCCAATGGCGCTTCTAATGGCTCGCCATAGGTTAGTACCAAATACTTTGGTTCGTTTAGTACAAATGCCTGCTCATCAAAAACATAACTAATTGCAATATTGGTGGTTAACCGTATATTTTCATCGCCACCCAAATATTGAATGTGGTTACTGCCGCGATTTACATGCAGTTTAAGTTTTCCATACTCTGATACCGCTTCACATTTAACCCTGATGCGTGGCGAGCCTTCAATGGCTTCTATTTTTCGTACCAGCATTAGTGGCTTATAATAACGTTGGTTTTGATAGAACCGGGGTGCAAAATCAGTCACCCTGTAACTGTAACCATTCTCTAAAGTAATTTCAGTAACCAATACATTGGTATTTTCCATATAATACTGATGCGAGGTGAATTTACCTTCGGGCAGGATAGAAAATTCGCCTCCCTTTTCTTTGTCGAGCAAGCCGCCAAAAATGAAGGTGCTATCAAACCGCGGCCAGCAAAGCCACTCGATATTCGTGTTTTGATTTACATGCGCCAGGAACGCGCAATTACCAATTATACCTGTATTATAAGTGTGTTTTCCCATTTTATAACGAAGCTAAAGATTGCTTTAAGCATTACTTAACAACGTTTACCATATAATGTTGGACAAAAAAGCAGGAGAAATTACAATTCAACTATTGATTTTTATGGGTATCAGCAGTAAATTAGTATGAAATTTTGAATATAATATTGGTATTAATAGCATTTTAACAAAATTTATTGAAATTATTACACACTATTGAGGCCTTTTTTACAATTAATACTCATACTAAATAAAAATTTTATTTGGTTATTAATTATTTTATATATTTGAAAAAGAGAGGTTTCTATTTTGCTTCTGATTATTAATACCATTTTATATTCAGTTTGGCTTTTTAACAAATCTTCTTTAACACAACTTAATACTATTATATTATTATGAAAACTGGAAAAGTAAAATGGTTTAACACACAAAAAGGTTACGGCTTTATTGTTACTGATGACGGTAAAGATCTTTTTGTACATTTTAAAGATGTACAAGGTGGCGTAAACGCTATTAAAGATAACGATAGCGTAACCTATGATGTGGAAGAAGGCAGAAAAGGATTACAAGCAGTAAATGTGAAAAAAGTATAATCTACAATTCTGAATTATGAGAAGGACCCCTGCAATCAACAGGGGTTTTTTTGTGCTAATTTTGCGCGGATTTATTTACTTTAGCCTCACCAATTACTGATTTATGACTACTGCAGCTAATGCAAAAACCTCCCGCAATGTAATTTTCCTGGTAATAGTTGCCGCCCTTGGCTATTTTGTTGATATCTACGATCTGTTAGTTTTTGCAATTGTAAGGATCCCCAGCTTTAAGGCGCTTGGCATTACCGATAAAGACGCAATCACCAATGACGGCCATTTTATAATGAACATGCAAATGTTCGGCCTGTTATTAGGCGGCATACTTTGGGGGATAATGGGCGACAAAATAGGAAGGATCAAAGTATTGTTTGGTTCGATACTACTTTATTCTATCGCCAATTTCGCCAATGGTTTTATTGGTGATATCAACTTATCTTCTTTCAATATTGATACCGTACACACTTATGCCATAATCAGATTTATAGCAGGCATTGGCCTTGCCGGCGAATTAGGTGCAGGCATTACATTGGTTACCGAAACTTTAAGTAAAGAAAAAAGAGGCTATGGTACCATGATAGTGGCTTTTATAGGGCTATTTGGAGCAGCCGCCGCATACTTTGTTTCGCAATACGGTTGGCAGAAGGCTTATATCATCGGTGGTATACTGGGTGTACTTTTACTGCTGCTACGTTTAGGAACCTTTGAGTCGGGCATGTATAAAAATATCGAAAAGACAAGTGTATCAAAGGGTAATTTTCTTATGCTTTTTACTGATTTCGGCAGATTTAAAAAATATTTGTATTGCATTTTAATAGGTGCTCCGCTTTGGTATGTTGTAGGTATACTGGTTACCAATTCGCCCGAATTTGGTGTAGCCCTGGGCGCTAAGGATACGTTGAGTGCTGGTTCAGGAATTTATTACACTTATCTAGGCATTGCGATAGGTGACATATTTGCCGGGGTATTATCACAGGTTATTAAATCCAGGAAAATCACCATGGTTGTTTTTCTTTTATTATCCATTGTAAGCGTTGCATGCTATTTAAGCGCGAAAGGATTGGATAGCAAACAATTTATATGGCTTTGTTTCTTTATGGGGTGTTCTGTAGGCTATTGGGCTACGTTTGTAACCATTGCAGCCGAGCAATTTGGTACAAACATCAGGGCTACAGTGGCTACAACCGTTCCCAACTTTGTACGTGGATCATTAATACCTATAACTTTCGCTTTTGATGCCTTTAAAGCCCATTATGGCATGATCACCAGCGGTTACATCATGATGGCTATACTTACAGCTATAGCGTTATTTTCATTAAGTCAGTTAAAAGAAACCTTTGGTAAGGACCTGGATTATTTGGAGGTTAGTTAAGTTGCATGTTATAAGTTGTAGGTTGCAAGTAACATTTAACTTTCAACATACAACTTTCAACAAAAAACAACAACTTTGCCCTCATGATCTCGAAAGAACAAATTACCGCCGATTACCAGCAGATACAGGATGAAATATGTGCCGCGCTCGAACAACTGGATGGCAAAGCCAGGTTTGAAGAAGAAAAGTGGGAGCGGGAAGGTGGCGGCGGTGGCCGTACCCGCATTATACAAAACGGAAATGTTTTGGAGAAGGGTGGCGTAAATTTTTCGGCCGTGCATGGTAACCTGCCAGCATCAATCAAAAAATCATTGCAAATTGAGCAGGATGATTTCTTTGCCACAGGGATCTCTATCGTGATACATCCTAATCATCCATTAGTACCTATTATTCACATGAATATCCGGTATTTCGAGATGCCATCGTCATTTGCTGAAGGCAGGCAGCCGGTAAGGTGGTTTGGCGGAGGTATAGATCTTACCCCGCATTATGTATTAGACGATGATGCCCGTTTTTTCCATCAATCCTTAAAATCAGTTTGTGATGCTTATTACCATGATTTTTATCATCGTTTTAAGCTTTGGGCCGATGATTATTTCTACATAAAACACCGTAATGAAACCCGTGGAATAGGAGGCATATTCTATGACCGTTTAACAGCCAATGACGAACTAACCTGGGATAATATATTTGAGTTTTCAAAAGCATTAGGGCGATCTTTTATCCCGATCTACACCGAACTGGTTAACCGCAACCGCAGTAAGGAATTTACCGGCGATCAGCAGCAATGGCAATACCAGCGCCGCAGCCGTTACACCGAATTTAACCTGGTTTATGATGCCGGAACCAAATTCGGATTGGAAACTAACGGTAGGATAGAATCTATATTAATGAGTTTACCCCCAACTGCCAAATGGGTTTACAATTACCAGCCTCAGCCGGGCAGTGAGGAAGAAAAAACCTTATCATTATTAAAAAAAGGCATTAACTGGGCTTAATATGAAAAAATCAGGCACATTACTCGTCATCTTAATTTTCTTATCATCATTCCAAACCGTAGATACTTTAAAGGGCACCTGGGAGTACGCCGGTGATATTTTCCATGGTAAAAAGGAACCGGCACCAACTGCTTACGTATTGCAGCGAAAATACAGTGATGCCCATTTTGAAGCTTACGCTATAGAGAAAGGTTATGTGCCCGAAATGTACGAAACGGGTGATTATACTTTAAATGCCGACAGTTGCATTGAAATTCAAACTTTTAGTACACAGGATACAAAATTGCTGAATATTCCTGTTCACTATCATTATAAAATAAGTAATGATACACTCATTTTAAAAGGAATTTTACCCAATGGCCAAAAGGTGGAAGAGTATTGGAAAAGGGTAAAATAAACGCTTATCAACATAGCGCGTCAATTAATAGTTAATTATACTTTTTAAAAGCATTTTTAGTGTTACAATAGCTATAATGTTAGTAAAAATATGATGTAAAATGATATAATTTCTTAACTTCGCAGGTCGTTTAAAAATCAATTTTTCACGACCGATTATAGAGAAGATTTCCACAAATAAATTAAAATGGCTGAAGGAACAGAAAACGATAATCCACAAAAAGAAGATAGAATAATTTCGATAAATATTGACGAGCAAATGCGATCAGCATACATTGATTATTCAATGTCGGTCATCGTTTCCAGGGCATTGCCTGATGTGCGCGACGGGTTAAAACCGGTGCACAGGCGTGTACTTTTCGGGATGCTCGATCTGGGGTTAAACAATAATAAGCCTTATAAAAAATCAGCACGTATAGTAGGTGAGGTAATGGGTAAGTATCACCCGCATGGTGACTCATCTGTTTATGATACCATGGTACGTATGGCACAGGAGTGGAGTTTACGTTATCCGTTGGTTGAGGGCCAGGGTAACTATGGCTCAATTGATGGTGATAACCCTGCGGCAATGCGTTATACAGAGGCAAGACTTGAAAAGATTGCTGAGGAGATGCTGGCTGATATCAATAAAGACACCATTGATTACCAGTTAAACTTTGACGATTCGTTACAAGAGCCAACCGTTTTACCTGCAAAATTCCCTAATCTGTTGGTTAACGGTGCATCGGGTATTGCAGTGGGTATGGCTACAAATATGGCTCCGCACAATTTATCGGAAGTAGTTGATGCTACTATAGCATTGATAGATAACCGCCAGATAGAGGTTAGCGAGCTGATGAAATATGTTAAAGGTCCCGATTTCCCTACAGGTGGTATCATCTATGGTTTTGAAGGTCCGCGTGAAGCATTGGAAACTGGCAGGGGCAGGGTAGTATTACGTGCAAGAGCCGAAATTGAAACTTACAACAGCGACCGCGAGCGTATCATTGTTACCGAAATACCTTACCAGGTAAACAAAGGTTTAATGATTGAACGTACCGCCGAACTGGTTAATGAAAAAAAGATCGAAGGCATCAACGCCATAAGGGATGAGTCGAACAGGGAAGGTATCCGTATAGTTTATGAAATAAAGCGTGATGCAAATGCTGCTATCGTACTAAACAACCTGTTTAAATACACGGCTCTGCAAACATCATTCAGCGTAAATAATATCGCGTTGGTGCATGGCCGCCCAATGATGCTTAATTTGAAGGATCTGATCCATCATTTTGTTGAGCACAGGCACGAGGTGGTTATCCGTCGTACAAAATTTGAATTAGCTGAAGCACAAAAACGTGCACACATATTAGAAGGTTTACTAATTGCACTAGATCACCTTGATGAAGTTATCAGGCTGATACGCAGTTCAAATACGCCTGACGATGCGCGCGAAGGCTTAATGACCCAGTTTAATTTAAGCGATCTGCAGGCACGCGCCATATTGGACATGACGCTGCGCCGCTTAACCGGACTTGAGCGTGATAAGATCAAAGCTGAATACGACGAGTTGATGAAAACCATTGATTACTTGAATTCTATTTTGGCTGATGAAGGTTTGCGTATGCAGATCATTAAGGATGAACTTTTAGAGATCAAGGAAAAATATGGCGATGAGCGCAAAACCGAAATGGTTCACTCATCAGCAGAAATGAATACCGAGGACTTTATTGAGGACGAGGATGTTGTTATCACCATATCTCATGAAGGTTATATTAAACGTACGCCTTTAACAGAGTACCGCAGGCAGGGCAGAGGTGGTAAAGGCTCAATCGGAAGCAACAGCCGCGATGCCGATTTTATTGAGCATTTATTGGTGGCATCAAACCACAATTATATGCTGTTCTTTACCGAATCCGGACAATGTTTCTGGCTCAGGGTATTTGAAATTCCGGAAGGATCACGTACCTCAAAAGGCCGTGCCATCCAGAATATCATTAATATTCCGAAAGAAGAAAACATCAAGGCTTATATCAAGATCATCAATCTTAAGGATAAAGAATATCTTGAAAACAACTATATCATTATGTGTACCCGTAAAGGTACCATCAAGAAAACCTCACTTGAGGCTTACTCACGCCCGCGTGCAAATGGTATAAACGCTATCAATATTAATGAAGGTGACTCGCTACTTGAAGCTAACTTAACCAGCGGCACCAGCGAAATTGTTATGGCCCTTAAATCAGGCCGTGCTATACGCTTTAACGAGGCAACTGTTAGGCCAATGGGCCGTACAGCTACCGGCGTACGCGGTATATCACTTGATAATGATAACGACGAAGTAGTAGGTATGATCAGTATTGATAACCCGGAAACTACAGTACTTGTGGTATCAGAAAAAGGTTATGGTAAACGTACCGACATTGATGATTACCGCGTAACTAACCGTGGTGGTAAAGGTGTTAAAACACTTAATGTAACTGAAAAAACCGGAAACCTTGTAGCCATAAAAGGTGTTACTGATAAAGAAGACCTGATGATCATTAACAGATCTGGTGTGATTATCCGTATTGCTGTAAGTGAGTTGAGGACAATGGGCAGGGCTACTCAGGGTGTTAGATTAATTACCTTAAAAGGAAACGATGAAATAGCGTCAGTTGCAAAAATTGAGCATGATGAGGATGAAGAAACTGAACTTGATGGTAATGCCGAGAGTGATGCAACCAATACCGAGTCATCAACAGATGATGTAACCGAATAAAATTCATATGCAGAGCCGTAAAATAATAATACCGGTTTTATTTTTGTTGTTTATTACACCTTATGCCTTTTGCCAGTCGGAAGTGTTTAAGCCTGTAATAAACAACTTAGCGCTTTATAAGAAAAAGAAAGATCTTAAGTTTTTAGGAGCCGCTAAAAAATCGATCGATAGCTTATTTACTACCCGGGCTGATTCATCAGACCTGAAAAAAATTGTTTACAGGGTGCTGGTAAATTCGAGTATATTATACATTGATTCATTAAATACACTTAAACAGCCTGATATTCTTTTGGATCAGACCGTAAAATGGATCGATAAAATATCTTTAAGCAAAAAAATAAACAGATTCCGCGATGAAATGGATTTTTCCAACGATTGCATCGCTAACGTTTACATCCGGAAGGGGTTTGCATATATGTACACTTCCGATTTTTCAAATGCCGAAAAGGCTTTTATAAAGGCACAGGAATATGCGCCGTCATTTAAACAATTAAACTTCTATATCGCCTATTCTAATAACAAACTGGGTAATTTAAAGGATGCTGCCAAGTATTACAATAACCTCATCAGTACGGATAGCACTAAAGCAGAATATATAGAAACGGTATCAAATATTTATAAATCAATAGGTGATACTGCTAAAGCTTTGGAAGTGCTTCAAAAGGGCAGAAGGCGTTTACCAGACGATAAATTATTATTACTCGACCAGGCTAACATCTATAATAATCAGAAAAATTATACTGAACTGGAGCCCTTACTAAGCACATTACTTGTTAATTATCCAAATAACGCTGATATTGCGTTTGTTGCAGCTAATTGCTATGACCATTTAAGCATGTATGATAAAGCTGAACCGCTTTATTTGCGTGCCATAGATCTGAATAGCGCGGCTTACGATCCGGTACTGAACCTGGGGGTACTTTATTTTAAGGAAAGCCTGATTAAAAAGGGGAACGATCAGCAAAAATACATTTCACAAGCTACTCAATTATTAGAAACAGCTAATGAAATATCCCCAAATGATGCCAGAAGCTTAGAGGTATTGCAACTGGTTTATGCAAAAACTCAAAACAAAAACCAGTTGCTGAATGTAACTAACAAATTAAAAGAATTAAATAACCAATAATTATATTATGAAAATCAAATTTTTGATAACTGGTCTATTAGGCTTACTTTCAGTTGCAGCGTTTGCACAAAAAGGCGAATTAAACAACGCCAAAGAGCAATACGATAAATATGATGCGTTAAGAGGCGGCTCATTAAAGCTGGCCATTACAAGCCTTAACGATGCTAAAACATCAATAGATAAAGCATCAACTAATGATAAAACATCAGCCCTTCCGTTAACATTTGCACTTAAAGGAGCTATTTACTCGGCGTTAACCGTACAGGATACAGTACCGGCTACAGCTGACCCAAACTTTAAAATTGCCGATGAAGCCTTAGGGAAAGCCAAATCATTAGACTCTGCAAAACAGGAAAACAAAAAAATAATTGATAATGCGTACCTTAATTTGGCTCAATATGAATTTAACAAGGGAAGGGCTGAATTTCAGGATAAGAAATTTGAATCGGCTTATCATTCGTTTGATTATTATCGCCAGGTTTTACCAAATGATACCACAGCATTGTATGCAACCGGTTTAGCAGCAGCTAATGCAGGCGCAACAAATCCTAAGTATTATTCAATTGCTATAACCAATTATAATAAATTACTAGCTACGAATTACTCGCAAAACACCACAATTTATTATGATCTGTCAACAATTTATTTATCCAATAAGGATACAACAAATGCTTTTAAAATAGCAGGCGATGGTGTTGCTAAATATCCTACAAATAATAACCTGCGCAGAAGAGAAATTGAGATCGGTTTACAATCTGGTAAACAAGATCAGTTGATAGGAAAGATACAAAGCGCTATAACCAGCGACCCTAAAAATAAAACTTTATATTATTATTTAGGTATAACCTATGCACAAATAGCAGAATCTATTGGCGATAAACAAGCAAAAACAAAAGATGCTGCGGCAAAAGCCACACTTGAGCCACAAAAAGTTGATAATTATAATAAGGCAGCTGATGCGTACAAAAAAGCATTGGATATTGATCCTAGCTATGCCGATGCCAGCCTAAGCTTAGGTTACGTGGCAATTGAACCGGCACTTGACCTGTACAATGCTACAAACCAATTGCCAACCACTCAACAAAAGAAATATGATGCAAACATGGCTCAGGTTCAGGTGTTGATTGAAGCTGCAAAACCATATTTGCTAAAAGCGGTTGATTTAAATCCTAAATCTCCGGAAGCTTTACAAAATTTAAAATCATATTACCTGGTAAAAAGGGATATGGTAAATGCTAATGCAACTCAAAAGAAGATAGAAGCATTAGGAGGTAAGTAATAATATTTGAGAGGGCTTTTAAAATGGCCCTTTCTTTATTTCAATACTACTTAACATAATGTTAATTATGTGAATAATATTGAAAAAGCAATTAAGATGAGTGCATGACATCAAAATTTGTATTTCTAACTAAAAAAGCCCCGGTATCAACTATATGATATCGGGGCTTTTTATGTGATAAACACAAATAGATTTTACATTTTCTTTGTTGTATCTTTTTTAGTGGTGTCGGTTTTTGTAGTATCCATTTTCTTTGCGGTATCTGTAGCTGATGTGGTCATTGCCGAATCTTTTGCCGTGCTATCAGAACTGCCAGCTTTTTTTTCAGAACTACAGCCGGTTGCAATTGAACCTATCATTGTCGCCACGAGAGCGAAACCTAAAATGTGCTTTTTCATAGATAATTATTTAAAGTATTTTTCACAAATTGAATTAACGTTACAACCGTGAGATTTCAATATTGTTTGTAAATAGCGCTCTTCAAATTGTAACAATTATATGAAATGGTTAAATGACATTTGTACGTTAACGTATGTTAATATAATCGCTAATAAAAATATGCTATGCTACATTTGATGATCCGGTCATGAAAAAGAAACTGAACATCTTGTTTGTCTTGATAAGCCTGTCGTTGTCAGGCATAATTATTTTCCAGATCTACTGGACAGTTGACGCTTATAATGTAAATAAAGAGAAATTTGATAACAATATCGACATGGCCATGCAAAAAGCCATGGACGATTGTAAAAAGGATTATTTCGATTCCATTCGTGTAGTTTTAGTTAGGCGTTTAAGCGATACCGCCATAAAAATAAGGATTGATACTTTACACGAGACCGATACTATTCACAAGCAATTATCTATTTATGTAAAAAGTAAATATTCTGGTATAACCGGGCCTTTTCACATCACCTCAAACCAGTTAAACTACTATGGGAGTTTGATTAAGCATAAGCCAACATTACCCGAAATACTTACTGAGGCATCATTTTATATACCCGCCTTAATGAATAATTGGGAATTATTACTGGGGATGGATGACATTGAAAATCATAAGGGTGAAATGTATGCTTACTTAAAAACACATAATAATGTACCGGCTGATAGTATTATTGCGCATAATATTTTAACGTTATATGGTATTTACGCATTGCCTAAGAATTACCGGAAAGCTGATAGTATTAAGTTGCATAATCATTTAAAACAGGAATTGAACAAAATACATATTAACACAATTTCGATCTTAATTTCTCAGCACGTCATACTGCACCGCAAAAATTCAATAAAAACTATAGCGAAACTAATGAGTACAGTTATAAATATCATGGTTTTGTATTTATACATATGCGCGGCGATGAGTTTTTTGCGCGTGCAATATTTCGTAATGTTCAATATAGCGTGTTAAAAAACATGCTCGCCCCTCTCCTGTTGTCATTGCTGTTAATTTTATTCACCATTTATTGCTTTAACTATATAATTCGGTTGGTTATTCATCAAAAGAGATTATCAGAATTAAAAGATGACTTCATTAACAACATGACACATGAATTAAAAACCCCGATTGCTACCATAGCAGTTGCAATTGAAGGGCTTCAAAAATTTAATGCTTTAAATGATGTTGATAAAACACGACGTTATTTTCAGATCTCAAAGACTGAACTTTCTAAATTAAATAACCTGGTTTCGAGAGTGCTAGATATTGCAGCCTTTGAAAATAAAGATATCGATCTGGTTAAGGAACTAATAAATGTAGATGAACTTATCAACGGCATAATAACTACAGAACAATTAAAAGCTTATAAAGAAGTAAATTTTACATATAGCAATAAAGATAAAATAACCACAATTTATGCTGATAAGCTGCACTTTGGGAACGTATTGAATAACATAATTGATAATGCTATCAAATACAGTAACGAGCCTGTAGATATAATCATTAGCTGTTTTAAACAAAATAAAAACGTGTTTTTTTCTGTAAAAGATAATGGCATAGGCATACCTGCAGATCATGTGGCTCAGATATTTGATAAATTTCATCGTGTGCCTACAGGCAATGTTCACAATGTAAAAGGTACAGGTTTAGGGTTAAGCTATTCAAAATATATAATTGAAGCGCACGGAGGTGCAATTAGTGTAAAAAGCGAAATTAATGCAGGCAGTGAATTTATTGTTTCCATACCTTTAAGCAATGGATGATATAACGGTTTTACTAGCAGAGGATGAAACAGCATTGGCTCACATTGTGCGTGAAAGCCTGGAAGAGCGTAACTTTAAAGTGATATTATGCACCAACGGCGAACAGGCTATTGAACAATACATGAAGTTTAAACCGGATGTATTAGCCCTTGATGTTATGATGCCAAAAATTGATGGTTTTGAAGTAGCCAGGCAAATACGCGAAATCGATACTAATACGCCTATAATATTTATAACCGCGCGTTCGCAAATTAAGGATGTGGTTAACGGTTTTGAAATTGGTGCCAACGATTATTTAAAAAAGCCATTCAGCGTTGAAGAATTAATAGTGAGGATAAAGGCTTTGTTAAGAGCCAAACGAACACATGATGATATAACAAAAGATCATGAACTTGTTAAAATAGGCGACATTTTATTTAATCCCACAAAAAACACTATTCAGCATAATAATAGTACAATACATTTAACCGCCCGCGAAAGTGCTGTACTACACCAACTCTGTCAGCCTAATATGGAGTCCGTTTCACGCAAAGTTCTCCTTCAAAAAATATGGGGTAATGATAATATTTTTAATGCCCGCAGTCTGGACGTTTTCATCACCAAACTACGCCGTCACCTTGAAGCTGACCCTAATATCCAACTCATCAACATACGCGGAATTGGGTATAAACTAGTCTGGTAATTGCTTTGTTAAAAACTATTTTAATGAAATTCTAATCTTATACGCATCATTTTAATTCTAATTTCTGATATTTAAGGCTTATGCCGGTCTCAGAAAATTCATTAAAATGGGTAATGCGTTTTTATCCTCCTTTATTTTTTCAGCGCATTTGGGTTGTTAAATTTGATGAAGGCTTTCGGGGTGTTGAGGTAAAGATCACAAAAAGTATGTGGAACAGGAATTATAATGATTCCATCTTTGGCGGAACAATTTTTTCAGCGGCCGATCCGTTTTATCCTGTACTATTTCACCAGATACTTAGCCATAAGGGTTATAATATCAAAGCCTGGGCAAAATCATCCGAAATAAAATTTTTAAAGCCTGGCCACCACAGCTTGTCTTTTAAAATAGTGCTGGATGAATCCGAAATTGTTGAGGCGGAAGAAATACTAAATACCATAGGCAAATATACCAGGATCTACCCCATCAATATTTATGATAAAAATGGCGTACATGTTGCCTCGGTGTTGAATGAAATATACATGCGTAATTTGAATTTTACAGAAAATGCAAACAGTGATAAATGATGAATCTTTTCTGAAAAAAGGATTTAAAATCTCAACAGACAAAAGTCTGCTTGATTTTGATATGATCTATAACTATTTGAGTAAGGAATCATATTGGTCAAAAGGTATACCTGTTGAAAAGGTTAAAGAATCAATAGAAAGTTCTATGTGCTTTGGTATTTATAAAGATGATAAACAGGTTGGATTTGCACGTGTAATTACCGATAAGGCCACATTTGCCTACCTTTGTGATGTTTTTATACTTGGAGATTTTCGGCGTTTGGGGTTGTCGAAATGGCTAATGCAAACCATTTTATCGCACCCGGACCTGCAGGGATTAAGGCGCTGGTTACTTGCAACTGCCGATGCGCATGGGTTATACAACCAATTTGGCTTTATAACCATAAATAACCCTGAAAGCTGGCTTGGAATTTATAAACCCTTTAAAACCGACGGAGAGCCCAAGTGAACATGAATATTAAAAAACTGATTTTTGAAGGAGAAGGTGTGTCGCTCGACTTTAAAAAAACAATATCCAGCTGTGAAAAAATAGCACGCACCATGGTATCATTCGCCAACAATAAAGGAGGGCGCCTGCTTATAGGTGTTGCTGATGACGGCACTATAAAAGGCGTAAAATCTGAAGATGAGGAACGTTATATGATAACGCGTGCTTGCCATTTTTTTAGCCGCCCCGCATTGGAACCGGAGTTTGAAGAGGTTTATGTTGATGACAAGCTGGTACTGATAGTTAATATACCCGAAAGCACCCTAAAACCACATTATGCACTGGCAGAAGATGGCAAATGGTGGGTATATGTGCGCGTGCAGGATAAAAGTGTATTGGCCAGCAAAATTGTAGTTGATGTGCTGAAACATTCCTCGAGCGATAAAGGTGTATTGATAGAGTATTCGGATAAAGAAAAGAGCCTGTTAGCTTATCTTGAAAAGAGTAACCGGATAACTGTTAAAGAATTTTGCCAGTTACTTAATTTAACCCGTAAACGGGCACAACGTATTTTAGTCGACCTGGTATTATCAGGCATTATACGGATACATACAACAGAAAAAGAGGAATATTATACGGCGATTTAAATTTGTAAATAGTGAATAGTGAGTGATGAAATTATAAAACTTACAAAGCCATTATTAGCTAATCACCGTTACTGCTTAACCATGAAAAACCTCTACCTTAAATATAAACCACATTACCGCGATAACCTTAAACTGGCTGTACCTGTTATCATATCGCAGCTTGGGCATACGCTGGTTCAAACATCTGATAGTATTATAGTTGGGCACTTTTCCGGAACTATTAGTTTAGCAGCAGTTTCATTGGTGAACAGCATTTTTGTTTTACCTATGGTGATAGGCCTGGGTATTTCATATGGCCTCACCCCTCTTATCGCGCAGCATAACGGCCGTAAAGAATTTGCAGCCTGCGGTAAATTACTTGCGAATAGTTTATTCATAAATATCATCAGCAGCATTATTCTTTTTTCTGGATTATATTTTGGATCAGTATATGTTTTAAATCATCTGCATCAAACGCCTGCGGTTGTTATACAGGCTAAACCTTATTTGTTTTTATTGGGTTTATCAATTATCCCTATGTTGATCTATAATACCTTTAAACAATTTGCCGAAGGTTTGGGGTTCACCAAACAGGCGATGGTGATATCCGTGAGTGGCAATATCCTCAACATTATACTGGGGATCATTTTTGTTAAGGGCATGTTCGGTATTGCGCCAATGGGTATAAAAGGTGTTGGTTACAGTACGCTGATAGATCGTTGTTTGATGGCCATTGTAATGGGCTTTTATGTTTTCCGTGCAGAAAAATTCAAGGTGTACTTAAAGGGGTTTACTGTCAACAGCATAAACTATATCCGGGGATTAAAGATTATGCAGATAGGAACACCTGTTGCCCTGCAATATACTTTTGAACTGAGCGCCTTTAGCGGGGCCGCTCTTTTAATAGGTACCATAGGCCCAATACAACAAGCAGCGCACCAGGTAGCTATCAATTTAGCGGCGCTTACGTATATGATATCGAGCGGCGTTGGGGCTGCTGCTACTATACGGGCGGGTAATTATTATGGCGTTAAGGATCATGATAGTTTAAGATCATCCGCTATATCAAGCTATCATATTGTCATCGTTATTATGTGTAGTACAGCCTTGTTATTTAGTCTTGGTAATAATTTATTACCATATATCTATACTACAGATAAAAGCGTAATAAACTTTGCAGCACAGTTACTTATAATTGCAGCAGTGTTTCAATTATTTGATGGTGCGCAGGTTGTAGGGCTTGGTATTTTACGGGGTATGGGCGATGTTAATATCCCAACTTTCATTACATTTTTAGCTTATTGGGTGGTGGGCTTGCCGGTGGGTTATTACCTGGGGATGCATTTAAACTGGGGCGCTCAGGGTATTTGGTGTGGCTTGGTTTTAGGTTTACTGGTATCGGCGGTGCTGTTATTTTTCCGGTTTCAGTTTATGAGTAAACGATACCGTTATCAAACTATATGATTTATCGAACTTAAAAATAAAGCTGGTTTGCAACCCGAAAAGTATTACAATGCGCTTCAACAATATCCCTGATCTGTGGCGAATAGCCCCCTCCCATACTTACCTGCACAGGAGTTTTGTGACTGATGCATTGTTCAAATACAAATTGATCCCGCTGTTTACAGGCTTCCCGACTTAAAGCCAGTTTACCAAGTTTATCTGATTGCAGCACGTCCACTCCGGATAAGTAGAATATGAAATCGGGCTTTTGCTGATTGATGATTGTTGGTAAGGCATCGTATAATAATTGCAGGTATTCATTATCTGTAATACCATCAGGCAAAGGGATATCCAAATCAGACCGTTCTTTACGGAAAGGGAAATTATTGGCCCCGTGCATGGAGAAGGTGAATACTCTCGGCTCATTTTCAAAGATCTGAGCGGTTCCATTGCCTTGATGTACATCTAAATCAATTATTAAAATAGATGAAGCTAATTTATTATTTAACAAATAATTAGCAGCCATAGCCTGATCGTTCAACAGGCAAAATCCTTCACCCCAATTTGTACCTGCATGATGAGTGCCTCCAGCAACGTTGAAAGCTACACCATGCTCAAACGCATAATGGCAACCGTCAATAGTTCCTTTACCGATCCTTATTTCGCGCTCAATTAATTGTGCCGATAAAGGAAAACCGATACGCCTTTGCTCCCTGGACGGTAAAGTAAGATCGCGCAGTTGCTGCCAGTAACCAGGATCATGTGTCCATAAGATCACTTCTTCATCCAATAACCTTGGCGAAAATAGATTCTCTTCTTTTATCAATCCCTCATGCAACAATTGTTCGGGTATAAGTTCGTATTTAAGCATCGGGAACCGATGCCCCTCAGGTAAAGGATGAGCATATATCGGATCGTAAGCTATTTTGAGCATAATTGAGCCATTATAAGCCAATTTCTTTCATGGCTGATGTCAGTATATCACCCGCGATAAAAACATCTTTAAACGAATTATAAAGCGACACAGGGCTTAACCTGATAACATTGGGTTCGCGCCAGTCGCCAATTACACCGTTTGTGGTAAGATAATCGAATATTTCGCGGGCTTTATGACTGCAAACTATGGAAAGCTGGCACCCGCGGTCACTTTTGTTTTTGGGAGTGATGATCCTGAATATTTCTTTGCCGGAATTGTTATTGATCTTATTCAAGACAAATTCAAAATAACCCGTCAGGAGTTCGCTTTTTTTTCGGAGGACTTCTATCCCACCAGCCTGTTTAAAAATGTCAAGAGAGGCCTTATGGAGAGCCATTAGCATAATTGGCGGCGTGCTTACCTGCCAGCCATCGGCCCCTTGAGCGGCCTGGAAGCCGGATGCCATTAAGAAACGCTTATCCTGTCTGTATCCCCACCAGCCAGCAAACCGGTTAAGGGTTATGTTATCAAAATGCTTTTCATGCACAAAAATGCCGCTTATACCGCCCGGGCCCGAATTCATGTATTTATAGGAACACCAGCAAGCGAAATCAACATCCCAATCATGCAGTTTAACCGGAACATTACCTGCAGCATGCGCCAGATCAAATCCAGCAATTGCTCCTGCCTGATGCGCAGCTTTTGTTATAGCCTCCATATCAAAAAATTGACCGGTATAATAATTTATGCCGCTGAAGAGCACCAGTGCCAGTTCCTCGGCATTGTTATTTATAGTTTCCAGGATATCTTCAGTCCTTAAAATATCCTCGCCATCGCGCGGAAAGATCTCGATGATTGCATCTTTTGGGTCATAACCATGAAACTTTACCTGGCTCTTCAAAGCATATTGATCAGAAGGGAAAGCACCTCCCTCCATTATGATTTTATATCTTTTATCCTTTGGTTTATAGAAACTTACCATTAATAAATGAAGATTTACTGTAAGTGAGTTCATCACGGTTACTTCATTTTCTTTTGCGCCTACAATAGCTGAAAGCGTACCGGTAAGTTGCTTATGGTAACTGAGCCATGGATCATTTCCATTAAACCAGCCCTCTACACCCAATTGCTGCCAGGCATTAAGTTGCTCAGTAATGTATTGTTGTGCCGATGCAGGCTGCAAGCCCAGTGAATTACCACAAAGGTAAATTGCATCACGACCATTGTGTTGCGGGATTAAAAATTTACCGCGAAATTCCTTTAACGGCTCCTGATCGTCGAGTTGAGTGGCGAAGGCCAAAGTATTTTGATAATCCATCGGTCAATATTACAAAAAAAGAGCAATGAGATTTGTTATTTGTTAGGTTTGCTTACGTACGGGTTTCCTTTTACATAAAAGCGGTATGGTAATAATGCATCATCACCAGCATAATCAACTCCAACACGTGGTACGGCTGCAATCTCTTCATCAGTAAAAATTAAACCTCTATCTTCTATCCACAAAATATCACTTTGTAAGCTAATAGCATTGATGTTGCGTGTAATACCCAGCGCTTTGGCTACCGACCCTGGCCCTGAAGTTATGTTCGGTTTTAATTTAAGCATATTGCGCCGGTATAGCATTACATCCAAGCCTTCAGTTGGTTGTATGGCCCGAATAAGTATTGCATGTGGCTGACCTTCAACAGAAGTTACCACATTAAACATTTCGTGTATGCCATAGCACAGATACACATAGGCAATGCCTCCCTGCATAAACATGGTTTTTGTGCGTGGAGTCATTTTGTTGCCAAACGCATGTGATGCCCGATCAATAATGCCATTATAAGCTTCTGTTTCAACAATATATCCACCAGTAGTTACACCATCAATATAAGTAAATAAATACTTGCCAATCAGGCTTCTGCTCAGATATACAACATCGGAATTAAGATAGAAAGATTCTGGCAGCTTCACTTTTAAGTATATTTTTTAATAATTTGTTTACGTGTTTGGCCATATTGTAAACCATAATATGCGTTCCTCCTTCAACCAGTTCGGCATTATTGATGTTTTTATATGGGAACACCAAATCCTTATCGCCATGAATATGGTACACATTGGGCGGGATTATTTTATTGTCCCATTTTACAACGGCACCCATCGCCCACTTTATAAACGCAGGCGAAGTGTTGCTTAGCATATCATTCAATAACCAGGCATCGCCATCGCTCATTTTTCCAAATAAGGGTTTGATCATAAAACCCATCGAATTGAATATTCTTCCGGGGAGTATTTTGAATACAGGTAAGTTTTTGAATACTTTAAAATACCCCGGCGCTTCATCGATTGTTTTAATGCTGGATATTAATATGGCTTTATTGAGTTGCACCAGTTTAGCCATTTCAATAGTCAGCATCCCTCCTAATGATGTACCAATAACAATCGACCCTCTTTTTATATTGTATTGATATATAAGTTTTTGAGCATACATTTTTAAAGTATCAGTTTTATTGGGTTCGATCCAGTCAACCGGTATAACTTCATAACCAGAGGGTATATCAATGTTATTGTATAGCCTCGTATCGGCACCTAAGCCTGCAATTAAAAATATGGTGCTCATTAAAATTTAAGCAGTTTTACAATCTGCTCCAGGTATAAGACATCGGTTTGGTCAAAATAAGCCACGTGTTCGCTATCAACGTCCAACACACCAATTACTTCATTGTTATGGAATAATGGCAATACTATTTCTGAGCGCGATAATGAACTACAGGCAATATGCCCGGGAAATTCCTCAACATCGGGCACGATCAATGTTTCGGCCTGCTGCCAGGCCGCACCGCATACACCTTTGCCTTTAGCAATACGTGTACAGGCAACCGGACCCTGGAACGGCCCTAAAACCAACTCATTGTTTTTTACCATGTAAAAGCCAACCCAAAACCACTTGAATTGTTCTTTTAAAGCCGCGCTTATATTTGCAAGGTTTGCTACAAGGTCATCCTCTCCTGTTACAAGGGCTTCAATTTGTGGTATTAATGATTGATATTGCGCCGTTTTATCAGTTGTATGTATGATGGTTAAATCTTCTGCCATAGCACAAAAATAAGGATGAACTATTACAATTAAATAAGACAAATCTCATATTTAATCTTTTATTTCGCATCAATGATAGTAAGTCTTACCATCGTCCGCTATCGTAAAGCATTTATTCCTTTGGCGCTTTTTGCTATGGCTATACACCGGCTCCCCATGTGGCTTCAAAAGGGCTGTACTTTCTGGAAACTGCTTGGCAGCGGCCGCAATGGCACATTTGACCTGCAACCCGACTGGCAGCAATGGGGATTATTAGCAGTTTGGGACAGCCTGGAAGATTTTAACAGATTTTATAGAAAGTCATTCATAAAACGCTGGTGGAATATGTTCACCTATGAGCAATGGACAATATTGTGCGAGCCACTACAGAGCCATGGCAAATGGGATGGCGAAGAGCCTTTCGGAAATACAGATATAAAAGATTATGCAGGTCCTGTAGCGGTTTTAACCCGGGCAACTATCAGGCTAAACAGATTGAAAAACTTTTGGGCCAATGTTGATAGTGTGGCAGCATTAATGAAAGATGCACCGGGCTTCATCACCTCATTTGGCATAGGTGAAGCGCCTGTTTACAGGCAGGCCACCTTTTCCGTTTGGCAGAACATTGATGATGTAAAAGCATTTGCCTATGCATCAAAAGAACATGCTGAAGTAATTAAAAAAACACGACTTGAAAAATGGTACAGCGAAGAACTTTTCGCACGATTTAAACCTATTGCGAGTTTTGGCAAAATAAATGGAACGGATCCGTTGGAAGGATCGATCTAAAAAAAACAAATAAAATGAGAATAATAGCAGAACTACCTCACCCTGATTTTAAAATATCTATACTGAATATGAATCAGAAGTTCATTATTAAGATAGAGCAAGGGAGCCTTGAGCAAAGTTACAAGGTACCTGAAATAGACCTCACAGATGGCGTAAATAGTGTGTTTGAATTATTGGATGAGGCATTTTTAAAATCTGTAGCTACCAGATTTGCAGAAATGCGCAAGGATTATAAAGAAACTTATTTCAGGTACAATTATTAAACAAATAAATCATTTAATTTTTTGTATTACAATAACTTATAATAAAATTTATACTAAAACGAAATTTTATTTGGCAGGAATTTGGCGCTAAAAAACATACTCCTGTTTTGTTTTAATCCAATGGTTTATATAAAATTAATAAAATATCTGATAAACAATAACATAAAATAACGAACAAAATTATATTTGGGTACAATACAAACTCCAATAAAATCGTTATGAAACATTTTTTTTATGATTTAGGTTAAAACTTTTATTTTAGAATATGGCAAATAGCAAAAAATTTTACAGCATGCAAACAACCCAGGGTATGAAGTTGATAAATATAAACAACATAGCCTGTATTGAAGAGGTTGACACCTACCCCCAGATAACCATGAATGTTAAAAGGGCCGATGGTAATTTTATTGAATTTATAGCCAGCGACGTTTATGACAAACTGGTTGAAAACATCCTGAAAATGGATAAGGGATTTGATGAGAAATAAATATCGATAAAAAAAATAACGCGCATCATTTTTTAATTCAACTAATTTATTGCCGATAAAATAATTGTACAAACCACAATAAAACCCAGGCTTTTACGCCGATAATAGATCACAATACCAAAATCCTGAACGTCTTTGATCATTAGTTGTGGTACAATTGTCGTTTGCGTCCCTGGGTGCATTGTATTCTTTAAATATCTTTTCACCTGTTTGGTATTTTATTTCATTGGAGAAAACAGGGCCCTTAAAAGCGAAGGTATGAAACTCGCCGTTTTCGCCGCAAACATCAACGTCGGCAGGTAGCGCGGCAATAAGATCAGGGCTTATTTCTTTTCCAACTATGTATTCCAACCGCTCCCGGGTGCATGCTATTACAGTGCCGAATCCTAAATCTAAAAACTCCTTTATCAATTCATGAGTGTTACGTTTCCACAATGGATAAATGCCTGTCATGCCAACTTCAGCCAATCGCGCATCGCGATAATTTTTTAGATCTTCCAAAAAAATATCACCAAATATAGAATGCGTGATACCCTCGGACTTAAACCGGCTTAAATGCTGGTGCATGATTTCATCACATTTTTTCATGCCCGGCATTTCGGGCAAACGGATCTGGTATAATGGTATACCAATACTTTCTGCTTGTTTAATCAACAACTCTACACGCACACCGTGCATAGAGATCCTGTCGACTGCATCATTGACTGTTGTAACCAGGTATTTAATATTTATATGCGGATCGCGAAGACAATGATAAAGAGCAAGTGAACTGTCTTTGCCGCCGCTCCAGTTAAAAATACATGAGTGACCCATGATTTACGGGATTAAGGGATTTACTTGATACATGGTTATTGTAAGCCTACTATTTACTTGTTAAAAGCTGATTGACTAACGCAGGGATTCCAATTGAGGCTTTTTCCTGAATTTTGATCACATTAGTTTGTCGCACATGAGGAATATTAGGATCGATGATATATTTGGGGACGTAGTTAGGCACATAGTTAATTAGTCCGGCGGCAGGATACACGGCCAGCGAGGTTCCGGTTAAGATAAATATATCGGCCTTAGCACAAATTTTGGCAGCTATCTCAATCATGGGCACATCTTCGCCAAACCAAACTACATGTGCACGTAAGGGCGAACCAAGTTCACAAACCTCATCCATCCCTAGTTCCCAGCCATCTATCGGGTACGTGAGGTTGGGGTTGATACTTGATTGCGACCGGGTGATAATACCATGCAGGTGTATCACATTGGTTGAACCTCCCCTTTCATGCAAATCGTCAATATTTTGAGTAACGATGGTTACCTCATATTTTTCCTCCAGCGCTGCTAATGCATAGTGTGCCGTATTGGGTTTAGCTTCCATTACCGATTTACGACGTTCATTATAGAACTGTTGTACCAATTCCGGATTACGCTGCCAGGCTCCTGGTGTGGCAACATCCTCAATGTTATAACCTTCCCATAGCCCATCACTATCTCTGAAGGTTTTTAAGCCACTCTCAGCGCTTATTCCGGCTCCGGTAAGGATAACTACCTTTCTCATTCATTTGTTAATGTAAAGAGACGCAAATATTGCGTCTCTAAATGGCATAATGTTATTCAGAAACACAAAGTACTGTGTATCTGCGGGATGTAATTTCTATATATTATCTTTTGCAATTACGCTCCAATCGCTGTTACCGTAGCCCTTTTCTATCCAGGTGTCCATTTCGGTTGCTATGGCAGGTATTACTGCAAGTTTAATATTACTATCTTTTGCTGTCTGTATCATAAGCCCTGCATCTTTTCGTGCCATGCTTAATTCCCATGATGCGTTTGAGAAATTACCCTCGGTCATTTTTTTAAGTCGCGCAGGCATAACAGCTGCAGGGTTCCAGGAATCAAATAGTGCAGAGACATCGGCGGCGGGAATATCTAAAGCTTTAGCTAAAGCCAATGTATCAGAAATACCAGACGTCAGCGTTAACAAAAATAAGTTGCCTATTAATTTCATTCCTGCCGCTTTACCTTCAGTTGCTCCCAGATTTAGCACTTTGCCTGTCATTTTTGACAATTGAGGCTCTACCCTGCTGATCACATCCTGGTCGCCTGAAACAAGCATTGTACCGGTACTTTCCAGTGCGTTTGGCGGCCCCATAAATACGGGAGCGTGTAAGTAAGTATAACCCTTTGCTTTCCACTCTGCAGTTCTTTCAATAGCGCCTTTTGCTGATGTGGTGGTATGATCAATAATAATAACACCTGATTCAAACCCCTTACTTGCTGCTGCCAATACTTCATTTACAGTATCATCATCTTTCAGCGTAAGGTGGATAACATCGGCTCCTTTTACAGCATCGGCAACATCGTCAAATGCTTTAGCGCCGAATTCTTCCAAAGCTTTTGCTTTAGCAGCAGTACGGTTCCAAACTTGTACCTCATCGCCATGTTTGATCATCGCTTTGACAAAATTTGAGCCTAACAGGCCCATTCCCAGAAATACTTTCATAGATATTTTATTTTAGATAAAGGTATATACTTTTGGTATAAAACAAATAAGCACATCTTCGCTTTAAACGTAAAAAGCCGTTTCATATTAATGAAACGGCTTTTTGTATTTGAATATCTAATGTATTAAACTGCTAATTGTTTATTACTGCGTAATATAATGTACTTGCTTTGTGCAAACTCAAAAACGCCAAATAATAAGGCACAAAATAAAGCATCACCCAAAACCATATTTTTTTCGAATGGTATAGCTGCAACTAACGATTGGCCATAACCTGCAAATGTATGCGGGTATAATGTTCCGTATAACCATGGCATATCAATTATTAACCAGTGGATCACAACACATACCAATGAAGCCAAGGCTACATTTAAAACGTTCGCTTTCTTTATTAATGAACCAATAAATACCATGATGGCAAATGTTAGATACACTAACGCAGAACCACCATACCAAAACACCAGTTTTGAAGTGTATAAATAGTTAATACCGATATCACTTAAAAATAAGGCCAGCAATACTACTGCATATGCTTTCCATTTATCGGTAAAATAAGCGCCGCCAAATAAGGCTATTGCACCAACCGGTGTAAAGTTGCTTAAAAACTTATACTCGTAGCTCACAAAACGAAATGCAATGGCAGCCAGTATCATTAATACAAGCACAATATTGCGGGTGTTTACTTTTTGTAGTGACATAATTTAATTTAAGCAGTAAAATTAATCATTTTATCTCATTTAAATAAAATGCTATTTATTTCTTTAAAAAGGCAATTTTTCCCGGAATTATACCTGCAGTAATTGCATATTCTTTTTTTCCTGTTTTATCAAAAACAAATACCTGTCCGTTAGATTGGTAATCTTTTGCATCTGTAACAAATACTTCTCCGGTTGAAGAATCTACAGCAACAGAAAAAGGGGTTGTAATTGCAGTCCCGTCAGTTACAAAATTTGTTTGACTGATAGTTTGTGTTTTAGTATTATATACTCCTATTTTACCTGCTGAGGTAATAAAATATCCATTATTATCTCCCTGTACAGTAAAAGTGGAAGCGTCAAAATTAGTTTGTGATTTTACTATATCTGCATTGTCATCAATAACGGCCAGGCTTGGGCCTATTGTATTATAATCGCCATAAGATAAAACGTAAACGTTACCATTAGCATCGGCGCTTACATCTTGTGGGTTAGTTACAACGGTAAGTGTTTTAGTAACAGCCTGGGTAGCCAAATCAATTATAGATACTGTGTTATCGTAGTTAGGGAAATCCAAACCACCACTATTGGCTACGTATATTTTACCGTTGGCTATAGCTAATTGCTCAGGATTACGGCCCACTGTAATGTTTTTGGTTATGGCTAATGATGCAGTATCAATTACTGCTACTGTTCCATCGAATGAACTTACATAAGCATTACCCTTGTAAAACACTATGTTAGTTGGTTCGCGGGCAACACTGCCGGTAAACATTTTTATTTGCTTAATTAATTTTGCAGTTGTAGGATCAACTACATCAATATAGCTTGAATAATTAACTACAATATACATTTTTGATCCATAGATCTCGATGTCATTCCCCGTATCACCTAATCCGCCGCCATTTGCTGATGCAAATATATCGGGCGTTGTTTGTTTAGTGGTATAGCTATAGAACGATAAGCTGCTATTATTATAAGTATATCCACCCTGGTTGAGCACATAAAAACCATCTGTAACGGGTGTTGTAACCGGTTTAACAACTTTATCCTTATGGCATGATGCCAGCGTAAGTGATAAAGCCGTTGCCGATATTAATGTGCTTAGTTTTAAATTTTTCATTTTTTATAGTGATTAAATTGTTATTTGAAATGATAATAAATATGAGCGCCCGGGCATAGGAAAACTACGTACGATGACATAATTTTCATTGAAGAGGTTTTGCGCATGTGCAGAAAATACAGCACGCTTATTGGCTATGGTTAATTTGTAAATAAATGACAGGTCACTTACAGCATATCCGTTCATGTAATCGCCGCCTATGCCGGGGTTGCTTTGCCCTAAATAATAACGTGATGATGCGATGATCTGGTTAAAATATAAGCCCATATCTTTATAATCAGCACCCGCGTTCAGGGCAACTGTATTTTTTGGGGTGTAGGCTATTTGTTGTAAATAGTAAGCTGTGTTTTTATCCACATCAACAGCATACTGATAACTATAATTTACAGATAATGACTCACGCCAGCCGTTGTTGAGTTTGGTTTGGGTTTTAAGGCCAATATCTGTTCCTTCTATCCTAACTTTACCCAGGTTAGTTATTGATGTGATCTCTAAATTCTGGGTTGGTATGGCTACAATTTTATTGGTTACCTTATTGTAATACCCATCTGCAGTAAACGAAAGATAATCAAGTAACCCTTCCAAACCTTTCCGGTAAGTAAACCCAAGGTCATACTGTTTTGTGTACTCTGGTTTTAAATTTCGCGAGCCATTTATCGCAAAAAAATACTGTTCATCAAAAGTTGGCTCCCGAAAAATATCTTTATAAAAAGCCCTCAGTTGCAGGTCGTTATTTTTAAGCGGGCGAAAAGAAGCCATCAATGTTGGAGACCAGTTATTTTTGGCGGGAGTAGCAGTACCTTCTTTAACCTGCTCGTTAACATAAGTCTGCAGCAGATCGCCTTGAAAGAGCCACCTGCCTAATGTAAGCTTGCTTACCAAAACATTTAACAGGGTAAACCTGGATGGATAAGCATATTTATAAATACTGCCTATCGGACTGGACGCGCCAAGATCTGTAAAAGAAAAATCGGCACTGTATGAAGCCTCCCAGTTTGATGTGAAATGATAGGCTAATGCAGTTGACTGGTATAACTCACGTTGGGTATAACGATCGTCCAAACCACCCTGACTATTCAGAAAATCCGGGTCGCGGTAACGGGTGTATTCGCGCGATAATTTTGCATTTACGAGTAATTGTAATCCATCATCCCAGGTATGCTCATAGCCCGATTGCAGAAACCAGTTATTATTCCAGAGCCTTTCATGTGATACGGGCAACACAGCGCTGGGTAATCCCCTGTCAGAGTTATAATAATTGACATGCAGGTTAAATTTATTGCTGTCATTTTTCGTCCAGTACAATGCACCATCAGCCTGTTGATCGCTTACATCTGCATTATTGCGGGTTTGAGTTGAATCATTAAGTTCATTCTTATACTTATACTTTCCATTGGCATTCTCCAAATAACTGTTTACAGTAAATGACCACCTGTTACTAATACGCTGCTGCCATTGCAAGTATGGGTTTATTAGCCCGAATGAGCCACCGTTAACGCCTAATAACACCTCATATGGTTTATCGGCTGTTAAGTTTGGCTGGATAGTTTTAATAGCAATAACGCTGGCTGATGCAAATGACTGTGCCGGGGTAAGTATATTATCGGGTTGAGCGTTGTAAAGTGTTATTTGCTGTACCCCATTTAAATTAAGTTTACTCAGATCAACCTGGCCATTTTCTGCATCATTAATAGCTATACCATCGTACAAAATACCTGTATGATTAGCTCCAAAACCCCGCACAGATGCAGTTTTTATACCACCAATACCACCATAGTCTTTAATATTTACCCCGGCAAAATCTCTGATTGCATCAGCAACGGTTAAAGCGCTGTACATGCCGAAATCACTTGAAGATATGGACTGAAATGGTGTTATAGCCTGCAGTTTAGGTATAGCTGATGATATTTTTACTTCCTTAAGCTTTTTTGTGGTATCCTGCTGTGCAAATAATGATGCGGGCAATAACAACAGTATTATACAACATGGCTTATACCAGAAATATTTAAATACACGTTGTAAAATTATTACCATTTGTTATGAGTTAGAAACTCATAGCTAATGAAAAGCAAACGTTGAAAAGGAAACACACTGTGTAAGAGCATTCACAATTCAAGCTTCAATCCCCGAAAGCTATGAATAATAGTATGGCTTTGGCAGGTCTTCTGACTTACTCCCCTTCGTCCGGCCTTCCCTTACTTAAAATAAGCAAAGTGGCTAATTGATGTAGACTATGGTTATGGAGCTTACAGCTGCGGGACAGTTATGGAATTACACCATATTCCCTTTTAATTTCCGGCGATATATCCGCAGGAAAACCTAAAGCATTGCAAAAGTACAAGAAGTATTTGTAATGGCAAGAGGCTCTTATATTTATATTATTGTGGCAATTTATTGGAGATAAATTGCAAACTTTGTTTACATCTGAGGGTTGTATCGTTGTATAAATTTATATCATGACAAATAAAGTGTTGGTGCTTGTGCCTGAGGGGCAGGAAGCTGAAATCAATTACATTAATTTAAAATGGCCCGAGCGTTACACATCTATTGCAGGAGGTATTAAACTGGGCATATCAGGATTTAAGAACCTTTTTTCAAGTCCTTTCGCCAGTATTCTAAAACTTGGTGCAGGAGGTTATTTATTAAACAGGGGGATTACCGGGCATTGCGAACTGTATTCGCAAATTGATAAGTATATGGCAAACCCGGTTAACATTAATATTCGTTCATCATTCATTATCAATAAGCCACGTAAGGATGTGTATGATTTCTGGAGAAGATTTGACAACCTGCCCCTATTCATGACCCACCTTAAAAATGTAGAACTTTTAGATAACGATCACTCCCGGTGGGTGCTGCGGTTGCCTATTGGCGTTGCGAGTATTAGCTGGGAAGCAGAAGTAGTTAAAGATAAGCCTAACGAGATGATCGGCTGGCGTTCGTTACCCGGTTCAATACTTGATAACTCGGGTAAAGTTCGTTTCAGGGATACTGAGGATGGTGAAGGCACACGTGTGGATGTTGTTATTTCGTACCAGCCACCTGTGGGAACTGTTGGTGCAAGTATAGCCCGTGTATTTAATCCTGTATTTAAGAAAATGGTTGAAAAGGATGTGCAGAATTTTAAGCACTATATGGATATTGATTATGCAACAGACAGCATAAATTATTTATAACGAGGGGATATTCGCCAGGTAGTTATACAATGCCTGGCGATCTGTTACACCTGCAATATCCTTTTTTGCTTTTATAAGGATATGATTATGATCTTTTAATAACTGTAACCGGCCTTTAAATAATCGCTCTTCACTGCCATCTAAAAAACGCTTTATTTCTTTCAGTGATGTTTTGCGGCAAACTAACTCATGGTCATTTTTATAAACGATCAGCCTGATCTTTTTTTCATCAGGCTCCACTCCCAGTTTGAAATTTGTATCGAAATTTAATAGCTGCATATTACTAAGATACGAAATAGCTATAAAACAAAAAGACCCGCATAAATGCAGGTCTTTTTTAATATTGAGTCTGTAGCTTATTTTACAGCGTCAACAACTGCTTTGAAAGCATCCGGATTGTTCATCGCTAAATCAGCTAATACCTTACGGTTTAAACCAATTTCTTTAGCGGCTAACTTACCCATTAATTGTGAGTAAGAAATTCCATGCTGACGGGCACCTGCGTTGATACGTTGTATCCATAAAGCCCTAAATTCTCTTTTCTTGGTTTTACGGTCGCGGTAAGCATACTGTAAACCTTTTTCAACTGTGTTTTTTGCAATGGTATAAACCTTGCTGCGTGAACCCCAATAACCTTTGGCAAGGTTCATCACTTTTTTCCGGCGTCTTCTCGACGCGACTGCGTTAACTGAACGTGGCATTTTTTTGTCGTTTTGGTAGTGAGTGCCTTTCGGTCTTTAATACTCGAATACCTGGTTTTAAAATTTGTTAATTACTTCCCGATACAAAGCATACGTTTAACGTTACCCATATC